>ERZ1023652.90-NODE-90-length-20933-cov-7.264779_pt1 | contig 20933 bp, 15 predicted proteins | sample MGYA00520879_ERZ1023652 | MGnify/ENA primary metagenome ERZ1023652 (study PRJEB33180, sample SAMEA4044469) | wastewater metagenome | place: Denmark | collected 2016-04-02 | study: EMG produced TPA metagenomics assembly of the PRJEB13832 data set (Local surveillance...
CGCCTGTGCGCTGCACGTGGGTGCCGCCGCACAGCTCGCGGCTGGTGCCGATGTCGAGCACGCGCACGGTCTCGCCGTATTTCTCGCCAAACAGCATCATGGCGCCCGTCTTCTGGGCTGATTCGATGTCCATTACGCGCGCCTGCGTGGCAACGTTGGCCAGGATTTCCTCGTTCACGCGGCGCTCGATCTCGCGGATCTCGGCGTCGGTAACGGCCGCGTTGTGCGCAAAGTCAAAGCGCGTGCGGTCGGCGTTGACCAGGCTGCCCTTTTGCTGCACGTGGCTGCCCAGCACTTCGCGCAACGCCTTGTGCATGATGTGCGTGACCGAGTGGTTGCGCATGGTGGCGGCGCGCACTGCCGTGTCGACCTGGGCCTGCACCGTGTCGCCCACATTCAGCGTGCCCTCTTCGAGCGTGCCGTGGTGGCCGAACACATCGGCCTTGATCTTGAGCGTGTCGCCCACCGCAAAACGGGCCGAGCCGCTGGTGATGACGCCCTCGTCACCCACCTGGCCGCCGCTTTCGGCATAAAACGGGGTCGTGTCAAGCACCACCACACCGGTTTGACCTGCTTTAAGGGCTGCGGCGCTTGTCCCGTCTACGTAGATTGCTACGATTTTTGCAGTCTCGGCAAGGTTTTCGTAACCCGTGAACTGATTGGCCACGCCGGTGTACTCCAGCGCCTTGTCCATCTTGAACTTGCCTGCAGCGCGGGCTTGTGCCTTCTGCTTTTCCATGGCGGTTTTGAAGCCCGCCTCGTCCACCTCGACGTCGCGCTCGCGGCACACATCGTTGGTCAGGTCGAGCGGGAAGCCGTAGGTATCGTGCAGCTTGAAGGCCACGTCGCCAGGCAGCACCTTGGCGCCTCCGTCCAGCGCTGCGTCCAGAATTTCCATGCCGTTGGCCAGCGTTTCAAAGAAGCGCTCTTCTTCGGTCTTGAGCACGTCGGTGATGCGCTGTTCCTGAGCGCGAATCGACGGGTAGGCATCGCCCATCAGGCGCACCAGGTCGGCCACCAGCTTGTGGAAGAACGGCGTCTTCTTGCCCAGCTTGTAACCGTGGCGGATGGCGCGGCGCACGATGCGCCGTTGCACGTAGCCACGGCCTTCGTTGCTGGGGATCACGCCATCGCTCACCAAAAATGCGGTGGCGCGGATGTGGTCGGCAATCACGCGCAGGCTCTTGTTGTCCAGGTCGGCAACGCCGGTTTCGCGGGCTGCGGCCTTGATGAGCTGGTCGAAGATGTCGATTTCGTAGTTGCTGTGCACGTGCTGCAGGATGGCGGCCAGGCGCTCCAGGCCCATGCCGGTGTCCACGCAAGGTGCGGGCAGCGGCGTGACGGCGCCGGTTTCGTCCATGTTGAACTGCATGAACACGTTGTTCCAGATCTCGATGAAACGGTCGCCGTCTTCATCAGGGCTGCCTGGGGGGCCGCCGGCAATGTGGTCGCCGTGGTCGTAGAAGATTTCGCTGCACGGGCCGCAAGGGCCGGTGTCGGCCATCATCCAGAAGTTGTCGCTCTTGTAACGGCCGCCCTTGTTGTCGCCAATGCGGATCACGCGCTCGGGCGGCAGGCCGATTTCCTTGGTCCAGATGTCGTAGGCCTCGTCGTCTTCCTGGTACACGGTGGCCAGCAGGCGCTCGGGTGGCAGCTTGTAGACCTCGGTCAGCAGCTCCCACGCCCATTTCAGCGACTCGCGCTTGAAATAGTCACCAAAGCTCCAGTTGCCCAGCATCTCGAAGAAGGTGTGGTGGCGCGCGGTATATCCCACGTTCTCCAGGTCGTTGTGCTTGCCACCGGCACGCAGGCAGGCCTGCACCGAAACGGCGCGGTTGTAAGGGCGCTTGTCGGTGCCCAGAAACACGTCCTTGAATTGCACCATGCCCGAGTTGGTGAACATCAGCGTCGGGTCGTTGCCCGGCACCAGCGGGCTGGAGGCCACGATGGTGTGGCCTTTGGAGGCGAAGAAGTCCAGAAAGGACTTGCGGATGTCGGCAACGGTAAAAGTTGGAGTGCTCATGGTGTGTACGTTGGGTTGTGCACGGGGCGATGCCGCACAGGGTTGGCACGCGTGGGCCAACCGGCGATTATAAGTTTGCAACCTTGTCACCATCGGCGCAGCCACTGGGCTGTGAACAGGCTATTCTTTTGCCTCGTTTGTGCCTGCTTGCCAGCATTTCGGCACCAGCCACCCCGTTCACCCCTCAACTCACCCGGATGCCCACGGCCATGTCCTCTTCGCCTCTTACACAGATCAAAGACCCGACCCTGCTCAAGACCGACGCGCTCATCAACGGGCAATGGGTGGCCGGTGCCAGCCGCTTTGATGTGCACGACCCCGCCACCGGCACCAAACTGGCCGACGTCGCCAACCTGGGACCAGCAGACGCCGAGGCGGCCATTGCCGCCGCCAACGCCGCCTGGCCGGCCTGGCGCACCAAAACCGCCAAGGAGCGCAGCATCATCCTGCGCAAGTGGTACGACCTGCTCATGGCCAACCAGGACGATCTGGGCCGCATCATGACCGCCGAGCAGGGCAAGCCGCTGCCAGAGGCCAAGGGCGAAGTGGCCTACGGCGCCAGCTTTGTGGAATGGTTTGCGGAAGAAGCCAAGCGCGTCAATGGCGAGACGCTGCCCCAGTTCGACAACAACCGGCGCCTTTTGGTCCTGAAGCAGCCCATCGGCGTGTGCGCAGCGATCACGCCCTGGAATTTCCCGCTGGCCATGATCACCCGCAAGGTCGCCCCGGCGCTGGCCGCCGGTTGCCCGGTGGTCATCAAGCCCGCAGAGCTGACGCCGCTAACCGCCCTGGCCGCCGCCGAGCTGGCGGTGCGCGCGGGCATTCCGGCGGGTGTGCTCAACATCCTCTCGGCCGATGCCGCCAACTCCATTGCCATCGGCAAGGTGCTGTGCGCCAGCGACGTGGTGCGCCACATCAGCTTCACCGGCAGCACCGAGGTGGGCCGCATCCTCATGGCGCAGTCGGCCCCCACGGTCAAGAAAATGTCGCTCGAACTCGGCGGCAACGCTCCCTTCATCGTGTTTGACGATGCCGACATCGACAGCGCCGTGGAAGGCGCCTTTGCCAGCAAGTACCGCAACGCCGGGCAGACCTGCGTGTGCTCCAACCGCTTTTATGTGCAGGAAGGCGTGTACGACGAATTCGTGGCCAAGTTCGCCGCCAAGGTCAAAACCGCCAAGGTGGGCAACGGCTTTGAGGACGGCGTGAACCAGGGCCCGCTGATCGAGGAGGCCGCACTGGAAAAGGTGCAGCGCCATGTGGATGACGCGGTGGCCAAGGGCGGCGTGGTGGTGGCCGGCGGCAAACGCCTGCAAAGCATGGGCTCGGGCCAGTTCTTCGAGCCCACGGTGGTGGCCAACGCCACGCCCGACATGCTGTGCGCACGCGAAGAAACCTTCGGCCCGTTTGCCCCGGTGTTCCGCTTCAATACCGAGCAGGAGGCCATTGCGGCGGCCAACAACACCGAGTTCGGGCTGGCGAGCTATTTCTACAGCCGTGACGTGGGCCGCATCTTCCGCGTGGGCGAGGCGCTCGAATACGGCATGGTGGGCATCAATGTGGGCATTCTGGCCACCGAGCATGTGCCCTTCGGCGGCGTCAAACAGTCGGGCCTGGGCCGCGAGGGCTCGCACCACGGCATGGACGACTACGTCGAGATCAAGTACCTGTGCCTGGGGGATATCCTGGAAAAGCAATGAACGATCGTGCGTCAATTGCTATTATTTCAATAGCTACTAACGCTTTATGGTAAAGCGCTAGAGGCCAAAAACACCTAAAACCATGGAGAGCACCACCCCTGCGTGAAACGGGGCGTTGGTGCCTTGCGCTCCGCCCGCCCCTGAATAACAGCCCGGTTGCAATGGCGCAAAGGAGCGCAAACATGCCGCCTCCCGCACAACGCACGCGGGGCAAGCCAGAACAACAAGAGGAAAGAGGCTGAATGCGTTCAGCCAGAGGCTGAAGCGGTGACTGGAGCGGGTGATGGGAATCGAACCCACGCTATTTGCTTGGGAAGCAAAAGTTCTACCATTGAACTACACCCGCACAGCCTTGCATTATAGGCGCCTGCACCGGCGCAATCCGGGTGCGCGCCGCCACACGATGGGGCGGCGCGGGGGGCTGCATAAAAGTGCAACAGACCAGAGTGCGGCGGCACGCACCGGCTGGCTTTTGGCTCAGCCGCCCAGCCGTTTCTTGCCTGCCCGGCCAGAGGCCGGCGATTGCAATGTGCGCTGGCCCGAATCGCCTGTGTTGCCCAGGTTGAAGCGCGCAATCGCCATCACCATCTGCTCGGCCTGTCCGCTCAGGCTGCTGGCAGCAGCCGCCATTTCTTCGACCAGCGCGGCGTTTTGTTGCGTGCTCTGGTCGAGTTGCGTGCTCTGGTCGAGTTGCGTGACGGCCTCGCCCACCTGGCCCACGCCCGCAGTCTGTTCGTTGCTGGCGGCGCTGATCTCGGACACCATGTCGGCCACGCGCTGGATGGAACCGACCACCTCCTGCATCGTGGTACCCGCCTGATCGGCCAGCACCGATCCTTGCTGCACCATGCTGCTGCTGGCCCCGATCAGCTCCTTGATGGCCTTGGCTTCGGCGGCGGTGCGTTGCGCCAGACTGCGCACTTCGGTGGCCACCACCGCAAAGCCGCGGCCCTGCTCCCCCGCACGGGCTGCCTCCACGGCCGCGTTGAGCGCGAGGATGTTGGTCTGGAAAGCGATGCCGTCGATCACGCCAATGATGTCGGCGATTTTCTGGCTACTGGCGTTGATGTCGTGCATGGTGCGCACCACCTGCGACACCACTTCACCGCCCTGCGCTGCCACGCGGCTGGCGCCCACGGCCAGCTGGTTGGCCTGGCTGGCGCTGTCGGCGTTGTGGCGAATGGTGGCCCCCAGTTGCTCCATGCTGGCGGCTGTTTCCTCCAGCGCGCTGGCCTGGCTTTCGGTGCGGCCAGAAAGGTCCTGGTTGCCTTACGCGATTTCGGTGCTGGCGGCCGACACGCTGTCGGCACTGGTGCGCACCGTGCCCAGGCTTTCCACCAGGCGCACGCGAAACCCTTCCATGGCCTGGGCCAGAGAGCCGATTTCATCGCGGGAGCGGATAGACACTTCATGTGTGAGGTCGCCCTGCGCCAGGTAACCGAGTGCCGTGCTCAGCTGCTGCACCGGCAACCCCACCAGCCGACGTGTGGCCGCCACCAGCACCACGGCCAGCAGCGCAAGCGCCACGGCCAGACCCAGCCACAGCCAGGTGAGTACATAGCGCGCCTCGCCCATCATTTCAGTCAGGGGTGCCTCGGCAACGATGGCCCAGGACCAGGGCTTGTAACGCTCTATTGCCACGAAGCGCGTTGCGCGGTCGCCCTCTGCACTGCGGCGTGGTGACCACTTCGACTCCAGATTGCCGGCCTGCTCAATGGCTGCCAGCGAAGCCAGCCAGGTCTTGGCGTCATCGTCCTTTTCATCCACCTTCAGCGATTTGCCGGCGCCGGGCAGGCCAAAGACACTGCCACGCGCAGGGCCCGACGAGAGGTTGACGGCATACACGGCACCCGAGGTGAAGAGTTTTTGCGCTGCCATCACGGTTTCGAGCTTGCCCAGAATGGCGCCGATGTCGGAGCCGATGTACAAGATGCCGATGGTGCGGTTGCCTTCGCGAATGGGCTCGTACACGGACATGTACTCGCGGCCAAACAGGCTGGCACGGCCGACATAGGTTTTGCCCTCATTCATCAGGGCATAGGCCGGGTGGTTGCGGTCCAGCAACGTCTTGAAGGCACGCTCACCATCCTGCTTTTTGACCGAGGTCGTCACGCGGATGAAGTCGTCCCCCGTGCGCGCAAAGATGGTGGCCGTGGCACCCCGCTGGTCTTGAGAAACTGGTCCACCACATTGAAGTCACCGTTGAGAGCCGCACCCTCATACGACAGCACGGCCTCGGGCTTGCCATCTGCCCCGGGCATCTCGGCCACTTCAAACTTGCCCGGGAAATTGGCTTTGAAAATGGCGAAATCATGGTGGGCCTGGTCTTGCGCGGTCTCGTCAAAGGTTTGCACCAGCGCGCGCACCTGTGCGGCATATCGGCTCACCTCTTCGGTAGACATGCGGCCAAAATCTTTCCAGAGCAGGCCGCTGACGATACCCATGGTGATCAGCAAGACCACCAGCAAGCTGACCAACGCAGCCAGTGACAGCTTGAAGGCTACAGAGCGGTGGGCCGCAGGCTTGGGCCCAGATGTGGGGGCGCTAGTCGACGTGGGGTTCATGGGGTTTTTCCGCTCCGGGGTTATCTGCACAAAGCTTGTTTTCAGTTCAATTTATTGGCATCCGTACACGAACCGCCGCACACAAACCCTGTTGCAGCGTCACGAACTTGTGTAATAGATGCACAAAAATTGCATCTAGTGGTAAACCCGCAGTCTTACAAAATCAATCTTTGCTGGCTCTCAAACACCCGGGGCTCTGTGGTAAGCGGGTCCACAAACTCCAGCGACCGCGCCAGCAGCTGCAGCGGCCGCGAATAGTCGCCCTCGGGCGGGTCGTTGACCACCGGGTAGAACGGGTCGTTGCGCAGCGGCAGCCCCAGCGCCGCCATGTGCACGCGCAACTGGTGGCGCTTGCCGGTGATGGGCGACAGGCGGTACAGCGCCCACGCGCCAGCCACCTGCAACACCTGCATGTGGGTGTGGCTGTTGGGCTCACCGGGCACTTCGTGCATGCGAAAAAACTGTGGGCTTTCCTCCAGGCGGCTGCGGTGGTCTCGCGGAAAGTGCACATCGCCGTGCCAGGGCGCAACGGCGTCGTAGTGCTTGGTGATCTGGCGGTCGCGAAACAGCGCCTGGTAAACGCCACGCGTGCGCTGCTGTACCGAGAAAAGCACCAGCCCGGCGGTGTCCCGGTCGATGCGGTGCAAGGGCGACAGCTCGGGCAGCCCCAGGCGGCGCTTGAGGCGCACCAGCAGCGTTTGCTGCAGATACCGCCCCGATGGCGTCACAGGCATGAAATGCGGCTTGTCGGCCACCAGCAGGTGCTCGTCCTGGTAAAGCACCGTTTCTGCAAAAGGCAGAGCGGACTCAGCCTGCAGGTGACGGTAGTAATACAGGCGAATGCCCCCTTCAAATGGCCGGTGCGGCAACACGGCCACACCGCGCTCGTCCACCACATCCCCCGCTTGCATGCGCTGCAGCCATTCGCTGCGCTGCACGCCCGGCAGGCGCTGGGCCAGAAAATCCAGCATGCTGCCCTGCCCTTGCGAAGGCAGCACCACGCAACTGGGGCCCACGCCGTCGCGCAGGGGCAAGACAAAGGCATGGCGAGGGTTGTGCATGGCGTGCGGATTTTAGGGCGCGCCAACTGCAGGGCGCGCGGTGCTGTGCCGGGGCTGTAGGACAACTGCGCCAATACGCCTTTCATCCTGCGGGATCGTCCAAAAAGCGCACGCTGCGGGCTAGCATGGCTTCTCCATGACAGAACCCCAGACTGATACCAACACCGTTCCGGCATCGGCCCCCTCAAAGCCCGTGACGCCATCGCGACGCGCTAGAGGGCAGCGCTTGGCGCTGGGCCTGGCAGGCGGCTTGGTCGGGCTGTTGGTGATTGGCGGCATCGTGCTCACCCAGCTTGACTGGAACCGCGCAAAACCCTGGCTGAACCAGACCCTGAGCGACGCCACAGGCCGCCACGTTGCAGTGGAAGGCGATCTCTCGGCCACCTGGCAGTGGCCGCAAACGTTGGACGATGGCTGGCGCCGCTGGGTGCCTGGTGTCACGCTGCAAGGGGCGCAGCTGGTCATGCAAGACCCAGCCGGTTTTGCCCGCCCCGGCAAGGCAGCCGGGCCCCGGCCCATGGCCCGGGCCGAAACGGCCCGCGCATCGCTGCGCCTCTTGCCCCTGCTGGCGCGCGAGGTGGCCATCGACACCCTCGAACTCACCGGCCCCGACATCGCCCTGGCCCGCCTCGGCGACGGCCGCAACAACTGGACCTTTGAGACCCAGCGCGCTCCTGGCGACATCACGCCGCGCTGGACGGTCAGCATTGACCGGCTGGTGGTGCGCAAGGGACAGCTTGCCTACGCGGATGCGGGCAGAGACCTGAACCTGAGCGCGCACATCGACACCATCAACGAAGCTGCACCAGCCACTGAAACCGAAGGCCCGGCAATGCCCGCCTCGGCGACCGCATCCTCAACTGCCAGCCCAGCCGCGGCCCCGGTCTATGGCGTGCGCTTTGACCTGAAAGGCACGCTGGGCAAGGCCCGCATCGAGGGCGAGGGCAAGGCAGGCCCCGTGCTCTCGCTGCGCAACAAGGAGGTGAACTACCCGCTGCAATTTACCGCCAGAGCCGGCAGCCTGGAGACCGCCGTCGAAGGCATTCTGGCCAACCCCGGCGCGCTGTCGGGCATGGACCTGCAGGTGATGCTCAAGGGCGCCAGCATGGCCGACCTGTATGCGCTGACCGGCCTGGTGCTGCCCAATACGCCCGCTTTTCAGACCAAGGGTCAGCTGCAGGGCAGCCTGCAACCTGGCCGGGCGGTGTGGGACTACCGCGACTTCACCGGCACCGTGGGCCAGAGCGATCTGCATGGCAACCTGCGCTTTGTTTCGGGTGCGCCGCGCGGCAAGCTCTCGGGCAGCGTCACATCCCGGCAGCTGCGCCTGGCAGACCTGGGCCCGGTGCTTGGCACGGCCACCACAACTTCTGCCAAGGCCGGCCGCGGCGGCAAGGTGCTGCCCGATGCCCCGTTTGCCACCGACCGCTGGAACGCCATGGACATGGACCTGAAATTCTCGGGGCAGCGTGTGATCCGGCCCGGCAGCCTGCCGCTGGAAGACCTCAGCGTGCACGCCCTGCTCAGCGATGCCGTGCTGCGCCTGGACCCGCTGCACTTCGGCGTGGCCAAGGGCCAGATCGAGTCAAAAGTGGTACTGGACAGCCGCAACAAACCGCTGACCGTGCGGCTGGACACGCGGGTGCAAAACCTACGACTGGCTTCGCTGTTTCCCGAGGTCGAGCTCACCAAAAAAAGCCTGGGCCGGCTCGATGGCGCGATGGCACTCAACGGCAAGGGCAACTCGGTGGCGCAATGGCTGGGCACCAGCAGCGGCGAGGCCCGCCTGTATGTGCGCGACGGCACCCTGAGCCGCGAACTGCTCAACCGCGCAGCGCTCAACGTGGGCAGCATCGTGGTGGGCAAGCTGTTTGGCGACGACAAGGAAGTGCAGCTGCGCTGCGCCGTGGCCGACCTGGCCGTGCGCGAAGGCGTGGCCACGGTGCGCACCGGCAAGCTCAGCACCAACGAGGCCATTGTGGACGCCAGCGGCACCATCGACATGGCCCATGAGCGCCTTAACCTGCACATCAAACCCGAATCGCTGCAGTGGAAGTTCTTCTCGCTGCGCACCCCGCTGTATGTGCGCGGCAGCTTTGCCAATCCCGATGTGGGTGTGGAACCCGGCCCGCTGCTGCTGCGCGCAGGCGCGGCGATCGCGGCGGCAGTGGTGGCCCCGGCAGCGCTGGCGCTGCTGCCCGTGACAGTGCCGGGCGCCGACGACGATGCGCAGTGCGCCCCCCTGCTGGCGCAGGCCACACAACCGGTCAAGGCGGGCCGTGCGGGCAAGCCCGAAAGCAGCCGGACAAGCAATCAACTCGCGGAGCATCCCACACGCTAAGTCCTGTCCGACAGCGTGCGGGGCACAGCCCAGCATGCAGGTCCCAACGGCGAACAGATTTCAAAGAATGGTGGTCAAACAGCTTAGGCGCTTGGCGCATAAGAGCGGTTTCAAGTTCAAATGAGCCAACGATTCAACGCACCGAATCAAACCGCACGATCAGCCTCGCCAAATGCTCGCAGTAAACCTCAATGGGCTCTCGCCACAGCCCGGATTCATCTGGGCAGGCCCATTGCGCTAGTCGGCAACCAAACCCAGACACCATTGGATAAAGACGCACAGATAGTCTGCGTCAGGGAAGTACGGGCGCAAAAGCCTTTTGATCTTCTCATCGACTACCTTCGGGCACATAGACGACCATGGGGCACGCGAACGCCAGGCCCGCCACCGCAACGCCGCCCGCCTTCACAGCTTCACCCCGCCACAAGGCACTCGCGGCGCAGCAGGGCCAGCGCGTCGTGCATCTGGTAGTCCATGTCGCTGCCCAGTGTTTTGGCCGAGTCCTGCAAAAAACTGTTCCACATATCGATGTAGTCTGCCTGATACGCGCCTGGCGCATGGCTGCGAATAAAGTCTATCGCCAGTTCGGGTTGCAGTCCGCTTTTACGGATCTTGCGCACAAGGCTGGCGGCGGTTTTTTCGGTCAGCAGCGTCTTTTTGGGTGCCCCTGCGGCAAGGCAAAGGAACAGCGTGAGCAGCGAGTGCTCGTCTTCGTTGCCCTGGGTGGTTTTTGTCCACGTCTTGCTGGCGGGCTGGGGAGGCTCACCGCCTTCTTGCAGCGCATCCAGGCTGCGATGGTAGTGGTCCACCTCGGCCAGCGGGTCGTCGAGCAAGAAGTATCGGGCACGAAAAGCGCCGGTCGGGCGCAGCAGGCTGCGCAGCAGATTGGTGGCATCCAGCAACTTGGGCAGGTCGGCCAGCACGCTGGCGCAATGCGTCTGCATCACCGCGCGCAGGTCTGCGGGCAAGCCGGCTGGCAGCAGCAGTTGCTTGGGCGCCGCCAGCTTTTTCTTGCGCAGCGCCGTCACCAGCTTCTCCAGGGCCACGGCGTTGGGCCACTCGCCCAGCTGCATGGCTTTGGGCGCCAGGGCCTGCATGAGCAGACCGGTGCGGATGACGGCCTCGGCATCGGCGCCTGCGGCTTCCAGCTCGTCGGTATCCAGCTCGAATTGCTCGGCCAGCCACTGTGCGGCACGGATGGCGTGGGCAATCTGGCTGCGGCGAGCCAGTTCGGCCTGGTAGTCGGTGTAACTGCGCAGCGACCACAAAGCCAGCAGAGGCGTTTGGGCATCGGCGTAACCGGCCATGCCGAAATTGCTGCTCTCGGGCATGGCGATCAGGCGCTTGAGCATGTCGGAGCCGCCCTTGGAGCGCGACAGGAACGAATGGTCGCGCAACGAGATGGCCGCCTTGGTCAGATCACCATCGGTGGTGTCGAGCAAATACAGGCTGATGAGGTTGACCATGCGGTCACGGGCTTTTTCGAGTTCGGGCCGCAAAAATTCACTGCCAAAGTAGCGGGCGATCTGCACCATGCCTTTGGGGGCATCGGCGCAGATGGCGACCAGCCTTGCCGCATCCAGAATGCCGTGCTGCACACCGTGCACCAGCGCTTTTTCAAAGAACGGGCGGGCGTCGTGCAGTTGCAGCGCCGCAGTAGTAGATGCCATCATTTCGATACCAGTTGTTCAAGGCGCAACGCGACGCCCGAGGCCGTTGAAACTGGCGCGGCAAAGACGAGCGGCCGCCGCGCAAGGGCCGCCCCGCCGCGCTGGCGGCGTCCCCCTGGAGGGGGAAGGCGCGAAGCGACTCAGGGGGGACATGCTAAATCGCGGATTCTTCGTCAGAAGCGCGGGCCGCCGGGGTCGCCTTGCCGCGATCGGTGTCGCTGGTTTCAAACTTGCCGTCGTCTTCTTCGGCCAGCTCATCGCCCTCTTCCAGGCCCATGTCGTGGGCACGCGCCTTGGCGCGCAGCACCAGCAGCGTTTCGATAAAGAGGTCGCGGCATTCGTAGCGCAGCAGCCAGGCAAGCTGCATCCAGTCGCGGTCGGCCACTTCGTCCTGGTCGATGCGGGGCTGCACGTAGCCCGATGCCAGCAACTCGTCATCGCTCAAGGTGGGGCCGTAGTCTTCGGTGGCGTCAAAAGTGCCGGTGCGGGCAAAAGCCTCGATGCGGCTCCACTTCTCGGCAAAGTAATTGGCCAGGGCCTCGCTGCCGCCTTCCAGATCACCAATCGCCGTCAAAAACTCCACCGGGTCGGCGTCGTCCCGAAAAATAACGGCGTTGACCATGTTGCGCAGGTGCGTGTGGGTGAGATCCTTGTATTGCTTTTCCAGCACCATGGCGCGCGCAAACTGCTCGGGCGTGACCAGCAGGTTGACGACAGATGCCTTGGAATCGTCGTACTCGCGCATCACGGCCAGCACGTCTTTGGGTGCCAGCTGGTCCAGCACGACCATCAGGGCGTTGTCGCCTTCGGTGTCGGCCAGGTCGGCCAGCGCCGACTCGGCGCCCACGATGTCGCCGGCGGCAATCAGGCTGGTGGTTTTGGTGATGAGGGCCAGGTGGTTCATGTACGGAAAATCTCAGTCTTTGCGGTCAAAGCCTACCTCGGCCAGCCAGTTGGAGCTGGCCTCGTCACGGGTGCGGCTGTTGCGCGGGTCGGCAGCATCGTCAGCGCTCAGGGCGTTGTAGTCATCGTCGTGCTCGGCCCCATCCTCAGCGTCTTCATCGGCATCGTGATCGGTATCGCCCTGCGCGGCCGCCGGTGCCAGACGGGCATGCTGGTGCAGATACTCCAGCCCTGCCGCCACGACCATGAAAGCGGTTCCTCCGGGCTCGCGCAAAACGGTTTGAGCCAGGCTGGCGGCCCAAGGTTCCAGCGAGACCGCGCCCGTCAGCGTGCCCCACTCGGGTAGGTTGTCGGCCCCCTGGCTGAGCAAGTGCTCCATCACCGAAGGCTTGGCAAAACGGAAGCCCTGATGAAAGACCACCGCCACCATCTCGGGCGCCAGCTCCATCATCTTCACCAGGAAACCGATTTCAGAGCGCTTTTCTGCCAGCCGCTTGCGCAGCACATCCTTGCCCTCCGAGTCCGAAACCAGGTCGTCCAGCTCGGCCTGGTAGGCCGAACGCAAGTCATAAAAGTAGGAAGAAAGTTTCACGAAGGAAGAATGCTCTTGAAATAGGTTTGCCAGATGTCTTGCGCGGTTTGCAGGGGGTCGTCCAGCAGGTTGCGGCGGCGGTTGTCGTCGTAAGCCTGGCGGGCCTCGTCGTCCGACAGGACTTCGTAGGCCTTTTGCACGGCCTGAAAGCGCTGTGCCGCGTCGGGCGCATCGTTCTTGTCCGGGTGATAAAAGGAGGCTTTCTGGCGAAAGGCCTTCTTGATGTCGGACAGCGACGCGTTGGCGCTCAGCCCAAGGGCTGCGTAATGGTCTGCGGTCATGGATTGCTTACATGGGCGCGCTGGCCGGTGTAATGGCCAGCGCGCCAGGGCGGAAATAGGCGGTCAGCTGCCCAGGCTCACAAAGACGTTCTGCACGTCGTCGTTGGCATCAATGGCCGCCAGAAAGCTCTCAACCTCTTCGAGCTGCTCGGGCGTCAGGTTGGCGGGGTTCACCGGGTTCTTGGGCTTGTAGCCCAGCTTGGCCGACAGCACGGTAAAGCCCTGCGCCGGTAGCGCGCGGCTGACCAGGTCCAGGTCGGTCGGGTCGGTCCAGAAGGTGGTGGTGCCTTCTTCGTCGCCCGCTTCAAAGTCTTGCGCGCCGGCTTCAATGGCGGCCAGCTCGGGGTCGGCGCCGGGGGTAGCGGGTTCGGCTTCGATCATGCCCACATGGTTGAAATCCCATGCCACCGACCCCGAGGTGCCCAGCTGGCCCTTGCGAAACAGCACGCGCATCTCGGGCGCGGTGCGGTTGACGTTGTCGGTCAGGCATTCGACCATCACGGCCACCTGGTGGGGGGCAAAGCCCTCATAGATGACGCGCTCGAAATGGACGGCCTCGTCCCCGATACCGGCACCCTTCTTGATGGCGCGCTCCAGGGTGTCCTTGGGCATCGAGACCTTGCGGGCCTGCTCGACCACGAGGCGCAGGCGCGAATTGCCGGCAGGGTCGGCCCCGCCACGCGCAGCCACCATGATTTCCTTGGCCAGCTTGCCAAACAGCTTTCCTCTGGCGTCTGCGACTTGTGCCTTACCTTTTGCTTTCCACTGGGCGCCCATGGCGAATGTTCCTTGGTGTTGTGGCGCTCCATGAACCTGTTCAATGGCGCCTGGTTTTGTGTCTGGGCCGGCTGCACGCGGGAGTTTCCAGAGAAAACCTGGCACGCAACCGAACCCTGTAGATTACCACCCGGCGATTCGCCTCATCTTTTGGCATGTGGAGTGAACGAAGCGGGTTAACCTGCTGACTGCCCTCCGCGCCTCCAGTTCGACAGGGCACTGGCAAGCGCGGCCCCACCCCGCTGCAACGGGCCCATCTGCACAATGGATACCAGCGGGCGCCAACGGACGCTTTCTGACCACCATCCACACGGAGTTTCTTCCTTGCTCAACACCCTCTGGCTGGGTTTTTTTGTCACCGCAGCCATCGCCGCACTGTCCCAATGGCTGGTGGGTGACAACGCCCAGATCTTTGCAGCCATGGTCGAAGCCCTGTTCTCCATGGCCAGACTGTCGGTCGAGGTGATGGTGCTGCTTTTTGGCACGCTCACGCTGTGGCTGGGTTTTTTGCGCATTGCAGAAAAGGCCGGCATCGTGAATGCCCTTGCGCGCTGGCTGGCGCCGCTGTTTGCGCGGCTCATGCCGGGCGTGCCGCGCGGCCACCCGGCCCTGGGCCTGATGACGCTGAACTTTGCCGCCAACGCGCTTGGGCTGGACAACGCCGCCACGCCCATGGGTCTGAAGGCCATGCGCGCGCTGCAAGAGCTGAACCCGCATCCCGACACCGCGACCAACGCGCAGATTCTGTTTTTGGTGCTCAACGCGTCATCGCTCACGCTGCTGCCGGTCACCATCTTCATGTACCGCATGCAGCAGGGCGCGCCCGACCCGACGCTGGTGTTCCTGCCCATTTTGCTGGCCACGTCTGCCTCCACGCTGGTGGGGCTGCTCAGCGTGGCGGCGGTGCAGCGGTTGCCCCTGTTCAGCCCGGTGGTGCTGGCCTATCTGCTGCCGGTGGCCCTGGCACTGGCAGGCTTCATGGCGCTGTTGACCACGCTGAGCGCGGCGGCGCTGGCGCAGCTGTCTTCGCTGCTGGGCAACCTCACGCTGTTTGCGCTGGTGGTGCTGTTTGTCTGCGTGGGCGCCTGGCGCAAGGTGGCCGTGTATGAGGCGTTTATCGACGGCGCCAAAGAGGGTTTTGATGTAGCCAAGGGCCTGCTGCCCTACCTGGTGGCCATGTTGTGCGCGGTGGGGGTGTTTCGCGCCTCGGGTGCGCTGGGCTATGTGCTGGATGCCATCCGCTGGTGCGTGGAGCTGCTGGGCATGGATGCGCGCTTTGTCGACGCCCTGCCCACGGCGCTGGTCAAGCCGTTTTCGGGCAGTGCGGCGCGCGCCATGCTGATCGAAACCATGCAGAGCCAGGGCGTGGACAGCTTCGCCGCGCTGGTGGCCGCCACCGTCCAGGGCAGCACCGAAACCACGTTTTATGTGCTGGCGGTGTACTTTGGGGCGGTGGGCATCCAGCGGGCACGCCATGCGGTGGCCTGCGCGCTGCTGGCAGAGCTGGCAGGGGTGGTGGCCGCCATTGTGGTGTGCTACCGGTTTTTTGGCTAAAATTCAAGCCAGATTGGCCTCTAGCCCTTATCCACAAAGCGCAAGCAGCTACTATTAATATAGCAACCAAGGATTTTGACACCCGAGGCTGCGGCCCCTGCGAATGGTCTGGCAGCGCTTGCGCCCGGACACAGGGCGCAGTGGCGAGCGATCAGACCGCCGCAATGGCGGCCAGCGCCTGCTCAAAATCGGCCTGCAGGTCCTGAAGCTCTTCCAGGCCGACCGACAGGCGAATCATGCTGTCGCCAATGCCCATGGCGGCCCGCACTTCAGGCCCCGCCTCCCAAAAGATGGTGTGCGCCACCGGAATGATGAGCGTGCGCGTGTCGGCCAGGCCCGTGGCCTTGATGGGCAGCTGCAGGCGGTTGCACAGCGGCAGGCACTGGGCGGGGTCGCGCAGTTCGAATGACAGCAGCCACGAGCCCGCCTTGAGGTGCTTTTTGGCCTGCGCATATTGCGGGTGCGACTCCAGCAGCGGGTAATGCACCCGCGCCACGGCAGGGTGCTGCTCCAGCCACCGGGCCAGGGCCAGCGCGGTGGCGCTGGTGCGGTCCATGCGCAGGGCCAGCGTTTCGGCGCCCAGCGCCATCTGGTGCGCGGCATGGGACGACAAGGCGCCGCCCATGTCGCGCAGGCCTTTCTTGCGCACCTGTTGCAGACCCCAGCCCTTGGCATTGCCCTTGCGATAGGCCGGAAAGATGTTTGGGTAAGTGCTCCAGTCAAAAACACCGGTGTCGATCACGGCGCCGCCCAGCGCATCGCCCTGCCCACCGATGCTCTTGGTGAGCGAATGCACCACCAGCCCCGCTCCCACCGTGCCCGGACGAAACAGATACGGCGAGGCCACCGTGTTGTCCACCACATAGAGAAGCCCGCGCTCTTTGCACAGTGCGCCAATGCCTTCGAGGTCGGGCATCTGCGTGCCGGGGTTGGCGATGGTTTCGACAAACACCATGCGCGTGTGCGGCCGCACGGCGGCAGCCACCTGCGCGGCATCCGTCACGTCCACCGTGGTGACCTCGATGCCCAGGTCGGCCAGGGTGCCAAACACGCTGTTGGTGTTGCCAAACACGAACTTGCTGGCCACCAGATGGTCCCCCGCCTTGAGCAGCGTAAGAAAAATGGCGCAGATGCCTGCCATGCCGGTGGAAAAGACGATGGCGCCCTGCCCCTGCTCCATCTGCGTGAGCTTGGCCTCCAGCGCCGCCGTGGTGGGAGTTCCCTGGCGGGCATAGTTGAAGCCGCCCTTGGCGGTGCCCTGGAACACGGCAATGAGGTCTTCCACCTTGTCAAAGCCGTACTGCACCGAGGTGTGAACAGGCTGGTGAATGGCGCCATGCTCGGCACCGCCCCGCCGGTCGGCATGCACGATCTGGGTGGTGAAATGGGGGTTCTGCGGTGTCGTCATAAAAGGTTGCGGATGATTGTCGGCTTGCAATGGGCGCTGTAGCGTGAAACCGGCGCGCCCCAAATGCCAGCGCACCCGTGGAACTGGCTTTGCCAGGCCACTGGGTGCGTCCCCCTCGGGGGGAAGGCGCGCAGCGCCTCAGGGGGGTCAGCGTTCAGGCGCGATGTGCTCGGCGTAATCGTACAGGGCGCCCAGAATCTCCTGGGTGCGGTCGTCGTCGGCGGTTTCCGAGATCTGGTCGATCTCGGTGAACAACTGCTCCACGGTGCGCGCCCCGCCCGCACCGTCGAACAGGCAGGCGGCGCGGTGCGCCTCCCAGCGCTCGGCCTCTTCGGGCGACAGGGTGTCGGGGAAGTTGCGGGCCCGGTAGCGCCACACCAGCTCGGCCAGGCGCGGGTCATCAAAGCCCGTGCGCGCGGTGGCCAGTTTCGCCCCTGAGAGGGTGCGCAAGTCGTTCAGGTGGCGGCGGTCACTGTTGCCCACAAATCCGCCATACAGGTCCTGGTCCACATCGGGGGCGGGCTCGGCCGGGCGGGCAAACACGGCGGGCCAGATGCCGCTCATGTCCGGCAAGGTCCGCGCCATGTCGGCATGCTGCGCCGCCTGGGCCAGATCCATGCCCCAGCGCTGCGCCAGCGCAGGGGTGAGCGTGTTCACATTGCCCACCACCATGGGTGATTTGTTCAGGTGGATGGTCTTGATGGGCAGGCGCGTGGTGCCCTCGGGCAGGTCGGCCGCCCTGGAGAACATGCGCAAGCGGATCTCGTCAGCCCCCAGCGTGGCCAGTTCGCGCGGGTCATGGGCGAGGTCCCAGGCAATCACCTCGTTCTTGTTGGTGGGATGGCTGGCCAGCGGCCACATCACTGCGAGGCAACCGCGCTCGGCAGGGAACATGCCCGAGACATGCAAAAACGGCCGTGCCGTGAGGGCCGTTGCCGGCAGGCGCAACTCGGCGGCCACGCGGTCTTTCTTGTGCAGCGACAGGGCAAAGTCAAACAGCTTGGGGTTGTGCTGGCGGATCAGCCGCGCCAGCGCAATGGTGGCGCGCACGTCCGACAGCGCATCGTGCGCAGCCTCGTGCAACAGGCCGTTGGCTTTGGACAGATGCTCCAGCTTGAAGCTGGGCGTGCCGTCTTCCTTTTTGGGCCAGGCAATGCCGTCCGGCCGCAGCGCATAGGTCATGCGCACCACGTCCAGCAGATCCCACCGGCCGCACTGGTTTTGCCACTCGCGCGCGTAGGGGTCGATGAGGTTGCGCCAGAACATGAAGCGCGTGATCTCGTCATCAAACCGGATGGTGTTGTAGCCCACGCCAATGGTGCCCGGCTGCGCAAATTCGGCCTCGATGCGATTGGCAAAATCGTGCTCGGGCACGCCCTTTTCCAGACACAGCTGCGGCGTGATGCCGGTGATGAGGCAAGACTGCGGGTCTGGCAGATAGTCGTTGGCCGGCTGGCAGTAAAGCATCAGCGGATCGCCGATTTCGTTCAGTGCGGCGTCGGTGCGGATGGCCGCAAACTGCGCCGGCCGGTCGCGCCGGGTGTTGGCACCGAAGGTTTCGTAGTCGTGCCAGAGAAAGGTGTGGGGGGCCATGGTCTAGGGGCAAACAAGGGCGAAGGGCCAACTGTAACCGGGTTTAGAGACTATTTTTGCCCCTAGCGCATACAGATAAAGCGCGAACAGCTATCAAAATAGTAGTGAAAGTGGGTCATGCGGATTGCCACCACATCACGCCGTGATACACCTGCAACGCTGCACCAGCGCTGCTGCGCGGGACAATGGCGCATGCACAGCACCCCAAACGCCCCCTCCAGCTCCTCTCGCCACCGCACTCCCCTCGTGGCGCCACTCTCGCTTGCCACACTGGTGGCGGCCATGGCCCTGGCAGGTTGCGCCTCGGCGCCGGCTTCCGAAAGCCTCCCCGACAGGCTGGCAAAGCCGCAGCCAACGGCCTTGGCGCCTGCGGCCAACAGTGCGCAGGTCTCAGCGCCAGTTGACACGGCTTCCGAAGTACCCCCTGAAGAAGGATTCGACGCCTGGCGCACCGCTTTTTCGAAACAAGCCCTGGCGGCGGGTATTGCGCCCCAAACCGTGCGCGAAGTGCTGGGCAGCGCGCAATGGCAACCTCGCGTGGTGGAGCTGGACCGTGCCCAGCCCGAATTCACCCGCACGCCCTGGGCCTACCTGGACAGCGCCGTGTCGCCGCAGCGCATTGCACAGGGCCAGGCCATGCGGGCGCAGCACCACGCCGCACTGGACGCTGCCGCCACTCGCCACGGGGTACCCGCCGCAGTGATCACGGCCATCTGGGGCATGGAGAGCAACTACGGCAGCAACTTTGGTACCTACCGCGCGGTGGACGCGCTTGCCACGCTGGCTTACGACGGGCGCCGCCGCGCCTGGGCGCAAGCCGAGCTGCTGGCCGCGCTGCGCATCGTGGACCAGGGCGACATCCCGGCCGATCGCATGGTCGGCTCCTGGGCGGGCGCCATGGGGCACACGCAGTTTCTGCCCTCGGTGTTTCTGGCCTACGCCGTGGATGCCGACGGCGACGGCCATCGTGACATCTGGGGCAGCATTGCCGATGTCACGGCGTCCACGGCCCATTTTCTGGCGCGCATGGGCTGGAAAAGCGGCCAGACCTGGGGCGTCGAAGTGCAACTGCCCGCCGGGTTTGACTACGCACGCGCCGAAATCAGCACCCGCCAGAACAGCGCAGCATGGGCGGCAGAAGGCGTTCGCACGCTGGACGGGCAACCCCTGCCCGAGGTGGGTGCGGCCTCCATCATCACGCCCGCAGGCGCACGCGGCCCAGCGTTTTTGGTGGGCACCAATTTCCGCACCATCCTGCGGTACAACAACTCCGTCAACTACGCGCTGGGCGTGGGCCTTCTGGCACGCCAGATCGACGGTGGCCCACCCGTTGCCACGGCGTGGCCCCGCGACATCGCCCCCCTGAATCGCGACCAGCTGCGCCAGCTGCAGGAGGCACTCAATGCAAAGGGTTTTGACGCGGGTGTGCCAGACGGCGTGATGGGCCCGGCAACACGCGCAGGCCTGCGCCGTTTTCAGCAGAGCATCGGCACCGTGGCCGACGGATATCCCACGCACGCGCTGCTTGAGCGGCTACAGGCACCCCGGTAAACAGCGCGCCGCGCACAGGCACGGCACCGGGTCAGAGCGCTCTGCCACCATGCAAAAAGCCCGTGGCTTGCGCCACGGGCTTTGGGGTGGGTGCCTCGCGATGGGGGCACACCGGCTGCGAGCGGGGTCGTAGCGCAATCAGTCGGCGGTGGCCTCTTCGGGTTCAGCGGGCTCCGACTTGGCCGAGCGCTCTTTCTTGGGCAGCGGCTGGATGTCCAGCATCACTTCGGACGTTTCAACGCCCTTGTCGTCCGTCTTGACCTCGATGTCCACCGTCAGGCGGCCGCCATCCTGCAAGCGGCCAAACAGCAGCTCATCGGCCAGGGCGCGGCGAATGGTGTCCTGGATCAGGCGCTGCATCGGGCGGGCGCCCATCAGCGGATCAAAGCCCTTCTTGGCCAGGTGCTTGCGCAGCGTGTCGGTGAAGGTGACCTCCACCTTCTTCTCGGCCAACTGGGTTTCGAGCTGCAGCAGGAACTTGTCCACCACGCGCAGGATGATCTGCTCGTCGAGCGCCTTGAAGTTGACGATGGCGTCCAGCCGGTTGCGGAACTCGGGCGTGAACAGGCGCTTGATGTCGCCCATTTCGTCGCCCGCCTGCCGGGGGTTGGTGAAGCCAATGGTCGCCTTGTTCATGGTCTCGGCGCCCGCGTTCGTGGTCATGATGATGAGCACGTTGCGGAAGTCGGCCTTGCGCCCGTTGTTGTCGGTCAGCGTGCCATGGTCCATCACCTGCAGCAGCACGTTGAAGATGTCCGGGTGCGCCTTCTCGATTTCATCGAGCAGCAGCACCGAATGCGGCTTCTTCGTGATGGCTTCGGTCAACAGGCCGCCCTGGTCAAAACCGACATAGCCCGGAGGCGCGCCGATCAGGCGGCTCACGGCATGGCGCTCCATGTACTCCGACATGTCGAA
>ERZ1023652.92-NODE-92-length-20505-cov-8.001619_pt1 | contig 20505 bp, 20 predicted proteins | sample MGYA00520879_ERZ1023652 | MGnify/ENA primary metagenome ERZ1023652 (study PRJEB33180, sample SAMEA4044469) | wastewater metagenome | place: Denmark | collected 2016-04-02 | study: EMG produced TPA metagenomics assembly of the PRJEB13832 data set (Local surveillance...
CTATAATATATCCATATATTATGTTAAATTAGAAAGGATTACTTATGTCATCAACTTACAGTTTTAATTACTTCAATAAAATACACGTAAACAGCTTTATTCTATGTGTTTTTCTTACAATTATTGTTCTTGTTATTCCAATAATACCGCTTTTAAAAAATAAAATTAATATTATGAAATATGCTACATTTTTAGGAATTTTAGGTCTCTCAATCAAATTATTTGAATCAATATATAGAGTTCTCTTTGAAAACTTCTCTATTGCAGATTCTATTCCATTACATTTTTGCAACTTTGCGCTTATTATTGCTGGTTTATATTTAATAACTAAGAAATCTATATTTTTTAATATTTTATACTTTTTTAGTTTTGGTGCATTAGCTGCTATTATTTTACCTGGTGTTGGAAAATATTATACGCATTTTTACGTTTATTTATTCATGATCAATCACTTTTTTGAAATTGCTACTGTTCTTTTTGGTTTTATATATATGAAAGAGCAAATAACATTTACAGGTTACCGAGTTTCTATTTTAGTTACTTCAATACTTTTTATAATTTCATTTTTCTATAATAAATTGTTTGGAACGAACTTCATGTTTTTAGAAACTTATATCGCAACGTTCTTTGAATTCATAAAACCTTTCTACGTTTACAGAATTGTACTTGTTTTGAGTTTCTTCGTTGTAATGACACTTATGTATGTCTTGCCCAAAAAGATCTTCTTAAAATCAAAATAAATGATCCAATAAAAAACTGCTCTTGTTACTTTTGAGCAGTTTTTATTATTGATATTAAAATTCCTATGTCATTGTGCGTTACTCCACTTATTCTTATAGCTTGACCTACTGTTTTTGGTTTTGCATATGATAAACTCGATACTGCAATATTACTAATCCCTTGTATTTTTTCATATTCAATATTTTCTGGTATTTCTAATTCTTCTAATTTTTTAAATTTCTCTATTTGTAGTTTTTCTCTATTTATGAAAATTTTATATTTAGAATTTATTTCTACTTGCTCTTTTACAATTTCTGGTAATTCTTTTATTTCTATAAATTCTGACAATAGTTCATATGTCATTTCTTTTCTTGCCAGAAATTCAAATGCATTCGTTGGATTATTAACAGAATCGTGACCTAACTTCTCTAACTTTTCTTTTGTTTCTGATGTTGGATTTATTATTATTTCCTTCAATCTTTCAATTTCATTTTCTATTACTTCTTTTGCACTTTCTAACTCTTCTATTTTATTCTTGTCTAATATTCCAATTTCTTTTGATTTATCTAATAATCTTAAAAATACATTATCCTGTCTCAATGTAAGTCTATATTCCGCTCTTGACGGTAACACTCTATATGGCTCTGGAGTACTTTTATTTATTATGTCATCTATCATAACACCAATATACCCTTCGCTTCTATCAACTATTAGAGCTTTTTCATTTTTTATTTTCTTTGCTGCATTTACACCCGCAATAAACCCTTGGCAAGCCGCTTCTTCATATCCACTTGTCCCATTTATTGTTCCCGCCATGTAAAGTCCTTCTACTAATTTTGTTTCTAATGTTAGCTGCAATTGATATGCTGGTATAAAGTCATATTCTATAGCATAGCCGTATCTTACAATCTTAGCATTCTCTAGTCCTTTTATTGTCTTTAACATTGCATCTTGTGCGAATGGTGGCATTGCTGTAGTAAATCCATTAACATATATCTCGTTTGATTCTACTGATTCTTGCTCTAAAAATATTTGATGATCTGTCTTCTCAGGAAAATTAAGTACTTTTCTATCAAGTGATGGACAATGTCTAGGTCCTTTAGTACTAACAACACCAGTTACAATTGGTGAATATTCCAACATTTTTTTCCCTACTTCTATTGTTTCAGGAGTTGTAAATGTTAACCATGTTGGCATTCTATTATTGTATTCTTTGTCTGTATAATATGAAAAATATCTCGGATTTTCTTCACCATAAAGCTCTTCTACATTCGAAAAATCTATACTTCTTTTGTCTATTCTTGGTGGTGTTGCTGTTTGGTATCTATCAATTTCGAATCCAAGTTCTTTCAATCTGTCTGATAACTTCTCACTTGATGGTTCTCCTTGTCTTCCAGCCGGATATTTAGTATACCCCATTATAAATCTACCTTTTAAAAATGTTCCTGTACACAATACAACTGCTTTTGTATCATATTGTATTCCTGCATTATCTATTATTCCTTCTACTTTTCCATTATTAACAATAATGTCGTCTACAATTCCTTGTACAACATCAAGATTTTCTTGAAACTCTACTTTTTCTCTCATCTTTATTCTATACCAATATTTATCAGCTTGTGCTCTTGTTATCTTTGCTGCTAATCCTTTAGTATGATTGAGATTTTTAAGCTGTAAATTATAATTATCTATATGAACAGCCATTTCTCCACCTAACATTCCCAGTTCAGAAACTAAATGGCTCTTTCCTGGTCCTCCAATTGATGGATTACAAGACATCATTGCTATACTATCCAAATAAATTGTGAATAACGCAGTCTTTAATCCTAATCTTGATGATGCTAGCGCTGCTTCTACACCCGCATGTCCTGCACCTACTACTATAACATCATATTTTTTGTTCATTTATATTTCATCCCTTTTCTATTTTTTCATATTTTCTAATATCAATTTTCTAATTTTTGATATTTGTGCATCTGATAATTGTTCTGATATTTCAAAAACTGTCTTCTTACCTCTTTTTATTATCATTTTATCATCTGAAATATCATTACTTTTTCTTTTCTTTATTTCTTTTTCTATTTCTGAAACTTCTAATTTGACCATTTTCTTTATTTCTTTATCTATATTTTCAAAATTTATTTCTTTTAAGTAATTATATATTGTATCTGATTTTCTTATATTACCTATATTTTCCAGTTTTGATAATAATTCTTTTGGATATTTTTCTACTCTTAAATATCTTGCTATTGTTCGCTCTGATAATCCATATTCTTTAGCTATTCTTTCTGTTTTTTTCTTTTGTTTTCTACTTTCACTCCATATTTTCATTGATAATTCCAAAACTGTTAAATTTTCTCTCAATGTATTTTCATGAAGCGATATTTTATCTAAAATATCATATGGTGTATTTTCTGGTATTATTATTATATTATTTGTTCCCGCAACATTGAATTCTTCTATTTTTTCATAACCATAGAAAATAGCTGATAATCTTCTAAATCCTGATAATATTTTGTACTTTTTATTTTTATTTTCTATAACATATACTGGATTTATTAGTCCAATATCATTTATTGAATCTGCTAAATTATGTATATTTTCTTTTTCTAGATTTTTCTTAAATGAAATCTCTCTATTTATGAATTCTCTATCTTCAAAGTCTATTTTACTTATTATTTCTTTTGTTATACTAGTTATTTTTGATCCTTTTATTTTCATTATTTCATACTTTATTTGTTCTTCTTCTTCAAATTGTTTTACAAAATTCTTTGTATTTTCATTATTTAAGTTTGAGAATGGATTTCTTGCCTCAAATATATTCTTTTTAGCCATCTTATAATCCCTCTCTTTTCAAGATTTCTTGTGCTAGTGCTTCATAATCTTTTGCTCCATTAGATTCCGGTGCAAATTCAAATATATCTTGTGTTAATGCTGGCGCTTTTGCTAAATCTACATTCTGTCTTATAACTGTTTTCATTATTTTACTTTCAAAATATTTTTCTAATTGTTCTCTTGAATCTATTGATAAACTTGTTCTTATATCATACTGTGTTAATATTAACCCTCTTATTTCAAGGTCACTATTCAAATCATTCTTAACTTCATTTATTGTAGATGTAAGAAGTCCTGCTCCCCTTAGCTCAAAATACCCTGCTCTTAGTGTTAAATAAACACTGTCTGCAGCTACTATGGCATTAAATGTCAGTATTGATAGAGATGGCGATGTATCAATTATACAAAGATCAAAATCATCTTCTACTTCTCTTAAAACCTCTTTTAATATAGATTCTCTCCCATGATATGTTGCTAAATTTATATTTACTGTCTCACTATTTAGATTGCTTGGTATCAAATAAAAATTATTTGCTTGTGGCAGTTTTATCATGTATTCTCTTATTTTTTTATTCATCAACACATCAAATATTGTTGATTCTAAATTATTAGGATCTATTCCAAGCGCATCCGTTAAATTTCCTTGTGGATCACAATCAATCACTAAAACTCTTCTTCCCTTTTTTGCATAATAAGATGCTAAATTATAAGCTGTAGTTGTCTTTGCTACGCCACCTTTATTATTTGCAATAACTATCTTTCTCATATTTTTCCCCTTATTTCTAATATTATTTTTATTATATTGTACCACACTTATTTACTTTTTCGCAAAAAAAATAGGAGAATAAAAAATCTCCTATTTCCCAACACAAAAATTTCCAAATACATGATCCAAAACATCTTCAGAGCTTATTTCTCCTGTTATTTCTGATAAAGCATCTAATGCTTCTCTCAAATCAACCGATATAAGATCCATAGGCATTTCCGTATCTATTGTTGTAAATATATTATTTATAGCATCTTTTGTTTTTTCAAGTGCTGTTTTATGTCTGACGTTTGTTATTACTAACTTTTCTGATGAATCACTTATGCTTTCTTCAAATATAAAATCATAAATTTTATTTTCCATTTCGTCTATACCTAAAGAGTCTTTTGCTGATATTTCAATTATATTATTTAATTCTAATTTTTTTATTTCTTCTTCATCTATTCTTCTATCTAAATCTATTTTGTTCAGTAAAACTATGCTTTTCTTATTTTTTTCTTTTATTGTTTTTATTATATCCATGTCTTCTTTTTCAAAACTTCTTGATGCATCTAGAACCAATAATATTAAATCAGCCTTCTCTATGAACTCTTTTGATTTTAGAACACCTATATTTTCAACAATATCTTCTGTTTCTCTTATTCCTGCTGTATCTATTAATACTAAAGGTATTCCTTTAATATTGATTACTTCCTCTATTACGTCTCTTGTAGTTCCTGGGATGTGTGTTACAATTGCTCTTTCCTCTCTCAACAAAGAGTTAAGCAATGTTGATTTACCTACATTTGGCTTTCCTATAATAACTGTTTTTACACCTTCTTTTATCTTTTTACCTTTTTCATAAGATCTTATTAAATCATTTGCTTCTTCATATACTTTTTCTAGATTTTCTCTTAAATTTTTAGGTAATGGGTCATCTATTCCTTCTTCAGGATAATCTAATACAACATTTACGTGTGCTGTAACATCTAAAAGCGCCTTTTTGAAATCCTTTATTTTGTCTCTTAAGTCACCTCTTAATTGGTCAAGAGATAAAGATATGCTTGTTTCTGTCTTTCCTTGAATTAAATCCATTACTGCTTCTGCTTGAGATAAATCTATTCTTCCATTCATGAACGCTCTTTTTGTAAACTCACCTTTTTCAGCATGTCTTGCTCCATTTTTTAGTACTAATTCTAGTACTTTTTCTGTTACTAAATATCCACCATGACAGTTTATTTCTACTACATCTTCACATGTATATGTTTTTGGTGCTTTCATTCTTACAGCCATTGTTTCATCTATTACTTTTTCATTATCATGTATAAATCCATAATTAAATTTATAAAAACCCAAATCTTTGTTTGGGTTTTTTGTTTTAAATATTTTATTTAATATTTCAAATGATTTATCACCTGAAATTCTTATTATTCCAATTCCACCTTCACCTCTCGGTGTTGATATTGCTGCTATTGTATCAAATAACATAAACTACCTCTTCTTTTTTATTACTAAACATCTTTTTGGCTCTTCGCCAACGCTTTCAGTTTCTAATTCATTCATAAATGATATTTCTTCATGTATTATTTTACGTTCTCTTGCTGACATTGGATTAAGTTTTATTGATTTCCCTGTTTCTAAAACTTTTTCTCCTTTTCTTTTAGCTAATTCTCTTAATGATTCTTCTCTTTTGTCTTTATAATTATTAGAGTCTAACACTACTTTCACATCTCTTAGTGTCTTAGCCATAGATAATAAATACTCGAAGCTATTTAATGTTGATCCTTTTTCACCAATTAAATATCTTACATCTCTTCCTTCTAAATTAACTATGTATCTGTTTTCATCTTTTTTTATATTTTTTATTTTTATATCTAATTTAGAGTTTACAATAAATTCTTTCATGAAACTTCTTATTTTATCTACATTAGTATCATTATTAGCTACTATTTGTGGTTCTCTTTTAACTATTGGTTTTATTTCTTGTTTTTTTATTTCTTGCTTTTTAGTTTCTTGCTTTTTAACTTCTTGTTTCTTTGCTTCTATTTTTTCTGCTTCAAGTTCTGCTTTTGAAACTATTTCTACTTCATATTTTCCTTTTATATTTAAAAATAATATTTTTTTAGGTTCTTTTACAACTGTAATTCTTACTGCTTCATCTTTTTCTAAATGAAATATTTTTTTTATTTTTTCTTCTACTTCTTGTTTATTGATACCTTCTATAATTGTTTTATCCATATATTAATTTCTTCCCTTCATTATGAAATATTGCTGAGCTACTGATAATATTCCTGAAATTAAGTAATATAACGTTACACCTGATGGCATATTATAAAATAATACTAACATAAGTACTGGCATTGTGTACATCATTGATTGCATTGTAGTGTTTGTTTCTTGTCCTTTTGATGCATTTGAAATCATTTTTTGTTGAACAAATGTAACTACAGTATTTAATATTGGTAGTAAATTAATTGCAAATGTTCCGAACATAAATAATTTATCTGGTTGTTTTAAGTTAAACCATAAAAACGAAGCTTCATTAGGTATAGAATTTCCACTGAAAACATAATATAATGCTATAAATATAGGCATTTGTATTAATAATGGTAAACATCCTGCTAATGGATTAACATTATGTTCTTTATAAATTTCTGCTGTTGCTTTTTGAAATTCTTGTGGTTTATCTTTATATTTTTCTTTTAATTTATCTAATTCTGGTTGGATATCTCTCATTTTCTTCATTGATTTTTCTTGTTTTAATGTAAGTGGTAATAAAATCAATCTAACTAATATTGTTAATATTATTATAGCAATTCCATAATTTCCTACAACTTTGGCTATATTTGTTAATAAAGTTGCAAGCCCTAATTCTAAAGGCTTTATTCTCATGAAACCACTTTGTCCTTGAGCCATTTAAATTCCTCCATTTTTTTATTTTACAGGATCATATCCTCCTGGATTAAAAGGATGACATTTTAGTATTCTTTTTATAGCTAAGTGTGTTCCTTTTATAGCTCCATGCATAGTAATAGCTTCTTTAGCATACTGTGAACACGTAGGATAAAATCTACAACGTCTTCCACTTACTCCAGAAAATAACTTTTGATAAATTTTTATTATAAGCAATAATAGATGTTTCATCTTTTCAACACCTTCAATATATCATATTCAAAATTTTTATATTTTATTTCTTTAAGTTTTTCTTTCAAAACAGATTTAGCTACAAATACATATGATTTGTCTTTAAATTTGTCTTCATTAAGTCTAACGACTTCTCTTGTTAATCTCTTAATTCTATTTCTATATACAGCATTTCCAGTTTTTTTACTTGCAACAAATCCAAATCTTTTTGGATTATTGTTGTTTATAAATATTATGAAATATTTAGTATGTATTTTCTGAGAGTTATTATATATAGAACTGAATTCACTAGATTTTTTTATTTTTTCCATAAATACCTATTTCTGTAATTAAAGGGTTTTAAAAACCCGGCGTTTATCTTGATTCACCGGGTTATGCTGATATTTTTGCTCTACCTTTAGCTCTTCTTCTTTTTAGTACATCTCTACCATTTTTAGTTTTCATTCTTGATCTAAAACCATGGTCTTTCTTTCTTTTTCTTTTATTTGGTTGGTAAGTTCTTTTAGTCATCGTCATTTCCTTTCTTATTTTAGATTTTATTATTTATAAAAATAATTTTTTGACTAAGTTACAAGATATAATATAAAATTATGAGATAAAAGTCAAGGATTTTATGTAATCAACAATTAAACAAGTTATATTATTAAAATATTATATATACATTCTTTCTTATTATTCGTATTAATCTCGTTGTTTTGTTAGATTGCGTATATGATATGGTCTGGAGAAGATTTTATCTGTGGGAAAGTTTGTGGAAAACTTTAAAATGATATGTATAAAAAAGTTATACACAAGAAAATAAGATTTTATTTTTTTATCCACATTTTTTTTTTTTTGAATGTAAATGTTGAAGTTGTAATAGTGTGGATAACTTTCCTTTTTTGTGGATAACTCGTGTAAAGAGGTATAAATTATGGGTGAATTGTGGAAAACTATGTGGGAAAGTTTGTTACTTGGCTTCCTTGATTATTTGATTTTTTTGTGTTATATTCAATATCTAAAATGAGGGTAAAAGGAGTTTACAATATGATTGATGCACAAGATTTATGGAAAAACATAGCTAAAATATTAAAGATGCAGATAAGTGATACAGACTTTAATACATTTTTTTTCAATATAGAAGCTAATAAAATTGAAGGAAAAACACTTTTACTAAATATAGAATCAAATTTATTGAAAACAAACATTGAATCTAAGTATAAAGAAAAGATAGAAGAATTACTAAAAATATTATCTAATGATATGATAACTAATTTTGGGTTTAATATAAAAAAAGAAGATATAAAGTTTGATAATTATTATACAATAGTTTCTGAGCAAAGACATATTAATAATCTTAATCCTAAAAGTAGATTTGATAACTATGTTGTTGGTAAGAATAATGAACTAGCAAAAGCAGCATGTCTTGCAGTAGCTGAAAATAGTGGAGTTGTATACAATCCATTATTAATTTATGGAGGTTCTGGATTAGGAAAAACACATTTAATGCAAGCTGTAGGAAACGCTATATTATTAGAAAATCCAAATAAAAGAGTTTTATATTCATCTTCAGAAAACTTTTCAAATGAATATATTAGTTCTTTAAGAGCAGGGCATTTTTCAAATAATCAAATACAAAATGTACAGAATTTTAGAGATAAATTTAGAACACTAGATGTATTATTAATAGATGATATACAATTTTTTGAAAGAGTTTTTGGTCAAGGTACAGGAAGTGTTGAAGAGGAATTTTTCCATACATTTAACGCATTACAAGAACAAGGAAAACAAATAATAATGTCATCAGATAGATTACCGAAAGAAATAAAAAACTTATCTTCAAGATTAGAATCAAGATTTATTTCAGGATTATCAGTTGAAGTTCAACAACCAGATTATGAAACAAGAGTTGCAATTCTGCAAAACATTGCAAATGAAAGAAGAGCATTAATACCAAATGAAGTTCTAGAATATATAGCAACCTCAATAAACTCTAATGTGAGAGAATTAGAAGGAGTTATAAATGGAATAATGGCAAGAGCTAATTTACTTAGATTACCTTATACACTAGAGTTAGCGCAAGAAGAATTAATTAATAAAATAAAAAAACAACAATCAAAAATAACTGCTGAAAAAATAATAAGTGTCGTTTCAAATCATTACAGTATAAGTATAGAAGATATGAAGGCAAAGAAAAAACAAAAAGAAATAGTACAAGCAAGACAAGTAGCAATGTTCTTATTAAAAGAAAAATTGGATATGAATTTAACTACAATTGGTGGTCATTTTGGTGGAAAAGATCACAGTACAGTAATTAGCAGCATAAGAAAGATAGAAGAGGCAATAAAAGAAGAATTTTTATTTAAAAAAGAAATAGAAGGTTTAAGACAAAAGATAGTAGAATAAAAAAGGGGTAGATTATGTCTGAAGAAATAGAAGTTATAGAAATAAAAACGGAATTTATAAAATTAGATCAACTTTTGAAATGGGCAAATTTTGTTGCAGTAGGAACTGAAGCAAAAATGTTTATAATAAACGGAGAAGTTAAAGTTAATGGAGAAGTAGAAGTTAGAAGAGGTAAGAAAATATATAGTGGAGACATTGTAGAATTCAATGGAGAAAAAATAACTGTAAAAAGAGGATAAATATGTACTTGACTCAAATTAGTTATAATAATTTTAGATGTTTGGAAGATAGAAAAATAGAGTTTGATAAAAACATGAACATAATATATGGTAAAAATGGACAAGGTAAGACATCTTTAATTGAGTCTATATATTTTTTGGGTACGGGAAAAAGTTTCAGAACAAAAAAAACAAAAGAAATATTTAGATATAACACAAATAGAGTTATTACATTTGGGACTTTTTATGATAGAAGTGAGAGTAAGAAAAATATAGCAATTGATGTTAATGTAGATAAAAAAGAATTCTATATAGATAAAGTAAAAAACAAATATGTTGATTATATTGGAATATTAAATGTAATATCATTTATTCCAGAGGACATAGAAATAATAATTGGAAATCCCTCGATAAGGCGAAATTTCTTTAATTATGAAATATCACAAGCAAGAAGAGAGTATTTAAGAAATCTCATAGATTTTGAAAAAATACTAAAAATAAGAAATAAAATGATAAAAGAAAAAAATACAAAAAATGAATTATTTACAATATATAATGACAAATTTATTGATGATGGGACGAAAATAATAGTTCAAAGAAGAGAATTTATAAAGAAAATATCTATACTCCTAAATTTGAATTATAGAAAATTATTTGACGAGAAATCGGAATTAAAGTTAAAGTATAATTGTTTTTTAGGAAATATAGAAAAGTTAACAGAAGAAGAAATAAAAAATAAATTTATTGAAGTTGCAGAAAAAAGAAAAGATAGAGAGTTGTATATCGGATATAGCCTCATTGGCCCACAAAAAGATGAATTTGAATTTGAATTAAATGGAAAGAGTGCTAAATCATATTCATCTCAGGGAGAAAAGAAATCAATAATATTTGCTTTAAAAGTATCTGAAATAGACATATTAGTAAAAGAAAAAAAAGAATATCCGATATTTTTGATGGATGATATAGCTTCTTATTTTGATGAAATAAGAAAAAATAAAATATTATCGTATTTTGAAAATAAAAATATACAGTGTTTTATAACATCAACAGAAGACTTGAAAATAAAGGGAAAAAGAATATTTATTGATAAAGGTAAAGTGGTGACAGATGTATAAAGTAAAAAAGATAAGTGAAATAGACAAAAAGTATATAAGAAAAAATAAGAATGATCAATATTATTCTAATTTAATAAAAGAAAACTGGGGAAAATTAGTAGGAGATATAGTAGCTGAAAATTCTTTTCCTGCTTTTTTTAGTAAAGGGAAATTGTATATAAATGTCAATGATTCAACTATAATACAGCAACTTTCGATGTATAAGGACGAAGTACTTAATATTTTTGAAAAGGAGTTAGGTGACAGAGTCGTACTAGATCTAGATGTAAGAATGGATAGAAAGAAAAAAGTAGAGATAGTAAGAAAAGTGGAAGTTATAGAGAATAACGATGAGGAAAATGTGAGAAAATATTCTTCAATTAATGTAGATATAGAAAAAATAAAGTTACCAGAAGAGGAAATATTACAAATAGAAGGAATATTAGATAAAGTAGATAAGAAATATTCTGAAATAGGAGAAAGAATAAAAAAAATAGCAATAGATAAGAAAAGGGAAGAAAAGGCATTAAAAGAAGAAGGAATTATAAACTGTATGAGTTGCGGAGACTTATTCTTGCCACAGACAGATGAAAAAATATGTATTAAATGCATAAATAAAAAAGAAGAAGAAAAATTAGAAGCAATGCTAAAAGAAATAAAAAATAATCCAATGCTTAGATTAGAAAGCGATATGGATGTTAGTTTATACAATAGAGCAAGAGATATTATATCACAAGATTATTTTTATGATATGATAGAGATAATAAAACATCATAGACGAATAGTGAATTATGAAGATAGCATATACAATGATAAAGATGAAAAAAGAAAAGAATTCAATGAATATATGGGAAAATATATAATGTATAAAATAGGCTCTGAAGATAAAGATGTACAAGAGGCTGCAAAAAAGGATACAATATATAGAATAAAGAAAATAGTAGAAATGAAATATAAAAAAAATAATTAAAGAGGTAATATGTATTTATATATAGAAAATAAACATTTCATTCTAATTGAAGATGTGTACTTGATAATAGATTATGCTGATTTTTTTAAAAACAAAGAAAACAAAGCAATATTTGAAAAATATAAAAAGCTTGATTTATCTGAAAAAGAGAAAAGAACGTTAATATTTACAAAAAAATACATATATATAACGTCATACACAAATAGAGCTTTGAATATGAGAATGAATGAATATCAAAGACATATTGACAGTGTTGTTTTTTAGGGGGAAAAATGAAAATCGAAGAAGTATTAGCGGAAGCAGACAAAGCACTATATAGCTTAAAAATAGAGGATGCAATAATATATTTAGAGACGGCTTTAGAGATAAATCCAAATAATATAGAGGCTTTAATAAAACTATCTAAAATAGCATTAACACGTGATGAAAAAGTAAAAGCATTAGAATATATAGAGAAAACAGAAAATTTAGATTCAGAGAGTATGGAGTTATTATTTGAGCGTGCGAGCATATTACAAGCCCTAAAACAGTACGAGAGATCTCTAAAAGCATACGATAAATTTTTGGCAAAAGAACCAGACAACTATTTTGCAAAACTTAATGTAGGAATAATATATATACAACAAAATAAATATGAAGAAGCACAAGAAATAATAGAGGAAGCAATAAAAATAGATCCAGATAATGTATTGGGATACCTTGATAAAGCAAAATTATATGAAAAAAAAGGTGAAATAGAAAAAGCATTAGAAATTTGTAATTCAATAATTACATCAAATCCTAAACTACAAGAACCATATATACGAAAAGCAGGAATCTTATTAAGAAAAAATAGATTAGATGAAATAATTAAATTATACGATGAAGCAATAAAAGAAAATCCCGATAACAATGAATTCTATGCCCTTAGGGCGGAGATAAAGTATGAAAAAGGGGACAAAAAAGGTGCGATTGAGGACTATAATATATTAATTGCAATCGAGGAAAATTCTGACTACTATGAGAGATTGTATGAAATTTTATTAGAAGAAAGAAAATACAAAGAAATTGAAATATTACTTATAAATTATAAGAATTCAAAGGAATTGTACGAAGAAGCATTGAATCTAGAAGGTAAATTTTCTATGCAAACAGGCGATATTAATAGAGCTGGCGAGGCGTGCAAGAAATTGATGAGAGCTTATCCTAAGAACAGAAGTTATAAATACAGCTATGTTTTTATATTAGAGACGAAGAAAAAATATAAAGAAGCATTAAAGATGCTTGATGAAATAGAGCCATTAGAAGAAAATGAAGATAAATTTTATCTAATAAAAACAAAAGTCTTAAAATCAGCAAAAAAATATGATGATGTACAAAATGAAATAGACAAAAAATATAAAAGAGATAAAAATATAACTTCTAAAATGGAAGAAGAGGCATATTTATTAAGAGATAAAAAAGAATATGATGAGATGATAAAAGCATGCAAAATAATAATAAAGAAAAATGAAAATGCAGAAACAACAAAACGAGTTAAATTAGAAGTTGCGATAGCATATTTTATGAAAAAAGAGTACGACAAATCAATAAAATATTATAATGAAATAATAAAAAACGAAAAAGATAATAAAGCATACTTATATAGAAATGTAGGGTTATCGTATCTTAAACAAAAAAAATACAAAGAAGCAATTCAAAACATAGACAAAGCACTAGAATTAGATGAGCAATATGCTGAAGCAAAACTTAATAAAGCTGAAGCATTAGAGGGAATGAAAGACTATGAAGGCGCATTCTTGATTTATGAACATATAATAAAAGATATGCATGACTATTCTTACTACGAAGAAGCACATAAAATGTTAAAAAAAATGAAGAAATATGAAAAAGCATTAGAATATTTACAAGAAGCAGAAAAATATTATGAAGAAGATGAAAGACTTTATATAGACAAAGCAAAATTATACATTAAAATGAAAAACTATAATCAAGCACTTGAAGAAATAGAAAAAGGGTATAAAATTAATCCTAAATCAAAAGAAGTTGAAAAAGAGAAAGAGAAGATACTAAAAAAGCTAGGTAAATAGCGCTGTTTGATAAAAATTTTAAAATATGATAAAATGTAATGTAAAACAAAGAACATGGAGGAAAAAAATGGCCGAAAATTATGGTGCAGAGAGTATCACGGTACTCGAAGGACTGGAAGCAGTTAGAAAAAGACCTGGAATGTATATAGGTTCAACATCAGCGAGAGGACTTCATCACTTAGTATGGGAAATAGTAGATAATAGTGTGGATGAGGCATTAGCTGGGGTTTGTGATACTATAACAGTGAAGGTATTAGAAGACAATATAATAGAAGTAACGGATAATGGAAGAGGAATACCTGTAGAGAAACATAAAACAGGGAAATCAACATTAGAAGTAGTATTAACAGTGTTACATGCAGGTGGAAAATTTGATGGAAGTAACTATAAAGTATCAGGTGGATTACACGGAGTTGGAGTATCAGTTGTTAATGCGTTATCAGAATGGCTTGAGGCAACTGTTACGAGAGATGGAAAAATTTGGAGACAAACATTCCGTAGAGGTAAATCAGCAGGAGATATAGAGCAAATTGGAGAAGCACCAGTTGGAGAACACGGAACAGTAATTAAATTTAAAGCAGATCATGAAATATTTGAAACGCTTATTTATGAATATGAAATATTAGAAACAAGATTAAAAGAGCTAGCATATTTAAATAAAGGGCTAAAAATATATCTATCAGATGAAAGAGTAAAAGATAAAGCGAAAAAAGAAGAATTTTTCTTTGAAGGTGGAATAAAAGACTTTTTATTAGATATAGCAAAAGATGAGCAAAGAATATTAGACGATGTAATATATATGAGTGACAACTATGAAATCGAACCAGAAACAGAAGTTGAAGTCGATACAGAAGATGGTAAAACACAAATGAAAAAGATTCCAGCAAAATTCATAGAAGTTGAGATAGCAATGACATATACGATTTCTCAAAGAGAAGTAGTTTACTCATTTGTAAATAATATTAACACACATGAAGGTGGAACGCATGTAAGCGGATTTAGAACAGCATTAACAAGAACAATTAATGAGATTTCTAAACAAACAAACATGATTAAAGATAAAGATGGAACATTCCAAGGATCAGATGTAAGAGAAGGTCTGGTTTGTATAATGAGTATCAAAATACCTGAGCCACAATTTGAAGGACAAACAAAAACAAAACTAGGAAATAGTGAAGTTACGGGAGTTGTATCAAATGTTGTAGGAAACAGTTTAAAAATGTTCTTAGAAGATCACCCAAAAGAAACAACAAACATAATTGATAAAATGTTAATGTCAAAAAGAGCAAGAGAAGCAGCAAAAAAAGCAAGAGAGTTAGTATTAAGAAAGAATACATTAGAAATAGGATCACTTCCAGGTAAATTGGCTGATTGTTCAACTAAAGATCCATCAGAATCAGAAATATACATAGTCGAAGGAGATTCGGCAGGTGGGTCAGCAAAACAAGGAAGAGACAGAAGATTCCAAGCAATACTACCACTTAGAGGAAAAATAATAAACGTAGAGAAATCAGGATTAAACAAAGCACTGGAAAATAGTGAAATCAGAAATATGATAACAGCATTTGGTGCCGGTATTGGTGACGAGATGGACTTAGAAAAACTTCGTTATCACAAAATAATAATAATGACAGATGCGGATGTTGATGGAGCGCACATAAGAACACTTATGTTAACGTTCTTTTATAGACATTTGAAGGAACTTATAAACGGAGGATATATTTATATAGCACAACCACCTTTATATAAAGTTCAATCAGGAAAATCAATAAAATATGCATACTCTGATGATCAAATGCAAAAAGTAATAAAAGTATTAGAGTCAGAAGGTAAAAGATTTTCAATACAAAGATATAAAGGATTAGGAGAGATGAATCCTGAACAATTATGGGAAACAACAATGAATCCAGAAGTTAGAACATTATTGAAAGTAACATTAGAAGATGCAACATATGCAGATAAAATGTTCGATATATTAATGGGTGATAAAGTAGAACCTAGAAGACAATTTATAGAAGAACATGCTAATTATGTTAGAAATCTAGATGTATAAGAATAAAAACGTTTCACGTGAAAGATAATAAAAAGACAAAGAAAAAATGAAGAGGTGAAAAATGTCTGACGAAAAAAAAGATGACAATCTTGAGAAGTTATTAAGCAAAGCATTGGAAAAAGACGAAGAAGAAAAAGAAAAAAATGAAGATGTGGAAGCATTAGAAGTAGAAGATGATGGATTATTAGATAAGATACAAACAACTTCTCTTTCAAATGAACAGCCAATATATATAGAAGATGAAATAAAAGCATCATATCTTGATTATTCAATGAGTGTTATAGTAAGTAGAGCACTACCTGATGTAAGAGATGGACTTAAGCCAGTTCATAGAAGAATATTATTTGGAATGAACGAAATGGGAATGTCATACGATAAGCCATTTAAAAAATCAGCAAGAATCGTTGGAGACGTACTAGGTAAGTATCATCCACATGGAGATTCAGCGGTTTACGGTGCAATGGTAAGAATGGCCCAAGACTTTAACTCTAGATACCAACTAGTAGCAGGACACGGAAACTTCGGTTCAATAGATGGAGATAGTGCTGCCGCAATGAGGTATACAGAAGCAAGAATGGCAAAAATAACAAATGAATTATTAGATGATATTGATAAAAACACAATAGACTTCAGAAAAAACTTTGATGAAAGTCTTGATGAACCAACAGTATTACCAGCAAGATTACCAAATCTATTATTAAACGGAGCAACAGGAATAGCAGTAGGAATGGCAACAAATATACCTCCGCACAATTTAACAGAAGTATGTGATGGTATAGTTGCATTAATTGAAGATCCTGAGATAACAATAGAAGGTTTAATAGAGCATATAAAAGGGCCTGATTTTCCTACAGGAGCAGTAATAAATGGTAAGCAAGGAATTTACGAAGCTTATAAAACAGGAAGAGGAAAAGTAAGGGTTGCAGGAAAAGCAAAGATCGAAGTGTCAAAAACTGGAAGAGAATCAATAATAATAACAGAAATTCCATACCAAGTAAACAAAGCTAGATTAATAGAGAGAATTGCAGATTTAGTAAGAGCAAAAAAACTAACTGGAATATCGGATTTAAGAGATGAATCAGATAGAGATGGAATAAGAATAGTTGTTGAACTAAAAAAAGGTGAAGAGAACGAGTTAATATTAAATAGCCTATATAAACATACAGATTTACAAAATACATTTGGAATAATAATGTTAGCACTTGTTAATAATGCACCAAAAGTTCTTAATCTAAAAGAAATATTACAAAAATATCTAGAGCATAGATTTGAAGTTGTAACAAGAAGAACACAATTTGAATTAGATAAAGCAGAAAGAAGAGCACACATATTAGAAGGATTCAAAATTGCGTTAGATAATATTGATGAAGTAATAAGAATAATTAGAGGATCAAAAGATGCAAATGAAGCAAGAGAATCATTAATGAATAAATTTGCATTTACAGAAATCCAAGCTAAAGCAATACTTGATATGAGATTGCAAAGATTAACAGGATTAGAGAGAGATAAGATTGATAACGAATATAATGAATTGATGTTATTAATTGAAGAATTAAGATCAATATTGATGGATGATTCTAAAAAGTATAGAATAATAAAAGAAGAAGTAATTAAGATAAAAGAAGAGTTCGGAGATAAAAGAAGAACAGAGATAACAGATGCAAGAGTAGAGATAGGGATAGAAGATCTTATAAAAGATGAAGAAGTTGTTGTTACATTAACTGAAAAAGGATATGTAAAAAGAACATCTATCGATAACTACCGTGCTCAAAAAAGAGGTGGAGTAGGAGTAAATGCTACAAACACTATTGAAGATGACATAGTAAAAGATATGTATATAGCAAAAAATCTTGATTCGCTATTAATCTTTACAACAAAAGGTAAAGTATTTAGTATGAAAGTATACGAAGTACCTGAATCAGGAAAACAAGCAAGAGGAAAATTAATTGGAAACTTGATTAAATTATCTGATGATGAGACAGTAAGTACTGTAATAAGAGTTAGAGAATTTGGTGAAAACAGAAACATAGTCTTTATAACAAGAGACGGGGTAGTTAAGAAGACTGAATTAAGTTTATTTGCAAATATAAATAAAACAGGAATAAGAGCTATTACGTTAAAAGAAGAAGATGAGCTTAAGTTTGTAGGGTTAACTACAGGAAAAGGTCATGACGAGGTGTTTATAGCGACTAAGAATGGGTTTGCAATAAGATTTAAAGAAGAAGATGTAAGAAGTATGGGAAGAACGGCATCTGGAGTAAGAGCGATAACATTAAGAAAAGCTGATGCAGTCGTAGCAGCAAATGTTGTAGAACCAGAAGATAATAAATTAAGTGTATTAACATTATCAGAAGAAGGATACGGAAAAAGAACATATTTATCAGAATACAGACTACAAACAAGAGCAGGAAAAGGAATAACAAACTTAAAAGTAAATGATAAAACTGGAAAAGTTGTAGATGTAAAAATAGTTGATAATGAGTCGGAAATAATGCTTATAACATCAGAAGGAACTTTAATAAGAACAAAAGTTCAATCAATTTCAATAATAGGTAGAGCAACATCAGGAGTTAGAATAATGAAAGTAAGGAACGAAGAAAAAGTAGCATCAGCAGTAAAAATAACACCAGAAGTTGAATAGACTATAAAACATGTGACGGGAGAGATTTTTATGTTAAAGAGAGTACTTTTTTTAATAGGAAATGAACAAGAAGCAGGACCAATAAATGATATTGCAAAATCATTTAAAAATAAATTTAATGTTTCAATGGATGCACTTTATGTAAAAGATATGATAAAATATGAGGTATTTCCTTCTACTATAGAGGGAATAGGCCTAAATATTGGTGCAAACTATGCATTTCAAGAATTTAGAGAATTAGAAGAAATAACTTTTAAAAAGTTGAAAGATAAAGTAAAACAAACATTTAATGAAGTGTATGATGTTGAAGGAGAAACAGTTGAAGCAACGCTTGAATTTTTAAAACCATACGATGTTTTAATTATTTTAAAAAATGAAAAACCAGGGCCTTATTTAAGAGAGTTACTGAGAACTCATTACAAGCCAATGATTGTTTTTTCTGAAAAAGAAGAATATAAATTTGATAAAGTTCTTTTATTAGATGATGGTGGATACAAGGCAAATAGATCATTATTTGAGTTTTTCAATATATTTGGAGAACAAAAAGTCGATGTTTTAAGAGTTAATGTCGATGATAAAGATTTGACTGGTGAAAGGTTTAAAGAAAACTACAATTTAATAAGTAAAGAAGGAGACCCATTGAAAGTAATAATAGAAGAAGTTGAAAACTATGACTTCATAATAATGGGAGATCTAAAATATGCAGCAATGTTAGAAAAAATAACAGGAAAATTGGGAATTAAGTTACTAGAAGCAATAAAAAAACCAATTTTTATAGGATAATAAAAGAAAATACTTTTAAGTAGATAATTTATAGGTTACAATAGATTATCGAAAGGAAGTATTTTTTTAAATTATTAGAGGGAGATGTTTTATGAGAGTGATAATTTGTTCTGATAGCCATGGAAGGCTTGAATATTTTAAAAAAATGATGGATATTGAGAAACCGGATGTAGTTGTGTTTGCGGGAGATCATAGTACAGACGCTATTGATATGAGTTATGTGTATCCAGACGTAACGTTTCACATAGTTAGAGGCAATACAGATTTCATTGATTATAGTACGGAAGATGAGTTGGTATTTACAATAAACAAGAAGAGAATATACTTGACACACGGTCATTTATTTGGTGTAAAGATGCATATGGATGATATTGTTAATAGAGCAAAAGAAAAAAAAGCAGATATTTGTATATTTGGGCACACACATAGAGAGTATATTGAAGAAAAAAACAAAATAAAATTCATTAACCCGGGTGCATTACAGGATAAAAAATATATTTTATGGGCTGAAAATAAATTTATAGAGAAAAAATTAAAATAAAAATTATCACATAAAAAACACAAAAACTTCACATAGTATTCACATTGAGGGAGTATACTTATCTTAGTAACATGAGGAACACAAAAACTATAAGAGGTGAGAGAAATGAAAAAGAAATTAGTAGGAGCAATGTTAGTAGGAGTTTTAAGCGTAGCAGGATTTGCAGTAGCAACGACAAGCACACAAAATGGTCAAAATCAATCTGGGCAAAGTCAAATAAATAATCAAATGCAAGCGAAAGATGGCATGGGAAAAGGAATGAGAGAGGGAAAAGGATTTGAAATGTTTCAAAATTTAAATCTTACAG
>ERZ1023652.93-NODE-93-length-20450-cov-6.879545_pt1 | contig 20450 bp, 15 predicted proteins | sample MGYA00520879_ERZ1023652 | MGnify/ENA primary metagenome ERZ1023652 (study PRJEB33180, sample SAMEA4044469) | wastewater metagenome | place: Denmark | collected 2016-04-02 | study: EMG produced TPA metagenomics assembly of the PRJEB13832 data set (Local surveillance...
CAGACCCCGAAGGCCAGTCGTTACTATCAAAAATAGCCTTGATCCTAACCCTGACTTTACTGAATGCTTACTTTGCATCAGCCGAATTAGCATTTGTTTCCATCAACCGCTCCAAAATCGAGAAGCTTGCCAAAGACGGCGATAAGAAATCGCAAAAGGTTTTGCGTCTCTTGGAGAATCCGGATGATTTCTTGGCCACTATCCAAGTTGCCATCACTTTTGCCGGATTCTTCAGCAGTGCGTCGGCTTCATCCAATTTTGTCGGTTATATCGAACCGCTGTTGGGAAACATCGCAGGTGGTAAAACGATAGCGATGATCATCATCACCATCATCCTTTCCTATATAACACTCGTGTTTGGTGAGCTGTACCCTAAACAGATTGCCTTGCAGATGCCCGAAAGCATTGCGCGTCATACTGCAGGTCCGATTGTTGTCGTCAAGACACTCTTCAAGCCGTTCGTTTGGCTGTTGTCCTTTTCGACCGGCATCCTGAAGAAGCTGACGCCGATCGAATTCACGAATGTGGAAGAGAAGCTCACCCGTGATGAAATGAAGGCCATCTTGGCGCAGAGCCGAGGCGAAGGGGTCATCGATCCATCCGAGTTCACGATGATGCAGGGGGTCCTTTCGTTGGATACGAAGCTTGCCCGTGAATTGATGGTGCCGCGTACCGACACTTTGATGATGGATTTGGATGATGATCTGGAATACAATATTGAGCTGGTCCTGAACAGTCAGTATTCCCGGATTCCGGTCTACGAGGAAGACAAAGACAATGTCATCGGCGTTCTGCATATGAAAAATGTTTTGAAGGCATCAAAGGAAGTCGGTTTCGAGCGGATCTCTTTCCGTGAGTTGGTCAACACGCCTTTGTTTGTCCCTTCCACTATTTATGTCGACGATCTCTTGGTCGAATTCCGCAAGACCCACACGCATATGGCCATCATTAAGGATGAATACGGCGGGGTGGAGGGAATCATCACCCTCGAGGACCTGCTGGAGGAAATCGTGGGGGACATTGAAGATGAATATGATGAAATTTATCGCCTGTCGAAAAAAATCGATGACAATCATTATGTCGTCAATGGACGCATGCCGTTGGACAAGTTCAACCAGTTGTTCAAGACGGCGATCGCTTCCGAAGAAGTGGACACGATCGCTGGCTACATGATCGAGGAGCTCGGCTATTTTCCGAAAGATGATGAGCATGCGACGATCCAGACAGGAGAGTACCTGCTGACGACTACACAAGTCGAAAGTGGCCGAATCCGCGGCATCCGTGTCACGAGAGAGCCCGTCCAAACAGTGGTTGTAGACGATGAATAAGCGCAAGGCTGGGATTCCGTCCCAGCCTTGTTGCCATTAATAATAGAATATGCGATAAGGAGAAAAGAGTATGGCATTGAACGAAATGATGGACAGACCGGTCGTAAAGAAAGAACTGGTCGCTTTTATGCGCGACAGACTGAAACGTTTCCCTGGAGAATTAGGAGAACTGGAAAAGACAGCGAATGAAAGAGGCGTGCCGATCATCCCGCATGAAACAGCGGTTTTCCTGAATATGCTGCTGGGACAGATCAAACCTAAGCAGATACTGGAAATCGGAGCGGCAATCGGCTTCTCGGGCAGTCTGATGGCGCAGCACGTCGGAGCGGAAGGTCATGTCACGACCATTGATCGTTTTGAGGTCATGATCAACCACGCCAAAGCGAATTTTGAAAAACTGGGCATCACGGACAAGGTGACGCTTTTGGAAGGCGATGCGGCGGAAGTCCTGCCTACTTTGGAAGGACCGTATGATTTCATCTTTATGGACAGCGCGAAATCCAAATATTATGAATTTTTGCCCCACTGCATCCGACTTCTGAAAAAAGAAGGCATGCTGGTCATCGATGATGTTTTCCAAGGCGGCACCATCTTGGATGATGAAAAAGACGTTCCCAAAAGGGTCCGCAAGATCCACCGCCGTCTGAACAAGCTGATGGATACCGTACTGGACCATCCGGCATTGGAAACCTCCCTCGTGCCTCTCGGTGATGGCCTCTTGCTGATCGTCAAAAAAGAAGACTTTGATTTCGGCTATATTTTGGACGAAATCAAAGCAGAGAAACAGAATCAAGCATAGGAATTTAGGGCTTGCCTCGAATTGAGGTAGGCTCTTTTTGATGTGCGTGCTGCTTGGTTGCCGGAGGAGAGCCAGTGAAAGAAAACGGCCCTAACTCCGGCAAGCGGCCGCCCGCCGGAGCAGACAATGTAACAATCGACCGCAACTCCGAGAAAGCGGTGTTTATCGGAGAACGTACGTACAAGGTAGTCAAACTCCGGCGAAGCCTGCGTTCACCGGAGGAAAACATTGAGGTGCCGCCCATTTCAGCTCGCCCGGAACATTGCGGAGCTAGTGAAAGCGGAGTGTGTCTGTTTGCATTTCTTTCGTATTGGTATTATGATGAATGCTTGAGATCCATCCTATTATCAAAAAATTAAGGTAAAATAGGTTGATTTTTCAAGAAAACATGGTAAAGTAATAAAAAGTAAGTTTCGATTATTTGTAACAAAAACGTAATCTGATTGTAATGAAACGAAAAGGTGGTCTGAAAGTGAAAAAGAAACCCATCATCATTGGTGCTACAGCGGTCTTATTGATCGCAGCCGGATATTTTGGTGCAGGTAGCTATTATAAGGATAAATTCTTACCGAATACGATGCTGGATGGCATTGATATATCGAATGATACCGTAGCCCAAGCAAAAGCAGAGACAACAGCAGCAATCGCACAAACACAGATCCAAATTGTCGAAAATGGAGAAAATATCTATGCATTCTCACCCGCTGATTTGGGGGTGTCCATCGACAACACTGAGAAGTTGGAAACGATGAAGGCAGAACAAAACGTTTGGAATTGGCCAATCCTGCTTTTCCAAGAAAAGCAGGCAGAAACTGATCTGAGCGGCGTAGTTGTCGATGAGACAGCTTTGGCCGACATTTTGGCGGCTATGCCGTTGGAGAACGAAGTACGTACTCCGCCCGTGAACGCCACTGTCGTCAAAGCAACGGAAGGTTATGAAATTTCGCCTGAAACTACCGGAAACAAAGTCGATCTGGAATTGTTGAAGCAAGAAATGCTGGAAGCGATCATTGCCGGGGAAACAGAAATCGATCTCGCGCAGACCTATCAGCAACCAACCTTGACCGCGGACGATCCAGTTTTGACGGAAACATTGCAGAAATTGAATGATTTGACTGATACGGTCATCCAATATTCCATTTCCGGACAGACAGAAACTGTTCCGCAAACAGCCATCACCGAATGGTTGGGCGTAGACGAGAACGGTGATGTGTCGGTCAATCGTGAAGGCGTTGCAGCCTATCTTCAGGGGCTGAGCGACAGATACAGCACGTATTCCCGTACGCGCGATTTCTTGGCAACCGACGGCGAAACGGTCCAGGTTCCATCCGGTACCTACGGATGGACACTAGCTGTCGCAGCCGAAACGGATAAACTGGTCAACTATGTTTTGGCAGGAGAAGATGTTACGGTAACACCAAACTATAACGGTACCGGCTATCATGCTGATGGCGCGGACATCGGCACTACCTATGTCGAAGTGGATCTTTCAAGCCAACATATGTGGTATTACAAAGATGGCGCCGTTGTGCTCGAAACGGATATCGTTTCCGGTCATCCGATGTCACCAACTCCGACTGGGGTCTTCTACATCTGGAACAAAGAAGAGGATGCCGTTTTGAAAGGCTACAATCCTAGAACGGAAAAGGACTACGAATCGCCTGTCGAATACTGGATGCCAGTCGATTGGACGGGCATCGGTATCCACGATTCTTCTTGGCAGCCGGCTTACGGCGGTGAATATTGGCTTACTGCCGGATCGAATGGCTGTGTCAATACGCCACCGGGGGTCATGGCTGAACTGTTTGGTATGATCGGTATCGGGGTTCCGGTCGTCATCCACAGCTGATAAATCAATATATGCATGCCATAATGTCGAATAGGGGGATAAGCCATCAGTCAGCAAAAGGATTGATGGCTTGTCCTTTTTGGTACAACCGCCGGGATTCTGACGGATAGTAATTCAGGAACGCTTTGCACATAACCGGCTGCAATTGTATAATAAAGAGTAGACGTTCCGAACGGGACAGAGAGTTTTAAGAAACAAGGAGGTTTGAAGATGAAAAAGGTACTAGTGGTAGACGATGAAAAGCCAATTTCAGATATAATCAAGTTTAATCTGACCAAAGAAGGTTATGATGTCTTCACTGCATTTGATGGTGAAGAAGCCTTGGCGCAGTTTGCAAAAGTGGGCCCTGATATCATCCTGCTGGATCTGATGCTGCCGAAGATGGACGGTTTGGAAGTCTGCCGGGAAATCCGCAAGACGAGCGATGTCCCGATCATCATGTTGACGGCAAAAGACTCTGAAATCGACAAAGTGCTCGGACTTGAATTGGGTGCGGATGACTATGTCACGAAGCCATTTTCGAACCGGGAATTAGTCGCACGTGTAAAAGCAAACTTGAGGAGACAAGCCTCTCCGGTCGTTGCACCGCCTGAAGAAGACGATACGAATGAAATCAAAATCGGCGCATTGATCATCCATGAAGATGCGTACATCGTGTCGAAGCGTGGAGTAGAGATCGAGTTGACTCACCGTGAATTCGAATTATTGCATTATTTGGCGAAACACATCGGTCAAGTGATGACGCGGGAACATTTGCTGCAGACCGTATGGGGATATGATTATTTCGGTGATGTCCGCACTGTTGATGTGACAGTCCGCAGACTGCGTGAAAAAATTGAAGATACACCGAGCCATCCGACTTGGTTGATCACGCGAAGAGGAGTAGGCTACTTCTTGAAGAATCCGGATCAGGAGTAATTATATATGAACAAAAAGATACGTCTGGTTCACTCCATTCACTTCAAGATACCAATGCTGTTCATTCTCCTCCTGTTGGTATCCCTGCAACTGATCGGGGCTTATTTTATCCGTGAACTGGAAACGAAAATGATCAGCAACTTCGATAGCCAGATGAGCTTGAATGCAGGCTTTCTGGAGAAAACGCTGCAACCGATCCTGATGGCTGATGATACGGAAAAGCTGGAAGAGTCCGTACAGACCATCCTCAGCGATTTTACGGGCGCCAACATCCTGGAAACGCAGGTCATGGATGAACAGGGTTATATTCTCGGAATCAATGACCAAACGTTACAATCCTTGATCGGAACGAAGTCGACTGATCGGGATGTCCAACAAGTCATTCTTCTGGATGCCCCCTCTTCCTATCAATATGTGAAGGAAGACACGAATAGTCGTGTGCTGAAGAACATCAGTCCGATCTATTCGATGGACAATACAGGTACCCTCATCGGCGTGTTGGTGATGGAGTCTAACATCGAATCGGTCTATTCGCAGATGAGCCAGACGGTGAGCATCTTTTTGAATGCATCGGTTGTGGCGATCATTATTACGATTGTGTTGGCTGTTATCATCTCCCGGGGGATCACGCGTCCGATATCCGAAATGCGCCGGCAGACGGCGAATATTGCCGATGGGGATTATTCCGGCAAAGTGACCGTCTATGGAGCGGATGAATTGGGCGAATTGGCCGAAACCATCAATGATCTGTCTTATAAAGTAAAGGACGCCCAGGAAACAACAGAATCGGAGCGTCAAAGGTTGGACAGCGTTCTGCGGCACATGACGGATGGCGTGTTGGCCACCGATCGCCGCGGGAAAATCATCATCATCAACAGCCGGGCGATGGATCTGCTCTCGATTTCACAAGATAAAGCGATCGGACAATCGATCATGAAGGTGCTGAAACTGGGCGAGAAATTCACTTTCCGCCAGTTGTTGGAGACACAGGATGAATTGATCCTGAACATCCCGACAGATGATCAGGACACAATCCTGCGCGGGGAATTTTCTGTCATCCAGCGGGAATCCGGATTCATCAGCGGGTTGGTGTGTGTGCTTTCCGATATTACGGAGCAGGAAAAGGTCGAACAGGAACGCCGCAGCTTCGTTTCGAATGTTTCCCATGAACTGCGGACACCGTTGACGAGCGTGAAAAGTTACACGGAATCACTGATTGACGGTGCCTGGGAAGATGAAGAAATCGCTCCCGAATTCCTGAAGGTCATCTCAACGGAGACAGATCGGATGATCCGGATGATCACCGATCTGCTGAACTTATCCCGGATGGACCAAGGGAAACAAGATCTCAATCGGGAGTTCGTCAGCATCAACGAATTGGTTGCACATATCATCGATCGCTTCGAGATGGTGCTGAAGTCGGAACAGTACCGCAATAAAAAATACACGATCGAACGGGACTTTACGCAGCGCACGCTGTGGGTCGAAATCGATCAGGATAAATTTATCCAGGTGATCGACAATATCATGAACAATGCCATCAAATATTCTCCGGACGGTGGGAAAATCACCTGCAAATTGATGGAGACGCATAACAGTGTCGTCATCAGTATCACCGATGAAGGTTTGGGCATCCCGCGCAAAGATATCGGCCATGTCTTTGACCGATTTTATCGGGTGGACAAGGCCCGCGCGCGTTCGATGGGCGGCACCGGGCTCGGGTTGGCCATTTCAAAAGAGGTTGTTCAATTGCATGGCGGAAAAATCTGGGTGACCAGTGTGGAAAATAAAGGATCGACTTTCTTTATTTCCTTGCCTTACATTCCGATGGATGAGGAGGATGAGTGGGGATGAAACATAAAGAATCACCGATGCTGAGCGCGCTTTTGTACACCTTGGTTGCAATCAGTCTATTCCTTACGGTAAGGATCCTTTCCACTCCGAGTACGGTCGGTTTGAGCCAAAATTCAGCGACCTCGGTCTCTGCCAATCTGACCAATACGAAGAAGGTAGAGGATGTCTTTGCACCGATCAGGATGATCGTCCACACGGATAAGCGCATGTATTTGACGCAAATGCCCGAAATCATGCGAAGTGTGAATGAATTGCTGAGTGAAAGTGTGTTTAACGGAATCGAGGGCGTTTCCACCTATACGAAGGAGGAGTATGATGCGCTCATTCTCTCACCGACGCAATTGGAAATCCGTTTTGCCGAAGAGGTGCCGTTGGAGCTGCTTTCGCGGTACTTCACGAATCTACAGGAAGATTATTACGGCGAAAGTATCGGCCGGATCATCTTTAATTCCAAGGAAGAAGATCCCGTCTATCTTTTGAATGATGAAACAAAGCAAGTGTTCACAGTGGCACGTCCGGCTAATCTGCTGCAGTCGTTGGCGGAACTTTACGAGAGCCAAAAGGAAGCCTACGCAGAAGTCGAATCGTATGAAACCGAATTAGCCATCTCCTATCTTCCGATAGAGGCGATTACGATCCAAAAGTTGGTCTATCTGGTTGAGAAGCCTTCCAACAGTTATTTCATTGACTTGCTTTTTGATGATACAACCGATCTGAAGGATAACGGAAGCGATGAATTTGTGAGCTACAGCGATAATATCTCCGAATTGAGCATCGACAAGGAAACCGGGCAGTTGAGTTATTACCGCAACATCCTGGATGCCGAAGATCTGCCTGATTATCGTTTGATCCGCGACAGTTTCCATGAAATCAAGATGTTGGACAACTGGACGAATCCTTTTTATTTCTATGGGTTTGACAAGGAAAACGACAATGTTTATTATCGCAGATATGTGAATGGCTATCCGATTTTCGGTGAAGTCGATTATGGATTGACGCGGATCCGTATGTCCGGATCATCCATGACGGAATTGCAATTCCTGACGCAAGTCATCCAGACACCGCTGACGGATCGTGGAGAGGATGTCACGCTGTTGAGCGGGCAAGACCTTTTGGCCGCGCTGAATGCCGGTGGCTACAGTAGCCAAGAAATTCAGATGATCGCTTTGGGCTATGATTGGACTTTCAGTGAAGAATCCAACCGGCTCGTCAATCTGACGCCTAAATGGTTTATCAAGATCGACGGCGTATGGAAAGCGCTGGATCAATGGATCGGCGGAACGGAAACGGAGGCGGATGATAGTGGATTTTAGACGTATCAAAATCATCTTTATCCTCACCTTTGCAGCCTTGAACATCTATTTGCTCAGTGTCCTGTTGGAGAAAAACGAGACAACATTGAGCTTCGGAAGCGAGAGCAACACGCTGAACATCGAAGAGGCAATGAAGGCCGATGATATCAGTTTCCCGACTTTATCGACCAATCAAGAGAAAATTCCTTTGTTGAAGACGGACAAGAGCCGCATTTTGGAGTCCGATCAGTCAAAATTGGAGAATCAGACGACAGTCTTTGAAGATGGTGTGTTGTTCAGTACCTTAACTGAGACGATTCCTCTGGAGGTTGACGATCAAAATTTGACGATTGTCGACAGAACACCAATCACGGATTTTATATTGCAAGGGAATGTACTCCACGGAACTGAATATTCTTTTCTTACGTATTTGCCGCTCAGGAGACAACTTGTGTACGCCCAAGTCGCAAACAATATTCCTATCGGCGACAGCACGGGCAGCATCATTTTCAACTTAGATCCCGATTATGAAGTCATTTCCTATGAACAGACATTTGCGGGAACGGCAGAAGTACAAGGCAACAGCCGGACTGTGATTTCACAGAAGCGCGCGGTTGAAGCCTTGTACCTCAATAATCAGATTCCAGCGAATGCGACTGTCCGGACGGTACAATTGACGTATTACCGTACGCTGAGTCTATCGGATATGGATATCTACAGCCCAATGTGGTACATAGAGCTTGAAATAAAAAATGCACCTGTAGAAATCAGACGGGTGGATGCGTTGACCGGCAGTATCATCACGACGCCTTCCGTCACGCTACCGTCAGTCGAAGCGCAAGTCAAGGCGAAGACAGCCACCAATAGTGCCTTGTTGATGGAAGAACAAGACTCTTCACAAACCGAAAACGGGGACTGAATAGAAAACTGCTGTTTAAACCAATATAAACAAAAGGAAGAACCTTGAATTGAGGTTCTTCCTTTTTTAACTTGGTTAAGTTTGTTAAAATGGGGGTATCAGAAGCGACAAGCTTGATGGAGGGTATCGGAAGGGGAAGGTAACGATGAAACGGATAGGCTCGATTGTGCTGGTTATGTTCTTTTTTTTGATCGGATTTGGCCAGAAGGAAGTACAGGCCCGTTCCTATGAGATTACAAATTATGATGTGTTGGTCGAAATACAGCGGGATGGCAGCGCTTTTTTTACAGAGAGCATCACGTACGATTTTGAAGGGGAATTCAATGGGGTACTGTATGAATTGGATATTTCGGAGGTGGCGGACCCGACAGACGTGAAAGTTTCGATGCAAGGTTATCTGTCGGAAACCCCTTTCCCGTTCGCTTTGAGCGACACGGAGGAATCAGGGACGTTCGAACTGGATAATACGGGAGATTACCTGAATTTTACCGTATACAACAAAATGACGGATGAGATCCAGACAGTCATCTACCAATACCGCATTCCCGAAATCATCACGAATTACAACGATATCGCCGAATTCAACCGCAAAGTTATCGGTTCCGCTTGGGAGGATCCATTGAACGATGTGGATGTCACCATTCTGTTGCCGGAAGCGACAGCTGAAGAGGAATTACGCGCTTGGGGCCATGGTGGCGGTGAAAACAGTACCGTGACGCTGGAAGACAACCAAAAAGCCTTGCTTTACGTTCCACAGAATCCGGCCAATCAGTTCGTTGAGGCGCATGTGATCTTCCCGACACGCATTACTGCAGACAATCCGAATGTAGTGAACGAGGATAAATTCGATGAAATCTTGGCGCAGGAAGCCGCCTTGGCCGAAGAAGAAGAACGCAATGCGCTACTTTTCGGCGTCCTCAGTGCTGTTTTTGCCGCGTTCGCGCCGATTTTGCCGATTCTGGTGTTCCTCTGGGTAAGGAGAGCAAGAAAAAGAGAGATACCGCAGGAAATCCATCTGCCGGACCATATCTATGAATTGCCAGAAGACATGACACCGGCCGTCATGAATGGTGCTGTCTTCAGCGGTAATGTGCAGGCTGCCGATATTTCGGCGACTATATTGGATCTTGTGCGCAAAGGCTATCTGACGATTTCACCGGTGCAGATTCCCCAAAAAGGCATCTTTGGGCGGGAAAAAGCGCCGGAAGACTCCTTCCTGCTGACGCAGATCAAGGACACAAAAAATGCTCCGCTCCTGAGCCACGAAAAACAACTTTTGGAGTGGTTCATCAGCGATGTCGGCAATGGGGAAAGCGTCACCCTCGATGATATCGAGAATATCGCCGATAACTCGGCTGAAGCAAAACGATTCAATGAAAATCGGGAAAAATGGCAAGAACGCGTAATGGACGTTGCCACGCCAAAACGTAAAACCTATCGTTCGAAGGATAATAAGAAAGCCGTTGCCTTTGCAGCACTGGCTTTGGTGGCAAATATCTTCCTTGTGATCGCTGTTGTGTTCTTCGGCGCCATGAGCGGCAATTTTACCGCTTGGGCAATCGTTCTCGCCGTTTTGGGTGCGGCTTTCAGCTTCATCCAGCTTATGGCAGTGGCGGTCAAGCCGATCATGACTGCGGAAGGTGAACGGACGAAGCAGGAATGGAACGGCTTCCGCAATATGCTGAAGGACGTGGGTGATTTCCCGATGCGTGAAGTCGGATCCATCGCTTTATGGGATCATTTCTTGGTTTATGCTGTTTCTCTGGGCGTGGCCGACAAAGTCATGAAACAGATGCAGGTCGAATTCCCGGTGAATGAAATCCAGGCTTCCGCATTCGGCAGCTATTATTACATGAACAACGCCATCTTCCTGTCTTCGCTGAACAACAGCATCAACACAGGTGTAACCAAATCGATGCCGACTTCCTCGAACAGCAGCGGCTTCGGCGGCGGTTTCAGCGGTGGTTCATCCGGCGGTTCCGGTGGCGGTTCAGGCGGAGGGGCGTTCTGACGAGCGTCATCCATACTTTCAAAAACATCCTATTCTGAAGCAGAGCAGGGTGTTTTTGTTTCAGATACCGAGTTATATTTCAGCAGGCAATCCTTTGTTTTAAAGATGATGAAAGGCCGAGGTGGGTGCGGAATGAAAGAAAAAGAACGGAATGAATTGCTGTCATTATACGAGGAGATGAAGGCGCTCCGTCAGGCGGTCTATGAGGAAGGCAATGGCCTTTATGCGGAATGGAAGTCGGGTATTTCCCGGACAGCGTTTGAGTTGAGCGCCAAAAACTTGGCCTACTATCTGGCGCTGCGCAGAAGGGATATCCGCCCGTTGCAGAACCGACTGTCGAAATGGGGCTTGTCCTCATTGGGAAGGACGGAATCGAAAGTACTCCAACAACTGGATGCGATTGTGCGCAACTTGGCGCTGATGTCAGGGGCGATCAAGCAGCTGTCCGACTATCCGAAGACGCCCGAGAAATTCCCGGGCCGGAAAAAACTGGCGACCGAGGCGACCGCCTTATTGGGCGATGCGCCGAAGCACCGGACGACCCGGATCATGGTCACCCTTCCGGAGCAGGCCGCAACCGACAAAGACTTCCTCGTCCGCCTGCTGGAGCGCGGCATGGACATCGCCCGTATCAACTGCGCCCATGACGACAGTGCCGTCTGGCTGAAGATGATCGAAAATCTGAAGGAAGCCCAAAAGACTGCCGGCAAGAGTTGCCGCATCTATTTTGATATCGCAGGTCCGAAAATCCGGGTGGATGCCGTCAGCAGTGAAAAGGAGAAGCCACGCCTCAAAGTTGGGGACTTGTTCTTCCTGACGGCGGATGCTTCCTTCAAAGATCTGAAGCACTATCCGGCCATTGTGTTCAGCGAAAGCCTGAACCTCTTTGATGAGCTGAAGGTCGACAGTCCGGTCATTTTGGATGATGGCGTCCTGGAAGGCCGTGTTGTGGAGCAAAAATCGCAAGGCGTCGTCGTGCAGGTAGGGAAGACTGCAAAAGCTAAAGGGATCAGAATAAAGCCGCAGAAAGGGCTCAATTTCCCGGAGTCGACCTTTAGGATGCCGATATTGACGGATAAGGACCGCGAAGACTTATTGGTTGCCGAAATCGAGGCCGATATCCTGGGCTTCTCCTTTGTCCGCGGAAGCAAGGACATCGTGGCCATCCAAAACACATTGGCAGAACAAGTAGGAAGCGAAGCAGCGCTGGCCATCCCACTTGTAATCAAGATCGAAACGGTAGAAGCCGTGAACCATCTGCCGGAGTTGATCGTGGCTGCAGCCAGCAAAAATCCGTTGGCGATCATGATCGCACGTGGAGACCTGGCTGCGGAGGCCGGCTTCTTGAGGCTGTCGGAACTGCAGGAGGAAATACTCTGGATCTGTGAAGCTGCCCACATTCCCGTCATCTGGAGCACACAAGTACTCGAGAACATGGTGAAGAATGGCGTGCCGACGCGGGCGGAGATGTCGGATGCGACGATGGCCGGGCAGGCGGAGTGCGTCATGCTGAACAAGGGCGATTTCGTGGAAGAAGGGATCGCCTTGTTGGATGCGATCCTCGTACAGAGCCAGCAGAACCGATCGAAGAAGACCGCCAAACTGCGCGCGCTCAAAATCGCCAAGAAAGCCTGGCGCAAAACCAAGAAATAAGTGAGGATGCATCATGCATTCTCGCTTTTTTTGACTACAGGGGCCAAATTGTTGAATGTTCCTCAGGTATTCGACAATTTCAATCCGAAAATACGTCAAATTGTCGAAAGTTTCTCGACATTCGACTATCTCGGCTCAAACTGGTACCAAATTGTCGAATCTGCCGCACCTATCCGACAAATTTAGCACCGCTTCCCCTCGACTCCTGTTTGTCAATGTCCTTAAATTAAGAATGTTCCCCATGCAGCGCCTGAAGATTAACTTTTCTTAACACTGAGAAAAATTACTGGCATTTTCCAAAAAATAAGTTAAACTTATGGATGTATTGGAGGCGCTAAGTGTGATTGAAACAATAGAAAAAGAGGGCATGCACGTCAGCTATCTGGCGAGCGGCAGTTCCGGCAACTGCACCTACATCGAGACGCCGAAACGGAAAATATTGGTCGACTGCGGGTTGAGCGGCAAGAAGATAGCTGGTCTGATGGAAAAAATTGGCCGGAACCTTGCGGATGTGGATTCGATCCTCGTCACGCATGAACACCGCGATCACGTGCACGGCCTGGGCGTCCTGGCGCGCAAGTACCACATGGATCTTTATGCCAACGAAGCGACCTGGAAAGCGATGGACCACATCATCGGCAACGTCAAGACCGAGCAGAAGCACATTTTCGAGATGGGCCAGGTGCTGACTTTGGGCGATGTCGATATCCAAAGCTACGGCGTTTCGCATGATGCGGCCGAGCCGCAGTTCTACTCCTTCCATCATGAAGGCAAACAGATGGTCATGTTGACCGATACCGGCTATGTCAGTGATCGTTTGCGCGGCCTTTTGCGGGATGCGGATGCATACCTGATTGAAAGCAACCATGATCTTGAATTACTGCGCATGGGCGGATATCCATGGTCACTGAAACAGCGTATTTTGGGGGATGAAGGCCATCTTTCCAATGAGGACGGAGCTGCTGCCGTCGCCGAAATGTTGGGCGACCGGACGAAACGCATCTACCTTGGGCATTTGAGCCGGGACAACAACATCAAGACCCTGGCACACCATACTGCCGAAAGCATTTTGATGCAAAAAGGCCTGGGTGTCAATGAAGATTTTTTTGTATATGATACCGATCCGGACGAGCCGACTGAACTTTTCAGAGTGTAGGCGACAGGCGGGATGGCAAGTGCAGGAGGGGCGGATCGAGTGATTCCGCTCCTTTTTGCGTACGCGGATATGATACAATAAGCTTACTGAAGAGCGATTTTCTGAAATATCTCTCACTATCTTCATAATTTATTCAAAATAAGGAACTATACTGAGCCTGTAGAACGATAAGGAGGAATCAATATGGACAGGGACGAAGAAAAGAAAAACAATCCGTTCGAACAAGATGCGCATAATGAAACGGAAACTGAAATTGAATCGACTGCCGCCGACGCTGCATCTGCTGATCACATTCAAGAAGACTTATCCGAAGAAAAGGAAATAGAGGCAGAATACACTGAAATCGAAGAAACGGCCAGCGAAGAAGAAGAAGAACCAATTGTGGAACCAGCCGCAAGAGCGACGATGAACAAAGAGGAACGGGCGCGCGTATACAACAACGTCAGCGAAACCGAAGAAAGCTCCAGACGTCCGAAAGACCGTAAAAATTCACCGATCAAGAATGGCATTGTCGGCGGGTTGATCGGTGGTGGGATGGTCGCCCTGATCGGTGCGGGCTTGCTTTTTGGCTCGGGTATCCTTGGCAACGGATCCGGAACGGACGATGCCGGAAATCCAGCCATTAACGAAACCGTGAAGGACATCGCTGTCAATGTAACGACCGACACGACTGCCGCTGTGGAAAAGGTGCAGGATGCGGTCGTCTCCATCATCAATATGCAGGCGGGCAATACGAATATGTTCGGTTTTGATTTGCCGCAGAGCTCCTCAGACACCACAAACGGTACTCTGGAAACATCCAGTGAGGGCAGCGGCGTCATCTATAAGATCGAGGGTGACCTGGCCTATATCGTTACCAACAATCACGTCATCGATGGAGCCGACGAACTGGAAATCCTGATGAAGGACGGCACGAAAGAAGTAGCGAGTGTCGTCGGCAGCGATATCTGGACCGACTTGGCTGTCTTGACGATTCCGGCGGCGAATGTCACGGCAGTGGCTTCCTTTGGGGATTCGGACGCTGTCAATGTGGGTGAACCGGCCATCGCAATCGGCTCTCCACTCGGAACCGAGTTCGCAACCTCGGTCACGCAAGGCATCATTTCAGCCAAAAACCGTTCCGTCTCGACGGATGTGGACAGCGACGGCATCATTGACTGGGATGTGACGGCACTGCAGACGGATGCGGCGATCAACCCGGGCAATTCCGGTGGTGCCCTGATCAACATCGCCGGTCAGGTCATCGGCATCAACTCGATGAAAATATCCGATTCGAATGTTGAGGGAATGGGCTTTGCAATCCCAAGCAACGATGTCTTGACCATCATCAATGAACTGGAACGGAACGGTGAAATCGTCCGTCCGATCCTGGGAGTTTCCATGCTGGATCTTTCCCAGATTTCAGCGTCCCAACAAAGCTCCGTGCTCAAATTGCCAGAAGATGTCACGGAAGGTGTCGTCATTGCAGAAGTCCAAGCCTTATCCGCAGCTGAATTGGGAGGCTTAAAACAATACGACGTCATCACGGAAATGAACGGCGAATCCATAACGAGCATCGTCGACCTGCGCAAGATCCTGTATGCACTGGAAGTGGGAACCGATGTGGAAATCTCCTATTACCGTGAAGGCACGCTGCAGTCAACGACTGTCACTCTGACGGAAGGACAGACTTCAGCCGAATAAACTGAATAAACAGCAATATCGAACACCCCGTATGGCGGCTCTTGAGAGCAGTCGTGCGGGGTGTTTTGGATTTGTGGTCTGTAGTTGTTGGTGACAGGGGGCTGGGAAGGGGATTGGATCCGGAAAGATGAATAAGTCGGAGGAATCCATGCTCTTGGGCTGAAATTCGGTCGAAAAGATGAATAAATCCAAGTTATCCATCTTCCAACCAGAAAATAAAGCATAAAAGCGCAGAAATCCACATGGATGTGGATAAATTCTGTGGAAAAAAAGTTTTTGTGTGCAAAACGCGTAAATGCTTATGGGAACAGTGCTTTCTGAAAACGGAAGTTATCCACAGAAAATGGATAAACCTGTGCATAAAATTATGTCTGCATGTGAAATTATGTTTTTAAACGTTGTTAAATGGCGAGTTCAGATCTATAAGATTGCTCAATAGGCGGTGTGCATAACTACGTGTATAGGGAAATAATTCGTTTTAAAGATAATCAAGATGATGTGCCATAAAATAATGCTACCACTAAATAACGGGGGAACGTGTGTACATGTGGATAACTAATGTGGATAAGGTGTGATTTGAGTGTGTGAAGTGGGTACAACAGCAGCTGGAAACTAAAAAATGGGAATCTGAATCCGATTCTGATTATCAAACAAAAAGCAGCACCCCAATAATGGGATGCTGCAGTAAGTTAAGTCAGTTGATTCAAATAGTCGTAACGTTCAAAAACATCCGATTCAGTGATACCCACAAGCACGATGTCTTTATCCACAATATAATCGCCCGAGAACGATACGTTCAGGTGCTCACCGCGGTGTTTGCGGAGACCGATAATGTTGATGTCGTACTTATTACGCAGGTCCAAATCTCCGAGTGTTCGGCCTACCCACTTAGCAGGAGGGTAGAACTCGATGATGGAAGTCTGTTCATCCAGGTTCACTACATCTTCAATATTTGTGCGCAGAATGTTCTTGGCGACGCGCATCCCGGTTTCTTTCTCAGGCAGGATGACTGTGTCGGCACCGATCGCTTCGAGAACTTCACGGTAATTCTTGTTTTTTGCTTTGGCGATGATATGCTTGATGCCGAGTTTCTTGCAGTTCATGACAGCCAACACGCTGGCTTCCAACACCGTACCGGTAGCGATCACGACCACATCACAGTCTGAAAGACCGATCGATTCAAGCAAAGCCAGGTCGGTTACGTCGCCTATGATTCCCTTTGTGATGAATGGTTCCAGACGATTAACGTTCTCAGGATCCTTGTCGACAGCGATAACATCCGAATCGAATTCGCTCAACGTTTTTGCGATTGTCGAGCCGAAAATACCTAGTCCCAAAATACCAACCAATTTACTCATATTTAGATACGCTCCTCTTTGCTATTATCCGATCAGGATAGTTCCTTTAGAAAACTCTACATCTTGTACTTTTTGCGTGCGTCTGACGAGACTGTCCAACATGGTTATCGGACCGATACGCCCTGCAAACATCAGCACCATAATAACGGCTTGGCTCAACTCTCCCAGAGTTGGAGTAAGGTTGGCGCTGACGCCCACCGTCGCAATCGCAGACACCGCTTCAAACAGAATGTAAATAAAATCCACTTCAGGGTTCAAGATGCTCAATACGCTTGTTCCGAGAATCAAGGTTCCCAGTAGTGCCATAAAGATGACGAACGCCTGACGGACTTGTGGGCGACTGATTGTATGGTTTGCGATATTCACATTGCTTTGTCCGCGCAACTCGTTGTAGAGCGTGAGGAAGATGATTGCGAATGTCGTAGTTTTCAGACCGCCAGCAGTCCCGCCTGGTGAACCACCGACAAACATGGTCAACACAAACCAGAAAAGTGTGAAGGGGTAAACGGTTGTATAGTCGATCGTCGCGAATCCTGCAGTACGCATGGTGACGGTCTGAAAATAACCGGCTAAGAGCTTCTGCTGAAAGGTGAATGTTCCGATCGAATTCGGATTGTTGTATTCAACCGCAACAAAGAAGACAAGACCAACAAGGATGAGCACAAGCGATACGCTGACAGCAAGGCGGCTATGCAACGACAGGCCACGGAAAAAGACTTTCAAGCTAGGTCTGCATTTTTTGGCAAAATAGCATTTTACGCTTTTCGATACGTCGAACCAGACCGAAAAGCCGATACCGCCCAAAATGATAAGCGAAGTGATGACATAGTTCACCAATGGGTCATGGACATAATCCACGAGGCTGACATTTCCCATTGGATCGAATCCGGCATTACAAAATGCTGAAATCGCCAAGAACAGGGAAGTAAAAAGACCAAGCGGCCAACCCATTTCCGGCACAAAGCGGATCGAAAGCAAAACGAAACCGGTCAATTCGATGACAGCGGTATATTTCAGGATATCCGAAAGGTATTCCCTGAATCCACGCGCATCACCACGGTTGATCCCTTCCTGTACGGCCAAACGGTTCCGAAGACCAATCCTGCCTTTCAGGCGCGTAATGACGGAAGCGATCAGGGTCATCAATCCCAATCCACCGATTTGCATTAAGGCCATCCCGACGACCTGTCCGAAGATAGTGTACGAGTCGTGTACAGATTCGGTGAACAGGCCGGTCACACAAACCATCGATATAGCAGTGAATAGGTTGTCGAAATAGGTTGCATTCGAAGTGGGTAGCTGACTGATCGGCAGCGTAAGTAAAATCGATCCGGTAAAGATGACAAAGGCAAAGCTCGTTGCGATCTTTTGCGAAACAGACCAACTCGAAAATTTCTTTAACACAATGGTTCCAATTCTCCTCTCAAATAGCATGCGGATAGGATTTGTTACTTCATTATAAGACTATCGCATGATTAAGCAACTCAAAAGCATAAGAGTATCTTAAATCATTTACGGAAAAAAGCAACTGGTTTTCATGCCTTTTTCAGACAAAAATTGCACTTTCCTTCATATTATAATAAGACTGTACAACCAGTTTGGTTAATAATAAGATAAACAGAAAATCATAGATATATTTCTGTCAAAAAGCCGTTAAAAAAAAGACGGTTGCGAAATCGCACTTGTTCCCATAGGATAGTAGTTGAGAAGAAAAAGGAGCGAAAAGCAATGAACATAAAAATCATTACGGTGGGAAAACTGAAGGAGAAATATCTGAAGGAGGGCATCGCCGAATACACAAAGCGGCTCGGCAGCTACTGCAAGCTGCAGATCATCGAAGTCGGGGACGAAAAAGCGCCCGAAAACCTGAGCGATAAAGAGATGGAAATGATCAAGGACAAAGAGGGCGAAAAAATCCTCGCCAAAATCCCGGAACAGAGCTACGTCTTCGCGATGGCGATCCAGGGCAAACAGTACGATTCGGTGGAATTCGCCAACGAAATCGACAAACTCGGCACCGCTGGAAAAAGCGACATCGTCTTCATCATCGGCGGCTCGCTCGGCCTCAGCCAAGCCGTCCTGTCCCGCGCCAACCAACACATCTCCTTCGGCAAACTGACCTACCCGCACCAACTCATGCGCCTCGTGCTCGTCGAACAGATCTACAGAGCGTTCCGGATTATCCATGGGCATGCTTATCATAAATAAATGAGGTTTTTTGTCGAAACCACAGATTCAACTGATACGGTTATCGTTGATAATCCTAAAAGAATGTCACACTAATTTCCAGTGACTAAAAGTCATGCTTATCATAAATAAATGAGGTTTTTTTTACTTCTGCGTATGTCAAGGGAAGTATGTATTAATAATCAAATATTCAAAAATTAATTGCTACACAAACATTGTGAAACAATATTTCTAAAGATACTGTTGAATTGAACTGGGAAAATTGAGATAATAAGAACGAATGTTCGTTGTCGTCACATAAGTCATAGTCAAAACAGTGAAAAGAGGTTGAGAATATTTGAGCAGTGGTATTTGTGAGCAAATTTTTCCGATTATAGATGATATTAAATCAAGAGGTTTTGAAGAACGTGAAGGCCAAGAAGATTTGATGTTGGACATATCTGAATCTTTCGATAACGGAGAGAATTATATGTGTGAAGCTGGTGTTGGTATTGGTAAGTCGTTGGCGTATCTGATTCCTGGTATTCTTAAGTCTAGAAGTTGTGGGAAATCGTTAATAGTCTGTAGCTCTACGATTCAGTTGACTGAACAGTTGGAGAAGGATGTAAGTTTGGTTTCCAACTTACTTGATTGTCAGATAGAGACTGTAGTTGGTAAAGGGGCACACAATTATCCGTGTTTAGAGAGGATAGTGGATTTAAACGATTCGATTGGAAAGAATAATTCTGATATCCAACAGCTATACAGCTATGTTTTGAATAATGACGTGGATAAGCAAAATATATCACCTGAATTTAAACAATATATGAGCAAGATTTCTACTGAAAAATGCACGTACAGTAGATGTCCATCAAGAGATAACTGTACTTTTTTTCAAATGCGTCAAGCGTTAAAGGAGTCATGCCGACAGGATTGTTTTGGGAACTACATTCCCAAGGTAATAATAGTAAATCAAGATTTGATGATTCGACATTTCATGAAACTATCTCATTATGAAGCAGGGATTTTAGCGCAAAATCCATGTGGCATGATTATCGATGAGGCTCATAATCTGGAGGAAAAAGTTAGAGCAGCGCATACAGTAGAGTTGAATTTGAAGGATATCACGAGGTTTTTTCAGGATACTATTAAACTTCTGCATTCAGCATATAATTATGAAGAAGATAGGCTCATCCAGGAACTAGAGGCTGGAATTAAAGACATTTTCAATATTGAACAGCATCGATTAAGTCAGGCGGATCAAAATAGTATAGGTGATACTGCCCGATTAACATTTGACTATAAAGACACAGAAAATTTGGACAGATGCCTGAATTTAATAAATTCAATAAGTTCATCGATTCAATTTATTGATGCTAGAGGGAAACAAGAAGAATTTCAACAGGAAGTAATGTCTCATTATAGACATCTACAAAATATGCTAAGTGCTTTAAAAGATAGTGT
>ERZ1023652.97-NODE-97-length-19621-cov-6.592387_pt1 | contig 19621 bp, 20 predicted proteins | sample MGYA00520879_ERZ1023652 | MGnify/ENA primary metagenome ERZ1023652 (study PRJEB33180, sample SAMEA4044469) | wastewater metagenome | place: Denmark | collected 2016-04-02 | study: EMG produced TPA metagenomics assembly of the PRJEB13832 data set (Local surveillance...
AAGGACCGTTCGAAATCATATGTATTCTGTGAGTGAAAAGCTACAAACGAATACTGTTGTTGAATCAGTAATTAAAGCGATTGAATTGGGCATTATTAATGTTCGTCTACAATAATGCTACCCGTTGGAAAAAGAAAAGAAGTATCCAGAAAATGGTTCATTTCTGGACACTTCTTTTTTGTTTGATTTTTTTCTAAAAGAGCTGAAATGCGGGTTTACGGTTATACTTCATTGATAATATCTTAGAAAAATAAAAAAAGCAGTCTCAAGCGGATCTGTTCGTATGGTATGTTTAGGCGTTCCCTTCCTTGCTCCGTGATTTGAGGTAAGAGGTTGTCCGTGTCGCTCAGATTATATTCTGTCAGAGAAAAACGGGTGACAAAGGTATATGATTCGCCGGTTGACGGTACCACGGTAGATTCGGAGTGGACAACCGTCAGAAAATCCTCATCATTGATTTCATAGGTAATGGTTAGATCCTGATAATCAGTATTCTTTATCTCCTGCAGCTGTGTTTCCAGCTCCTGGATAACCGTTACCTCTTCATTTTCCTGCTTCAATTCGCCTATGCTTCGCTGGATTTCTTCCACATTTCTCGCTTTTAGTCTGTCGGCATAGGTGTCGCTCAGAATGAGCTTATATGAAGTACCTTCTTCCTGTTCCTCTACTTGGCTCTCTGTTATTTCGAATTCAACTAAGTCGTTCTCAAATAGCGGATCTAGAAGGTCTTGTAAAGGGAACCAAGTTGAAGAAGTCTCTACCCATGGCGCTTCATCTTGCCCAGTCAAACGGATTTTCTGGTATTGCTTTCCATTAATCTGCGTTACTTCTGTAGTATTTTCTCCTCCAAAAGAAGTTTTTTGATACCAATCATAATCAGAATCCGTTTTTTTCAAGAAGGATCCTTCTGAAGTTTGATTGATTTGTTCCGGACCACCTTTTTGTAGAGAAAAGTATCTCAAAGCGGGCATTATCCAGTTCCGCATTCTTCTCCGCCGCGCTCTCGATGGATTGCACAATGCTCATAGTGGAGGAGGTAGAAGACCCACACCCACTTAACACCAGAATACTTGAAAGGAAAGATACTGTTGCTACCATTGTTTTTTTCATCATTCTCAACACCCTCCCAGTAAATTTAAAATATTTAAAAACAAGCTTTTTACGGGCATGTCCTTCCCGACAGAAAGCTGGCTGGAATAATGCTTTAAGTTCTGGTGATCCATCCGCATCACAAATTTTTGCCCTTCCCGGATTTGTTGGTTGACCAAGCGCATTGAGAAATAACCGCACTCGCGAGAGGTAAACCTTATTTCGTTCAAATGTAGTAAAGTTGAGTTACTTGATTCCAAAAACAAAAGCTAAGATTAAAAAAATAGCGAGAATGATGATGGATGATATCCGCCAGCCAAAATTACCACTAGTGACATAGTTATTACCAGTCAGTGACACAAAACTTACCACTTAGTGACATTGAAATTACCACTCGGTAAAATAGATGATTAAATCAACAATACCTCCAATATAATGAAGGAGCACACCAGTGTGCAAAAACATTATATTGGAGGTATTTTTTATGATTCAATATCGAAAAATATTGGAAATGGCCCAAGAGGGCTTGAGCTTGCGGACTGTATCCGCAAGTACAGGTCACGGTCGGCCAAAAGTCACTGAAATTCTTCAGTTGGCTAAAGAAAAAGGACTTGAATGTCCTCTAACAGAGGAAATGGATGACCATTGGATAGAAGAATTTCTGTATCCATACAAAGCCATTGAAAATTCAGGCTACGGCATGATTGATTTTGAACTCGTGCACAGGGAACTGGCTAAACCCAATGTAACTTTGTCGCTGCTTCATTACGAGTATGAAGTCAGCTGTCGTGCAAATGGCAAGATTCCCTATACCTATCGCTCTTTTTTACGTCATTACAAAGCTTATGCAGACAAGTACAAGGCAACCCTTAGGGTTCGAAGAAAACCAGGAGAAATCATGGAAGTGGATTGGGCAGGATCCACAGCATTTATTGTTGATCGAGATACAGGTGAAAAAGTAAAGACTTATGTTTTTGTCGCAACGCTTCCGTGTAGTCAATTGTCATATGCCGAGGCTACTTTATCCATGGATCTCAACGCCTGGATTGGTGCACACAACCGTGCTTTTGAATACTTTGGAGGAAGCACGCAGATTGTTGTTCCGGATAATCTTAAAACCTCCGTGACCCGCCATACGCTGAAGGAACTCGTGTTGAATCCGACATACCGTGAAATGTGTGATCATTATGGGACTTTATGCATGCCAGCAAGGGTCAGGGCCCCGCGCGACAAAGCATCTGTTGAAGGCTCTGTCAGCACCATATCGACATGGATAATTGCGGCCTTGCGAAACGAACATTGTTTTACTCTGACTGACTTGAATCAAAAAATCAGCCTGAAGCTCGAAGAATTCAATCATAGAGACTTCTCGAAAAAGAAAGGCACTCGCTTTACAGCGTTTGAAGAAGAGGAGAAATTCGCACTTTCCCCTCTACCAGCAAAACCATACAAAATGGCCGAGTGGAGAACCGCTAAAGTACGCCTGGATTATCATATCAGTATTGGAAATATGTTTTATTCCGTCCCATATGAATACATCGGCAAAAACGTCGATGTACGTGTTTCTGAGCATCTCATCGAGGTCTTCTTCAAACAAATGCGAGTAGCTACGCACTCCCGATTATATGGGAAATTCGGTCAGTTATCCACCAGTAAAGACCACATGCCTGACAACCACAAACTGTATGTCGAGCAAACGCCGGAAAACGCCTTACAATGGGCAGAAACGATCGGAGAGAACACCTTGCGCCTCATTCAATATCTTTTAGATACCTATCAGGTTGAGCGCAAGGCACTCTCGTCTATTTTTTCTTTAAAAAATAGTTCCCGCCGTTATACCAAGTACGAGATCGAAAGAGCGTGCAAGGAAATCTTGAATGTCACCCAGCGACCGACGGTCAAATTAGTTCAAAATCAACTGAAAGCAAATAAGAAAAAAGATGCCGAGCAAGCACTGGAAAAACCATCCAAGTCTCAGGATGATTTCGGATTTACACGCGGCTCAGATTATTGGGGAGGAAAAGGACAATGAACGAACAAACAATAAGCAAAATGATTTCAATGAAATTATCAGGGATGGTAGAAGGATACCAGCATCAAGAGAGTTCGCCGGAGTTCAAAAAAATGAGTTTTGAAGAAAGATTCCAGCTGTTGATTGATCATGAGTACGACAGACGCAAATCGAACACGTTAAAAAGATTGATCAAGAGCGCTAACTTTCAAGATTCTCAGGCTTGCATTGAAGACATCGAATACCACGAGGACCGGAAATTAGAGAAGATGCGCATTTTGGAACTGTCCAGCTGCAATTACGTTCGCCAAACAAACAACATTATCATCAAAGGTCCAACTGGAGCTGGCAAAAGCTATATCGCACAAGCTTTTGGCATATCCGCTTGCCGCCAACACCATACAGTGAAGTATGTGCGCCTTCCGGAATTACTGGATGAACTGATGGTAGAGCAATATCGAAATGACGATTCTTACCGCAAAAGTATCAAGAAGATTTCCAAGGTCGACCTACTGATTCTTGACGAATGGCTTTTAATCGATATTTCGCCAGAACAGGCTGCACTCGTTCTTGAAATTGTGGAAATGAGATACAAGCTCAAATCGACTATTTTCTGTTCCCAGATTGATCCGCAAGGATGGCCTCAAAAGCTTGGGAATGGCACTGTAGCTGAAGCGATTATGGATCGAATTGTTCATAACTCTATTCAATTACTGATAGATGGAGAAATATCTATGCGTGAACGGCATGGCATCCGGAACTAAATTTCAATAGGAGGATTAGATGAATATGTGTTATGAAGATGAAACCGAAGATTACTATGAGATGTTAGATAAGCAATCTGAGGAGGACGAACTTATTTCTTTTATCGTGGCTCTAGTTGAATATTCAGCTGAGTTGGAAGAACAGGTCGTCGACCTAAGGCGTTCGGTAAATCAATTATCGGATAAGGAACGGCTCCCATTCCCGGATTTAGAGGGAGACATCTATCAAGTGTTTGATGATTATTCCGCGTACAGGAAGTACCGAAGCCTCATTGAAGAGCGTATTGAATGGAATAAAAATCACCCTGTTTCCGAGATAATGAAATGGCAATAGCAGCATCAACCAATACTGACTTTAAATTTTACAGGTAGAAAACATATTAGATATTCCCTAAGAGCCGTTCCTGGATTATATGGAACGGCTCTTAGGTGACCTTAGGGTCAGGATTGTTGGTTTTAAACGCTCTGTCCACTTACTGTTCAACCTTACACACTAATGGTTCCATTTTGACGTTATTCACAAAAGCTGCCCAAATCCTTTAGATAAAGGATTTGGGCAGCTTTTCGTGAGCGTTTTTTCCACTGGTAACTTATCTGTCAGTCAGTGGTAATTTTGATGTCACTAGGTGGTAATAACTATGTCACTGCTGGTAATTTCCTGTGGCGGATATCATAACGATCCGCAGCTTGCACTTATTAGTGAAATTGTTTCCTTAAACGATAAATTACTGGCAGAATTTAATTCTGCCAACGACCGAACGACAGCTAAATCACTGTTAAATCAGATTACAGGAAAAATTGTGCCTGTTTCATCAACTATCAAGGCACCATTTCAAACTGATTTTGGTCGTCATATTTTTGTTGGTGAAAATGTTTTTATAAATCGGGATTGCATGTTTGTTGATTTAGGTGGTATTTACATTGAGGATGATGTATTGATTGGACCTCGAGTCACATTAGTTTCCGTTAATCATGTGGAAGACCCAAAACAGAGGCGAGACTTGCTTCCAAAAGCCGTGCTTATTAAAAGTAATGCTTGGATTGGAGCGGGCGCCACTATTTTGCCCGGGGTTACTGTTGGCAAGAATGCGATAGTTGGTGCTGGTTCAGTCGTCACAAAGAATGTTCCTGACAACGCGGTAGTTGCGGGAGTTCCCGCAAAATATATTAGAGACATCCATATTGATTGAGCCCTGTTTATGACGAAGAAAATTAATATATTTCAAAAAGCAATCTTCTTGATTGCTTTTTTTTTGGTAAAGAAAAACACTGTCCAGAAAATGCTACATTTCTGGACAGTGTGACTAGTGATTTTTAACTTAATTGCGTAAACAAAGTAAGCCTGAGATATTAAGATAAAGTCTTCCCTTATGCCAACTTGCGTGTTTCGCAGATCAGGAAGTGGGAATTTCTTGTTTGGATGACCCAAGTGCCCTCAAATAAATGCGAGTAGGTGTCGTTGTAGAGAATGCGATGTTAGATAAAACGCGTTATAATTCTTATTGAAGAGAGAGAAGAAAGCTACCCGACAATGATCAGATTTGCCAAGAAGCATACGCCAACACTATCTGACCCGTTACATCAAAAATGGTCATTGATCGTTTACTCTTGACTTGGAGTCAACTCCAAGTTCTATAATTGCACTAATCATAAAGATTTGACGACTATAGAAACAGGAGAAGAGGATATGAACATGGATGAACAACAAATTATTGAATTGTACCGCGCGGTGAATCAAGCGATGGTTGCCAAAGACATTGACAAGCTGGATCGTATTCTTGCGGACGGCATGCATCTGGTCCACATGACGGGATATGACCAGACAAAAGACGAATGGTTTGCACAAATCAGAAGCGAACAGATGCGCTATTATTCAACCAAAGAAGAGAACATCAAGGACATCAAGATCGAGGGCAACAAAGCCAGCTTCATCGGGCAAAGCAGAGTGGATGCGCGCATCTATGGCTCAAGGCACACTTGGAGACTTCAAGTCAAAAATTATTTTGAAAAACGGAACGGGGAATGGATCATTGTTCGGCAAGAGGCCAGCACGTATTAAAGCTTGCTAAGTTTCAGCAGATTTGATCTACCAAGATTATCAAAAGGGGAAATGAATATGGATAAGGACAGATTGATCGCTTTTACGGACGCAATTCTGGCTATCATCATGACTATTCTGGTTTTGGAGTTGAAGGAACCGGAGACCCTCAGTTTGCAAGGATTGTGGGCGCTGAAAGGCAGTTATTCGGCCTATACACTTTCCTTCTTTTGGCTTGGGACGATGTGGATCGGCTTGCACAATGAATGGCAGGACGTAAAAAAAATATCCATACCGGTCATTTGGTACAGCCTGTCCATCCTCTTCTTCTCATCGCTCTTTCCTTATGTGACGAAGATTGTCAGCAATCATTTCGATGATTCCTTTGCCCAAGGGCTGTATGGCGTCATTGTAGTGCTGACCACTTTAAGCAATATCTTATTGAGCGATTCGTTGGTGAAGGCGAATGCTGAAAATGAGGTGCTCCGGAGAAAAATTTCCTTCCGGAAAAGGTGGCTGACCATCGATCTGCTGATAAAAGGCATTGGCTTCATTATCGCCATTACCGTCTATCCGCCTGCGATGATGATCAGTGTTCTGTTGGTTGCGGTATTTCTGGCCCTGCCCGCGCACATGAAAGAGGTAGAACATCTGTAAGAATAGCACTTCCTGATTATCAGGAGGTGTTTTTCTCGTTTTATAACTTGAATTCAGTGACGTCCATTTGAAAAGAACAGCTCTATTGGAAAGTTTGCGATTGACTTGGAGTGAACTTCATGGTCTACACTGAGGATATCGAGTATATGAAAAGGGGAATTTGACATGAAAATATTGATTTTAGGAGCCGCAGGACAAATCTCAAAAATGTTAATCAACAGATTATTGCAGGAAACCGATGCAGAATTGGTTCTGTATGCCCGTAATGCGAACAGACGAATCGCCAACAGTGACCCAAGCCGAATCACGATCATCAACGGGGACTTCAACGATTCCGCTAAGTTGTTGGAAGTCATGGAAGGAGTAGAGATTGTTTATCTGAATGACATGAATTCTCCGGAAGCTACCCAAACGATTGTGGATGCCGCCAAAAAATCCGGCGTTGCCAAAATAATCGGGGCAACGATTCTTGGGATTTATGACGAAGTGATCGGCGAGTTCGGGAAATGGAATGCCAGAATGGTCGGCCGTACCGGCACAAACCGCCACAAAGAGTCGGCGAAAATCATTGAAGATTCCGGGATTGATTTTACATTGCTGCGCTTGACTTGGCTTTACAATCAGGAAGACAATGAAAGATATATGGTTAGCCAAAAAGGCGAACCTTTCATCGGCGCCCAAGTTGCCCGCCAAGCGGTTGCTCGACTGATCATGGACATCATTGAAAATCCTGCTATCTATTCAAACAAAAGCCTGGGCGTCAGCGAACCCAACACAGATTTCCCGAAACCATCCTTTTATTAAAAATGTTTTTGATTTTTCTGGTGTTTAAATTCTCCAAGAGTAAAGGAACTTTCTGCTAATCATGGTATTATGGAAATATTAAGTAACGCAGGAGGCGATAGAGTGGTAAAAACAAATCCAGTATTGATTGTTTTATTCGGAGCGACAGGTGATTTAGCTCAAAGAAAGTTATATCCTTCATTTTTCCGATTGTTTCGAAGTGGTGCGTTGGCAGAACGTTTCGCAGTGATCGGGACGGCAAGAAGAGAATGGAGCGACGCGCATTTTCGGGATGTTGTTTCGGATTCTATTCAATCATTCCAGCCGACAGACGCGGAAAAAGCTGCCTTTTTAAGCCACTTTTATTATCGTGCGCATGATGTTTCCGATGTGGAGCATTATGTTCACCTCAAAGAGTTGGCTGACAAATTGGATGACAAGTATGATTTAGAACAGAACCGCATGTATTATTTGGCGATGGCACCGCAATTTTTCGGACCGATCGTGACGCATCTGAAAGGGCAACAAATCGTGACGGACAAAGGGTTCAACCGCGTCGTCATCGAAAAGCCATTCGGGATGGATTATGCATCAGCCGAAAAATTGAACAATGAAATCACAAAAGTGTTCCCGGAAGAGGATATTTTCAGGATCGACCACTATTTGGGTAAAGAAATGATCCAAAATATTTTGGCCGTCCGTTTGACGAATCCGTTCCTTGAACCCTCGTGGAATCGTGAGTACATCGAAAATGTTCAGATCACTTTTTCCGAAGAACTGGGCGTGGAAGAACGCGGTGGCTACTATGACCATAGCGGCGCCCTGAAAGATATGGTCCAAAACCATATTCTGCAAGTACTGTCTTTGTTGGCGATGGAACCATTAGCTTCCGTATCGGATGCAAATATCCAAACAGCGAAGATTAAAGCCCTGAATGATGTGCGTGTCTATTCACCGGAAGAAGTCCGCGAAAACTTCGTGAGAGCGCAGTATGCGGCAGGCCGTTTGGGTGATGATGGATTTGTTGCCTATCAAGAAGAGCCGAATGTCGCAAGCGATTCGAGGACGGAAACGTTTGTAGCCGGGAAGTTCATGGTGGATAATCCACGCTGGAAGGGTGTGCCTTTCTATGTGCGCACCGGCAAACGGATGACGGAAAAAGGAACGCGCGTCAATATCGTTTTCAAAAAAGTTCCCGTTAATCCGTTTGATGCTGAAAAAGATGTCCCGGCGAACGATCTGACCATCTACATCCAACCAACGGAAGGCTTTGCTTTGACCATGAACCGGAAAGAAATCGGTCAGGGATTCAATACGCAGCCGATCAAATTGGAGTACCGCCACGACAGCGAAATGATGGAAAATACTCCGGAAGCTTATGAACGTCTGACTTACGATGTTATTTTGGGTGATGCAACCAACTTTGCGCGTTGGGAAGAAGTTGCACAATCCTGGAGAATCATTGACGCAATCCGCGAAACGTGGGACAGCGACAATGAAGAAATTCCGAAGTATGCGGCAAGGACAATGGGACCAAAAGAAGCATTTGATTTGTTGAAAAAAGAAAACCACGAGTGGGTCTGGACACCGGATGAGTGGTACCGCGAACGCGGATTGTTGAAGGGATAGATTCGGTATCGATGTGTGGATGGCTCTCCTCCGGGGAGTAGCTGCTGGCCGGAGGAGATTGAAGATACCGGGGCTGTTCTCCGGTTTGGACCGGTTAACCGGAGGACAGCCTAACGAACGGATTCCCAACTCCGGCCAAAGCCGCTTAATCGGAGAACAGCGAAAAAATTAATAGAGGAGTGCTCACCAACCAGTTGAGCACTCCTTTTTGTGGTTTTCGGTAAGCTGATTTTCTTTACGGATTAAATGAGAAGTGGTATTGTGTATTGAGAACGTTCATTCTAGAAACGGAATCGGATTTTGAAAGGGGGAAATAATTTGGCTAGAAGTAAAGAATTTAATGAAGAAGAGGCCCTGGATAAAGCGATGGAAATCTTTTGGAAACAAGGATATGAAAAAACGTCGATCCAGGATTTGGTGGATCAGATGGGGATTCATCGCCGGAGTTTATACGATACGTTTGGAGACAAACATTCTCTTTTTGTACAAACTTTGGAACGCTATGAATCGCTGATCGCTGCTCAAATCAGGAATCAGATTACAGAAGAGATGACCACTGTCGAATCCATCAGAAAAATATTTGAACTGGCCGTATACTCTGATAATGCCTCTCCGAAAGGGTGCTTGATGGTCAACACGGCAGTTGAGTTGTCTTTGCTTGATAATGAAATTTCTCAAAGAATAAAGTCCGCTTTTAAGCAGACTGAAAATTTGATAGCGGATTTGTTGATCAGAGGACAAGCAAGAGGGGAAGTTGCAAGTTCATTTGATAGCAGCGAACTCGCACGTTACATCCATAATGCCCTTATTGGTGTCAGGGTTTTAGTGAAAACGACGTCAGATCCCCAAGAGTTAGAGTCAACGATCGATTTGACGTTATCGATATTGAAAAACGATCAATGATGATGGTGATTACAAATTTTGTAGAAGCAGATAAATTTGTAATCACCGATCATCCATTTTTTTGGCTCTTTTGAGAATGGTCGTTCTCGAATGGCGTCATCATCAGTATATAAATAAAGGAGAAATGAATATGAAAGCAGTTCAAATCAAAAAATACTCGAAAAAAATTGAAACAGAAGTTGTAGAAATTCCTATCCCGGAGATTGGTGATCACGAGGTTTTAGTGAAAGTAAAGGTAGCGGCGGTCAATCATTTGGAAATCCTGAACATCACTGGCAGCGTCAAATTAATTCAAGATTACGATATGCCTCTAACGATCGGCAATGAGTTGACAGGGGTCATTTCTGAGGTCGGAAAACTTGTTTCAGGATTTAAGAAAGGCGATACGGTCTATACACGACTTCCGTTGGACAAAATAGGCGCTTTTGCTGAATATGTCGCGGTGGATGCTAAAGCAATCTGGCATTTGCCCAAGAATCTTGATTTTGTTACAGGGGCAGCTGCTCCTTTAACGGGCCTGACTGCGTATCAAGGCCTGCATGAAGAACTAAATGCTAAAGCCGGGCAAACGGTCTTCATTCCTGGTGGGTCAGGGAGTTTCGGACAAATGGCTGTTCCGATAGCTAAAGCCATGGGACTGAATGTCATTGTATCGGGGAATCCATCTGCTCGTGAACAGCTACTCGCTGCCGGTGCGACTCAATACATTGATTATACGAAAGAAAATTATTGGGAAATTCTAAAGGGAGTGGATTTTGTCATTGACACACTCGGGGCTGCTGAATTCGATCGGGAATTATCAATCATCAAACCTGGAGGTAGACTGTTGAGCCTGCGAACAGGTCCAAATAAACAGTTTGCAAAAGACCATGGATTTCCAAAGTGGAAACAACTGCTGTTCGCTCTGGCAGGGGCGAAATTTGATAAAAAAGCTAAAAAACATAGCATTGAGTATCGTTTTATATTTGTTCGTTCCGAGGGTTCGCAGCTGCAAGAAATCTCAAAAATCATTGAAGAAAATAATATTATCCCGGCTGTCGATCCGACTGAATTTACGCTAGACCAAGTAAATGAAGCCTTGCGTCTGGTAGCGAGTGGACATCCAAAAGGGAAAGTTGTCATCAAGGTTTCCGAATGACAAAAAAAGAAAGGAGGACGTATAAGTATGCGAGAATCTGAGACCTATATTCATGCCCCAAACAAAAGCATCCGAACGGCTAATGGAATAACCTATGTGTACCGTGAATTAGGTGAAAAAATAGGGATTCCAATTGTTTTCTTCACGCATTTATCAGCGAATCTCGACAATTGGGATCCAAGGATAATTGACGGCATCGCAAAACAGCATTGGGTGATTACATTCGATAACACAGGAGTAGGCCTATCCAGTGGACAAGTTCCCGGTACGATAAAAGAAATGGCCGAAGATGCGATTGATTTTATCAAGGCACTAGGATTTAAGCAGATCGATATTCTGTCCTTTTCGATGGGTGGGATGATCGCTCAAGAACTCTTGGAACTGGAACCAACTTTGATTAGAAAAGTAATTCTGACCGGAACGGGTCCTCGTGGTGGGAAGGGGATTGAAAATGTTACGAAGATTTCCAATCAGGATTTAGTGCGGGCCATTTTCACATTAAAAGATGTAAAAACATACTTATTCTTTACGCGCACACTAAATGGCAAAAGAAAAGCAAAAGAATTTCTGGCAAGAATCAAGGAACGGAAACATAATCGAGACAAAACGATCAGCTTAAAGGGATATTATACACAACTAAAAGCAATCAATCGTTGGGGGAAATCAACTCCAGCGGACCTTTCAAAAATAAAGCAACCGATTCTAGTCGTTAACGGTGAAGCTGACCGGATGGTACCGACCGAGAACTCCTATGATCTGGTTCAACGCCTCCTTAACAGTAAACTTGTGATTTATAAAGATGCCGGTCATGGCGCAATCTTTCAATACCATCAAGAATTCGCAAAAGAAGTGTTAGCATTTTTAAATAAGTAATCCTTGGGCTCTCCTCCGGTGAAGGGCTGCTGGCCGGAGAAGGGCTGAGATACCGGGGCTGTTCTCCGGTGAGGATCGGTTAACAGGAGAACAGCGAAACGAACAAGATCTTATCTCCTGCAAAGGCCCCTTCACCGGAGATCACCGTTCTGAAGTCAGCCAAACATTTTGAACTTTCCAGCTTCTGTCTCTTGACTTCACCTTGAGGTTAAGGAGTAAGGTTCTAATAAGCCTAAAAAAGCACCCGGTGGTATAATAAAAATGGATAAACAGTTGTCAGATGCAGAAAACCGTTTTTCGATTCTTTATTGATACTCCGGGTCAGAATGGAAAGGATGAAGATAATGGCAATCAAAGACAAAGTAGTAATCATCACGGGAGCTTCTTCAGGAATTGGCGAGGCGACAGCCCGACAGTTGGCAAGCAAAGGAGCCAAGTTGGTTTTGGGCGCGCGCAGGGAAGAGCATTTGCGGAAATTGGTTGATGAAATCGTCCAGGCCGGCGGGGAAGCTGTTTACCGCGTTACGGATGTCACCAAAATCGAGGATAACAACAAGTTGGTCGAACTGGCAAAAGAAAAATTCGGAAGAGTGGATGTCATTTTCCTTAATGCCGGCGTGATGCCGAACTCGCCGTTATCGAAGTTAAAAACGAAGGATTGGCATCTGATGGTGGACGTCAACATCAAAGGCGTTCTGAACGGGATCGAAGCGGTCCTCCCAGAATTCACGAAACAAAAATCCGGTCACGTGATCACCACCTCGTCCGTCGCGGGTCTTAAAGCCTATCCGGGCGGAGCGGTTTATGGCGCCACGAAATGGGCAGTCCGCGATCTGATGGAAGTGTTGCGCATGGAATCTGCGATGGAAGGTACCAACATCAGAACAGCCACGATCTATCCGGCCGCCATCAACACTGAATTGCTGGAAACGATCAGCGACGATAAAATGGCCAAAGACATGGGAATCATCTACAAACAATACGGCATCAGCCCGGATCGCGTAGCCAATGTGGTCGCCTTCGCGATCGATCAGCCTGAGGATACGAACGTCAACGAATTTACAATCGGACCGACGATTCAACCTTGGTGATAAAAGTCAGTAACAGCAAGCCTTCTGCGCCCAACTGAAAGGGGTGCAGCGGGCTTGCTTTATAGTTTTTTTCGAATGTTACCGGGGGAACTCTCCTCCGGTGAAAGAATGCTTGGACGGAGGAGAGCGTCAAAAACGACTCATTTCTCCGTCCAGCGTCTCCCCGCCGGAGCAGAGCGACGTGACCGGTATCGTATCTCCGGCCACAACCGCTTAGCCGGAGGACAGCACCAAAACGTACAGCCACCTCCGGCCGCCGCCACACAACTCCAACCGAAACGTACAAGAATGAAAGTAAGCACAAAATATATCACAAAATAATTGACAACCATCCATCATTCTTGTATATTTATTAAAAATATATGAAACTTTGATGAGATAAGTAGCTGGGAAAGAAACCACAGAGAGTCTGCGAATGGTGAAAGCAGATGTTTCGGAATCAGCGAAAATGGTCTTTGAGTTATCACGTGTGAGGGAAACTTAGCAAGTGACGGGTACGCCCGATAGCGCGTGAAGGGATGACAGTCCCTTGCTGAGATAATCTTTTTGATTATGAACAAAGGTGGTAACGCGAGCATTCGCCCTTTCAATAGGGGGAGTGCTTTTTTTTATATTTTAATACATTTTTGGAGGGAAAAATTTATGGAGCAATCATTTGTAAGGGAAATGACATCAAAGCATCTAGTTATGCTTTCATTGGGTGGAGTTATAGGAACCGGAATCTTTTTGAGTTCGGGGTATTTGATTCAAACGACGGGTTCGATCGGAACCATCATCGCGTATCTGATCGGAGCATTTTTGGTGACGTTGGTCATGATGTGCTTGGGCGAATTGTCGGTCCACGAGCCTAGTACGAGTTCGTTCCACAACTACGCTTCAAAATACATCCATCCCGGAGCAGGTTTCGTGGTGGCATGGCTTTATTGGCTGACGTGGACCGTGGCATTGGGTTCGCAGTTCATCACCTTGGCGATTTTGTCACAACGCTGGTTCCCCGGCATTCCCACTTGGCTTTGGTGCATCTTTTTTATCGGCATTATTGTACTTTCAAACATTATTGATGTGCGTTGGTTTTCCGTCAGCGAATTTTGGATGTCGTTGATCAAAGTGCTCGCACTGGCAATTTTCCTTATCCTGGGTCTGGGTGGCATATTCGGATTTATACCGATCCAGGGAAATGAATCAGCACCACTTTTCAGCCATCTGACGGAAAACGGTTGGTTCCCGAAAGGCGCAGGCTCCGTTTTCTTGGCGATCCTGTCGGCTAACTTCGCTTTTTCCGGTGCAGAACTGATCGGCGTAGCCGCTGGCGAAACGTCGGATCCCAAGAAAAATATCCCGAAAGCAATCCTGCAGACAATCATCATTTTGGTGGTCCTTTTCATCGGGACGATTGTTGTGATCGGTGCGCTGCTTCCGGATTCTGCGGCTAATTTGGATGAAAGTCCGGTGACCGTCATCCTGAATTTGATGGGTATCCCATACGCAGCAGACATCATGAATCTCGTCCTGATCACTGTAGTCCTTTCCGGCGCAAACTCTGGGGTCTACGCAGCATCAAGAATGCTGTGGTCATTGGCCAATGCAGGAACATTGCCGAAACGTTTCGCCAAATTATCCAAACGCGGGTTGCCGATTTACGGGTTGTTGCTGACCATTTTGGGTGGGCTTCTCTCCCTGTTTTCCAGCATCTATTCCGCGGACACCGTTTACCTGGCTTTGGTATCCATCTCCGCATTCGCGGTCGTGGCGGTTTGGTTGAGCATCGCTTGGGCACAACTGAATTTCCGCAAATACTATCTGAAATCGGGGCATAAACTGGATGAACTGGCTTACCAAACACCATTCTATCCAATCGTTCCGTGGCTCGTCATTATCCTTTGCTCCGTTTCGATCATCGGCATCGCGTTTGATCCGAACCAGCGGATTGCCTTGATCATCGGCATCCCATTCACGATCTTGTGCTTCTTTTATTACCAGTTATTCTTCAGCAAAAAGGCTTCTGTAGCAATCGAAAATCAAGAAGTGGGTGAGCTTTCCGATGAATTTTAAAGAGTGGCAAAAGAATCAAAAAGTGATCCTCATCGATGGTTCGATGTCCTTAGGTCTGGAGGAGCAAGGCTTGGACCTGAATGATGAGTTATGGACCGCGAAAGCATTAGTGAACGAACCGGATAAAATTGAAAAAGTCCATCAGAACTATTACGATGCCGGGGCAAACATCGCCATCACAGCGAGCTATCAAGCGACGGTTGCCGGGTTCGAGCGTTTGGGCCATACAACCGAAGAAAGCCGGGCTCTGATCAAAAGAACGGTAGAACTAGCGAAACAGGCCCAAACGAAAAGCCAAGGCCTGCAAGAAAAATGGGTGGCGGCTTCGGTCGGACCATACGGAGCCTATTTGGCGGACGGCTCTGAATATCGGGGCAATTACGGTCTGTCGCAAACCGAATTGGTCGATTTCCATCGCGAAAGGTTAGAGTTGCTGCTGGAATCCGGGGCTGATCTGCTGGCCATCGAAACCATTCCGGATCTAACGGAAATCCAGGCTGTGATTGAGTTGCTAGCCCAACATCCCAAGACGACAGCTTGGCTGACGGTGACTTTGAAGGACGATCACCATTTATGCGATGGGACCGATCTGCGTGTATTCCAGCTATTGGCAGAGTCGTCCGAGCAAATCATTGCCTACGGCGTCAATTGCGTGCAGCCGGATTTAGTTTTGCCGGCCTTGGAATATCTGAAGGAGATTGCGACAAAGCCATTAGTTGCTTATCCAAACTCGGGAGCGACCTACGATGCCACTACAAAAGTATGGACGCACAGTCATGCGGTTGATGAAGTATTCTCAAACGAAGCATTGAAATGGCATGAGTCAGGATGCAAATGGATCGGCGGCTGTTGCTGCACATCAGCCAAAGAAATCAGTTTGTTGAAGGAAACCTTTTCCGCAATTCTTTAGTTGGAATAAACATAATAAAATAAACCCATCATCCTTTATGAAAAATAAGAGGATGATGGGTTTTGTGTCTTTTAGTAGTGGGGTGGTCATACCCCGAGTATTTCTTTCAAGCCTTGTTTATGACTTTCGTACTGCTTTCATTTATGGTTTGTTGTATACAAATCAAGTAAAGTGGTGAGTACTGTGAGGAAAATCAAAACAAAGCTTTGAAATGGAACGGCAGCTGTTGCTACACGTCCTCAAAAGAACTCAAGCCGACTGTCAGAAATCGATCTCAATCAGAGTGACTGTTTTATCCGGATACTTTCTCTCCAAGACATCCACCGCAGTTGCTTCAGGAAAATCTTGCTTACCATCTAATGCCAAGCCCAATACTTCTTTCGCCTTGGCGTGTGCTTCTTGGGCAGTTGCACCTTGTGTCATTGCTTCAGGTATATCGGGGAACTGGACGAGTATATAGCCACCGTCTTTTTCGAATGTTGCTGGATATAAAATTTTCATATTTTGCTCCTTCCAGGACATCGGACTAACTGAAATTTTATAACAAAAAAATCCTCGATAATCCACAGAATAAATTCGGTTCGCCAACCAATATTCAGGACTTAGGAGGATTTTTGTCTTGCGACATGAATAGTGTATCAGATTTTTATTTGGGTTGTAAATATCAAATGGCATTAAAGAGAGACCTCATCTCCAACGAGGATTGCTATATACGAACATCCAACTGCTTAATGTATCTGTAATTTCTCCTTCAACACTTCCGTCAATGTTTGCGAAAAATTGATGCCTTCTTTTTCCGCGAGTGCATTGACGTAATTCGGAATCGTCAAAGTTTTCTTGATCATTTTCGTGTTTTCCTTGAGTCTAGCCACTTCGAGATTTGCTTCGATCGGAATCAACAAATCTCCCTTAGAAGGAGAAATTTCATCATATTCGGATGCCGGAGGAAAAGCCTCTTTTTCATCCTCAAGCCAAAGCAGATAGCCTTCCAAAGCATCTTTTGCCATGTGCAGGGCATCGGACATGTCATCTCCGCTGGTGAACAACTCCGGTAAATCCGGAAACGATATATTGAATTGCGTGCCTTCGGGATTAAAAATAGCATAATACAGTACCATAAGGATACTTCCTTTCTATTGTTGAATAAATTTAGAAGGCGAGGGGTTACTTCAACCCCGCTTGTTTGAGGATGCTATGCACTGTACCTTTAGGTAAATCCTTTTTTGGATGTGGTACTGTAACGCGCCCAGGTTTTAGTAGGTGTCTGAATTGGTGGTGACTGCCTCTTATGTTAACTAACACCCAACCATCATTCATTATTATCGAAATCAATTCCCTTGAGTCCATGGTAAGCCTCTTTCTTCATACGTAATATAGTACGTATTTTTGTTGTTGTCAAATAGAACCTATCCTAAACATACGAAGTTTACTTCAAATAGATACAGGAAGTGTAGCGGCCCATTCAGTATTAGCGGCTGCATATATAGTCTGAATAAAATAACCCCCCTACAGAAATGCTGGATGGAAGCATTTCTGTAGGGGGGGTATTAAAAATCTTTAAATATTAATCAGCCGGCACAAACTGGCCCAATGCTTCTTCTTGTTCTTTAAGCGTCATTGTGAAGTAGCGGAACCCTTTGTCCAGTTGGCGGATTTCGTTCATTTCTTCCTCAGTCAATTCGAAATCGAAGATGTCGATGTTCTCTTTGATGTGCACCGGATTTGATGATTTAGGGAAAACGATGATGCCTTCCTGGATGTGCCAACGCAGGATGATCTGGGCATTCGTTTTCCCGTATTTTTCTGCCAACTTGGTGAATACGGCCTCCTCGATCAAGGCAGCATCCCCATGTCCCAGCGGATACCAGCTTTCGATGACTGTGTTGAAAGGCGCGATCCGTTTCTTCAGATCGTTTTGTTGATAATATGGATGGCATTCAACCTGCAGGACGGAGGGCTTGATCGTTGCGGCAGCGAGTACTTCTTCCAAACGCTCGGATTCGAAGTTGCTCAAGCCGATGCTCTTCACTTTGCCTTCAGCGACAGCTTTTTCCATATCTTTCCATGCGCCCAGGTAATCCCCGAACTGTTGATGCAGCAGCAAGAGGTCGATGTGATCCGTCTGCAGACGCTCCAGCATTTTGTCGATGGCTTTTGCTGTCTTGCCTTCACCGTATTCGCTTGGCCAAAGTTTCGATGTGATCCAGATTTCTTCTCTCGGAATGCCGCTTTCTTTTACTGCTTGCCCGACACCGCGCTCGTTTTGATAGGCATGCGCAGTATCGACATGACGATAGCCTAATTTGAAGGCTTCCAAACAAGCTTCCTTGGTCTTTTCGTCCCCTGAAATCTGGAAGACACCCAGTCCAAATTGCGGGATTTTGTTTCCGTCATTCAATGTGATATACGTTTGTTCCATAGTATTTTCCTCCATCATTTTATTTGATAAGTCTACTTTAAACCTTGGAGTTCACTCCAAGTCAAATGTAAAGTTCTATTTCTTTTATTTTTTTCTTTTAACAACAAAGAAGGGTAGCGCTTCTAGATTTACTTTATTGTTTTTGGTGAATTATATGATATCCTTTAGGGAGAAATAGAAATCCTAAGTTTATGAATAATTATCGATGATGGGAGTTGATTAAGTGGATGATGCATCTTTGCTGTATGCAAAAGCTCATAAGCAAAATTTTGTTAAAAGAGTTGTTGCAGATAAGATAATGGTTCCTGATAAAGTTGCTATTTTTATGGCTGGTAGCCCAGGTGCTGGTAAAACTGAAGTAGCAACCGCCTTAGCAGAACTATCGGACAATCTTTGTATTATAGATGCTGATGAATTTCGCAGTCAATTTCCTGATTACAACGGATTGAATTCCAGTGACTTTCAAAAAGGTGCATCTTGGCTTGTAGATCACGCATTTACCCATCTTTTGAAAGAAGGATATTCTTTTATTCTCGATGGAACTTTTGCAATAGGCAAATCTACTCAGAATATTCAACGCGCGATAAAACGGAATTACGAAGTGTCACTCTACTATGTTTATCAAGATCCATTTATTGCTTGGCAATTTACAAAGGAACGTGAAAAAGCAGAAGGCAGATTTGTACCGAAAGAGAGGTTCATTAATGCCTACTTTAAATCTCGTGAAAATATAGCAAAAGTAAAAGAAATTTTTGGAGATGCGGTTGAACTAATTGTTATCTTCAAAGACTATGAAAATAAAATTTCAGAAGTGCTGGAAGATGTTGAAAACATCGATCTTATTTTACCAAAACAATATACTGTTGAAGAATTGGAGGAGAATTTGGATGGTTGAAAAAGAAAAAGCAGAAGAAATCATGGCAAAATACAATCGTAATTTTGGAACTTTCACTAAGAATGCAACGAGGAAAGAATTCAAGACAGTCTTAAAATATGTCGCAGAGGAAGCAAACAGGAAACAACGTAAGCTTGTTGGATTGGATAAGTAAAAATGTAAAAATTCTCATCAAGAGTTTGAAATTTGGTTCTCCCATCAAACTTCAAATACTTGGGAGGATTTTTTTAATGAGACTGTTGATGAGGGGAGGCTTCAAGTTCTTTCAAGTATATTCCCTTGCAAAAATTCCGGATTAGTCATACAATGATAGCGATTACAACATTATCGAAAGGGCGGATTGTATGAGTCAAACAGTGTATACCAACT
>ERZ1023652.98-NODE-98-length-19617-cov-10.027142_pt1 | contig 19617 bp, 13 predicted proteins | sample MGYA00520879_ERZ1023652 | MGnify/ENA primary metagenome ERZ1023652 (study PRJEB33180, sample SAMEA4044469) | wastewater metagenome | place: Denmark | collected 2016-04-02 | study: EMG produced TPA metagenomics assembly of the PRJEB13832 data set (Local surveillance...
TGGCACCCGTGGTGCAGTTTGGCCCCATGAGCCTGGTCAACGGCAAGGTGCTGTTCTCGGACTTTTTCATCAAGCCCAACTACTCGGCCGACCTGACCGAGCTGACCGGCAAGCTCAGCGCGTTCTCGTCCCAACCTGCGGGCAGCGAGCCCGTGCTGGCCGACCTGGAGCTGCGCGGGCGCGCCGAGGGCTCGGCATCGCTGGAGATCACCGGCAAGCTCAATCCGCTGGCCAAGCCGCTGGCGCTCGATATCCAGGGCAAGGTGCGCGACCTCGAACTGCCGCCCCTTACGCCTTATTCCGTCAAATACGCGGGGCACGGCATCGAGCGCGGCAAGCTCAGCATGGATGTCTCTTACAAGGTGCTGCCCAACGGCCAGCTCACGGCGAGCAACAAGCTGGTGCTCAACCAGCTCACGTTCGGCGACCCGGTGGAGGGCGCCCCCAACAGCCTGCCGGTGAAGCTGGCCGTGGCCCTGCTGTCTGACAGCCGTGGCGTGATCGACCTCGATCTGCCCATCAGCGGCTCGCTGAACGACCCGCAATTTCGCATCGGCCCCGTCATCTTCAAAATCATCGTCAACCTGATCGGCAAGGCCATCACCGCCCCGTTCAGCCTGCTGGCCCGCGCTTTTGGCGGTGGTGACGAACTGAGCAGCGTGGCCTTTGCCCCAGGCAGTGCCGCCCTCACGCCCGAGGCCCGGCAGGGCCTGGACAAGGTGGCCAAAGCGCTCACCGAACGGCCCGCGCTCAAGATCACCGTCACCGGCACGGCCAGCCTCGAGCGCGAACGCGACGCCATCCAGCGCGAGCGCCTGCAAGCGCTGGTGCACGCCGCAAAACGCCGCGCGGCCCCCGCCGACACCACCCCCGTGCAGGCCGCCGAATACCCGGCGCTGCTCAAAGAGGTGTACCGCCGCGCCGACATGCCCAAGCCGCGCAACCTGGTGGGCATGGCCAAAGACCTGCCAGTGCCCGAGATGGAAGCCCTGCTGCTGGCCCACCTGCCCGCCGCCACCGAAGACGAGGCCACCGAGCTGGCCACACAGCGCGGCCAGGCCGTCAAGGCTTATCTGGCCGAGCAAAAGCTGCCCGAGGAGCGCCTGTTCATCGCCGCACCCAAGGCCGCCAAGCCCGACGAAAAATGGACGCCCCAGGCCCAGCTGAACCTGGCAACACAATAAGGCAGGCCGCGGGCTCCAGGCAGGGCGCTCCGGCGCGCCCGGCCGGGGGCGCCGGAACCAACCGCTGCGCCGAGCGCTCACACCCTCTAACCATGCCCCAACGCCTGCACTTCCGCCTCTTTTTAGCTCTGCTTTTTATAGCTGTTAGCGCTTTATCCACGGGCGCCAACGCCCAATTTGGCCAAAAATCCAGCGCCGCAGCCGGCAGCGTGGTCACCACACCCTATGTGCGCGCCGAGCTGCTGGCCCATGCGCCCCAGGGCGTGGCGCCCGGCCAGCCGCTGTGGCTGGGCCTGCAAATCACCCACCAGCCCGAGTGGCACACCTACTGGAAGAACCCCGGCGACTCTGGCCTGCCCACCGAACTGGTCTGGACGCTGCCCGCCGGCCTGGACGCTGGCGAAATCGCCTGGCCCCTGCCCCGAAAAATCCCCATCGGCACGCTGGCCAACTATGGCTACGAAGGCACGGTGCTGCTGCCCGTTCCCGTCACCGTGGCCAGCACCTTTGCCCCCGGCCCGCTGACCAAGGACGCCACCATCGAGCTGCGCGCCTCGTGGCTGGTGTGCCGCAAGGAGTGCATCCCCGAAGAGGGCGTGTTCACGCTGCAGCTGCCCATCCAGAGCACCACGGCGCTGCACGGCGGCGCATTCGAGGCCGCCGCCAGGGCGCAGCCGCAACCCGTGCTGGCGGACACCAACGGCATCGTGCCCGACAGCCAGGCGCAGGTTGCCTCCGACGGCAACACCCTGAACGTCAGCGTGCAGGGGCTTCCCGCGGCGCTGCGGGGCAAAGCGCTGGACCTGTTCCCCGAAACCGGCGAGATCATCGATAACGCCGCGCCGTGGCCCCAGGCCTGGAACGGCAGCGTGTGGACGGCCACTGTGCCGCTGTCGCCCCAGCGCAGCGCCAGCCCCAGCCTGATGCCGGTGGTGCTGGCCGAGAAGACCTCCGGGCAAGAAACCGCAGGCCACGCCACCGGCCCCGACACGCGCACCGGCTACCGCGCCGAGCTGAAGGTGCTGGGCACCTGGCCCCAGGGCGCCGCCGTGGCCACCGTATCGCCCGCGCTGGAGGCTGCGCTCAAGGCCAATGCGGCGCAGGCGGGCGGCACCGCCGCCACCAATGCGGCAACGGCAACGCCAGGCGGCGGGGCCTCGTCCCTCACCCTCACGGCTGCGCTGCTGGGTGCCTTGCTGGGGGGCCTCATCCTCAACCTCATGCCCTGCGTGTTCCCGGTGCTGGCCATCAAGGTGGTGGGATTCACCCAGCATGCGCAAAACCGCCGCGCCCACCGCATCAGTGGCATCGCCTACACGGCGGGCGTGGTGCTGTCGTTCATCGCGCTGGGCGCACTCATGCTGGGCCTGCGGGCGGCGGGCGAGGCCATTGGCTGGGGCTTTCAGCTGCAGTCGCCCGCCGTGGTGGCGGGGCTGGCGGCACTGTTCACGCTGATCGCGCTGAATCTGGCGGGGGTGTTCGAATTGGGGCACTTTCTGCCGTCGTCAGTGGCCAGCCTGCAGGCGCGGCACCCGGTAGCAGACAGCTTTTTGACCGGCGTGCTGGCCGTGGCCGTGGCCTCGCCCTGCACGGCGCCGTTCATGGGCGCCTCACTGGGCCTCACGGCCACACTGCCCGCACCGCAGGCGCTGGCCGTGTTTGCGGCGCTGGGCCTGGGCTTGGCGCTGCCGTACCTGGCCGCGAGCTTTGTGCCCGCCGTGGCCCGCGCACTGCCGCGCCCCGGCGCCTGGATGGACACTTTCCGCAAGCTCATGGCCTTTCCCATGCTGGCCACCGTGGTGTGGCTGGTGTGGGTGCTGGGCCAGCAAAGCGGCATTGATGGCGCGGGCGCGCTGCTGATCCTGCTGGTGGGGCTGGCCATGGTGGTGTGGGCGCTGTCGCTGGCGGGCCGTGCCCGCTGGTGGATGGGCTCTGTGTCCATCGCGGCGATGGCGCTGCTGGTCTGGGCCTTTGCACCGCAGGTGACCACCGTTGCGTCCACCGCCGCGCCCGCCACGGCAGCATCCAGCGCCGAAGCCGCTGCAGGCACCGGCTGGCAGCCCTGGGCACCCGGCGCGGCCGAGCAGATCGTGGCCACCGGCCGCCCGGTGTTTGTGGACTTCACGGCCGCCTGGTGCGTGACCTGCCAATACAACAAAAAGACCACGCTGGCCAACGCCGACGTGCTGGCCGACCTGCAAGCCAGGAACGTGGCCCTGCTGCGCGCCGACTGGACGCGCCGCGACCCCGCCATCACGGCGGCTCTCACCGCGCTGGGCCGCAGCGGCGTTCCCGTGTATGTGTTCTACCGCCCCGGCAAGCCGCCGGTGGTGCTGACGGAAGTGCTCAGCGTGGACGAGGTGCGGGCGGTGCTGGCCGACCTGTAGCGGCGCAAGGGGCGGGCAGCGCACATGCGCGGTCATGCTTGCGTACACTGCCACGCATGAGCCGCACCCCCGACACCATCAGCACCTTGCGCGACGTGCTGGGCCGCTGCCGCACCATTGCGGTGGTGGGCCTGTCGCCGCAATGGCACCGCCCCAGTTTCTTTGCCGCCAAGTACATGCAGGCGCATGGCTACCGCATCGTGCCGGTGAACCCGGTGGTGGCGCAGGGCGGCGGCAGCATCCTGGGCGAGATCTGCTTCGCCAGCCTGTCCGACGCGGGGCAGGCCATCGCCCGCCAAGGCGGGCGCATCGACATGGTGGACTGCTTTCGCAAAAGCGAAGACATCCCACCGCTGGCCGAGGATGCCATTGCCATTGGCGCCAGCTGCCTGTGGCTGCAGCTCGGCGTGGTCAATGAAGACGCTGCCCGGCGCGCCGAAGACGCGGGCCTGCAGGTCATACAGAACCGCTGCGTAAAAATTGAACACGCGCGCCTGTTTGGCGGCCTGGGCTGGATGGGCGTGAACACCGGCGTGATCACCGCCAAGCGGCTGCGGCAGCTGCCCTACTGACTGGTTACTCCTGTTTTAATAGCTGCTTACGCTTTATACATAAGCGCTTGCGGCCAATTTGATGCATAAACCGCCATGAGCAACTCTCCCCACCAAGCCGACCATGCCTATGGTTTTGGCACCCGCGCCATCCACGCCGGCGCCCAGCCCGACCCGGTGACCGGCGCGCGCGCCACGCCCATCCACCAGACCACGAGCTTTGTGTTTGACAACGCCGAGCACGCCAGCAGCCTGTTCAACCTGCAGACTTTCGGCAATGTCTACAGCCGCATCAGCAACCCGACGGTGGCGGTGTTCGAGGAACGCATCGCCAGCCTGGAAAACGGCCGCGCCGCGCTGGCCTGCGCCAGCGGCATGGCCGCACAAATGGCGGCGCTGCTGGCCATTCTCAAAACCGGCGACCACATTGTGGCGGCGAGCACGCTGTATGGCGGCACGGTGGGGCAGCTGGGCGTGGGGTTTGCGCGCCTCGGTATCGAGACCACGTTTGTCGACCCGGCCGACCCCGAGAACTTTGCCCGCGCCATGCGCCCCAACACGCGCGCGGTGTATGGCGAAACCATCGGCAACCCGCTGGTCAACGTGCTTGACATCGCCGCAATTGCCGAGGTAGCGCATGCCCACGGCGTGCCGCTGGTCATCGACAACACGGTGGCCAGCCCCTACCTGTGCAACCCGCTCGATTTTGGCGCCGACATCGTGGTGCACAGCGCCACAAAATACATCGGCGGCCACGGCACCACCATGGGCGGCGTGGTGGTGGAAGGCGGCAAGTTTCCGTGGGACAACGGCAAGTTCCCCGAAATGGTGGAGCCAAGCCGTGCCTACCACGGCGTAAAGTTCTACGAGACCTTTGGCGATTTTGGCTACACCATGAAGGCGCGCATGGAGGTCAACCGCACCTTTGGCGGCGTGCTCTCGCCCATGAACGCCTGGCAGTTGCTGCAGGGCGCCGAAACGCTGCACCTGCGCATGCGCGAGCACTGCCGCAACGCGCTGAAGGTGGCGCAGTTTCTGCAGGGCCACCCGCAGGTGCAGTGGGTCAACTACCCGGGCCTGCCCGGCTCGCCGTACCACGCGCTGGCGCACAAGCAGTTCCGTGCGGTGGACGGCCACCCGGGCGCCTCGGGCATCCTGACCTTCGGGGTCAAAAGTGCAAAGGGTGGCGGCGCGGCTGCGGGCGAGAAGTTCATCGACGCGTGCGAGTTTTTGAGCCACCTGGCCAACATCGGCGACGCCAAGACGCTGGTGATCCACCCCGCATCGACCACGCACCGCCAGCTCAACGAAGAAGAACTGGCCCGCGCTGGCGTGAGCGCCGACATGGTGCGCCTGAGCGTGGGCATTGAAGACGTGGACGACATCCTGTGGGACATCGACCAGGCACTGGGGCGGGCCACGGCCTAGGAGCCTGTGGGCTGTCAATACTCCTGCGGCGGCATGCGCTGGGCTGCCACGCGGCACCGCTGCCAGCGGCGCCCGCGCTGCACGGCTGGCGCCAGCCACAGGATGTGCACGGCCACATATCCCAGCGCTGCCAGCAGCAGCCCCAGCGTGGGCAACCCCACCAGCAGCGGGGTGCCCAGGGCCTGCATCCATGCGGCCAGCGCCTGCACTGAAAACGCGCCGTCGGGTGCCACGCTGCCCCAGGCGGGCATGACCTGTTCTCCGGGCATCACCAGCGCGCCCAGGTAAAAGGCCAGCGCATACAGCGGCACGATCGTCAGGGGGTTGGTATAGAACGTGGTCATGCCGCCCGCCACCACATTGCCGCGCAGCCAGGCGCAGGCCAGCAGGGTGCCAGGCAACTGCAGCGGGCCGGGAATGAGCCCGCAGAACATGCCCGCCGCTACACCCCGGGCCAGCGGCTGGCGCTGAAAACGGAACAGCGCGCGCTGCTCCAGCCAGGGCTGCAGGCGCAGCAGCCAGGGCCGGTCCATGTGACCCCGCACGCGGGGCTCCAGCCCCCGCAACCAGCGGCGCAAGCGGCACAGCATCTGCATGGCGGCGAACACTTAGAAGGTGTGAATGAATCCGGCGTGGCCGAGCAGGCCGCCAAAACGCGGCCTGTCGAGGCGCAAAGCGCAGCCATAGCTCGGGCTATGGCGAGCATTTGCGACGACGAGGGGGTGCGTTTTGGCGGGATGAGCGGGCATGGTGGGTTCGTTCACGCCTTCTCAACCCTTGGGGGGCAGGGCCGGCGAGCCTTGGCTCGACGCCCGCAGCGACAGCACGATGGAGCCGGCAATCAGCGAGGCCGTGACCAGCAGGGCATAGCCAATCGGGATCTTCACCAGGTCGATGAGCAGCATCTTGCCGCCGATGAACACCAGCACCAGGGCCAGGCCATAGGCCAGCAGGTGAAAGCGGTTGGCCAGGTCGGCCAGCAGGAAGTACAGCGCGCGCAGGCCCAGGATGGCGAAGATGTTGGCCGTGAGCACGATGAACGGGTCGCTGGTGATGGCAAAGATGGCGGGGATGCTGTCCACCGCAAAGATGATGTCGGTGGTGCCGATCAGCACCAGCACCACGAACAGCGGGGTGTAGTGCTTGACGCCGTCGATCATGGTGCTGAGCTTTTCGCCGTCAAACCGGTCGGTGATGCGCATGCGCTTTTTCAGCAGGGTGAGCACCGGATTGGTGGCAATGTCGGGCTCCTGCCCTGCGGCAAACCACATTTTCGCGCCGGTAAACACCAGAAACGCGCCAAATACATACAAAAGCCAGTGGAAGGTGGCCAACAGCCAGGCGCCCACCAGAATCAGCAGCGTGCGCAGCACGATGGCGCCGATGATGCCGATGATGAGCGCGCGCTTCTGGTATTGCGGCGGCACGGCAAAGTAGCTGAACAGCATCAGAAACACGAAGATGTTGTCGATCGACAGGCTTTTTTCCACCAGATAGCCGGTGATGAACTGCATTGACACCGTGTTGGCCACCTCACGGCCCTGGCTGCCGTCCAGATACCACCACAGGATGGCCACAAACACAAAGGCCAGCGAGAACCACAAAAGACTCCAGCGCACGGCCTCTTTCATCGTGACCTTGTGCGCGCCCTGGCGCTCCATCACCAACAGGTCGATGGCAATGGCCACCACCACAAAGACGGCAAATCCCGCCCACATCCACCAGGTTCCTATCGTTTCCATGCTTTTTCTCCGAAAGGGAATTTGTTTTGCCCACCGCTCGCCTCGGGCACAGGGCTGCACTGTAGGGGCGGCATCGATTCTTAAAAACCTGTCATATTGGTAGCATTGGTTCGGTTTTTACGAACCCCACCGCTTCACCCACCGAAAGCCCCCCATGAGCCAAAGCTTCAATTACCGCCATCTTTTCTACTTCTGGGTGGTGGCCAAGGAAGGCGGCATTGCCCGCGCCGCCGAGCGGCTGGACATGGCCGTGCAGACCATCAGCGCCCAGGTGCGCGAGCTGGAAAAATCGCTGGGCGTAAGCCTGCTGCGCACCGAAGGCCGCAACCTGGTGCTGACCGACGCCGGCGTGGCGGCGCTGCACGAGGCCGACCACATCTTTGCGCTGGGTGAGCTGCTGCCCGTGCGCGTGCGCGAGGCCGCCAGCGGCCAGACGCTGCGGCTGAACCTGGGCATCTCTGACGGCATTGCCAAGCTGGCCGTGCACCGGCTGCTGACGCCCGTGCTGGACGAGCCCCACCTGCGGCTGCTGTGCCATGAGGGCGAATTTCAGCCGCTTTTGGGCGAGCTGGCACTGCACAAGCTCGACGCCGTGCTGGCCGACCGCGCGGCGCCCCCCAACCCCGCCCTGCGCACCACCAGCCAGCTGCTGGGCAGCAGCGCCATTGCCTGGTATGCCCCGCCGCTATGGGCCGAGGCAGCGGCCAACGGCTTTCCGCACAGCCTGGCCGTGGTGCCGGTGCTGCTGCCCACCGACCACGCCGCCATGCGCGCGCGCATCGACCACTGGCTGGAGCGCGAGCGCATCCGCCCGCGCATTGCCGGCGAGTTTGAAGACAGCGCCCTCTTGAGCACCTTTGCCGCCACCGGCATGGGCGTGATGCCCGCGCCGGTATCGCTGGGCGAGCACCTGGCGCAAACCCACGGACTGGTGCAGGTGGGCAGCACGCCCGAGGTGCAGGAGCAGTTTCACCTGATCTACAGCGCACGCAAGGTCATGCACCCGCTGCTGACAAGGCTGCTGGAGGCAGGCAAGATCGGAACGCTATTAAATTAATAGCTTATAGCGCTTATTCATCAATGGCTAGAAGCCAAAAACACCCAAACTTCGAACCACAACCCGCTGGATGTACAGCGTTTGCGGCCCATCCCCGCGAGCGGGCCGACGCAGCAGGAGGACCGCTTCTTCCAGACCGAAACCCGGGCCAGTGGCCTGCGCCAGCGCGCCCTGCGACAATTGCGGGCATGAGCACCACCTTCGCCCCCCTCACCAACGACACCTTTTTGCGCGCCTGCCGCCGCCAAGCCACCGACTACACCCCCCTGTGGCTGATGCGCCAGGCGGGCCGCTATTTGCCTGAATACAAGGCCACGCGCGCCCAGGCGGGCAGCTTCATGGGCCTGGCCACCAATGTGGACTACGCCACCGAAGTGACCCTGCAGCCGCTGGAGCGTTTCCCGCTCGACGCGGCCATTTTGTTCAGCGACATCCTCACCGTGCCCGACGCCATGGGCCTGGGCCTGACGTTTGCCGAGGGCGAGGGCCCACGCTTTGCCCAATCGATCCGCACCGAGGCCGACGTGGCCCAACTGGCCGTGCCCGACATGGACAAGCTGCGCTACGTGTTTGACGCCGTCACCAGCATCCGCAAGGCGCTCAATGGCCGTGTTCCCTTGATCGGATTTTCGGGCAGCCCCTGGACGCTGGCCTGCTACATGGTCGAAGGCAAGGGCTCTGACGACTACCGCCTTGTCAAGACGCTGATGTACAGCCGCCCCGACCTGATGCACCGCATCCTGGCCGTGAACGCCGACGCCGTGGCGCAGTACCTGAACGCCCAGATCGACGCGGGCGCCCAGGCCGTGATGATTTTTGACAGCTGGGGCGGCGTGCTGGCCGACGGCGCGTTTCAGGAGTTCAGCCTGGCCTACACCCGCCGCGTGCTGGCGCAACTCAAGCGCACCGGCGTGGACGGCACCGACGTGCCGCGCATCGTCTTCACCAAGGGCGGCGGCATCTGGCTCGACGACATGAAGGACATCGACTGCGAGGTGCTGGGCCTGGACTGGACGGCCAACCTGGGCAAGGCGCGCGCCATTGTCGGCGGCCAGGTGGGCGGCCCCGGCAAGGCGCTGCAAGGCAACATCGATCCCAATGTGCTGTTTGCCCCGCCCGCGCAGATCGTGACCCAGGTGCATGCCGTGCTCGACAGCTTCGGCAAGCCGCACACCGACAAGACCACCACCGGCCCCACGCACATCTTCAACCTGGGCCACGGCATCAGCCAGTTCACGCCACCCGAGCATGTGGCGGCGCTGGTCGAGGCAGTGCATGGCTACTCACGGGCGCAGCGCCAGCGGTGAACACAGGGGCAACCGCCCCGTGCACCAGCCGGGGGCGTCCCGGCCCTGGTTATGCACAAACCGGGCGCAGCGGCCGCCACCACGCCCTGCCCCGTGCGCCCCGTCGAAACAATCTTTGACAGCTCGCAAAGTTTTATCTAAGTGATTGATTCCAAACGAGTTAATTGCATTGCCTATTTTCTGGGCAATCTAGCCAGAGCACGTAATTTCAAGGGCTTGCAAGCCAAATCCAGGGGATATCAACAAAGTTATCCACAGAAATTCTGAATTTCCTGCAAATACCTTGTGAAATCAAGGACTTGGAGCCCAAAGTGAACGCATTTTTGAAGAGCTCCGCCCACCACTAGCACAAAACGGGGGCGTTTTCCCCTCTTGACGTACCCCGGCTGTACGACTTATGCACACAAATGGTGGTGCGGCGCAGCAAAATGACGGGTGAGCGCGCTACCACAAAAATTTCGCAAAAATTTCTTCAGATGATTGATTCATAAGGATTTTTTGCCGGTGCCATTTTTCCGGGCAATCTGTTGCAAGCCAGTATTCATGCGGCCTGGCAGCGCATCCCGGCAGGATGTCAACAAAGTTATCCACAGAAATCCGGGATTACTCCCCAATGCCTGCCAGATCAAGCACTTAGCCGCCACATCCCCGCACCACATCAACAAGCGGTTGTAACCCTTGCCTGTTCATCCCTCCATCGTCCATGTGGCCCTGCACACCCCGTCGCACAGCGGCGTGGGCGACCTGCTGAGCTACGCCAGTGAGCGCCCGCTTGCGCCCGGCACGCTGGTGCGCGTGCCGCTGGGCAGCCGCGAGGTGCTGGGCGTGGTGTGGGATGCCGACCAGGCCACCGGCGAGTTGCCCGACGGCGCCACCCTGCGCGCCATTGCCGGGGTGCTGGAAGGCGTGGCGCCGCTCGATGCGCACTGGCGCCGCCTGGTGGCGTTTGCGGCGCGCTACTACCAGCGCGCGCTGGGCGAGGTGGCCCTGGCCGCCCTGCCCCCGCAGCTGCGCGACCTGAAACCCGAGCAGCTGGCCCGGCGCCTGCGCCGCCCGGCCACGCCGGCAGGCGACACGTCAGACACTATTGAAAACATAGCACTTACCGCAGAGCAGGAGAGCGCCAGAGCCCGAATTGCTGCAGAAAAAGGCCCCTTCCTGCTGTTTGGCAGCACCGGCAGCGGCAAGACCGAGGTGTACCTGCGCTGCGTGCAGGAAATGCTGGAGGCCGACAAGGGCGATGGATTTCCGGCCCAGGCGCTGGTGATGGTGCCCGAGATCAACCTCACGCCGCAGCTCGAAGAGCGCTTTGTGGGCCGCTTTGCCCCCCGCTTTGGTGCGGGCGCCGTGGTGTCGCTGCACAGCGGCATGACCAACCCGCAGCGCCTGAAAAGCTGGCTGGCCGCCCACAGCGGCAGCGCGCGCATTGTGCTGGGCACGCGCATGGCGGTGTTTGCCAGCCTGCCGGGGCTGAAACTCATCGTGGTCGATGAGGAGCACGACCCCAGCTACAAGCAGCAGGAAGGCGCCCGCTACTCGGCGCGCGACCTGGCCATCTGGCGCGGGCGCGAGCAGGGCGCCAAGGTGCTGCTGGGCTCGGCCACGCCGTCGCTGGAGAGCTGGCACGCCAGCCGCCCGCCCACGCCCGAAGACCCCGAGGGCGGGCGCTACGTGCGCCTGCACATGCCCAGCCGAATCGGTGCCGGCGCCCTGGCCCGCGTGCGCCGCGTGGACATGAACCAGCAGCCCCGTCGCACCGTGTTCAGCGCGCCGCTGCTGCAGGCCATCACCGAGCGCGTGGCGCGTGGCGAGCAAAGCATGATCTTGCTGAACCGCCGCGGCTATGCCCCCGTGCTGCACTGCGTGGACTGCGGCTGGAAAAGCGACTGCCCCCACTGCAGCGCGCACCAGGTCTTTCACAAGACCGACCGCACCCTGCGCTGCCACCACTGCGGGTTCGCGGTGCGCGTGCCCCACCACTGCCCCAGCTGCGGCAGCCCCGACATCCACCCCATGGGCCGGGGCACCGAGCAGCTCGAAGAGCAACTGGGCGCCCTGCTGCGCAACGTGCAGCGGCCCGATGGCGACCCTGCCCGCATCGCCCGCATCGACGCCGACACCACCAAGGCCAAGGGCGCGCTGGAGGCGCAGCTGGCGCAGGTGCATTCGGGCGAGGTGGATGTGCTGGTGGGCACGCAGATGATTGCCAAGGGCCACGACTTTCGGCGCATCACGCTGGTGGCCGCCGTGCAGCCCGACGGCGCCCTGTTCAGCAGCGACTTTCGTGCGCCTGAGCGGCTGTTTGCGTTGCTCATGCAGGCTGCGGGCCGCGCCGGGCGCGACGCCGCCTACATGGCCGCGCAGGGCACGCAGTGCGAAATGTGGGTGCAGAGCTTTCACCCCCAGCACGCCGTGTTTGAGGCGCTGCGCACGCACGACTACCCCGCCTTTGCCACCCAGCAATTGAAGGAACGCGAAGAGGCCGCCATGCCCCCGTTCTCATACCAGGCGCTGGTACGGGCCGACGCCCGCACGCAGGAGGTGGCCCAGGGATTCCTGTCGGCCGCCACCGCCGCAGTCCATGCGACGGGCCTGCCGGGGCTCGACCTGGTGACCCTTTTCCCGCCCGTGCCCCTCACCATCCAGCGCGTGGCCAATGTAGAACGCGCCCAGATGCTCATGGAAAGCCCCAGCCGCGCTGCGCTGCAGCGCTTTCTGGCCGCCTGGCAGCCCGTGCTGCAAACCACCCGCAGCCAGCCCGAGCACAAGGGCCTGATCCGCTGGCTGGTGGATGTGGACCCGCTGGCGATTTGAGGTGTTTTTGGGCTCTTGCGCTTGCTGGACAAGCGCAAGGGATGACCTGCATAACCCTCGCGCGTCGGTGGTAGTGCGGATCGGGATGGGCCGCAAGGCGTCTTTTTGCAGCCAATAGCCCCGCTATTGGCAAGAAAAGCAACGCAGCGGACCGCCCGAGACCGCGCTGCCACAGACCGCAGGGAGTTATGCAGATCATCCCTCGAAGCTATCGAAATGGATGCAGCCCAGAGAGCCGAAGCGGCACCTCGGTACGCCGTGGGTGCGCATGCACGATCTGCCGCTGCAGCGCAGCGTGCCAACCTACAAGTGGAAGTCGCCCGCGGCTTCCGGCTGGTAAAGCACTTTTTCAATCCGGATGTGGCAGGTCCGGTCCGGAATCCGCCAGCTGAAGGCATCGCCCGCCTTGTAGCCCAGGATCGCGGTGCCGATGCCGGAGCAAACCGACAGTTTCCCGGCACGGTCGTCCGCGTCCTCCGGGTACACCAGCGCCACTTCCAGTTCCTCGTCGTCCACCTGCAGCAAGGCCCGGGAGTTCATCGTGACAACATCCTCGGCCACGTTCCAGGGATCAACGACGATGGCCCGCTCGATCTCGTGCTCCAGCTCAAAAACCTCCGAGCCGCGGTCAAGCTCGACCAGGCTCCTGAGCCGGGCCTTGTCAATCTCGGTGATGTAGATGTCGGCGGCGTGCACCGCAGGGCTTTCGCGCAAGAGCCGGAGATAGCGCTCCGAGCTCATGGAAAGCGACTTCATCGCAGGCGTTTCGCTTTCCAGCAAAAAGCCGCTGTGCAGGAAGGCCTTCAGCGAGCGCGCATTGTCCGGGTGGATCTTGGCGATGAGCTTCTCGGCCCGCATGTCGAAGAAGGCGAGCTTCATGCCTTCGCGGATGGCGCTGGCGCCGAGCTTGCGGCCCCAGTTGTCGCGGTTGCCGATGACCAGCACCATTTCGCAGTCCCGCCCCACCTTGACGAGGCGCACAAAGCCCACCGGCACGTCCTGCCCGTCGTAGGCCATGAAGAACCGGCCGCCCTGGTTGAAAAGATGGGTCAGAATCGGCAACTGGACGCGCCCGATGACCTGCTCGATGAACCGGGAGACATGGCGCGAATCGCTCAGGTAGCGGGTGACGTCCTCGTCTTCCAGCCAGTCCATCAGGGTCAGCGCGTTGGCCCGGGTGATCTCGGGGCACAGAGCAATAAAAGGCTTGTTCATCTTCACCACCTTTGGTTTCAAGAATGAAAGCCTTTCAGGGCCACGGCCGTGACGGTTCTTTCGGTTAACGTTTCATTTTAAAGCGGTACGCGAGTGCGGGCGTTCGATGCATTGCAAAAACCCCTGCGTTGCGTGCGACGTATGGGCCAGCGCTGAAGCGCCCGAGTTCACCGCGAAACGGTCGCTTGCGCCATGTGAGCGAGCGGCCGCAACGGCTCGGCGCCCGCCATTCGAGGCAATTCGCCGGTGTCCGCTCGCAACGGGTGGCCTGTACCAACCGGGCCGGGCCGCGCAGCCAGACGATAAGTGCGCTGGCCATTTAGCGGTGGCATTTTCTGGCAGACCGTCATAGAGTGGCCCAATGCACGTCCCTCCCTGCCACGTCACCCACCTTGTCTATCGGCTTGGCACGGGTGGCATGGAAAACGTGGTGGTGCAACTCATTCGGCACCTGCCGCGCACATCGTTTCGGCACACCGTCATCGCACTCAGTGACATCGACCCCGAGTTTGCCCGGCGTCTTGATGGAACGGATGTGGAGCTCATCGCGCTCAACAAGCCGCCGGGGCAGCCCTATGCCCTGTACCCCAAGGTCTATCGACTGTTGCGTCGCCTGCGGCCCGACGTGCTCCACAGCTGCAACCTGGGGGCACTGGAGTTCGTGCCCGTGGCGGCACTCGCGCGGGTTCCGCTGCGTGTGCATGTCGAGCACGGACTGGACTTGCAAGAAATCAATGGCAAATCGACGCGCTACCGCCTGCTCAGACGGCTTTATCGCCCCTTTGTGAGCCAATACGTGGCGGTGTCAGTGGACCAGGCGCGCCAGTGTGCGCAGATTGGAGCGGCCGCCGAGCGCGTGCACCTGATCCCCAACGGTGTGGACACGCGTGTGTTTCGTCCGCGCACCAGCGACGACGCCTTGCCGGTGGGTTTTCCGTTCCAGCGCGAACGGCACTGGGTCATTGGCACGGTGGGGCGCCAGGCGGACATCAAGAACCCCTTGCTGCTGGTGGACGCCTTTGTCCACCTGGTGCGTTCGGGCGCTCCCGGCACAGAACGCCTGCGGCTGGCCATGGTGGGTGACGGGCCATTGCACAGCGAGATGGCGCTGCGGCTGCACAACGAAGGGTTGAGCGATCGCGCCTGGCTGCCGGGCGCGCGTTCGGACATTGCAGACATCCTGCGATCGTTCGACTGCTTCGTCCTCCCATCCCTTTCAGAAGCGACGTCGTGCGCCCTCCAGGAGGCCATGGCCACGGGCCTGGCCATCGTGGCCACCAACGTTGGCGGCAACGCGGACGTGCTGGACCAGGGCCGGTGCGGCAGCCTGGTGCCCTCGGGCGACGCCACCGCGCTGGCGACCGAACTGCTGCGGCTCAGCCAATCGGGCCGGCCGAACGCCCAGGCGCAAGAAGCGCTCATCTCGGTGCAGCGCCGATACAGCCTTGAGACAGTGATCCAGCGCTATGGCGACCTCTTCCTGAGCGCGGCAACCCATGGCCCCCTTGAAATAGCGGCACAGCAGCCGGCGCCCCCTCAAGACACCATGCATTGATCCCCGCGCAAAGAAGCGGATTCACCAACGGTCTCATCCCTCTTTGCGTCCGAACGACGTCACTTTTTACCGCCATGAAAATACTCACGTTCTCTACCCTGTACCCCAATGCCGTCAAACAGCATCACGGCATCTTCACGGAAACCGCTCTGAAGAAGGTCATGGAGACGGGCAAGATCGAAACGGTGGTGGTGGCGCCGGTGCCATGGTTCCCGTTCACGCACAAGATGTTCGGCGACTATGCGGGCTTTGCGAAAGTGCCCACAGAGGAAATGCGCAGTGGCGTGCGCGTGCTACACCCCCGGTACTTTCTGCCGCCCAAGATGGGCATGCATGTCGCGCCGTTTCTGATGGCCATGGCTTCCAGGTCCGCGATAGCCAGACTGATGGACGAAGGCTTTCAATTTGACGTCATCGATGCGCATTACTTCTACCCTGACGGGGTGGCAGCAACGCTGCTGGGGCGCTACTTCAACAAACCCGTCGTCATCAGCGCCCTGGGCACAGACATCAACCTGATCCCGAAGTTTTACCTGCCCCGGAAAATGATAGTGTGGGCAGGCAAAAATGCTGCGGCCGTCGTGACGGTCTGTGAGGCCCTGAAGACTGAACTGAAAAAGATTGGCTTGGCGCGCGAAGACATCATGCCGCTGCGCAACGGCGTCGATCTGGAATTGTTCAAACCCGTCGACCGGCCCACCACGCGGTCAGCGCTGGGAATCAGCGGCTTTACCTTGCTGTCGGTGGGTTACCTGGTGGCACGAAAAGGGCATCACCGCGCCATTGCCGCGCTCGCGTTGATGCCCGACGTGACCCTCGCCATCGCAGGCGGCGGCCCCGACGAGAACAAGCTCAGAAAACTGGCCACAGATCTCGGTGTTCAGAACCGCGTCAAGTTTCTGGGTGTGCTTTCGCAAAAAGAGCTTTGCCTTTACTACGGTGCCTGCGATGCCCTGGTTTTGGCCTCCAGCCGGGAAGGCTGGGCCAACGTGCTCCTGGAGTCGATGGCCTGCGGCACCCCGGTGGTCGCCAGCAATATATGGGGAACACCTGAGGTCATTACCTCGCCCGAGGCTGGCGTCTTAATGCCCAGCAACACGCCGGCTGGCATTGCCCAGGCGGTGGCGCACCTGCGCAGCAACTACCCTCTGCACACCTCAACGCGGGCTTATGCAGAAAGGTTCAGCTGGTCGGACACCACGGCGGAAAAAGTGCGGATTTACAGCCGCTTGAGCCAGCAACCTGCATCAGCGCATTGAGCTCTTATGGCATTTGAACTTGCAACCGCCCTTATTGGGCATGCAAGACAAGCCATCAAAAGCAAATCAAATCTTGCGCAAATGGCCGCGCCGGTTCCCGTTCTGTCGGGCTAACCGCAGCAGTCGCCGCTGGCTCGGTTGGGAGTTGGCGCGCTCGGTGGGGCTCCTGCGGCACCGCTGCAGCACGATGCTGCGCCACGGTTCGATGGCGATGCCGGCGCAAGCATCTGGCTGGCTGCCATCAACCCTGCCTGGATGAACTGCTCCTGCGGAATCGCCTCGTAAGTGCGGCCGCCCACTTCAATCGTGCGGCAATCCGAGTCGCCGCACACAGAGCAGCAGCGGCTCATGCCCACCTCGGCGCCCAGCCACTCCTCGATGGGTTTGCCCGCGATCCACACGCGGTTGGACTCGGAGGGATTGGACTTGAACGCAGCTTCGTCGATTTGCTGCATTTCGAGCACGGGCTCGATCCCCAGCGGTCGCAGTGCCGCAGCGAGTTGGGCCGTGGCCGCCTCGAGTTCGCGACCCGTATCCCCGCAACGGGTGCAAGTCTCACCGCCCATCACGAGGCGCCTCCACACAATCTGCATTGGTTTCATGCCACTCTCCTGAAAGTTTCTGACGGGCAACCGTTGTCATGGTCCATCGCGCCGCATGAGTTGGCAAGAGCAGCCAACACCACAGGCATGCGCATTCTTTGGTGCCTTGAACTGCTCGGCCAACCCTTCCATCACATCCGGATTATTCGACACCTCTCGAACTCCCGCCCCCCGATCGAACCGGATGGGCATGGCCTTCGGCAAGAACCCCAATGCGAGGTTGGCACAGGATTGAATTGAAGTGTTTTTGGCCTCTAGCGCTTATGCAATAAGCGCCAACAGCTATCAAAATGAAAGCGCTCAGGTCAGCAACGCCACCGCCCCCGAAAAGCTCAGAAACGCCAGGGCCGTGGACACCAGAATGATGCGTGCGATGCGGCCGTTGTGGGCGCCGAAGCGTTCGGCCAGCAGCGAGACATTGCTGGCGCTGGGCAGGGCGGCCAGCAGCACCAGCACCGTCAGCGCAAAGGGCGTGAGCGGCACACCCACGGCGATGGCCGCCGTACCCACCGACCACACCAGCAGCGGGTGCACCAGCAGTTTGGCCAAGGCAATGGGCACGTAGTCGCGCACCAGCACCTGTTCATGCTGGTTCATTTGCGAGCGCGCCAGCACGGCGCCAATGGTGAACAGCGCCACGGGCGAGGCGGCGTCGGCCAGCATGGCCACGGTTTTTTCCACCGGGCCGGGCAGGGTGAACTGCAACGCCGAGGCCAGCGCCCCCAGCGCAATGGACCAGGGCATGGGGTTGGTGGCCATGCCCTTGAAGGCGCTCTTGAGCGCCACGCCCACGCCGTGGGTGCCCGCGCCGTCAAGGCGTGACAACGCAATGCACAGCGAGCTGGTGATGACCATGTCCACCACGATGGTGACGATGGCCGGGCCCGCGCTTTGCGCGCCCAGCAGCGCCACCAAGAGCGGCACGCCCATGAAGCCGGTGTTGGGGAAGGCGGCCACCAGGGCGCCAAAGGCGGCGTCGTTCCAGCCGATGCGCGCATTGCGCGTGAGGGCCACCGCGGCGCCCACCATGACCAGCGCGCACAGCAGGTAGACGCCGGCCACGGCCGGGTCGAGCAGCTGCGCGATGGGGGTGCTGGCGCCAAAGCGGTACAGCATGCACGGCAGCGCGAAATACAGCACGAAGGCGTTGAGCCCGGGAATGGCCGGCTGCGGCAGCACGCCGCGCCGGGCGGCCAGATAGCCGCACAGCACCAGCGCGAAGAAGGGGAAGGTGATGAGGAGGACAGACAGCACGGGAAAGATTGTCGGTGCTGCGCCCGGCGCCGGGGCGGTGCGGTCCGGGCCGCGGTCAGCGCAAAGTCAGGCGGGGGTCATCGCACAGGGCGAATGCGCGGCGGATCGCAGGCTTGGGGGGTCTCTTCAGGGGGTGCTTCTAAGGATTGCCTTCCACCGGATAACCAGGCGGAGAGCCGCAGACAGTGCTATTGCACGGCAAGGCTCTTCAACGACGTTAGCCGGTTGGAGGCATTCCTTGGTCACTGCTTGCGCTGGATGATGAGGTTGCGCTTGGCGTCCTCGGGGTAGGCAAAGGTGATGGCGCCGTTTTTGACCATGCCGATGACCAGCATGTTGCGCGTGATGGCGTCCTTGTCTTCCACGCTGAACGGTTTTTCGTAGGTGGACACGACGCCGTAGTAGGTTTTCATCTTGCCTTCGAGCGATTCCTTGATGGCCTTGCCGGCCAGGTTGCCGTCGCGGATGCCCAGAAACGAATACATCAGCAGGTAGGTGGCGTCGTAGGCGTTGGCGGCTGCCATGGGCACGGCCACCTTGCGCTGGTATTTGCGGGTGTAGCTCGACAAAAAGGACGCCCGGCGCTCGTTGCTGGGCTCGGCAATGAAGGTCTGCACCATCAGCGCGCCTTCGGCGGCATCTTTGGCGCCATCCAGGAAAAAGGGGAACGACAGCGTCCAGGGGCCCACCTGCGGCACTTTCCAGCCCAGTGCCTTCTTGCCATTGGCGATGACAGCGTTTTCCTGGCCCACGGTGTAGCTGTAGATCACGTTGGCGCCGGCGTTGCGCGCGGCGGTGAGCTCGGCCGAAAGGTCTTTCACGCCCAGCGCGAAGCGCGACACATGCACGGGCTTGAGGTTCTTGGCGGCCAGGGCGGCCACCACGTCGTTGTAGCCGCCTTCGCCATGGCCGGTGGTGTCGGCAAACACGGCCACCTTGTCCCAGCCGCGCTTGACGATGTCCTCGACCATGAAAGGCGCCTGCAGCGCATCGCGCCCCGTCACGCGAAAGATGTAACTCTCGGGGGCGGGGTATTTGGCGGTGACGGCCGTGCCGGTGGCGCAGGGCACGATCAGCGGGGTCTTGGTGTCCTGGAACAGGTCGATGGCCTTCATCGCCACGCCGGTGTTGCAAAAGCCGATGGCGGCAACCACTTTTTCCTTGAGCAGCTCCTGGCTCACCTTGCGCCCCTGGTCCGGGTCGGCCGCGTCGTCCTTGACCACCAGTTCCAGCGGCCGCCCCAGGTAGCCACCCACTGCGTT
>ERZ1023652.102-NODE-102-length-19499-cov-6.437797_pt1 | contig 19499 bp, 21 predicted proteins | sample MGYA00520879_ERZ1023652 | MGnify/ENA primary metagenome ERZ1023652 (study PRJEB33180, sample SAMEA4044469) | wastewater metagenome | place: Denmark | collected 2016-04-02 | study: EMG produced TPA metagenomics assembly of the PRJEB13832 data set (Local...
CCGTGGCGCCGTGCTTTTTCGCAGTTTGCGCCCGTCGTCAAGCTGGGGTTTCCCGTGCTGGCTTCTGGGTCTAACTGTGCAGTCAAGCCGACCCGCCTTCGGCGGGCGGCTTACTTTCGTTCGTTAGGAACTCAAATGAAGCTACTCAAATGCACCCCGACGAAAGGGGATGATGGAGAGAACAACTACACCAATGTAGTGGAGATGATTTCCGATGATCCAAGCGAGCTCAAGTCTAAAGCAACCGATTTGTGCCGGCTCATGGGAGTTGAACCCGCGCCTTGGTGCAGTAGATATCCGATCATGGGAGATAAAGAAGTTCAATCAAACCACGAATGGATAATGGAACTGAGCAACGGCATTAGTTTTGCTATCGAAAAATAAATCAGATAATCCGAGGAGAATTGAAGCGTGAATACCATTTCCGATTTATGGGGAGGTCGTTCCGGATTGGCACGAACTTACTGGTTATGGGGTGTTTTGTCCGGTATTCCGTGGGGCATAGCACTATCTCTGGTCACGCCCGGCAGCGCTCCTGCAATCCTTGCAGTGCTGGCTTTGGTCGTGTACTACGTGATGGTGCATGTCGGAATTTGGCGTGCAGCATCTCAATACCAAGGTGCCAAAGTATGGGCAATTCTTGCGAAAATCGCCGTACTCATAACACCTGTATGCTTAGTGCTTGGGACAATGCTAGCTGTTGCATTACCTGCATATCAAGACTATAAAAAGCGCAGCTCCATTGGTTCAAGCACATCACCGAAGTCATCCGAAGAATATGGATTTGGCATCAGTTCAAGAACGGAGTACGAGGGAACGGTTGCAAAATATAGGGAGCAAATAAAGTCGGGCGAGATTCATGTTTTCGACTCTACCCCAACCATGTACCTAAAAGAAGGCGATAAAGAGTGGCCTAAAGAAGAAGTTCCAAAGATTGGATTTCTTTGGTGGTATGAAGATGACTATATTTACATGATTGTATCGAATAACCACCCAAGAATACCAATCAGAAAAATTATTCTGGGTGCAAATCATGGTGCCTGCGGGACGACCGGCCAAACGTCTTACCCTGTAGACTTGAACATTGACATTCAGCCCGCACACTTTGCGGCAGTCAGATTATCGAATGACTTGCTATTTAAATTTGCCTATCAGCTATCTGGAAAATTAAACGACGAGGAGCAAAAACGATGGAGCTCAGGCAGAACGGATCGGAATGATTGTTTCGATATACTTAATGCATGGTTTAGTGGTTTTTAATCCACGTCGTTTCAGTCTAACCCTCCGTCGCAGCCGACCGCCTACGGCGGCGGCTGAACTTAGCCGTTAGCCTGCCTTTTATTCCTGCCCATTTCAGCCCATGAATATCACAGCACAACCTACTTGCACGACACGCGCCTGGCTGGTGGCGGCACTACTCAGCGTCCTGACCGTTGGCATCACACCCGCTGCGCAAGCGCAAACCTCCGGCTCGCTACCCATCTACCGCTGTGTGTCGGCTGACGGTACGTCCAGCCGCATCAGTCGAACCCCTTGTGCAGCTGGAGAAGCTGGTACGGCCAAACAAGCAGTGGCAGGCACAGCCCAACAAAAGCCAGCCATCGTCCACCAAAGTCCCAGCGTGCCTGCTCAAAGCCAAGCACATGAGGAAACAAACCGCCCACGCGCCCACACGACTCACCGGTCGGGTCGTCGGCGCTGAGCTGGCGGCATCTTTTTTGGCTTTAGGGCCTAATCGTCCATGGGCATCGAGCTGGGCAAACTCCCGGTAGATCGGGGTGTCAAAGAAGGCCTCTTCCATCGCCAGATCCGACAAGGTGAACCACTGTTGCATGCAGTGGATGCGCAGCATGGTCTCCAGTGCAAAGGGTGGGCGACCGTTCTTGCCTTCGGGGTAATACGGGGTGATGAGCTCGACCAACGCAGCCCAGGGAACCACCAGATCCATCTGGGCAAGCAGTTCCTGCTTGCGGGTCTTCTTGGTACTCAGGTTCAGATCAAGGCTGCTTTGCTTCATGCCTGTGAGGATGCCATTGCATGCTGACATGTACCAAACATTGCGGAGGGTTTTGCAGGATTTCCTTTAAGATCAAGAATCAAGACAATTCAGATACAGTGATTGAGAAATCGGCATTTTTGGTTCCCCGTTAATCAGCTTGTTTCTATTTTTGACAAGCGATTATTTTTTATCTACAGGAGTAAATGATGAACGTTATGAAATCGATGAAGAAAACCGTTTTAGTGGGTTCTGGTTTGATGGCTTTGGCTTTGAGCAGCCACGCCTCTGAACTGTTTGTCAACATCCACAGTGGCCAAGCCATGGCGCAAGGTGCGGGTCTGGTGCTGGCCGGCCAAGCGGCAGCGCAAAAAGCCCCAGTGCGCGTGCTGTTGTGTGACGCTGCTGGCGATATCGCCGTCGTCGGCAAAGAGCTGCCCAAGCTCAAGCCTAAAGATGTGACCACCCAACAAATGCTGCAAGGTCTGATCAAGTCTGGCGTCAAGGTCGAGGTCTGTGCGCTGTACCTGCCCAACAGCGGTCACCAAGCCAGCGACTTGATCGCTGGCGTAACGGCAGCCAATCCGGCGGATGTGGCTGCGCACCTGCTCAAGCCTGAAGTCAAAACCCTCGGCTTCTAAGTTGCGGCATGGCTGTCACTGCTTCTGATTCGCTGCGTGTGTTGCGCATTGCCTCAGTCATCGAGGGCGCAACCTTGCTGCTGCTGTTTTTGGTGGCGATGCCGCTGAAGTATGTGGCCGACACGCCGCTGGCCGTGAGCATCGTCGGGCCGATCCACGGCGCGGCGTTTTTGATTTACACCGCGCTGGTACTGCAGTCGTTTGTTTCGCGGCTGATCAGCGTGACCGAGGTGGCGCGGCTGATGGCGGTGGCGTTTATTCCGCTGGGCGCGTGGCTGGTGGCCGCAATGCTACGCCGCCCGCGTACCGTGCCCTTGGTGGGCAAAAATCGGCTGCATTTTTAGTGAAATCGGCCTCTAGCCCAATAGATACGTGCGATAGTAGCTATTAATTTAATAGTATTTAAGCGCTGGCAGCCAAAAAAAGACGCTCTCCTGTGGGGGAGAGCGTCTTTTTTATTGGGCCGTTTTAAGCCGCGCTGATGTGCACTGGCGGCAGGCTGTCCGGGTCAATCGCTTCGTCCAGCGTGCCGCCGCGGTAAATCGGCGCGGCAGGGCGCGCCAGCAGCTCGCGCACAAAGTTGGGCTGGGCCAGCAGCGCTTGGTGCGTTGCGCCGTTGGAAAAACAGGGACAGACCACGTTTAATATCGCCTAACATGGTGCTCCAGCCGAAGCCGGTTTCGCTCTCGCTCAACCGGCTCGGCTGAGCTTGACGTTAGGCTTTGCATCCAACAGTACGTAATCTTCAAGGAGAGCTAAATGCGCTATCTGTATCTTGCAATCGTCATCCTCATGACACTCGTCGTCGTCACATTCATGGTCCAAAATAGCGGCAGTGCGACGGTTTCCCTCCTTTCTTCTTCAGCGACGTTGCCTTTATCGCTGTTGACCTTAGGCACCTACTTCTTAGGCATGCTGACAGGTGGCATGCTCATTGCTTTCATTCGATCATTGGTTCGCGGCGCAACCAAGCCGCAACCAAATCAGTAGATGCAGGCATAGCCTAACAATTCGTTCAAGCCGACGCCGCTTCGAGGCGCGGCTTAACTCAGGTGTTAGTCCCCCGAAAAAATCCGCATTATTCAGGCCCATGATTATCAAAACGGCATTTCTCACCTCTCAGGCGCGGCTCAGCACTGGGGTTGCCGTTTCTCCGGGCTTCGCTTGGTGTGCTGCGCAGGTTTTCGGTCTTTTTGGCCTCTAGCGCTTTTGCAGCAAGCGCTAGCAGCTATCATTTTTGCAAGTATCACGCCGCCTGAGCCACACCGGTTGCCCACCCCTGTAGGCTGGCAGCGCTGCAACCCGCATCGCTTGCATCCCTGACCTCACCCCCAAGGCCCTACCATCGGCCTTTGTTTTTTTGGAGCTTTCTTCATGCGCGTTCTTTTCGCCCTGCTCACTTCGCTGGTCATTGCCCCCACCGCCCTGGCGCAAGCCAAGCCGGTCACCACCGCCAGCGGCCTGGTGTTTGAATCGATCAAGGAAGGCACGGGCGAGCCGCCCAAGGCCACCGATACCGTCAAGGTCCATTACAAAGGCACCTTGCTCGATGGCAAGGAGTTCGACAGCTCTTACAAGCGCGGCGAGCCCACCGAGTTTCCGCTGAACCGCGTGATCCCCTGCTGGACGGAAGGCGTGCAGCGCATGAAGCCGGGCGGCAAGGCCAAGCTGACCTGCCCACCTGGCATTGCCTATGGCGAGCGTGGCGCGGGTGGTGTGATTCCGCCCAACGCCACGCTGAATTTCGAGGTGGAGCTGGTCTCGGTGCGCCGCTGAGCATTGGCAACGCGCGGGTTGCGGCGGGCCTGCGCGGGCGTACACTCCAGCGCTCAGGCAACGGCCTTGCTGCGCAGGGGGTGCGGCACTTGCCGGCGCCCTCCGACCGCCGCCCATGAGCCTTCCAGACCTGTCCTTTCTGCACCAAGCCCAGGCGTCCCGCGACCCGGGGCAAGAAGTGCCTGGGCCCTCCTCGCCTACCCCCCAGCCCGAGCGCCGCTCGCCCCAGCGCCCCGAGGGGCCCCTCGCAGAGCTGATCTCCGAGCTGCGCAGCTACCAGGCCGAGCTGGAGGCCCAGAACAAGGTTCTGCAATACAGCCAGACGGCCGCCGAAAGCGCCTCGGAGCGCTTTGAGGCCCTGTTTGCCAGCGTGCCACTGGCCCTGATGGTGGTGGACGAGTACGACGTGGTGGTGCAGGCCAACTCGATGGCGCAGCGCTCGTTCCAGCCCACCGAGCAAGACCGCCCACTGACGGCGCTGATGCCTTTTGTCTGCGAGGACGACACCCACCGCGTGCAAGAGGCCTTCAGCGTGGCGCGCGCGCAGGGCCACAGCGAAGCCACCGAAGTGGTTTTCATGATTGGCGACACCGGGCGCATCACGGGCGACCTGCACATTGCCTGCATCGAGATGGCCCAGGATGGCGCCGCGCCGGTGCTCCAGTTTTTGTGCGCCGTGATCGACCAGGGCCCGCTGCTGGCCGAGCGCCAGACCTTGCAGCAGCGCAACGAGCAACTGCACGCCAGCGAAAAACGGCTGGAGGCCATCATCAACTCCGCCCTGGATGCCATCGTCTGCGTAGACCAGCACCAGCGCATCACCGTGTTCAACCCCACGGCGGCCGCGCTGTTCCAGTGCAGTGCCAGCGACGCGCTGGGCAGCCCGCTGCAGCGTTTTCTTCCCGATGCCGCGCAGGCGCTGGCGTTTGCGCAGCTCACCACCCAGGCGCTGCTGGGCGAAATGACGGCGCTTACCGCCAGCGGCAAGGAGCTGGCGGTGGAAGTGAGTGTGTCGTTCGAGCGCCATGCCGAGGGTGAAACCACCACCGTTTTTGCCCGCGACCTCACCGGCCGCAAGAAGGCCGAGGCGCACCGCAACGAGCTTGAAGCCCAGTTGCGTGAATCGCAAAAAATGCAGGCTGTCGGCACCATGGCCGGAGGCATCGCGCACGACTTCAACAACATTCTGGGCGCCATTCTGGGCAACGTCGAACTGGCCAAGGCCGACTGCAGCCCCGAATCACCTGTGCTGGAAAGCCTTCACGAGATCGACAAGGCCGGGCGGCGCGCACGCGATCTGGTGCGCCAGATTCTCACCTTCAGCCGCAACGAGCCGCCCCAGCGCACCCCCGTGAACCTGGCCGAAGTGGTGCACGACACCGAACGGCTGCTGCGCGTGACCCTGCCTCCCGCCATCGAGCTGCACATGCATTTGTCAACGGGCTTGCCGGCCTTGCTGGCCGATGCCACGCAGGTCGAGCAAGCCCTGCTGAACCTTTGCACCAACGCCGTGCATGCCATAGGCACAGAGCGCGGCATCATCCATGTAGAGGCCGCCCAGGTGCAGCCCGACCACCGCCTGTGCGAGCGGCTGGGCCTGGCACCCACCACCTATGTGGCGCTGTCGGTGCGCGACAACGGCCCGGGCATGGACGCCGCCCTGCTCGGGCGCATTTTTGAGCCTTTTTTCACCACCAAGCCCGTGGGCCAGGGCACAGGGCTGGGCCTGGCGGTGGTGCATGGCGTGATGCGCACCCATGAGGGCGCGGTAGATGTGCACAGTGCGCCAGGCCATGGGAGCCGGTTCACGCTGTATTTTCCCGTGGCCACGGACCACGACACGGCAGCCGCCGCCCTGCCATTGCCCACGGCGCCTGCTGCGCCCGCGCCGGTGGAGCAAGCGGGCGCACAACGCAGCCACCATGTCATGTATGTGGATGACGACGAGGCACTGGTGTTTCTGGTGCAGCGCCTGCTGCGCCGCCGGGGCTACCAGGTGAGCGGGTTCACCGACCCCCACGAAGCCACTGCCGCGCTGCGCGCCGACCCCACACGTTATGACCTGCTGGTGACCGACTACAACATGCCCGGTTTTTGCGGCGTGGACCTGGTGCGCGAGGCCCGCCACATCCGCCCCGACCTGCCCGTGGCGCTGGCCTCCGGCTATGTCACGGCAGAAATCGAGCAGGCTGCCATGGCCGAGGGCGCCAGGGCCCTGATTCACAAACCCAACGACGTGGAAGAACTGTGTGCCACCGTGGACCGGCTGGTCAATGGCGGATCCTGACAGCCCCGTGGCGGCGCAAAGTGGCGGGATCGACTGCCTGCATGCAGACGACGACCTGCTGGTGCTGGCCAAGCCATCCGGGTTGCTGTGCGTGCCTGGGCGCGGCCCGGACAAGCAAGATTGCCTGAGCCGCCGGGCGCAACAGCAATGGCCCGAGGCCCTGGTGGTGCACCGGCTCGATCAGGCCACATCGGGCCTGGTGCTGATGGCCCGCAACCCCGAGGCGCAGCGCCGCATGGGCCGCGCTTTCGAACTGCGCCAGGTGCAAAAGCGCTATGAAGCCATTGTGGCCGGGCACATGGCAGCCCCCACCCATGGCGACTGGGCCGAGATCAACCTGCCAATTGCCGCCGACTGGGAACGCCGCCCCTTGCGGGTGATCGATCCCGTGCTGGGCAAACCCAGCCTGACGCGCTGGCGCGCACTGGCGCACGATGAAAGCGCCAACACCACGCGCATCGAACTGGAGCCCGTGACCGGGCGCACGCACCAGTTGCGCGTGCACCTTGCGGCCGTGGGCCACGCCATCCTGGGCGATGCGCTCTATGCCGATGCCGCCATCCACGCACAACACCCCCGGCTGTTGCTGCATGCAGCGTGGCTGGCATTCGAGCACCCCGCTACCGGCCAGCGGATCGAGATTTCATTGCCAGCGCCTTTTTAACCCCCCTGAGTTACATCCGCACAGGCGCTGCGGCACATCGAGGCAGCTTGAACACGCGCTTGGGCTGAAGGCTTCGCCGGGTCAGCAGCCTGCACAGCACTGCACGTTGTTTCGGCCCGTTGCCTTGGCCTGGTACAGCGCCTTGTCGGCCTGTTTGACCAGATCCTCAAAAGAAAGGTCGCTCCCCTGGTGCAATGTGGCCACACCAATGCTGACGGTAACGCAGACTGTGACCCCCTCGTCGCCAACCAGCACCTGCCGCGCCGCCACCGCCTGGCGCAACGACTCGGCCAGGTGCAGCGCATCGTGCGTGTCGGTTTCCGGCAGCACCAGCACGAACTCCTCGCCTCCATAACGCGCCACCGTGTCCACGCCTTGGCGCGTGCGCGCCAGGCAGGTTTGGGCCACTGCGCAAATCACGCGGTCGCCCGCCAGGTGCCCCCAACCGTCATTAACCGCCTTGAACAGGTCGATATCAACCACCATCACCGACAGCGGGTGCCCAAACCGACGGGCACGCTTGCACTCGTTAACGCCCAATTCCATCAGGGTGCGCCGGTTGGACAGCCCGGTCAGCGAGTCATTGGCTGCCAGCAGTGCCAGCGTGGCATTGAGCTGGCTCAGCAAGGCGTTCTGCGCAGTCAACTGGCGGTTGATCTGCTCCATTTCGACTTCCCGGCGCTTGCGGTCGTCGATGTTGAACGTCACGCCAATGAAGCGCTTGCCCGGCGTGCTGCTGTTGCCATCCATGATGCGGCCGTAGTTGGCATACCAGACCCACTCGCCACTTCGGGATCGCAGCCGGAACTCGCAGCGGTATTGGGGCGTGCGGCCCGACAGGTGGTCGTCCACCGCTTTTTTCACCTTGCCAAGATCGTCCGGATGAAACAGCCCATAGATGCCTTGCAGGTCGGAGACGATTTCTTCTTCACCAAAGCCCAGTTCCACGAACGTCTTGGTTGCGTTGAGGGTGACCTCGCCGGTGATGAGATCGTTCTCCCACAGGTCCAGCCCGGCGGCTTCCAGGGCCAGGGCCAGCCGGTCTCTGTTGAGGTCTGCGTCATCCATGATTGATTTCAGGCCGATCGCGTGGCTGCGCCTGGGCGGCGGCCCGCAAATCCCGCAATCCATCTGAACAAGCCACCATGCCACCCTCCCAGGCCCGCATCCAGGCCCAGTTGTATCCGGTTGATACTATGCCAGCGCCGTTTCAGGTGCCCCCTATTGGAAACCCTGCCCTCTCCCGGTCGCCACAATGTCCCCCTGCGCCCCTGTGCTGCACGCCTGCCCTGTCACGCGGGCGGGTACCATGCTGGAATGCCTCAACACCTCATCGTTCTGACGGGCGCATCGCGCGGCATGGGTCTGGCCATGGCGCAACAGTTGCTGCGCCCCGGCCACGCGCTGGTCTGCATCTCGCGCCACCGCAACCCTGATCTTGCCGACATGGCAACCCGTGCCAGTGCCACGCTGGAGCAATGGGAGCAAGACCTGTCGCATGGCGAGCAGGCCGCGCACACCCTGCGCAGCTGGCTCACGGCACAGGGCCCCACTGCCTTTGCCAGCGCCACGCTGATCAATAACGCCGGCGTCATCCCGCGCATTGCACCGCTGTCGGCCAGCGACCCTGCCGACCTGGCCAACGCCCTGCGCGTGGGGCTGGAGGCACCCATGCAACTGACCGCCGCCTTCCTCGGTGCAACGGACACCTGGGCCGTGCCGCGCAAGGTGCTCAACATCTCTTCGGGCCTGGGCCGCCGGGCGATGGCCTCGCAGGCGGCCTACTGTGCAGCCAAGGCGGGCATGGACCATTTCACGCGCTGCGTGGCGCTGGACGAGGCGGTCAAGCCGCACGGCGCCAAGGTATGCTCTCTCGCACCCGGTGTGATCGACACCGACATGCAGGTCCAGCTGCGCGGCGCAGACCCGACCGCCTTCCCGGATCGCCAGAATTTCGCCAACCTCAAGACGGGTGGCCAGCTCTCATCGCCCACCGAGGCCGCTACCCGCGTGCTCGCCTGGCTGGAGCGTGCAGACTTCGGCACCAACCCGGTCGCCGACGTGCGCGATGCCTGACTCATATTTTCATAGCTGCTAGCGCTTTACCAGCAAGCGCTAGAGGCCAATTTCATTCATATTCCTTCATTCATCCAAGGAGAATCCCATGACCCGTGAAGTCGTCGTCGTCAGCGCAGTGCGCACCGCCATCGGCACCTTTGGTGGCAGCCTGAAAGACGTTCCGCCCACCGAGCTGGGCGCGTTGGTTGTGCGCGAATCGCTGGCGCGTGCCCATGTAGAAGGCAAGGATGTGGGCCATGTCGTGTTTGGCCATGTGGTCAACACCGAGCCCAAAGACATGTACCTGTCGCGCGTGGCCGCCATCAACGGCGGCTGCGGCGAAGGCACACCCGCGTTCAACGTCAACCGCCTGTGCGGTTCGGGCCTGCAGGCCATCGTGAACGCCAGCCAGTCGATTTTGCTGGGCGACACCGACGTGGCCATTGGCGGCGGCGCCGAGAACATGAGCCGCGTGCCCTTTGCCAGCCTGAACATGCGCTGGGGCGCCCGCATGGGCGACACCAAGATGGTGGACATGATGATCGGCGCGCTGCACGACCCCTTCCACAACATCCACATGGGCGTGACGGCCGAGAACATCGCCGCCAAATGGGGCATCACCCGCGAAGACCAGGACCGCCTGGCCGTGGAGAGCCACAACCGCGCCGAGCGCGCCACGCAGTCGGGCGTGTTCAAGGACCAGATCGTGCCCGTCACCTTGAAGAGCAAAAAGGGCGACGTGCAGTACGCCACCGACGAGCACTTCCGCCCCGGCGCCACCATGGAAGACCTGGCCAAGCTCAAGCCCGCCTTCCTCAAGGAAAACGGCACCGTGACAGCCGGCAATGCCTCGGGCATCAACGATGCCGCCGCAGCCGTGGTGCTGATGGAAGCCGGTGCCGCCAAGGCGCGCGGTGCCAAGCCGCTGGCCCGCCTGGTGGCCTACGCCCACGCGGGTGTGGACCCCAAATACATGGGCATTGGCCCCGTGCCCGCCACGCAGCTGGCACTGAAAAAGGCCGGCCTCACGGTGAACGACCTCGATGTGATCGAAGCCAACGAAGCCTTCGCCGCCCAGGCCTGCGCCGTCACGCGCGACCTGGGCTTGGATCCGGCCAAGGTCAACCCCAATGGCTCGGGCATCTCGCTGGGCCACCCCATTGGCGCAACGGGTGCGCTGATCACCGTGAAGGCCATCCATGAGCTGCAGCGCATTCAGGGCCGCTATGCGCTGGTGACCATGTGCATTGGCGGCGGCCAGGGCATTGCCGCCATTTTTGAGCGCATCTGACACCCCACCGCTTACCGGGCGGCCTGCGTGCCGCCCTTTTTCAGATTTGACGGAGTTTTTTCATGATTCGCAACCTGCTTTCCTTTACCGCGCTCGCCCTGGCCTTGGGTGCCACGGCCCATGCGCAGGCACCGGCGCCTGCTGCCGCCTTCCCCACCAAGCCCATCCGCCTGATCGTGCCTTTCCCGCCCGGCGGCGGCACCGACATCCTCTCGCGCCTGGTGGCAACCAAACTCACCGAAAGTGCCCAATGGACGGTGGTGGCCGACAACAAGGCAGGCGCAGGCGGCACCATCGGCATTGGTGAGGCCGTCAAGGCAGCGCCCACCGGCTACGACCTGGTGATGGGCCAAAAAGACAACCTCGTGATCGGCCCCTGGCTCTACAAGAACCTGGCCTGGGACCCCACCAAGGACCTCACCGCCGTGGCCCATGTGGCCTACACGCCCGTCATCATTGCCACCAGCGTCAACAGCAAATACAAAACCCTGGCCGATGTAGTGGCCGCCGCCAAGGCATCGCCCGGCACCATTACCTATGGCTCGCCCGGCAATGGCACGTCCATCCACCTGGCAGGCGACCTGTTCGAGAAGGCGGCGGGCATCAAGCTGAGCCACATCCCCTACAAGGGCTCCAACCCGGCACTGATGGACGCGCTGGCGGGCAATGTGGATCTGCTGGTGTCGTCCCTGCCCTCGGCCATGGGTCAGATCAAATCGGGCAAGCTGCGCCCGCTGGCCGTGACCTCGGCCAAGCGCAGCTCGTCGCTGCCCGATGTGCCCACCGTGGCCGAATCCGGCTTCAAGGGCTTTGATGTGAGCACCTGGTATGGCGTGTTCGCCCCCGCAGGCACACCCGCCAGCGTGGTCAGCACCCTCAACGCAGAAATCAACAAGCTGCTGGCCACCGCCGACATGAAGGCCGCCATCCAGGCCCAGGGCGCCGAGCCCGAATCCATGTCGCCAGCACAGTTCGGCACCCTGCTCAAGACCGACTACGCCAAGTGGAAAGGCATCGTGGAAGCCTCGGGCGCAAAGATTGAGTGACCCCCTGAGGTGCTTCGCGCCTTCCCCCTGAAGGGGGACGCACCCGGTGGACTGGCTTGGGGCATGCCTATTCCATGAACAGTGGGTTGCGGCTGATCCGCGGCATCATCGAGAACTGAAACAAAAACGGCTCCTTTCGGAGCCGTTTTTCATGGGGAATGGCGCTCAGTCTCTCACCACCAGCACCGGGATGTGCACCACACCCAGCACGCGCTGGGTGACGCTGCCCAGCACCAGTTTTTCCAGCCCCCGGCGGCCGTGCGATCCCATCACGATCAGATCGGCGCCGGTGCTCTCCACCGCCCGCAGGATGCCGTCGTGCACCGCATGGCCTTCGCCCACCACCGCGGTGGCCTGCACACCGGCGTCGGCCATGGCTTTCTTGGCGGCATCCAGCGAACTGTTGGCTTCGGATGTGGCGGCGCTCAGGTATTGCGCCTGGCCATAGGCGAAATCGGCACCCACGCCGGTAAAGGGATAGGGATCGATCACGTACAGCGCCGTTACGGCACTGCCAAAAGTCTTGGCCAAGGCCGCGGCCTTGGATACCGCCAGCATGGACGTCTTGGAGCCGTCCACAGGAACCAGAATGTGTTTGAACATGGTGCTTCTCCTCAAGTTGATCAGGCCAGGCGAAGGCCTGGAAACATGGAACCAGTGTGGCGACCCACCCGCCGTTGCGCCTTGATTCGCATCAAATCATGGTGTGTTGCCGGCCCGGTCGGTGCCGCGCTGGGCCGCTACGTCCGCCCCCTGGAAGCTTTCGCGCCGGCAGGTCACCACCAGCGTGTCGCGGTAACCGCCCGCCACCAGGGGCTGGATGGGCGTAGTCTCGTGGATCATGCGGGCGTCGTCCAGCAGTAGCAGCGACCATGGTGCACTCAGGGTAAAGCGCTGGCCGGCTGGGCCTGCAGCCTCGAAGACACGCGTTTCTCCACCCTTCACGCCCTCGCGGGCCACCAGAAACACCGCCACCAGGTCAACGCCATCGCGGTGCGCGCCCTCGGGCGTGGGGCGGCCAATGCCGTCGGTGGTGTCGATGCGAAACTGGTGCGCCTCGACAAACCAGCGCACAGGCGCATCGGCAGCGGCAAACACGGCGTCGGACACTGCGGCCAGCGCCGCCAGCAACTGCGTCCACACCGGGCGCGCCACGGTTTCGGCAGTCATGGGGGCAAACCAGCGCTCCATGCCGCCGTGCAGGGCGTTGTACTCCAGCGGCTGCCAGTGCGCCCGGTGCGGCACCTGCTCCACACGCCCGTGCGTCACCTCAAAACAGGCATGGCGACGGCGGCGGTAGCGGCCACCGTCTTTCAAAAAATCATCGGGGGGCAAATGGGCCCAGTCGGCAACCAGGGCCTGCAGATCTTGCAGGGGGCAACCAGACCACGCGGCCACGTCGGTGGGTGACAGCACGGCGTAGCCGGCTTGGCGCAACTGGTCGGCCACGCCATCGGGCCCGGTGAACGGAGGGGGAAAAGTGACTTCTGCCATGCAGCAGAGCTTAACCGCCGATGCGGCGGGGCCGGGGCGCGCAGGCCCTTGCCCCGCCAAAGTCCGCAGATCAGTCGCGGTTTCCGTTGCCCTTGCCACGGCCGTCACCACGCCCGTCGTGGCGGCCGCCGCGGTCACCACGGTCGTGCTTGCCGCCACCGCGCTGGCTATCGTCCCAGCGACGGTCGTCCCGGCGGTCATCCCGACCGCTGTAGCCGGGGCGGCCACCGTAAGAAGGCCCGCGAACGGGTTCTTTCACAAAATACACCGGCTGGCCGCACGCGTTGTAGCGCGCGCAGTGCTTGCCCCAGTTCTTGGCGTGGCCAGGCGGCACATGCAGGTAGATAGGCGAGCGCGGCACCATCACGGCCGGCCGGTGAATGATGATGGGTTCTGCATAGATCAGGGGCGGCGGCGGTGCATTGCCAATGTCGATGCGCCCATACACGCCCGGCGCCAGCTGCCCTCCTACCGTGGTGTTGATGTAGGTCTGGGCATGGGTGCCTGCGGCGGCAACCAGCAGCAGCACCGTGGTGGCCCCGGACATCAGGTGACGAAGGGTGAGGTTCATGATTTACTCCTTGGGAATCGGGGAACAGCCCAGTTGTAACAAGATCAGCGGTGTTCCTCGTCGAATACCACGCCAAAGATGTAAGCAAATGGGCAGGATCGCGACATTGTTATGGCAAAAAACCGCTCTAGCCCTTTACCCATAAGCGCAAGCAGCTATTATTTTAAAAGCAGTACGCCAACGGTAAATCCCGAAACAAAGCGCCACCGGCCGGGCCTTGAAGTAGCATGGAGCCATACCGCCAGGCCCAGGAGACCGCAATGCCCCACGAACGCCGCCACTTCGTCCGCGTCAGCTTTGACGCCCGGGCCCTGCTCGCCACCCCCAACGACACGTTCAGCGTGCACGTTCAAGACCTGTCGCTCAAGGGTGCACTCATCACGGCACCCGCCCAGGCGCACCTGCAGCCCGGAATGCAGTGCCAGCTCACCCTGGCACTCACCGAAACCGGCAACCACATTGCCATGTCCACCGAAGTGGCCCATGTAGAAGGCTTGCACACCGGCCTGCTGTGCCGCGGCATCGACCTGGACAGCGTGACCCACCTGCGCCGCCTGATCGAGCTGCAGCTTGGCGACCCGGCCCTGCTCGAACGCGACCTGGCCGAGCTGACGCATCCGGCCCCGGCGCCCTGACGCGGGTCTTTGCGGCATTGAAGGCTGCGGCACCCGCCGGGCTGGCGCCAGGCAATCAGCCCCCGGAAGCTGCGACGTCTGGCGCTTCCTTTTCCTGCAACAAGCGCCACATCACCTTGCCGCTGCCGCTTTTGGGAAGCGCCGATACGAACTGCACGATGCGTGGCACCTTGTACACCGCCATGTTCTCGCGGCACCAGTCGATGATTTCCTGCTCGGTCGTGTGCTGGTGCGTGGGGCGCAGCACCACCACGGCCTTCACGGTTTCGCCGCGGTAGCTGTCTTTGGCGGCGATGATGCAGGCCTCTTGTACAGCGGGGTGGCGAAACATCAGCGCCTCGACCTCGGCCGGCCACACCTTGAAGCCGCTGGCGTTGATCATGCGTTTGAGGCGGTCGGTCAGGAAAAAATAGCCATCTTCGTCCATGCGCCCCAGGTCGCCCGAGCGGAAAAAGCGCTTGCCCTCGAACTCGATGAACGCCGCCTCGGTGGCCTCGGGCCGCTTCCAGTAGCCCTCGAACACCTCGGGGCCGTGGATGATGATCTCGCCCTGCTCGCCCACCGGCATTTCCTGCAGGGTGTCGGGGTCGATCACGCGCGCATCGGTGCCAATGAAAGGGATGCCCAGGCATTGCTGCTTGGGGTTGTCGGGCGGGTTGGTGTGCGATGGCGCCGCTGTCTCGGTAAGGCCATAGCCCTCGGCATAGCGCAGGCCATAGTGCTCCAGCAGGCGCTGGGCCACAGCCTGCGGCATGGCGGCGCCGCCCCCGCCAATGTAGGCCAGGCTGGAGAGGTCGTACTGCGCAAAATTGGGGCTGGCCAGCAGGTCAATGACCATGGTGGGAATGTTGGTCCACGTCGTGACCTTGTAGCGTGAGATCAGTCGCCCGGCCAGGTCGCGGTCCCACCGGGGCATCACCAGCAGCGTGGCGCCCATGTAGATGGCCGCGTGCATCACGCTCACCATGCCCGTGATGTGGAACATGGGCACCACGGCCAGCGTCACGTTGTCGGCCGCTCCGTTGCCCCACAGGCTGCTGGCCACCGCGTTGTGCATGATGCTTTTGTGCAGGTGCATGCAGCCCTTGGGCAGGCCTGTGGTGCCGCTGGTGTAGGGCAACACCGCCAGATCGTTCAGCCCCACCAGCAATGCGGGCGGTGCGGCGGTGCAGGCCAGCGCATCGGCCCAGGCATGCGCCTGACCACCTTCAAGGGCAGGCAAGGCGTGGGGGGTGCAAAGCCACTCACGCCAGGTGTCGGGCGGTGCGTCGGGGCCCGCAATGTCGGCATCAAAGGCATCGGTGAACTGCGTCACCACCAGGTGCGCCAGCCGCTCGCCGGGTGCCAGCGCGTTGCTGGCCTTGGCCAGCTCGGGGGCCAGGTCGCCGGTGGTGATGGCCACCTTGGTGTCGGGGTCGGTGATGTAGTGCTTGAGCTCTTCGGCCCGGTTCATCGGGTTGACCGGCACCACTACCGCGTTGGCGCGCAAGATGGCAAAGTGCGCCATCACCAGTTGCGGGCAGTTCTGCATGCACAGCACCACGCGGTCGCCGCGCTGCACGCCCAGCTGCGCCAGCCGGGCGGCCAGGCGCTCGGCGCCCTCGGCCAGCGCACGGTAGCTCAGCGCACGGCCAAAGAACACCACCGCCGCCTTGTCGGGGTAGCGGCGGGCGTTGATGGCCAGGTTGTCCCACAGCGAGGTGGCGGGCAAGGTGATGGAATGGGGCAGCCGGCGGGGCCAGAACTTGAAGTGGGGGCGCATGAAATGTTCCTTTGCCCCGGAGCCTAGGGCGCCTGCGGCGCGGGGGCATTGGGGAAGCCACTGATGCCGCGTCGCGCAGGTGACGCAAGAGCGGCGAGCAGATCCATGGGTATGGACAGGGTTGTACAGCACCGAGGGAGATCGCATTTCTCTAGGGGACAACGTCTTGCCACCCTAGAATCGCCCGCAGAGGGAGCACGCATGACACCAGAGGCCAAAGCCAGGGTAACGATAGATGCACTGTTGGTAGCGGCGGGCTGGCACGTTTGCAATGTGGCCCAGGCCAATATCCATGCGGCAGTGGGCGTGGCAATTCGCGAATTTCCGTTGAACAACGGCTTTGGGTTTGCCGACTACATGCTCTACGTCAACGGCAAAGCCTGCGGCGTCATCGAAGCCAAGAAGCAAGGCGCCACGCTCACCGGCGTCGAACTGCAAAGCAGCCGCTACGCCAAAGGCCTGCCCTCCACCCTGCCCGCCTGGAGCCGCCCACTTCCCTTTGTGTGGGAAAGCACGGGCGTAGAAACCCACTTCACCAACGGGCTGGATCCCGAACCTCGCGCCCGCAGCGTGTTCGCCTTCTTCCGCCCCGAGCTGCTGGTGCAATGGCTGACCTTGCTTCCACCAGCCAGCAATAGCAACAGTGTCAGCGAATCCCCCAGCACCTTCCTGGCCCGCATGCGCTCCATGCCAACGCTGGTCACCGAATGGGGCAGCGGCGGCGCGCACTACGCTCTGTGGCCCGCCCAAATCGGCGCCATCACCAATCTGGAAAAATCCCTGGCTGCCAACAAACCCAAGGCCCTCATCCAGATGGCCACCGGCAGCGGCAAAACATTTACCAGCATTGGCTTCATCTACCGCCTCATTAAGTTTGGCGGAGCGCGCCGCGTGCTCTTCTTGGTGGATCGGGGCAACCTGGCCCGCCAGACCAAAAAAGAGTTTGACGCCTACGCCAGCCCCTACAACAACTACAAGTTTGGCGAGGAATACATCGTCCAGCACCTGCAGGGCAACCAGCTCGACATCAGCGCCCGCGTGGTCATCTGCACCATCCAGCGCATGTTCAGCATGCTCAAGGGGCGCGAGTTGGCCGAGGAGGCCGACGAAGAATCTACAGAGCGCATCGAAGGCCTGTTCAAAGACCCCGAGCCCATTGGCTACAACCCAGCCATCCCCATCGAGAGCTTTGACATTGTGGTCACCGACGAAGCCCACCGCAGCATCTACAACCTGTGGCGCCAGGTGCTGGAGTACTTTGACGCCTACCTCATCGGCCTGACCGCCACGCCCAACAAACAGACCTTTGGCTTCTTCAACCAAAACCTGGTCATGGAATACGGCCACGCCCAGGCCGTGGCCGATGGCGTGAACGTCAATTACGACGTTTACCGCATCAAAACCGAGGTGGGCGAGCAGGGCGCCAAGGTGGACAAAGGCTTCTGGCTGGAAACGCAAGACAAAGCCACCCGCCGCAAAACCGCCTGGCAGCTCGACGACGACTTTGAATACCAGCCCGAATAGCTGGACCGCGCCGTGCAAACGCCCGACCAAATCCGCACCGTGGTGCGCACGCTGCGCGACCGCTGGCAGCCGGATATGTTCCCCGCCCGCACCGAGCTGCCCAAGACCCTCATCTTTGCCAAAGACGACAACCACGCCGAAAAGATTGTGGAGATATTGCGCGAAGAGTTTGGCCGCGGCAATGAGTTTGCGCAGAAGATCACCTACCGCAGCGCCCAAGGCGGCGGCACCAGCCCCGAGCAGCTCATCAAAGACTTCCGCACCGGCTACTACCCCCGCGTGGCCGTCACCGTGGACATGATCGCCACCGGCACCGACATCAAGCCGGTGGAAATCGTCGTTTTCATGCGCAGCGTAAAAAGCCGCAGCTTCTTCGAGCAGATGAAAGGCCGTGGCGTGCGCGTGTGCAACCCCACCGACCTGGCCGCCGTCAACCCCGGCGAACACATCAAAAAAGACCACTTCGTCATCGTCGACGCCGTGGGCGTGTGCGAGCGCGACAAAACCGACAGCCGCCCCATGGACCAGAAGAAGAGCGTGCCGCTGGACAAACTGCTGCAAGCCGTGAGCCTGGGCAATGTGGAAGACGAAGTGCTCAGCAGCATCGCCGCCCGCTTGGCCCGGCTGGACAAAGACGCCAGCGACGCCGACCGCGCCAAAGTGGTGGAATTGAGCGGTGGCAAAACCCTGCGCGATCTGGCGCGCGGCATTGTGGAAGCGCTGAATATCGACGCCACCCAAGACATGCCGCCCGCCGAGGCAGACCAACGGTTGAGGGACGCAACCAAGCCATTTGCCGCACCCGCCTTGCGCGAGCAGCTATTAAAAATGAAGCAAAAGGCAGACTTGGTGATCGACACGGTGACGCGAGATGAACTGATCCACGCCGGCTTCAGCGAAGGCAGCGACCGCGCCACCGCCCTGGTGCAAAGCTTTGAGCAGTTCATCGCCCAGCACAAAGACGAAATCACCGCCCTGCAAATTTTGTACAGCCGCCCCACGCGCGCGCCGCTCAAGTTTGAAGACGTCAAAGCCTTGGCCGACGCCCTGCACGCCCCGCCGCTCAACATTGACGAAGGCGCCCTGTGGCAGGCCTACGCCACCCTGCGCAAAGACAAGGTCAAAGGCGCCACGCAACGCCGCCTGCTCACCGACCTGGTCAGCCTGGTGCGCTTTGCCATGCAGCAGACCAACGAACTGGTGCCCTACCCCGAGCGCGTGCAGGCCAACTTCAAAGCCTGGCTGGCCCAGCACCAGCAGACTGACAACAACAAGTTCACCCCAGAACAACAACACTGGCTAGAAATGATCCGCGACCACATCGCCGCCAACCTTGGCATTGAAATAGACGACTTTGAATACGCCCCCTTCAACGCCCAAGGCGGCTTGGGCAAAGTGCACCAGCTCTTTGGCGCGGAACTGCCCAAGGTGATTGAGGAATTGAATCGGGAGTTGGCGGCGTGAGCTCTTTTGGTGAATTGACCGCGCTCAGAGTTGAGCAGACGGGACCGAGCGGTGGCGAAGAGTTTGTTTACGTCGATATCAGCAGCATCGACAACCAAGCGAAGCGAATCGTTGACCCCAAGCGCCTTTCGCCAGAAGCGGCTCCAAGCCGGGCGCGGCAACGTTTGCGCAAGGGCGATGTGCTCGTATCCATGACGCGGCCGAATTTGAATGCAGTGGCGATTGTCCCGCCCGATTTGGACGGGGCAATTGGCTCGACTGGCTTCCATGTGCTGCGGGCAAACGATGAC
>ERZ1023652.104-NODE-104-length-19431-cov-6.887743_pt1 | contig 19431 bp, 21 predicted proteins | sample MGYA00520879_ERZ1023652 | MGnify/ENA primary metagenome ERZ1023652 (study PRJEB33180, sample SAMEA4044469) | wastewater metagenome | place: Denmark | collected 2016-04-02 | study: EMG produced TPA metagenomics assembly of the PRJEB13832 data set (Local...
TGCTCATCAACGGCTGCGGCCGCACCGATTTCCAGTCGGGCAGCGCGGCCGACCTTTACCGCAGCATCACCGGCGTGCTGTTTGCCTTGCCCGAGGGCACCACCGTCTGGCCCGGCCACGATTACAACGGGCGCAGCCACTCCACCATCGGCGCCGAAAAGGCCGGCAACGCCCGCGTGGCCGGGCGCAGCCAGGCCGAGTTTGTGGCGCTGATGGAGTCGCTGCACCTGCCGCGCCCGCGCCGCATCGACGAGGCGGTGCCCGCCAACCAACACTCGGGCCTGCGGCACGATGCCGATGGCGCCACCCTGCAGGCACCCCGCGCAGCAGAGGGCTATGCGGGTGATGTGTCGGCCCATCTGGCGTGGCAATGGGTGCAGGACGGGCAGGCCGTGCTGATCGATGTGCGCAGCGATGCCGAGCGCGAATGGGTGGGGCAGGTGCCCGGCGCCATTGCCGTGGCCTGGAAGCAATGGCCCGGCATGGTGATGAATGCCGATTTCGACGCACAGTTGCGCGCCGCCGTGCCCGAAGGTGGCCGCGCCGTGCTGCTGTGCCGCAGCGGCGTGCGCTCGGTGGCCGCCGCGCGCCGCGCGACCGAGCTGGGCATCACCGCCTACAACATCCTCGAAGGCTTTGAGGGCGACCCCGACAGCCATGCGCAGCGCGGCAAAAAGGGCGGCTGGCGCAGGCAGGGGCTGCCCTGGCGCCAAGGGTGAACGGCGCTGCTCCATGAAAAAGCGGGCCCCTCCGGTTGGAGGGGCCCGCTTTTTTCTTGAGAGGCTGAAGCGCCCCAGGGCCCTTAAACGGGCGGAATGCGCAGTTTCTGACCGGGGTAAATCTTGTCGGGGTGCGTCAGCATGGGCTTGTTGGCCTCGAAGATCTGCGGGTACTTGTTGGCATCGCCATAGAACTTCTTGGCAATGGCCGAGAGCGTATCGCCGCGCACCACGTCGTGGTACTGGGCTTCGGGCTCGGGGTTGGTCACATCCATCTGGTTGTCCACACTGGTGACATTGGCCACGTTGCCGCAGCACAGGGTGATTTTTTCCTTGGCCGATTGCGTGGGTGCCGTGCCTTTTACGGTGACCTTGCCCTGCGCGCCGTCAAACGCCACCTGCACGTTGCTGGCGCCCAGGTTCTGCGATGCGATGTAGGTCTCGATGGCCTTGGCCGCCTTGGCGTTGAGTTCTTCGGTGGCCGCGGGGTTGTTCAGCGTTGCCGCCTCTGCGTCCTTGCCGCCAAAAAGTTTTTCGCCCGCTTCTTTGATGAAACTGAATAAACCCATGTCGATTCTCCTGTGGTTGCAAAGTATTGAACGGTTACTGTAGTCCAACAGGTGCTGCGCGCCATGTCAGACAAGTGCCTGATCTCGTGCGCACCCGTCGTACCGGTCTTGCTGCTTGTCGCCACGCACCCAGTGCGGGTGGCTGGGTTGGGGTGCCAACCTTGCCTGCGAAAAGTGCAAATGGGGGGAATAAAAACTCTGGATAATCCGCCGCATGACATTTTTGGCCATCGACGTCGGCAACACGCGTCTCAAATGGGCGTTGTACGACGCTCACCGCCCGGGCGCTGCATTGCTGGCGCACGGCGCCGAGTTCCTGGATCACATCGACCGCCTGGCCGAAGGCTCGTGGGCGCAGCTGCCGGCGCCCAGCCGCATGCTGGGGTGCGTGGTGGCGGGCGATGCCGTCAAACGCCGCGTGCAAGACCAGATGGAACTGTGGGATGTGCCGGCGCAATGGGTGGTGTCGTCTGCGCAGGAGGCCGGTGTCACCAACGGCTACGACTACCCTTCACGCCTGGGCTCGGACCGCTGGGTGGCCATGATCGGTGCGCGCCACCATGTGCTGGCAAAGGGCCCCGCGCGCCCCATCGTGGTGGTGATGGTGGGCACGGCGGTCACCGTGGAATGCATCGACACAGAAGGGCGCTTTCTGGGCGGCCTGATCCTGCCCGGCCACGGCATCATGCTGCGCGCCCTGGAGGCCGGCACGGCCGGCCTGCATGTGCCCACGGGCGAGGTGCGCCTTTTTCCCACCAACACCAGCGATGCTTTGACCAGCGGCGGCACCTATGCCATTGCCGGGGCGGTCGAGCGCATGGTGCAGCATGTCATGGCCCACTGCGGCGCCGAGCCGGCGTGCGTCATGACCGGTGGTGCCGGCTGGAAAATGGCGCCCAGCATGACGCGCCCATTTGAGCTGGTGGACAACCTGATTTTTGACGGCCTGCTGGAGATCGCCGCACGGCGTTTCGGCTGAGCCAGTCACTCCGGGCCTTGCCACTGCACCGCACCGGGTGCGCTGGCCCATGCTTTCAGTCTGCTTCCAGTTCGACGCGCGCCATTTCCACGTCGAGGCGCTCTCGCGCATCCCGGGGCTCACAGGCAGCAGCCTGCTCATATAGCTGCGTGGCCTGCTGCATTTTTGGCTCGCCTTCCAGCATCACCAGCGCGTTGGCATATTCGATCATGCCAATGGCTGAGCCCGGGTGGATCCGCAGCGCCTCCTGAAACAACTGAAGGCTTGTGTCTTTCTTGGCACCATAGGTCATGCCGCCAATCAGCGCGCCCACCTTGTCGATCACCTCGGCATGGAAGGTGCCCAGTGCAATCCGGGCATCGGCATGTCGGGGCGACAGGGCAATGGCTGTCTCCAGCGCATTCTTGACCTTGCCGCCCAGCCCTTGTGCCAGCGCCTTGCCCACGCTGATGCCCTGGCTGTAGCGGCCCAGTGCGTAGGCATGCCAGTACCAGGCGTTGGCGTTGGCTGGCTCCTGGACCGCCTGGGCTTGGGCGCGCTCGGCCACCTGCATGAACAGATCAAGGCGGGTTTTTTCCTTGGGCTCAAGGTAGTTGGCGTAAATTGCGGTGGCCTTGTTGGCCACCGTGATGCCCGGCCCGCCTGCGCCCAGGCCCGCTGCCGCCGCTTGCTCAAATTCGCCGTTGTGGTACAGGGCCCAGGCCTGCAGCACGGCGGCATCGTGGGGGCAGGGCTCGGCATCGCCGCAGTGCAGCTGGCTCCACAGATTCTTCACGCTGGCCACATCAAACCGGTAGTCACCAGCATGGGGGAAAGGGGTCCATCGGGCCATGGTGTGTCTCCTCGGTAGGGGTTGTTGCGCTTGGCGTTTAGCCATTTGCCGGCGCGTAGGCGGCCACGATGTGCTGCAGATGCGCCCGTTGTCCGTCTTCCAGATACGGCATGAGCAGGGTCAGCGCATGGTGCGCTCCCCGCTGCATTGCGGCCTGGGCGCTCTCGGGCTCGAGTGCGTGGCGTGGGTCCTGCACATATTCGAAGCTGAGCCAATAGGTCAGCACCACCACCATGCTGGTGGCCGTGGCCTTCTGGTCGCTCGCTTCGATGCGCAAGGCGCCTGCACGGCCCATGCCGTCAAGCATGGCTCGCACCGCGCGGGTCTTGCTTTTCAGGATGGTCTGGAAATGTGTTTCCAGCCGGCGGTTCTTGGACAGCAAGTCATTGAGATCGCGGTACAAAAAGCGGTATTGCCAGATGATTTCAAACAGCGTGTGCATGAAAAACCAGGCGTCCTCCACATTGCGCACGCTGTCGCCGGCACCCAGCAATTCGTTCAGCGCGTGTTCATACCGGTCAAAGAGCGCATTGATGAGCTCGTCCTTGGCCGGGTAGTGGTAGTAAAGATTGCCGGGGCTGATGCGCAGCTCGGCCGAGATGAGCGTGGTGGAAACGTTGGGTTCGCCAAACCGGTTGAACAGGTCCAGCGATGCTTCCAGGATGCGTTCGGCAGTGCGGCGCGGCGCTTTCTTCACCATGGATGCATGCCCTTTGATGTCGTTGTTTCTTGCTCTCTTGTGGCTACTCTAACCGAGCTGCATTTGCTGCAATGCAGCATCGAGGCGCAGCGCTGGTGCCGCTTGCGGGCGCATCGGCCCGGTTGCCACGCTGCGGTGGCGCATGGAGGAGGCAAGAAAAAAGCGACTGCACGCACGGGCGTGTCAGTCGCTTTGACCCAGGCGCGTGGCCCCAGGGATGGGCCCGGTGTGCCTGCAGTGTGCTCAGTTGCCTAAGGGTGTGTCTGGCGCAGCAACGGCCTTGGGGGCCGCAGGCGTGCGCGGCTTTGCAGCGGCCTTTTTGGCGGCAGCCGCTTTCACGGCGGGCTTGGCTGCGGGCTTGGCGGCTGCCTTGCGCGGGGCGGCCTTGGTTGCCAACGGTGCGGCAGGTTTGGCTATGGCGGCGGTCTTGGCTGCCGGCTTCGCCGTGGTCTTTGCGCTTGCGGATTTGCCCACAGCCTTGGTCAGCGCCTCGATGCGTGCATGCAGCGCCTCGATGTCGCGGGCCGAGGGCACACCCAGCTTGCCGAGGGCCTTGGCCACACGCTCTTCAAAAATGTTCTCCAGCTTGTCCCACTGCCCCTGGGCCTTGGAGCCGATGTCGCTGGCCATGTGCGTCATGCGGTTGGTGGCTTCAGTAATCTTCTCTTCGGCCACGGCCTGCGTCTTGCGCTGAATGGTCATGCCTTCCTTGACCAGGGCTTCAAACACCTTGCCACCTTCTTCCTGCGCCTTCGAGAAGGCCCCCAGGCCCGCCAGCCAGATTTGCTGCGCCGAATCCTTGACGGTGCTGGACAGTTGGGCATTGCTCTGTTTTTTGTCGTTGCTGGTCTTTTGCATTTTCTTGGCCATGGGGACTCCGGAATGGGTAAGGGTGGGTTGCCAGGGCCCCTTGCCGCTGGCACAAAAATGCACTTTACGCCGCGTGGGGCTGCCGGTGTAGGGGTGTGCTCCTAAAAGTGCAGTGGACGCGGCTGGCGCCGGTCGTGCCGGGCAAGCGCTGCGCTTGGTTACGTGCGTGCCGCGAGCGGGTGGGATAATTCGCCACTTTGCCGACAGGCTGCTTCCTCGGTTCACATCATGATTCTTGTCACCGGCGGCGCCGGCTTCATTGGCGCCAACTTTGTTCTTGACTGGCTTGCCACCTGCGACGAGCCGGTGCTCAACCTCGACAAACTCACCTACGCCGGCAACCTGCACAACCTGGCCAGCCTGCAAGGCGATGCGCGCCACGTCTTCGTGCAAGGCGACATTGGCGACACCGCCCTGGTGGCCCGCCTGCTGGCGCAGCACCAGCCGCGCGCCGTGATCAACTTTGCGGCCGAATCGCACGTAGACCGCTCCATCCACGGCCCCGAAGACTTCATCCAGACCAACGTGCTGGGCACCTTCAGGCTTTTGGAGGCCGTACGGCACTACTGGCAAGCGCTACCAGCTATCAATAAAGAAGCATTCAAGTTCCTGCATGTGAGCACCGACGAGGTCTACGGCACCCTGTCGGCCAATGCGCCCGCGTTTACCGAAGAGCACACCTACGAGCCCAACAGCCCGTACTCGGCCAGCAAGGCCGCCAGCGACCACCTCGTACGCGCCTGGCACCACACCTACGGCCTGCCCGTGCTCACCACCAACTGCAGCAACAACTACGGCCCGCTGCACTTTCCAGAAAAACTCATCCCCCTCATGATCGTCAACGCCCTGGCCGGTAAAAACCTGCCCGTGTACGGCGACGGCATGCAGGTGCGCGACTGGCTCTACGTGCGCGACCACTGCAGCGCCATCCGCCGCGTGCTCGAAGCGGGCAAGCTGGGTGAAACCTACAACGTGGGCGGCTGGAACGAAAAACCCAACATCGACATCGTCAACACCGTGTGCGCTTTGCTCGACGAACTGCGCCCCCGCACCGACGGGCAAAGCTACCGCAGCCAGATCACCTACGTCAAAGACCGCCCCGGCCACGACCGCCGCTATGCCATCGACGCCCGCAAGATTGAACGCGAACTGGGCTGGAAGCCCGCCGAGACCTTTGAAACCGGCATCCGCAAAACCGTGCAGTGGTACCTGGACAACGCCGACTGGGTGGCCAACGTGCAGACCGGCGCCTACCGCGAATGGATGCAGACCCAATACGCGCAAGCCCCTGCCTGCGCCTCTGCCTCTGCCCCCGCCAGCGCATGAACATCCTCCTCTTGGGCAAAGGTGGCCAGGTCGGCTGGGAGCTGCAGCGCAGCCTCTCGGTGCTGGGCCAGGTCACCGCACTCGACTTTGACAGCACCGAGCACTGCGGCGACTTCAGCAACCCCGCAGGCCTTGCCGACACCGTGCGCGCGCTGCGCCCCGACATCATCGTCAACGCCGCTGCGCACACCGCCGTGGATAAAGCCGAAAGCGAACCCGACTTTGCCCGCACCCTCAACGCCACCGCGCCGGGCGTGCTGGCCCAAGAGGCGGCGCGCCTGGGCGCCTGGCTGGTGCACTACAGCACCGACTACGTGTTTGATGGCAGCGGAACCCGCCCCTGGGTGGAAACCGATGCGCCGGCACCGCTCAGCGTCTACGGCCGCACCAAGCTGGAAGGCGAGCAACGCATCCAGCAGTCGGGTTGCAAGCACCTGATCCTGCGCACCAGCTGGGTCTACGCCGCCCGCGGCGGCAACTTCGCCAAGACCATGCTGCGCTTGGCACAAGAGCGCGAGCGCCTGACCGTCATCGACGACCAATGGGGCGCGCCCACCGGTGCCGACCTGCTGGCCGACGTCACCGCGCACGCCATCCGCCACCTGCAGGCCCGCCCGCAGGATGCCGGCCTGTACCACCTGGTGGCCAGTGGCGAAACCAACTGGCATTTGTACGCAAAATACGTTCTAGCCCAGGCGCAACAAGCGCAACCTGCTATTGAATTGAAAGCAACCGAAGTGGTGCCCGTGCCCACCAGTGCCTTCCCCACGCCCGCCCGGCGCCCGCACAACTCGCGCCTGAATACCCAAAAACTGCAAGCCACCTTCGGCCTCACGCTGCCCCACTGGCAGCAGGGCGTGGCACGTATGCTGCAAGAGGCATTGGCATAAAATCGGCCATCATTTGATGCGACAACCGATGCATTGTCTGGTGTCCAAAGGAGGAACCCATGCGTACCACACTCACTCTTGACGATGAATTGCTCGCGCAGGCGCAGCAGATCAGTGGTTTGACTGAACGCACCCAGTTGATCCGCGAAGCACTCCGGGCGCTGGTGCAGCGCGAGAGCGCGCGCCGTCTGGCCCGGCTCGGCGGGACCGAACCCCAATTGCAGCCCATTCCCCGCCGCCGAGAGCCTCAAGCGTGATGTTGGTGGACACATCCGTGTGGATTGACCATTTGCGCCATGGTGAAGCTGAGCTGACGGCAGCACTTCAGGTCGGGCAGGTGGATATGCATCCATTTGTGGTGGGAGAGTTGGCATGTGGAAACTTGCAAGCACGCGCTGAGGTGCTGGGCCTGCTGCAGGCGCTGCCCCAACTCCAGGTGGCCACCGACAAGGAAGTGCTGTTTTTTATGGACGCGCACGCGCTGATGGGGCGCGGCATAGGCTATGTGGATATGCACCTGCTGGCAGCCACCCGGCTGGGTGCGCATTTGCTCTGGACGCGGGACAAGAGGCTGCACGCCATCGCCGCCGAATTGGGCTTGGCGCATACCGAAAAAAAACACTGAATCAAGGTCATCAGTCCCCGCCATGAATACTTTCCAAACCACCCCAGCCACCACCCGCAAAGGCATCATCCTTGCCGGCGGCTCCGGCACCCGCCTGCACCCGGCCACGCTGGCCATCAGCAAGCAACTGCTGCCGGTGTACGACAAGCCCATGATCTATTACCCGCTCAGCACCCTCATGCTGGCCGGCATTTGCGACATCCTCATCATCAGCACGCCGCAAGACACGCCGCGCTTCGAGCAGCTGCTGGGCGACGGCAGCCAGTGGGGCATCCACCTGCAATACGCCGTGCAGCCCAGCCCCGACGGCCTGGCGCAGGCATTCATCATTGGCGAAGACTTCATCGGCAACCACCCCAGCGCGCTGGTGCTGGGCGACAACCTGTTCTATGGCCACGACATGCACCTGCTGCTGGGCAACGCCATGCAACGCCAGCAGGGCGCCAGCGTGTTTGCCTACCATGTGCAAGACCCCGAGCGCTATGGCGTGGCCGAGTTCGATGCACAGGGCAAAGTGCTGTCGCTGGAAGAAAAGCCCAAGGCACCCAAGAGCAACTACGCCGTCACCGGCCTGTACTTCTACGACAACCAGGTGGTCGAGCTGGCCAAGTCCCTGGCACCCTCGCCACGCGGTGAGCTGGAGATCACCGACCTCAACCGCCTGTACCTGGAGCAAGGCCAGCTCAACGTCGAAATCATGGGCCGGGGCTACGCCTGGCTGGACACCGGCACACACGACAGCCTGCTCGAAGCCGGCCAGTTCATTGCCACACTCGAACATCGCCAAGGCCTCAAGATCGCCTGCCCCGAAGAAATCGCCTGGCGCAGCCAATGGATCAACACCGAACAGCTCCAGCGCCTGGCCAAACCTTTAGCCAAGAACGGCTACGGGCAATACCTGCTGCGCATTGCCCAAGAAACCATCTACTGAGACCTGCATGCAAGCCACCCGACTCGCCATCCCCGACGTTGTGCTGATCGAACCCAAGGTGTTCGGCGACGCGCGCGGATTCTTTTACGAAAGCTTCAACCAGCGCGCCTTCAACCAGGCCACCGGCACCGACTACCAGTTTGTGCAGGACAACCACAGCCGCAGCAGCAAAGGTGTGCTGCGCGGCCTGCACTACCAGATCCACCAGCCGCAAGGCAAGCTCGTGCGCGTGGTGCAGGGCGCCGTATTCGACGTGGCGGTGGACATCCGCAAAAGCTCGCCCACCTTCGGCCAATGGGTGGGCGCAGAACTAAGCGCCGACAACCACCGCCAGCTCTGGGTGCCGCCAGGCTTTGCGCACGGCTTCATGGTGCTCAGCGATACCGCGGAATTTTTGTACAAGACTACCGATTACTACGCGCCTGAATATGAGCGGTGCATAGCGTGGAACGACGCCACGCTGGCGATTGACTGGCACTTCGAAGGCACGCCCAATCTGTCGGCCAAGGATGCGCAGGGAAAGCCCTTGAATCATGCTGAGGTGTTTGCTTGAACACTCCTGTGCGGGTTAACCGCTATGGCTGCGATGGGGTCATGACTTTTTGCATCGATTGGTAGAGGCTGTCAGAGCCAAACTGCGCATTGTCCGGGTCTAAAGAAAACAGGTTGTGATTGCGTGCCACCAGTTTTCCCTGCCAGCGCGGCTCCAGAAAGAACGAAAGAAATTCGGCCCCCTGTGCCGCATGGCGCTTCAGCATGCTGCGGACTGCGAGGGTGTCCATCGCCTTGAGTGGATGAAACTCTGTCACGCCGTAGCCGTGGTGTCCAGTTTTTGCATACCATCGCGAAAAGGTGCTTCCATAGGCTGCATCGCCATACAGGCTCACGCCCAGCCTGATGCCGCCCATGGGTTGCAGCGAGGCCTGAATGGCATATTTGTTCGCATCCCAACTGGGGTTGGTGAACGGGATGATCTGGTGCGTGTAATGCGGCGTGTCGGCAAGACATGACTGGTTTACCACGCCATCAAAGAACTTCAGGTACTCCACGACCTGCTGCCCCCGGAACGCGTGCCACAGCGGCACCAGCGGGTTGTAGTAGTACGCCGACTGATCGGCCGGCAGGTCAATGTGCGCCTGCAGCCTGACGTCGGCTGGTGCGCTGGTGGGCAAGTGCTTTTGCGGCAGCGGTTGGGGCGTGGTCTGCTGCCGGTCCATGAGCGCGATGTGGCGCGTTCCCATGGGGACCAGCTTGCCGGGTTTTTGCTCCAGGAATGCATCGATGCGGTGCAACCCCGTGGGCAGGTGTCGAAAATCCATGTCGAGTCGCCAGCCCGTGTTGGCATTGCCGAACTCTGGTTTGGCCGCCAGCACGTCTTGCCGCCCCTGGTTTACGGGGGTTTTTCCCACAAAAATGCCATTGCGGTAGATATGTACCCATGGCGGTGGGGAGTCCGCGTCTTGGCCCACATAAGCCCAGCCTGCAATGGGTAGGCTGCCTTGCGCAAATGAGTCAATGTGTTCGGTAAAGCGCAGCAAGGGCTCGGTGCGGATATCGCGCGATGGCGGCCGCACCTCGTCAAACGATGAGTAGTTGGCATCAAGCACGCGGTTGAGCTGCCCGATGCTTGGAAACTCCTGCTGCAGAAATTGTCGGAACCCAGCGATGGACTCCGGGCTGTAGTCAGTCACCCGATAGGGTCCTGCAAAGCCCATGCCCGCCTCGAAATCGGGAAACAGGTGGTGCAGCTCGCCCAGCAGCGTCACGCCTTTGATTTTGGCAATGTCCTTCGCGGGCAGACGGCATATTTCCTCTAGCAGGGCCTGTGTAGCCTGCACGCGCCTTGCGGTGAGCTCGGTCTGGGTGCTAGCAAAGTTCCAGTTGTGAATGGCAGCGCCATAGTAGCGGCCCTGTGCCAGGGGGCCATCGCGCGTCTGCGCGAGGTTGGCTGGGTCTGCGGCCAGTGCTTTCTCCAGCGGTGCATCGGTGGCGAAATGCGTGGAGAACAGATACAGAATCAACGGGCGGTGGGTGTCGCGCACGGTGCGTACCAGTTGTCCCACTACTTCGTGGTCAATGACCCAGCCGTGTGCGCTCGAACGAAACAATTGCAACAGCGGTACGGGCAGCGTGTAGCCCAGTGGATAGGGGCTGGAGGCGCTGCCAGGTAGTTGCAGTGCTGCCAGTGTGGATTCCACCAAGGCCGCAGCCGAGCCGTTCGGACCCACGCACGCGGCTTGCATGTCAGGTAAGTCCTGTAGAGGGGGCCTTGCCATAACGCAGCGATCAATCACGCCGATCATCGGTGCCAGTAGCATCGGGCCGGTCCTGTGAGCCCTTTCTGCGAAATGGTCGGAAAGTAGCATGAGACCTGCCACGCCTGCAGCCAGCACGCCACAGGCAGCCAAGGCGATGGCCAGGGTGGTTTTGCACAGGGCATGGCAAGAGTTCATGGCTGGGTGGTGCGGCGAGTGCCGTTGGGAGGAGTGGACAGAGAGCCGACGAATGTAAGGCAAAGTGCCAAAATCCCCCTCGACATTCATGGTGTAGAAGTGTGCGGTGGTGCGCGTTGAGTGGATGCAAAAAACTCACGAGAGTGTGTGTGCAGAAAGTGCCAAAAGCTGTAAGAGAGAGCCTTTTTGCCATGGCTCCCATCAATGACGCACTGCCGTTCTCACGGGACAGCATGCCGTAATGGAGGGTTGAGAGCGCCGCCCCGGCTACACTCAATCCCCTTACCTGCATGCCGTTGCCGCACTGCGTCGGCGTTCCATTGACTGGAATCCTGCAGGCCCGTACTCAGAGTATTCATGACGACAAACACACTTTCGGCCCTGGCCGAACCGTTGGACGCCGCCGCCGCGCGTCCGCGCATCGGCGAATTGTTGGTGCAGGCGGGCAAGCTCAGCGCCCGTGACTTGGATCGCGCGATCTCCGCACAGCAGGAAATGGGTGGCATGCTGGGGCGCGTTCTTGTGCGGCTGGGGCTGGTGTCTGATTTGGATGTGGCACAGGCCTTGTCTTTTCAGCTGGGCATTCCCCTGGTGTCAGCCGACGGCTTCCCTGAACTCATGCCCGAGGTAGATGGCCTGTTGCCCGAATTTCTCCAGGCTAATGCGGTTTACCCGCTGCGTCTGGAAGATGGCCAGCTTCATCTGGCCATGGCCGTGCCACAGGACGCTTATGTGGTCAAAGCACTACATCTGGCCACGGGTTGCGCCATTCGCCCGCACCTGGCACTAGAGAGCGATATTGAGAAAGCCCTTGCCGAGCCGGTCGAAGAGGCCGTCGAAGAGGGTGATGACGGTTTTGGCGACGGCTCCGACGGCGGCGATTTTGTCGAACACCTTAAAGACTTGGCTAGTGAAGCGCCGGTTATCCGCTTGGTCAACACCATTATTGGCCGCGTGATCGACTTGCGCGCGTCCGACATCCATCTGGAGCCTTTCGATGACGGACTGCATGTTCGTTACCGTGTCGATGGTGTGATTCACCCCGGCGAGCTGGTTCCGCCGCGCCTCTCCGCTGCTGTGAATTCGCGCGTCAAGCTCCTGGCGCACCTCGACATCGCCGAGCGTCGCCTGCCGCAAGACGGACGCATCAAGACACGAGTCAAGGGGCGTGAACTCGATTTGCGTGTGTCCACCGTGCCTACCGTGCATGGTGAAAGCGTGGTCATGCGCGTGCTCGACCGCGCCAGTGTTCGGCTTGAGCTCGAAAAAATGGGGTTCGAAAAAGACACCCTGGCGCGCTTCAACACCCTGCTGGCGCGTCCCCACGGCATCTTGCTGGTCACCGGCCCCACCGGCTCTGGCAAGACCACCACGCTGTATGCCGCTCTGGCCAAGATCGATGCTACGGCGCAAAAGATCATTACCGTGGAAGACCCGGTGGAATACCAGCTCGAAGGCATCAACCAGATCCAGGTGCACTCGCAGATCAACCTGACCTTCGCCAATGCCCTGCGTTCCATCCTGCGGCAAGACCCCGACATCATCATGATCGGCGAAATGCGCGACGGTGAAACAGCACAAATTGCCGTTCAGTCCGCTTTGACTGGGCATCTTGTGCTATCAACTTTGCATACCAATACTGCCGCGGGCGCAGTCATCCGCATGCAGGACATGGGCGTGGAGCCCTACCTAATTACCTCGGCTGTGAATGGCGTGTTGGCACAGCGCCTCGTGCGCACGCTGTGCGGGCACTGCAAAGAGGCATACGAGCCCGGTCCCGAGGTGCGCGAGAGCACGGGGCTGGCGCGGTTTTGCGCTGCCACCCAGCCGGTTTACCGGGCGGTGGGCTGCGACCAGTGCCGCCAGTCGGGCTATCGGGGGCGCACCGGCATCCATGAGCTGCTGCTGCTCGACGAGCCCATGCGCCGCGCCATCATCGAGGGGCGTGACGCCAACATCCTCAACACCATTGCGGCACAGGGCGGCATGCTGAGCCTTTACGAAGACGGCCTGCGCAAGGTGGCGGCTGGCCACACCACGCTGGACGAGTTGGCCCGTGTCACGCAGGACCAGTCCGATGCCTGACTTCGCTTGGCGTGCCGCCACCGCCTCGGGCAAGGTCGAAGAGGGGCGCATAACTGCTGTCAGTGCTACGGCGGTTCTCAAACAACTCCGTGGACAAGGGTTGACGCCGCTGAACATCGAGGATGCACAAGGCGCGGGTGCTGCTGCGAGTGCCAGCGCTGTAAATGGAGATGGGGCGGGCGGATTCGCGCAGCCCAAAGTGCGCCAAGCGAAGGGGCCTGTGACAGCTCCCGATGTGCTCGCCATCACGTCCGAATTGGCCATCATGCTGCGCGCCGGTCTGGCGCTCGACAACGCCTTGCGCGTGCTGATCGACATGAGCCACAAGCCGAGTGTGGCCACCCTCATGCAGGGCATCCTGGATGCCGTCAAGGGCGGCACGCCGCTGAGTCGCGCGTTGGCACAGCACCGTGAGCTTTTTGGCGATTTTTATATCAACATGGTGCGTTCGGGCGAGGCCAGCGGTCAGATGTCTGCCGTGCTCGACCGCCTGGTCGAACACATGGAGCGCCAGCGCGCCCTGCGCGACAACGTCATCTCCGCCACCATCTACCCGGCCATCCTGCTGGCAGTCGCTGTACTCTCGCTCATTGCCATGCTCGGTTTTGTGGTGCCGCAGTTTGAGAAGCTGTTCACCGACATGGGCGATGCGCTGCCCATGCCCACGCGCCTGGTGATGGGGCTGGGCCAGGCCTTTACGCGCTATGGCCTGTTCATGGGCGTGGTGACCGTGGGGGGCGGCATGCTGTTGATGCGCTGGCTGCGGTCGCCCTCGGGGCGTCAGTGGTGGCAAACCCTGGTGTTGCGCCTGCCGCTCATGGGGCCGCTGGCGCTCAAGTACCAGCTCACGCTATTCTCGCGTTCGATGGGCACCCTGCTGGGCAATGGCGTGCCCATGCTCACCGCGCTGCACATTGCCACCGAAACCGTGGGCAACGTCGTGCTGCAAAAGGCGTTGGCGCGCGTGGCGCCCATTGTCAAGGAGGGTGGACTGGTAGTGCAGGCGCTTTCCGCCACGGGGATCTTTGAGCCCCTGGCAATCAATCTCATTCGCGTGGGTGAAGAAACAGGGCGCATCGGACCCATGATGCTGGAGTTGGCAAACATATTGAACCGCGAGGTCGAGACGGGTATCAAACGTCTGCTCACGCTGGTGGAGCCCGTGCTCATTCTGGTGCTGGGTATGTTGATCGCTGCCATCATTGTTTCCATCCTGCTCGGAATTCTGTCCATCAATGACCTCGCCGTATAATTTTTGTTTGCCCAAGGAACCGTCTCCCATGGTGAGTATCCGTGCCCGCCGCGCCTGCGGCACCCCTCCTGTTCGTAAGTTTTCGCGTGGTTTCACGCTGATTGAACTACTGGTTGTGCTGGCCATCCTCACACTGCTGGCCGGCTTGGTGGGACCCCGCGTGCTGAACCAGCTCGGCGGTGCAAAGTCCAAGACGGCTGGTGTGCAAATTGCCGACCTCGACAAATCGCTTGAGCTTTTCAAGCTTGATGTGGGCCGTTACCCCACCACCGAGGAAGGGCTTGACGCTCTTGTCAAGCGCCCTGGCAGCGTCAATGGCTGGGCTGGTCCTTACCTGAAAGGTGGCGTGCCCACTGACCCCTGGGGCCGTCCTTACCGTTATGCCAGTCCTGGCCCGAACGGCGGCATCGAGATTCTTTCACTCGGTGCCGATAGCGCGCCCGGCGGCGAAGGCGAAAACGCCGACGTCCGCAACACCCCCTGAGCACCGCAGCCCGCGGCCAATGCAGCATGCGGCGTGAGCGCGGCTTTACGCTGATCGAATTGCTGGTGGTGTTTGCCATCATCGCCTTGCTGGTGGGCCTTACCCCCATGGCATACCAGAAGCTGCGGGAATCGGCCCAATACCGCGACGTGTTGCGAACCATGCTGTCCGAAATCCGCTCTGCGCGCCAGCAGGCCCTTTCTGCGCACACCGAGGTGCTTTTCAGTGTTGACCTCAGTCAGCGCAGCTATGGCATCGAGGGGCGGGCTTTCCATCCGGTGCCGCAGCCGCTCGAAGTCCGGGCCACGGTAGCGGGTGCCGAGCTGGCATCCAACGGGGTGGCTGCTATCCGTTTCCTGTCCGACGGCGGTGCCACGGGCGGAAGTATCGAGCTCCTGCGACCTTCGGGTGCGGGAACCCGCTTGCGCGTGGACTGGCTTTCGGGGCGGGTGACCCAGGAACCCTTGGCGCCATGATGCGCCACAGCGCTGCCCGGCAGCGTGGCTTTTCTCTGCTGGAGCTCTTGGTGGCGTTTTCCATCATGGCGCTGGCTTTGGGCATGCTTTACCGGGCCAGTGGCAGCAGCGCCCGTGCGGCAGGTGATGCCGAACGCTACCAGCGGGCCGTCATCCTGGCCGAGTCCTTGCTCGCCTTGCGCGCTGCCGTGCCGCCGCCAGGGTGGCGCGAGGCTGGCGACTCTGCAGGTTACAGCTGGCACACCGCCAGCGCGCCTTATGCCACGGGCATCACCGGACCTAACGCGCCTCAATTGCATGAAATTGAAATCGTTGTGAGCTGGCGTGATGGCGAGCGTCAGCGCAGTCTTGCATTGGCCACCCTGCTGCCAGAGCGCAAGCTCACCGGCAAAGGAGTGCAAAAGTGATTCGCTTCCAAAAATCAGGGGCGGCGGGCTTTACGTTGCTCGAAGTGCTGGTGGTCATGTCGCTTCTGTCCCTGGTGATGCTGGGCATGGGGTCGGCCTTGCGAACCACCGCCCAAACGGGTGAGCGGGTAGACCACCGCCTGCTGCAGGCAGACGAGTTGCGCACGGCCACATCGTTCATTTATTCGACGCTGGGCCGCATTTCGGTGCAGAAAATCAACGCCCCCGTGGCGGTCGGAGTGGCGCCCTATTTTTTCGTGGGGCAGCCAGACACCTTATCCTGGATAGGCATCATGCCCGCCCGCTATGGAGCCGGGGGGCGCTACTACTTCAAGCTTGCATTGGGAGAGTTGGGCGGGGAGCGGGGGCTGGTCATCCATTTTCTGCCCTGGACCGATGCCACCCCGCTTCCCGACTGGACGCAGGCCGAAGGCCGCGTGCTGGTGCCCGGCGCCACGGCCCTGGCCCTGCAGTACCTCGATACCACGGTGGATGCGCCCCAGTGGACGCCGGCCTGGTCTTCGCCCGAAGGCCCGCCAGACCGTGTGATGCTCGCGCTGCAAGGCCCCGAAGGCCCATGGCCCAGCCTGATCGTGCCTTTGCGAGCCACCCCCGCAAGCACCTCGGGTGCCGGCTCTGGCGGCGCCGTATTTGGAGGCAGCAGTTGATGGGTGCAGTTCGTGGGCAGGCCCGCCGCAGCGCACCCAGCCACGGCGTGGCCCTGATCGCCGTGCTGTGGATCGTTGCGGCGCTCACCATCATCGTGACGGGGCTCTCGCGCACCGTGCGCGACGAGGTGCACCTCGTCGCGTCCGCACGCCAGAGCGTGGTGGCCCAGGCCTTGGGCGATGCGGCCATCCAGCTGGTGCTCCAGGGTATGGCGGCCCAGCCCCAGGCGGTGAATCGGCTCACCTATGTCGACACCGTTTACCGAGGGGTGCCGATACGCGTTGAAATCATGCCGCTCAACGGGCTGATAGACATCAACATGGCTGCGGCGCCATTGTTGAGCCGCTTGTATGAAGTCGCTGGCGGGGCGGCGCCCGAGGCCGCGCAGGCGTTGGCGCAGGCCACGATCGAGACACGTGAACGCAGAGATGCACGTGGTCGGCCCGAGCGTTTCGAGGCCATCGAAGACCTGTTGCGTGTTCCAGGCGTCGGCTACGGCCTCTATGCTAGACTTTCTCGGCTCATTACTGCAGACGTGCGGGGCAGCGGGCGTGTGAACCCCATGGCCGCGCCAGAAGCAGTGCTGTGGGTGCTGGCGAATGGCGATGCCGGGCTCGCAAGCCGAGTGGCCGGGGCGCGTGATTCGGGCCAGGACGGCATTGACACCACCGCTCTCGAAGCCAGTTTTACCGACAATTCCTCGGTTCGACGCTACCGTGTGCAAGCCCGCGTGCCCTTGGAGGGTGGGGCCTGGCTGCGTACATCACGTAACGTCGACCTGGGCGCCAGCGCGCGTGACGGCATGCCGTGGCGAACCTTCTACACCGAACGCAGTTTTGACCCCCTGATACGCAAAGCGACCCAATAGCAACCATGCCGTCCATCTCTTCCGATGCCCGTTTTCTGGGTGTTGACTTCCATGCGCTTTGGCGAGACGTGCGCAAATCGTGGCAAAGCGCACCCCAATGGCCTGTCTTTGCCTGGTTGACGCCCGCCGTGCCCGTGCGCCTGCTCCAGGCCGACGAAGGCGAGTCCTTTTGGGTCGGCGAAGTGGAGCAGCCCAAAGGCGCGCAACCCCGCCAGGCGCGGTTTTGTGCGCTGGAGCTGCCAGAGCACAGCGTGCTGCGGCGGCAACTGTCCGTGCCGGCCATGGGCGAGGCAGACACCGCCAGCGCCGTTGCCCTCGATGTGCGCAGCATCAGCCCTTTCGCCGCTGACGACCTGGCCTGGGGCTACCACGCCGGGGCGCCCCGCAATGGCTTGAGGCGGGTTGACGTGGCGCTTGCATCGCGCAGGCAGGTGGGCCTGTACATCGCCTCGCAGAGTGCGCGCCTGGACGGAGCGCAGGCGCCCGAGATCTGGGTGCGCGGCCCTGGCGGGGCACCGATTATTTTGAACGGTTACGGCGGCAACCAGCGCACCGCATATGCCCTGCGCTGGCGCCGCGTCGGGTATGGCCTGCTGGCACTGATCGCGCTGTTGGGCGCCGCCATCGCCATCACCCCCACGGCGCAGCTGAGGCTGCGCGCGATCGAGGCGGTGCGCAGCTACGACGCCATTGCGCAGCGTACGGCGCCCCTGGTGAAACAGCGCGAAGCCTTGCTGCAATCGGTGGAGCAGCTGGGTTCCCTGGCCGAAGTGCTGGCCGACCGCATCGAACCCCTGCGCATCCTCGACAAACTCACCCAGGTGCTGCCCGACGACACCTCGGTGCAAAGTTTCAAACTCCAGGGCGCCAAGCTCACCATCGTGGGCCTTACCGCCAATGCCTCCTCCCTCATGCAGCTTCTGGGAAACCAGCCCGGCCTGCGCGACGTTCGGGCGCCATCTGCCGCCACGCGCATTCCGGGAGCGCTCAAAGAATCCTACGTCATCGAATTCACCCTCGACCCGCAGCTGTATGGCGTGGTGAGTGCCGCCGAGCCGCAGGCCAGCCCCAAGCCGCCAGAAGCACCCGCCGCCAAGCCTGAAGATGCGGCGGCGAAGGCCCCTGCAACGGCGCCTTCGCCTGCCGCCGTGCCTGCACGCGCTGCCAATGGCGGCGCAACCTTTGGAGGCGGTGCTGTTTTTGGCGGAAGCGCTTCTAGTTCCTCCGCGCCCAAGAAAGCTGCTGACCCAACGCCAGGGGCTGTGTCCCCCGCTGCAGCGCCCACCGTTAAGCCCGCGCCATGAACCCTCTGAAATCCCGAGACAGCGTGGTGCTGACCATCACCGTAATCGTTCTTCTACTGCCCCTGGCCCTGCTGGGCTACTACATGGCGCAAAAGCACCAATGGGCGCAGGATCGGCTGGCCGAGCTGGAGCCGCGCTACTCGCGCCTGCTGGGGCTTGAAGCCCAGGGCGCCGAGCTGGTCGACGTGCTGGCACGCGCCCAGGCCGCGCGTGTCAAATATGTCTACCCCGCCTCGCAAGATGCCACCCAGGCAGGCAACGCCGCCCAGCAGAAGGTGCGCGACATCTTCAGCAGCGCGGGCCTGCAAGTGATCAGCAGCCAGGTGCTGCCCCCGAAGGCCGACAAAGGCTTTGACCGCATTCCCCTGGCGGTGCGCACCGAAGGCGAATGGCTGGCCGTGCAAAGCGCCCTGGCCGTGCTTTCCAGCCAGGTGCCCATCATTGTCATCGACGAGCTGGACCTGCAAGTGCAAGGCGGGCTCGGCAATACCGCTGGCAAGCTGGCGCCACGCCTGGCGGCCCAATTCAGCCTGAGTGTCTTGCGGGAGCGCTCATGAGACGCCACGCACTGCAGATACTCCTGCTGGCCAACGCTGCCTTGGCGCTGGTGCTGCTCTGGCTGTGGTTTTTTCCAGACGGCAGCATGCGCAATGTGCACTGGCAGCCCCCTGAAGCACGCAAAACAGACCTCGCCACCATACTGCCGGCATTGCCAGGCGTGGGCTCGGCGGACACCAGCCAGTTCATCTCCATGCTCGACCGGCCGCTGTTCGCCATCACGCGCCGCCCGCCGCCACCACCGCCACCGCCAGAAGCGGCGCCACCGACTGACAATCTGAGCACCGCGCGCCTCTCGGGCGTCTACCAGGGTGCGGGAGGCGGCGGCATCATCATCACCCTGGCGGGTAAAGACCGCCGTGTGCGCCTCAACGAAGCCATTGACGGCTGGAGTGTCCAGGCCATCAGCGGGCGCGACGTCACCTTTGTCCGTG
>ERZ1023652.105-NODE-105-length-19101-cov-5.743702_pt1 | contig 19101 bp, 17 predicted proteins | sample MGYA00520879_ERZ1023652 | MGnify/ENA primary metagenome ERZ1023652 (study PRJEB33180, sample SAMEA4044469) | wastewater metagenome | place: Denmark | collected 2016-04-02 | study: EMG produced TPA metagenomics assembly of the PRJEB13832 data set (Local...
CAGTTGCATGGGACTCTTAGGGATTCATCCCTTAGAGCCCCAGTACAAGGTGACCGTAGGGAACGTTGCGTGGACAGATTTCCTAAATTTCTTTCAGGGCTGAACGAACCCGTTCAGCTTTTCTTATTTATTTTTGCGATATTTTCTCAATAATAAGGCACCAGCGATGGAAATCACGCTGATGGACAAACCAGTCATCAGATAAGGGGTACGGTACGCAAATACAACCGTATGTTTGCCCGGGCTGATTGGTATTGCCAGTAAGCTATTCAGAGCGGTAGTTGTTTCTGCAGTTGTCCCATCGATCGTGACCTCCCAACCTTCGCTGTAGGGGATCGTCGTCAACAATATTTCATCTTCAGCCTCGATCACGACAGAACCTGTAATGCGTGTCTGGCTGAACGAAGTGATCGTCATGCCTTCCGCTTGTCGCGCTGAAATGGTTTCCTCGAACAGAGCTTTGTTCAATTCGTAAAGTTTCAAGTCCTGTACCCGTATCGAGTCCTCGAGCAGTTCGATCGTGAAGGTAACGTTCTCCCCCTGCTGGTTGCTTGCGATGTTGATGATCTGATCATTGCGATAGGTCGTATAGTAATCCAGCTTCACATTATTCACATAAAGGTTTGCGTTATCATCGTCGATGCCGGCATCCAGGATCAGATAATAAGGATTGCCGCTGGTAGGGGTGAACTGGAATTCGATCCTTGAGACTGCACCATCCACAGACCGATAGTAGGTTGTGTTCTGCGCATCATCGGCAGCGGATGTGACATTCTGGAAAACGTTGGAATCGAACGGGCGCAATGAAAAATACGGTTCGATACTTTCCTGATTGTTGAAGGCGTCCAACAGTTGTTCCTGCATCAATAGGGGCTGATCCTCGATCAACTCGAGACCCAATACGCTTTCGGAAACACCGAATGCCAGTGACAACGCGTATGGATTCTCAAAAGTGGTGGTTCGATCGGTCTCGGAATAAGGACTGTATTGGGTCAAATCCGGGCGGGTGGAGTTGCGTTTCAACCGGTACACGCCGTCATTGAGGTCATAAAATGTTTCCGGCAACTTCTTATCCTGGATGAAGTATTTCACACCGAAAAGCGCATCCGTAAACAATGTCCCGGTTGAGTATACGATAAACCCGTTGCCGTCCGGAAAGCCCAATGATCCGAACAAGGCGGGAATCTCTTTTTCAAAAGTGGAGCTGAAATGATTGATTCCTGCATAATTGGCTTGGAAGCTGTCGTTTTTGGAACGTTGGAACGTTTTTTCGATCCGGTAGAATGTGTCTTCGGGTGTGCGCACATCCGCCAGCATCGTATTCAGATTCGTTTGATAATCAGAGAATTCGTCCTGTTTGACGTAGCCCAACCGGAACAGGTCGATGGCTGCATTTGCCGTCATCTCTGCGGTCACCACGAAAAGCAATGTGTAGGGCAGCCATTTTCTCGGTTGATCCCTGAGCATCAGCAACACTAGGACAAGGACAGAAACGACTGCACTGATCAATACTTGGACAGGCTCCAAAAATTCAAAATCCTTTTTCAGCACATAGATGGCGGTGGCCGCATTCGCGATCAAAAGACAGCAGGCCAGCGAAAAGGGAAAAGGACGATAAGTACGCAACGCCCGAAAACCGTTCAGCAGAAAAAAGAAACATACGGTGAACGAAAAACGGTAAGGGTACCAGATCGGATATTGTCCGGCATGCCAAATTTTATTCAGAAACTGGACGTTCATCGCCAGAAAAAAGAGGGCGGTTAACGCCAGCGAGGTGAACCGTTCTTTTTTTGAGAAACCGGGATGAAAAAAATAATAGATGTAGGCTGTCAGCGCGACAGTTCCGATAAAAAGATTGGGGTGTCCGCTGGGCATTTGGTCAAAATTGAACGCTCCGATATAAAACTTCGAAACGACTTCGAAGGGATCATAGGCGAAACGCCAATCGATCAGCTTGTTGGCATAGCTTGCCTTGCTTCCCAAGAGCGAATAAAAGGTGGGCAGCAGCAGGACGGCAGCAAAGCCAGCTCCCAACAAAGAATAACCGATGAATCGGGCTGATTGTGTGAAGAAATGCTTCAGCTGCGCTTTCAGGTTGTTGGTGCTGACAAGTTCTTGTCTGGAAAATGCGAAAAGGTAATAGAAGACCAGGAAAACACAGATCATGAATCCGATGTAATAATTAGAAAGCAGCATCACTGCGAGAAATAAGCTGTAGTAAAGTCCGCTTTCACCGGATAGCAGTTTCTCTAAACCCAGAATGATCAGAGGCAGGAAAACAAGCCCGTCCAGCCACATGACGTTCAATTGATTGACGATGACGTAACCCATCAGGGCATAGCTCACTGCGAAGGACGGCACCAACAAGCCTTTGCCTTCGAACCGGGAAATCAACAGATGAGCAAAAGTCAGTCCTGAAGCCGAAACCTTCATCAGGATCAAAATGGTCACCGCCAAAGGCAACTGGGACTGCGGGAAAAGCAGAAAAATGAGATTGAACGGACTCATCAGATAGTAAGCCCACAGGCCCAGCATCTCGCCGCCGAATGATTTTGTGAACGAAAAGAAAAGGGCGGAAGGATCGGACAATAAGGTAGTGCGATAATAACTGAAAAAATCCACATATTGCTGGCCGAGATCGACTGTCAACAAGGTGCTGTTGCCGAAAGGATAAACGCCCATAGTGGCATAAATGACCATCATTACAAACAAGGGCAGTAAGAACGAAAGGAAAAGCATATTTTTTTGCGGGGATAGGGTTGTGAAACGCTTCAGCATGCTGCACATTCCTCCTTAAAATGAAATTTTTTTGCGTTCCTGCAGATTCGCCTGACTATGAGTGAACGCTCGGGATAGTTGAAGCGGAAATTTCACAAGTGCTTCTGCTATTTTAGCATATCCCGCTGGTTTTATGAAGAATCCGAGCATGTGTCCGAGTATCCGGACAGGTCACATCTTAAAAATTTGTTGCGTCGTTTGTAATGCTTGCTTTTTTTGCTATAATAGGTTGTCGAACTATGGTTTTAGGAAGGTGCAAAATTGGAAGATAATACCCAAAACAAAAGAAAGAGAAAATCGCATATCCCATTTCGGTTGAACCTGCTCTTTTTTATCGTGTTCTCGCTGTTTTCGGCGGTGATATTCCGATTGGGATACCTGCAGATCGTTCGCGGCGATGAATTTGAGGCTATCGTAAAACGTACGGAAACGACACTTGTGACGGAATCGGTGCCGCGCGGTTTGATATACGACAGAGACGGCAACATCCTTGTGGGCAATGAACCACAGCATTCCATAACCTACACAAGAGGAGCAAACACGACAGCCGAGGAAATGGCAAAGGTTGCCGCTGCGTTGGCGGGTTTGATAAACGTCAGCTTTGAAGAACTGACGGAGCGTGATCTGAAGGATTATTGGATAGCCATAAACAACGAAGTGATGTTGAAGCGTCTGTCGGATGATGAAAAGCTGTTGCCTGGTTCCGAATTGTATGAAGTGGAGCTAGCGAAAATAACGGCGGAAGATATCGCTTATTCGGATGAACAAAAAGAAATTGCCGCAATCTTCAAGCGAATGAACAGCGCGTATGCCTTGTCGACTACCAGCATAAAAAATAAGGATGTAACGGATGAAGAACTTGCCCAAGTGAGCGAAAATCTGTCCGGTCTGTCCGGAGTGGATGTCGCGACGGATTGGGTCAGGATCTATCCCGAGTCCGACTTGCTGAAGAGCATATTAGGAGGGGTGACCAGCGAAAAAATCGGTTTGCCGAGCGACAAAGTCGCCACCTATTTGGCAAAAGGGTACGCCAGAAATGACCGTGTCGGGAATTCCTATTTGGAGCAAGAATACGAGTCGGTGCTCTCAGGCACGAAATCACAATGGGAAACGATCACGAATCAATCAGGTGAGGTTGTGACGCGGGAGGAATCCTATGAAGGAAAAGCCGGGGATAATCTGGTCTTGACCATCGATATCGATTTTCAGAAGGAAATCGAACAGATCGCTACCGATTTCCTGAACAGCAATGTCGATTCTTACAACGACCGGGTGTATATAGTGGCATCAGATCCGAATACAGGCGAGATTCTGGGCATGACCGGCAAACAGCGCTCGACCTCAAACGAAATTGTGGATGATGCATTGGGAGTCATCAATTCCAGCTACGGGATGGGTTCGGCGGTGAAGGGCGCGACGGTGCTGACTGGATACAAGACCGGTGTCATCAGTACGGATAACAATGTTCTCGTCGATGAACCGCTGCAATTCCAAGGGTCAAATCTGAAAAAGTCAGTTTTCAACCCAACCATCGGCAGCCAAGTGGCCATAAACGATATCGAGGCGTTAGCCCGCTCATCGAATATTTACATGATCAAATTGGCGATGCTGATGGGGGGACAGTCGACCTACGAAGCAGGAAGTACCCTGAATATTTCACCGAGTGTGATCGATGAACTGCGCGGTTATTTTTCCCAGTTCGGTTTGGGTGTGAAGACGGGGATTGACTTGCCGAATGAAGGCAGCGGACTAAAAGCCAGTGAGAGGAGCGCCGATAAAGCTATAAACCAATCATTCGGGCAATCCGATCTCTACACGACCCTGCAATTGTCGCAATACATCAATACCATCGCCAATGGCGGCACCCGATACGCTCCTCAGTTGGTTTCAGAAATCCGCAGCACGGATGCGAACGGAGCGCTGGGGGCTTTGGAAACGACTTTGGAGACAAAAGTGATGAATCAAGTCGATGTCGATGCGCAAGCGATGGAGCGTGTCCAGCAAGGGTTTTACCAAGTAACCCACAGCGAGAACGGGACGGCTTATTCGACATTCGGGAAAGATCCGAACGACGTCGCCGGCAAGACTGGGACGGCGGAAGCTTTCTATGACGGGAACAATGACAATCTGAAGGGTGAGAGTGTATTCAACTCCACCTTTGTCGGCTATGCGCCCTTCGACAATCCGGAAATCACCGTAACGGTAGTGGTTCCTTATCTCAGCACGGATACGGACCGGGCTACACCGATTGCCAAGAAAGTTTTCGATGCGTACTTCAATACTGGGGACTACGCAACGCCAGCGGAATAACCATCGGCTGACGATTTCAAATGGACACAAAGAAGGAGCCGGAACAAGGATTGCAATATCCTTGTTCCGGCTCCTGCTGTCTTTGTAGAGTGGGTCATTATTCCAGTGTGATCATATCGGCGATGACTTCATAGCCCATGTCCTGGGACAATTGGTACTCTCCGATATTTATTTTCGTGACAAGATTCCGTTCATTCAGGTATTGTTCAAAGGCAGCCCGATCGGTAATGAGTCCCGCACTGACCAGATTGTCGATGACGACGGACATCGGTTGTCCGGAAGTGATGACAAATGTGACGGGAGTGTTTGCGGCAGGGGCAGCTGAACTTTCAGCAGTACTCGCGACTTCAGCCGGAGCACTGGATGCCACTTCGGCTCCTTCACTAGGCGCACTGCTTGTTGCTGCTTCATTGAGTTGCTTCTGCAATTCCAATTCCGCCAAAGTACTTTCGTATTTCTCTTGATAATCCGTTGAATCGGCAGTTGCTTCTCCGTTGAAGGTGCTGCCAGGAAGGGCTTCCGGATAGAAAAGCTGGAAGCCGGCCAACAGTACGGCAGACAACAAAAAACCGATGGATATAAAACGAAGCTTTTGTTTGTTCACTTTATTTTCTCCTCTATACGATTGATTGCTCTATGTAGTTATCGACAACGAGTTGCACGGTGGTGATAGGGACGGACAGTTGTTCTGCAATCTCATCGAATGTTCTTCCGCTTGTATACAAAGTGATGATATGCTGCTTAGTCAAGTTGTGTACTTTTTTGATGTTCTGCGAGTCTTCGGAGACGGGAATTTCTTTTCCTAATTCCTCTTCCACAGCGATGAGTCGTCTTTTCAATTCATGGATTTCTTCCGTTAATTGTAATGTGTATTCACTCATCTCATCTACGAATTTGCGATCATTATCCTTGACGAAAAATGATGCAAACAGCAATATGATTGCGATTGTCAGCAAGACAATCACGATGGTCCATTGTTCCATCTTTGTCACCTCAATTCTTCTTTTTGACGCCTGATAACATTCTAATGAAATTCGTTTGTTTCTGCAACCTTATCTGGAATTTAACTGGAAGAAAGCTGAAAAAATCGAATGTCCGCATAACTTGTTCAAAAAATAGTGGCATTATTTTTTCGGAAGTGATACAATGAGAAACGCAGAAGATGATTCGATCTTCAATTTTTTTATGTTTGGAGGGAAGAATATGCGGTTAAATATTACATTGGAATGTACGGAGTGTAAAGAACGTAATTACTTATCAAAGAAAAACAAACGTAACAACCCGGACCGTCTTGAAGTGAAAAAATATTGTCCACGTGAAAGACGCGTGACTTTGCATCGTGAAACAAAATAATTAAAATGACAACAGGATATCCTGTTGTTTTTTTATTTTTTCCGGAAGGCTTATTTTAAGCAGAAATAGTGTGCGACAGATTGTTTCTTGAGGAGGTTATTGGATGAAAGAATATATAAGAAAAGAAATGCTTGGGAAACTGAGGGATTTGCCCGCCCAGGATCGCATTCGGATGGAAAAAGAATTGACAAAAGCAGTCTGCTCCAGTCAAGAGTGGAAAGCTTCAAAGACGATAGGCGTCACATGGTCCAATTTTCCGGAAATCGATACACATACAATCATTAAAAACGGACTTGAAGAAGGCAAACGGATGGTTGTTCCCTATTCCGGCAAGAATCGTGTGATGACTTTTCATGAATACTCGCCGGATATCGCGATGGCAAAAAGCAAATTCGGTATCATGGAACCTGTCGATAAGAGCAATCCGGTTCCGCCTGGAGAAATCGATCTGCTGCTCGTTCCTGGATTGGCATTTTCAGAAACAGGTTTCCGTATCGGGTTCGGCGGCGGTTATTATGACCGCTATCTGGCTGCGTACAACGGACATACCTTGTCGGTGTTGTTCCCATTCCAATTGTTTAAGAATCCGCATTGGGAAATTGAAGCTTTTGATGTGCCGATCCAAAAGTTGTTGCTGGCAACAATCTAGTTTAAAATAGGATCATAATGAAAGGACGTGTCATGATGCGGTCATATAATACCAGAAAATCCTATTTGCCGGATAAATTCTCAGTAACACATTTGTTCTTGGCCATTCAGATTGTTATCTTCCTGCTGATGACCTTGAACGGGGGAAGCACCAATGTACTGACGCTTATTCTTTTCGGCGCCAAATTCAATCCAGCCATCGCGCAAGGGGAGTGGTGGCGTTTGATAGCACCTATGTTCATCCACATAGGCTTCACGCACATTCTGGTCAACAGTATCACCCTGTATTACTTAGGTACACAGATGGAAAGTCTCTATGGCTCTTTGCGTTTTGCGCTGATTTATCTCCTGAGCGGCTTGATGGGGAATCTGATGAGCTTCGCCTTCAATGATTCGATTTCCGCTGGTGCAAGCACCTCGCTTTTCGGGTTGTTCGCTGCAGCCATTGTTCTGGGCCGACAGTTTCCTTACAATTTGGGGATTCAGCAAATGGCCCGTAGTTTCACAATGCTTATTTTCCTGAATTTCTTCTTCGGCTTTTTTTCCGCAGCTGTCGATAATTTTGGCCATCTTGGCGGAGCGCTGGGAGGCGCGTTGGCGGCCGTATTCATCGCAATGCCAAGAACTTCCAAAAGCCAAAACGGACAAAGGTTGCTGTTTCTGATCATTTACTTTGTGAACGCTATATTCTTTGCTTACACGGGTTTTATGCGGGCCGGTTTTGCGTTATACTAGATATAATTTAAATAATTGGAGGAAATGTCATGTATAAAAAATTTATCGGAATAGATTTAGGCGGTACTTCAGTAAAACTGGCTATCTTGACAGCAGAGGGCGATATCCAGCAAAAATGGACCATCCCTACGAACATCAATGATGAGGGAGCGCATATCGTACCTGATATTGTTGCTTCGATCAAACACCATCTGGATCTTTATAAAATGACTGCAGACGATTTTCAGGGTATCGGTATGGGGTCGCCAGGAGCGGTGGACCGTGAAGCAGGCACTGTAGAGGGGGCCTTCAACCTGAACTGGAAAACGCTGCAGCCTGTACGTGAAGTAATCGAGCGTGAAATAGGCATCCCTATTTTTATAGACAATGATGCAAACGTTGCCGCGCTTGGGGAAAAATGGCGAGGCGCCGGTGCTGATGATCGTGACGTCGTATTTGTGACACTTGGCACAGGTGTCGGCGGGGGAATCATAGCGGAAGGCAATCTGATCCATGGTACTGCAGGTTCCGGCGGCGAAATCGGCCACATGACTGTAGAACCAGGCGGATTTGACTGTACGTGCGGAAAGAAAGGCTGTTTGGAGACCGTCGCCAGCGCAACAGGCGTCGTCAAATTGGCCCGCAAGCATGCTGAAGAATATGCCGGCAACGCGCAGCTGAAATTCATCATCGACGATGGCCAGGAGATTACTTCCAAAATGATTTTTGATTTGGCAAAAGAGGGAGACGAGTTGGCTGTACTAGTAGTCGATCGCGCTGCCTATTATCTGGGTTTGGCCTGCAGCCATATCGGCAATCTTTTGAATCCGGCTTATATCGTCATCGGTGGCGGTGTATCAGCAGCCGGGGAATACCTTTTGGAGCAAGTAAGAACCTATTTCGCTGACTTCACATTCCCGAACGTCAAGAAAACGACGCATATAAAATTAGCCGCGCTTGGGAATGACGCAGGGATAGTTGGGGCATGTTACCTCGCACTGATGGAAACCAGCAAATAAATCAATCCAGGCAGAAAATCTCTGGAAATTTTTCGGATAGGAAAATGCGGGAGGATGGGGAATGGCATGATAAAAAGGCGACTAGCACCAATCATTCTCTCGCTATCAAGTATTCTTATTCTGACTGCCTGTGCACAGCGACTATCGTATCCTGAGCAATCCGGGGTAAGTGAACAAAGCCTGTCTTCCGGCCCCGACATCCGATCGATTCCTAAGGATGAATTCCTATGCACGGTAGGTTGGTTGGACGATACGACTATTCTTCTTGCATTGGAATCAAATGGAGAATACGGTCTGTACAGTCATGACCTGGACACAGGTAAAGAACAGCCGATCCGAACTTTTTCAGATCGGCTTGTTTTTGTCGCGCTTTCCGCAAATGGTCGGCGAATTCTGGTGCAAGTCGCAAATCAACAGGGAAATAATGTTATGATGATCGACAAGTCAGGTAATGCCCTTGCCGAAATTCGTTTTTCCGAGGGACTGTTGACGGGTGTTTCCTGGAATCCGGCAAACGAAGGAAAGTTGTTTCTGTCCGCTCAAAAAAAAGTGGGCAGTTTGGAAAATTATCTGTGGGATTTATCTTCCGATGAGGCAATGGTGGCACTGCCGGTCACTGGGGAAATGCCGGTTTGGTATTCGGAAAATATGTACCTCCAAAAGAAAACCGCAAATGATGGCGTCTCTGCATTGGTGTTGAGCGACGTTCGTTTTCCCGGCAAAGATACTGTCATCGATCAGGAAATCCTTGCTTACGGTTTGGAAGACGAATCCGTATGGGTAGTGACACCTTCCGATTTCAATGCGGAAGAGTTGTTTGTGGTTTCTTACTATCCGCTTCTGATTGCTCAAGGTTATGTTGCCTTGCCGCGCATCGCAGATGGGAGCAGGCTGATCATCCCGGAATTCGAAACAGGGCGTGACTCGGATGAGATATTTGCTTTGCTTCCGAAACAGGAGTCGGACATCGCTGCCGGCATCACCTTTGAACTCGCAAAAATTGATTTTCCCGAAAACGCTTTGAAGGTGCTGACTGAAGTCGAACGAATGGCTCCGATTTCTGTTTCGCCAGAAGGGAGCTACGTGCTTTATGGGGAGCGTTATGAGTATCTGTACGATGTGGAACGCAATGGCTGGATACAATTGTCGGAATAGAAAAAAAGTCGTCAAAACTGTAGCAATGCGCCTTGCACAAGTGTAAAATATGAGAGCAAGATTATCGAAAGGATGGATTTATTTTGAATTTAACAGGAATTGATATTTTTAATATCGCACTATGGATATTCATCATCGGATATGCCATTTATCAAGCTTATTTTTATTTCCAAAGAAAGAATGCAGCGACAACACTGACTGCAGAGGAGTTCAGAAAAGATCTGCGGAAAGCGCAATTGATTGATGTCCGCGAAAGAGCGGAGTTCGAAGCAGGCCATATTTTGGGAGCGAGAAATATCGCTTATTCCGCCTTCAAGCAACGCTATCCAGAAATCCGCAAAGATCAGCCGATCTATCTGTATGACCAAAACGCCATGTTGAGCGGACGTTGTGCGGCAATTTTGAAAAAGAATGGCTACAAAAATATTTTCATCCTGAAAGGCGGCTATGCCGGCTGGGATGGAAAAGTCAAAAAAGGCATCTGAGTCGATTGAAAAAGGTTCCCGGAATCCGCTAATGGATTCCGGGAACCTTTTTGATTGTTTTTTCCTACATATTTAGGAACAAATAGTACAGAGCGGAAAGGAAAGTTCCTCCGACCATGGCAAGTAACATGATCCAAATGATGAATTTGCTGAATTTATTGAATTTTGAAGAGGTAGCACCCGTTTTCTTTGTCAACATTATTCCCACCTTTTGTTTTTTACATGGCATAGTTTACAACATTAAAATGTAAAAGTAAATGTTGAGAACCGAGGGGAAGAAAAGAAAGCCATTATTTTCAATTGTTTGCTTTCCATTTAAGTAAATTTTTGTTAGGATTAAGATTATAGAATGATGTGTTTATCATGAAGGGAGAATTTATTTATGTCAAAACAGCAAATTGGCGTTGTCGGGATGGCCGTAATGGGCAAAAATCTAGCATTGAACATTGAAAGCAGAGGTTATTCTGTATCTGTATTCAACCGCTCCGGCTCAAAGACTGAGCAAGTGATCGCGGAAAATCCAGAAAAAAAACTGGTTCCTACTTATACAATCGAAGAGTTCGTTGAATCTTTGGAAAAACCAAGAAGAATCATGATGATGGTAAAGGCAGGGGAGGCAACTGACAAAACGATTCAATCGTTGCTGCCTCATTTGGATAAAGGAGATATCCTGATCGATGGAGGGAATACTTTCTACAAAGATACAATCCGCCGCAGCAAGGAGTTGGAAAATTCAGGCATCAATTTCATCGGAACGGGTGTTTCCGGCGGTGAAGAAGGCGCCTTGAAAGGTCCTTCAATCATGCCAGGAGGACAACGTGATGCCTATGATCTTGTTGCACCGATTTTAGAACAAATTTCCGCAAAAGCTCCAGATGGTGAGCCGTGTGTAGCGTATATCGGCAAAGATGGTGCCGGACATTTCGTTAAGATGGTCCATAACGGAATCGAGTACGGGGATATGCAATTGATTGCGGAAGCCTACGACATCATGTTCAAATATCTTGGCATGTCAGTGGAAGAAATCGCGGCAGTCTTCATCGAATGGAACAAAGGCGAGCTGGACAGCTTCCTGATCGACATCACTGCTGATATCTTGACTAAATACGACCCTGCAACAGGCAAGCCAATGGTTGAGATTATCTTGGACCGCGCCGGCAATAAAGGCACGGGTAAATGGACTTCCCAAAGCGCTTTGGACTTGGGTGTGCCGTTGCCATTGATCACCGAATCCGTTTTTGCCCGCTACATCTCCGCTTTGAAGACAGAACGTGTCGCTGCCAGCGAAATTCTGACCGGACCTGCCGCTGCAACTGAAGAAGGTTTGGACAAAGCGGCGTTTGTTGAGAGTATCCGCAAAGCGCTATACTTCAGCAAAATTATGAGCTATGCGCAAGGCTTCGCTCAATTGCGCGTTGCCAGCGAAGAAAATGATTGGGATCTGAATTACGGCGAAATCGCTAAAATTTGGCGCGCAGGCTGTATCATCCGTGCGCAATTCCTGCAAAACATCACGGATGCTTACGAGAAAAATCCTGAATTGCAGAACTTGTTGTTGGATGACTACTTCGTAGAGATCACGAAACAGTACCAAGGAGCTGTACGTGAAGTGGTTGCAACGGCTGTGACTGCAGGAGTTCCGGTACCGACATTCTCATCTGCGGTAGCTTATTTCGATTCTTACCGTTCAGCTGTCTTGCCAGCGAACATCATTCAAGCGCAACGCGATTACTTTGGAGCGCATACTTACGAGCGCACCGATAGAGCGGGTGCTTATCACTTCGAGTGGGATAAAGAAGTGGAAGTTCCACAAGACTAAAGGGATAAAACGCCATTCTGGCCAACAATTACGTCATCCGGAGCTGTGCTTCGGATGACATTTTACTATCAGGATCATTTAATCAGGAAAAATTCCCGACAGTGTGTTAAAATAAAATGAAATTGTAATGGCATGTTGTTATTATTCAAATGAGACATTAGGGGAGAATTCTATGGAAAATAGAGACAAACAAAGAATATTGATTATCGAAGATGAAAAAAATCTGGCGCGTTTCATCGAGCTTGAGTTAAAACACGAAGGCTACGAAACGGAAATTTGCTACAACGGTAGAGCCGGCCTTGAAGCTGCCATGAACCAGGACTGGGATGTCATCCTATTGGATCTGATGTTACCGGAACTGAATGGTATCGAAGTTTGCCGTCGCTTGCGCCCGGTCAAAGATACGCCAATCATCATCATGACTGCCCGCGATTCCGTAATTGACCGCGTATCCGGTTTGGATCATGGAGCGGATGATTACATCGTGAAGCCATTTGCCATCGAAGAACTTTTGGCAAGGGTGCGCGCTTTGCTGCGTCGCATCGATATCGAAGAAGAGCAGCGCAAGGTTAAACAGACGACAGTCACTTATCGTGATTTGACGATCGAAAAAGAAAATCGTGTCGTACGTCGAGGCGACGAGCACATCGAATTGACAAAACGCGAATACGAATTATTATTGATCCTGATGGAAAACATAAACGTTGTCCTTTCAAGGGATGTATTGCTGAACAAAGTATGGGGATACAAAACAGAAGTGGAAACAAACGTAGTCGATGTATATATCCGATATCTGCGCAACAAAATCGATGTAGCCGGCCAAGAAAGTTATATCCAAACGGTTCGTGGCACCGGATACGTCATGCGCTCATAATACTATGCGCAGAATCAATTATATGCCAACCAAAAAAAGAGGAAATCCCAAGTCCATTCGGTGGAAATGGGGTTTTCTTTTAAGTATCGCTTTCTTCCTGCTGTACTTTCTGTCCGCTTTACTCATGCTGAATGTCTATACAGGTTATCATTACGATGAGCAAAAAGATGAGGCCGAGAACCTGCTCTATTCGGTCCAAACTGCCTTATCTGAAATTGACACGAAGTTGTCCGTCAACAGTGTCGAAAGCATGTTCGAGAAAATTTCTGTTTCCACCGTGACGAAAGGCCTTCAGTCTGTCGGTAATTACCCGTTTTTGGAGGATCTCAAGAACAGAGGGGCGAACATACGCGTATTTGATACAGAGGGACAGCTGCTCTATGAAACACAGAAGAGCTATACGACATTCATAAAAAATCCCGATACTTATTTACGCGAGACGAAACTGAATAATCTTGAAGCGTTTGTCGCAGGTGGCCCGATCCTAAGTAAGGAAGAGTCCTTTCTGTTGGGATATGTGCAGATCGTTTTTCGATTGAATGATTATCACACTGTGGTCTCGCAGATGAAACAGTATTTCTGGTTAGTGACGGCGATTGTGCTTGTTTTGTCAGCAGCTGCCGGCTACGGCATCGCCATTTACTTCTTCAGGCCGATCAAACAGATGGTCGACACGATGGATGCGATCGAAGAGGATACCTTGTCAGAGACCCGGATTAAAATATCGAAAAGTAAGGACGAATTTACCGATCTTTCTGTCCATATAAACGGTCTCTTGGACAAGATGGCATTGTATGTTACTCAGCAAAAGCAGTTTGTGGAGGATGTATCGCATGAGCTGCGTACCCCTACGGCTATTGTTGAGGGCCATCTGAAATTACTGAACCGTTGGGGCAAGGAAGACCCGCAAATCCTGGATGAATCCCTTGCCGCCTCCTTGACTGAAATCCAGAGAATGAAGACTTTGGTCCAGGAGATGCTTGACCTTTCAAGAGCGGAACAAGTAGAAATCCACTATAAAAATGAAGTTACGCCGATCCGGAATGTCGTGCTGCATACGTTCCACAACTTTAAGATGCTGTATCCGGATTTTGTTTTCAATCTGGATGATGATTTGAATCGCGAGATTTACGTGAATATCTATCGCAACCATTTTGAGCAGATACTGGTGATATTGATGGACAATGCCGTTAAATATTCGACCGACCGGCATGAAATCCATCTTTCGATTTCCGAATCCATGTCCTACGTCCAGATTGCTATCCAAGATTTTGGCGAGGGGATGTCCCAGGAAGATCAGCAGAAGATTTTTTCGCGTTTTTACCGCGTCGATAAAGCCAGATCGCGGAATAAGGGCGGGAACGGCTTGGGTCTCTCGATCGCGAAAGAACTATTGGAAGGCTATAAAGGCGATATCACCGTCGAAAGCGTATTGGGCCACGGATCTGTTTTCCGCATCCAGTTGCCGATTCTGAAGAATTATGTGCCGGATGAGGAGCTGTAGACGTTGGATAGTAAAACATTTGCCTCGTGCCAAAAATAAACTACAAAAAAGCAGGAAGCCAGCTCATGTGTGAGCCGCTTCCTGCTTTTCTTTTATAGTTGTGCAGTGCTTAAGATCTGGTCTGCTTGCCTGCGTTGCGACCTTTTTTGCCACCAGTTTGTTGATTCTTAGCCGGCAGAGCCTTAACAGATTGCGTTGAGGTTGACTGTGACGCTGGTTTGGCCATCTTCACATTCTTCTTGATTGGACGATCTTTCATTTCTTCTTCGACTTGCTTCTGGATTTTAGGTTTGATCATGTGATTCTGAAGCGCAGTCTGGGCTGCAGCGAAAATACCGCCAGCTAACCAATAAAGAGCCAATCCTGCTGGTGAAGACCATGAGAACATGAGAATCATGATCGGATTCATCAGCATCATTGATTTCATCTGTGACTTGGTTTCCTGAGGCATGCCGATTGTGGAAACGTAGCCTTGGATCACATAGGCCACACCCGCCAGGATTGCCAACAACGGACTGCTGACACCAAGGTTGATGCCAAGGAATGTGCTTTGGGAGATTTCCGGCGTCAGGTTGACGGCCTGATACATAGCTGTAAAAATCGGCATCTGGATAAGAATCGGCAAGCAACCAACGCCGCCTGTCATGCTGATGTTGTTTTCCTTGTACAACGCCATCATTTCCTGCGAAACCGCCGCTTTTTCTTCAGGCGATTGTGCATTTTTTTGACGGAATTGGATATCTTCCAATTCTGGTTTGATATACTTCATTTTCTCTTGTTGTACCATCGTTTTTTTGATTTGGCTAAAGTTCAAGGGCATGATGGCCAAGCGGACAATGATTGTGATGGCGATGATGGCCAGCCCATAATTGCCGTTAAGCATTTCTGCCAGCATAACGATCAAATTGCCTGTAGGTACTACCAAATAGTCGTAAATGAAGCCGGTTGGATTTTTATTCTCATCATATTGCATGCAGCCTGTCAGGACCACTAATAAGGCCATCATTTCTGCGGAAAGCAATAATTTCTTTTTAAGTTTCATCGTTCACGTTCCTTTACAATTTTTCGATAACATTACCACTATACCTGAAGGGGGAAATATATTCAATTGGTTACGCGAAAACTTATATAATTCTCAATGTTGGCGTCTTCAAGTATGGAGCAGCTATCTACTTTGCCGCTTGGCGAGGGACTGCGTTTGACTGCCGCGATGAAGGTATCGATCTTATCGCCAGGTCCGACAGCTTCGATATAGACGCTTCCGTCGGCCTCGTTCCTGACGATGCCGGTAATGCCGATCTGGTCAGCCACCATTTTTGTCATGTAACGGAACCCGACGCCCTGTACCCGACCGTTTACGGTCATCTTGATTTTTTTCATTCAGATTACCTCCAGATTCTAGGATAAGCATACGGTGCAACTTGTAATTTCAGTTTACCGTCTTCGCCAAGAAGTTTCAATCACGATACCTTGCGCGGGAATTTTTTTTCGAGCTGTGCTATACTTTTTGCAACAAAGAAGGTGATAGCGTGTACCAGGTGATACGGACTGAGGGAGAATATGAGCCTTGGTGGTTTTTTGAAGACTGGATGGATTTCATTGTGGAATCGACAGACTACGCCGATTTCCAGGAGGCAGTCGCTGCCTATGAGCGGGCTGCGGAAAAATTATCGGTCGTCTACCCATTCCAAAAAACAAAAGAAACCTACCTGACTGCCTACTGGTCAGACGGAGAAATCCGTTTTTGTGAAAATTGCGATGACGATGTGCAACTATATCATGGACTGATGCTTCTGCAGGATGGGAAAAAACTTCTTCAAGAATGATCGACCAAATTCCAAAAAGCTTCTGTTGCCCGCATTGACGGAAAACAGAAGCTTTTTGTCCGCGTGGATTGATTAAAAAATAGCCTCGAAAAGGGTTCATTTTGTAGTATAATGAACCGATACGTGTAATCAAACGAACAATCTATGGACCGCTGTTTTATGCAAACGGGCAGTGGTTTTGAGTAAAGATAAAAAAGGAGTTGGCATGTTTGGCGAAACGAACGACGACAACAAGAAAGAAAAAGAAGGCCACCGGGCAAAAGATATCTTACGAGCTCATCGGCGTGCTGTTTCTTTTTAGTGCAGCCTTAGGGATCGGGCAACTCGGTTTTGCCGGTATAGCGCTGGCGAATTTTTTCCGTTTTTTTGTCGGTGAAACCTATCCGGTCAGCTTGGCGCTCTTCGGTGCCTATGGTCTGTACCTGATTTTGAGAGGGAAAGAACCAAAAATAAGAAAGAACTGGCTGATCAGTGGCATCCTGCTTTATTCAGCAGCGCTGCTTTATCTTCATTCACAGGCTTTTATGACAGTCGTTGCGGAGGGCGCGTCGGTCGTGTCCCTTACGCTTGCACGTTTTTTGACCGATGTCAGGCAAGCTGATACGGCTTCGGAGATGGGCGGAGGCTTAATCGGGGCAGCCTTTTATAGCGGAACCTATTTTTTGGTTTCACAATGGGGCACCTACATCATTATCGGCCTGCTTGTATTTTTTGGTGTGGCGGTCCTATTCGGCTTTACGACGCATGATGTCATGGAAATTGTGCGCAAAGTTGCTTTGATCTTCGGACACAACAGCAAACGAGCGGTGCTTTACACGAAAGATAAAGTGGCCAGCTCGATCATCGATTCGAAAACAGTGAAGAAACCGACCAGATCAAATAGTGTTCCGGTCGACAAGAAGCCTTCGATAGTCGAAAAAGCCAAAAATCAGATCAAAAGCGAATCGGCCGCGAAGCAATTGATGAAGGAAGAAGCGGAAGCTCTGAAAGCTTCAGAAAAGGAAACACTCTCCGCGAAAGAACACGAACCCGTTCAGCTGAAAATCGACAGTTTCCAGCAGCAACTTGAAAAAGCAGCCGAACACAAACATGCGGATAATGAAAAGAGCGCGTCCTCCCAGCAGGCTAATCTGGCAAAGACCACGGCTGCTGGCGGTGAGGAAGACAACAATAGTGAGTTGGAGTTTGAAATCACTGCCGAGCAGGAGAATAGGGATTACCATTTGCCACCGGTCACCCTGTTGAATGAAATCAAGGCAATCGATCAATCGAATGAGTATGCGACAATCGAAAAAAATGTCAAAAAGCTGGAAGAGACGTTCGCGAGTTTCGGGGTGGAGGCCAAAGTCACCAAAGCGAACCTGGGGCCTGCCGTGACCAAATATGAAATCCAACCAGCTGTAGGGGTGAAGGTCAGCAAAATTGTAAGCCTCAGTGATGATTTGGCTTTAGCTTTGGCAGCAAAAGATATCCGTATCGAAGCGCCGATACCCGGAAAATCCTTCATTGGTATAGAAGTACCGAACAGTGAGGTCAGCGTCGTCTCCTTCCGTGATGTCATGGAAGGTCAGAAGCACACCGATAAGCTGTTGGAAGTACCATTAGGCCGGGATATCTCGGGCGTCGTACAAAGTGCGAATCTGACGAAGATGCCCCATCTGCTGATTGCGGGTGCGACCGGAAGCGGAAAATCAGTCTGCATCAATGGCATCATCACAAGCATATTGATGAAAGCCAAGCCAAACGAAGTGAAGATGATGATGATTGATCCGAAAATGGTCGAACTGAATGTCTATAACGGAATTCCTCATTTGCTGACACCAGTTGTCACAAATCCGCGCAAAGCGGCGCAAGCGCTCCATAAAGTTGTGACCGAAATGGAACGAAGATATGAACTATTCGCCGGTACTGGTATGCGCAACATCGACGGATACAACAATCTGATTGTCGAATATAATTTAGAAAACGGGGAAAATAATCCCACATTGCCATATATAGTGGTCATCGTGGATGAATTAGCCGATTTGATGATGGTAGCAAGTAATGAGGTTGAAGATGCGATCACCCGATTGGCTCAGATGGCGCGAGCGGCGGGAATCCATATGATTTTGGCTACGCAACGACCAAGTGTCGATGTCATCACCGGGATCATCAAAGCAAACGTTCCTTCCCGGATTGCATTTGCCGTGTCCAGTTCTATTGATTCGAGAACGATAATCGATGGCTCCGGGGCAGAGAAGCTGCTGGGCAGAGGCGATATGCTCTTCCGTCCGATGGGGGAGAATAAACCAATCCGTGTGCAAGGAGCGTTCATTTCCGACGAGGAAGTCGAGCACATTGTCACTTTCGTCAAAAATCAGCAAGAAGCGAACTATGTCGAGGAAATGATGCCGACCGAAACGGTGGCGTCCGCAAGCGAAGAGCCGGAAGATGATCTTTTCGGGGAAGCTGTAGAATTTATCAGATCAGATGAAACGGCGAGCATTTCCAAATTGCAGAGGAGATTCCGGATTGGCTATGATCGGGCAGCTCGGCTGATCGACGAAATGGAAGCAAGAGGTATTGTTGGGCCGGCTGACGGGAGCAAGCCCAGAAAGGTGAACATTAGCGAAGGGG
>ERZ1023652.106-NODE-106-length-19098-cov-8.146434_pt1 | contig 19098 bp, 14 predicted proteins | sample MGYA00520879_ERZ1023652 | MGnify/ENA primary metagenome ERZ1023652 (study PRJEB33180, sample SAMEA4044469) | wastewater metagenome | place: Denmark | collected 2016-04-02 | study: EMG produced TPA metagenomics assembly of the PRJEB13832 data set (Local...
GGGCTACGGCGGCTTTGTCGGTGGGCTGCAGGTGCACAACGACATCATCCCGCCCTACCTGCTGCACTGCGGCACCGAGGCGCAGCGCGCGCATTGGTTGCCGCGCATGGCCAGCGGCGAGGCGATTGCCGCCATCGGCATGACCGAGCCCGGCGCGGGCAGCGACCTCAAGGCGATCCGCACCACCGCGCGACGGGTAAGTGACAGCGACGGCGACCACTACGTCATCAACGGCAGCAAGATCTTCATCAGCAACGGCCAGAACTGCGACCTGCTGGTGCTGGCCGCCAAGACCGACCCGGCCGCAGGCGCCAAGGGCGTGAGCCTGTTCCTGGTCGATGCGGCCACGCCCGGCTTCACGCGCGGTCAGAACCTCGAAAAAATCGGCCAGCACGCGGGCGACACCTCCGAGCTGTTCTTCAACGACATGCGCGTGCCGGCAGATGCCCTGCTCGGCGGCGTGGAAGGCCAGGGCTTTGTGCAGATGATGCGCGAGCTGCCGCGCGAGCGCCTCATCATCGGCGTGCAGGCGGTGCACGGCGCCAAGGGCGCGCTCGATGCCACGCTGAAATACGTGCAAGAGCGCCAGGCGTTTGGTCAGGCGATCGGCCAGTTCCAGAACACGCGCTTCACGCTGGCGCAGTGCGCAACCGACATCGCCGCCGCCGAAGCCTTCCTCAACGCCAGCGTGGCCGCCTACCAGCAAGGCCAGCTCACGCCCGAGGCGGTGAGCGCGCTCAAGCTGCACACCACCGAGCTGTTCAGCCGCGTGGCCGACGCCTGCCTGCAACTCTTCGGCGGCTACGGCTACATGGCCGAGTACCCGATCTCGCGCTTCTGGACCGACGCGCGCGTGCTGCGCATTTATGGCGGCACGTCGGAGATCATGAAAGAGCTGGTGGCGCGCTCGCTGCTGGGGCGCTAACGGGCCCTGCGCCCCAGGCGATCAGAACGGCGCCGACTCGGGGTCGGTGTCCACCGGCGCGTCCCTGGGCCCGGTCACCATGCCACCGCCCGCACTTTTGCGTGCGGGTGCGGAGTGTGCGGTAGGTGCGGAGGATGGCGCCGTGACGGCTGCGGGCGCAGCGCCTGCGGCAACCGCCTGCGCTGCACTGGCCACGCCGCTCTCGGCCTCGCCGCCCAGCGCTTCGATCAGGTCGGGGATCAGCTTCACCAGCTCGCCCGTGGCAATGGCCACGTCGGTGTCAAAGCCACCATCGTCGGCCTTGGTGCCTTCAAACACGGTGTCCAGAAACGACACCTTCTTGATCTGCAGGCCTTCGGTCAGCATGAAGCTCACGCGGTCGTCCCAGGTCAGCGCCAGCTTGGTGGGCAGCTTGCCAGCGGCGATGTGCGCCTGCACTTCTTCGATGTCGAGCGGGTGGCGGGCATAGCGCACCACGGCCTTGGCTTCATCGGCGCTTTTCAGCTCGCACTCGCGGTCCACCGTGAAGCCCACGGGCGGCTCTTGCGTGCTCAGCCAGTGCGACATTGCGGCCTGCGGGCTGGTCTGGGTGTTGATCAGCGACACCGACAGGCCCGGCAGCGATTCGACCAGCAGCGTCACCACCTCGTCGGCACGGCCTTGGGCTGAGGTGTCGAGCACCAGCAGGCGCGACGCGGTGTCGATCCACACCCACATCGAGCCCTGCTTGGTGAAGGCCATGGGCAGCAGGTCGAGCTTGGCCTCGTCTTTCAGCTCTTTGCTTTCCTTCTTGCCGGGCTTGCGGCCGGTTTCCTGCTCGATGCGTTCGGCTTTTTCCTTGACGCGGCGGGCCAGCACGCTGCCGGGCAGCACCTTGGACTCGACCATGAAGCGCAGGATCCACTGCCCGCCCACCGACTCGGCCAGCGGGCCATGCGCATCACCGCGCGGCGGCACCCAGCCGAGCGACTTTTCCTGCGTGGCACCACATTCCATGAAGGGCGCCTTGGCCAGGGCCTCTTCCACCTGCGTCAATTCCACCTGCCATTGCGGCGCAATGCGGTACACGATCATGTTCTTGAACACGGACAACCTTTGTTTCTTCTGGCCATTTGCAGCCATTGCGGAGTACAGGCGACATTGTCGGGGGTCGGCTGGCCCGCCTGCGGGCACAACGGCTGGCTAAACTATATTTTTAATAGCTATCAGCGCTTTACCATCAAGCGCTTGAGGCTATTTTTATGGTGAATACATGAAGGCCGTGCGCGGGACTTCTTGTTGCAACTTTACACAGCCACACCATTGCCACACGGGCGGGTTACACGGGCCGCGCACACTGGCCCTCAACCGCTGGAACGGTCGTTCCAGCGGACCAACCCCTTGAAAAGGACCCACACCATGTCTTTCTTCCAAAGCCGTATTGCCGCCGCCGCCATGATGGCCGCCCTCGCCCTGCCCGTGCTGGCCCAGCCAGCTCCCTCTGCAGTGTCGGCGCCACCCGCCGCAACGGCCTCGGCCGAGCAGGCCCGCAAGCCGGGCGACCGGCAAGAGCGCCGCCAGGCCTACATGGCCAAACGCGCCGAGGCCTTCAAGGCACAACTCCAGCTGACACCCGCACAAGAACCGGCCTGGGCCGCCTTCACCGCCGCCATGCAGCCAGGCGAGCGCTCTGCCCGCCTGGGCCGCGCCGACATGGAGAAGCTCACCACCCCGGAGCGCATCGACCGCATGCGCGCCATGCGCGCCCAGCAGGCCGCTGAAGCAGACCGCCGGGGCGAAGCCACCAAGACCTTCTACGCCGCCCTCACGCCAGAGCAGCAAAAGACCTTCGACTCCCGGGGTCAGAACATGCGCGGCAAGGGCGGGCAACGCAGCGACTGGGGCCATGACAACGGCCGCCACGGCGGTATGCGCGGCTGCGACATGCCCATGGGAGGCCCCGGCCGCTAAAAACCTGATCAAAAGCCTCCAGCAGTTGTCCACACGGACAGCGCTCCCCCGAGCCCGGTGCCCACCAAAGCACCGGGCTTTTTTCATTGTGGACAAGCCTGGGGATAGTTTTGGCACAACCGGGCGGTTATCCACAGACCCACCGCAAAACCCAAAGTTGTTATCTGCCAGCATCCAAGTTCAGGGGGCCCTGCGCACATACTTTCAGGCAACGCAACTGCGCGCCAGCATTCACAAAAATGACCTTGTCCACAAAAAAAGGCGCCCTCTACTACTACTGCTATTTATATATAGAACCATAGAAGAACAACCGAAACCTCCTTCGCGCCGCAGCCAACGCCTTGAATGGCACAAAAAATGGGGGCGCGGCCAGCCCAACCCACCGGAAAAGCCTGTGCACCTGGCAAGTCGTCTGAAAACCTGGGCACAGAGCGTCAAGCGCAACGGCATCACGCTGTGGTTTGCCGCACGGCACCCGCAGGCACCCTGGTATGCCAAGGCGCTGGGCGTGTTGGTGGTGGCCTAAGCCCCATCGACCTGATCCCAGACTTCATCCCCGTGCTGGGTTGTGTGGACGACCTGCTCTTGCTTCCGGGGATGATCTGGCTGGCAATCCGGCTGATTCCGGCGCCGGTGCTGCAGCAATGCCGCGACCAGGCCGACCTGTGGATAAAAAGCAGCGGCGGCAAGCCCGCCAGCCGCATCGGCGCGGTGCTGGTGGTGGCCATCTGGGTGGGCGCCGGCCTGGCGCTGTGGCAATGGCTCGCAGCCTGAAAGCCATCAAGATCTGATAGACGCTATTAAATAAATAGCTTATAGCGCTTATTGGCATTGCGCTACAGGCCGATTTGACCCATATTTTCCCGTCCACCACTGCCCGTGCACAACACTGGGGATAGTTTTGGCACAACCGGGCGGTTATCCACAGAAAACCGACGATGGACCGTTTTATCCCAGTCGGGCAGACAGCGGCAGCCGGGCCGGGTCCACAGGGTTGGGTGTGGCGCAAGTGGCTGTCAGGACTGGGCAAAAGACACTTGTCCACAGAAACAGGCGCCTTCTACTACTACGACTATGTATTTATAGAAACCTTTAATTAATAACAACAAAACCACCCGGTGCCGTTTTGGACCCCCTTCACGGACTGCGGTACGGCCTGAACGGGAAAAAAGGGCAAAAAAAACCGCAGGCCAGGCTGCGGTGGGTGGAAAAACCGGCGGGCTGAACCTGCCTCAATGCATGGCGGGGTGCAGGAAGGCCTCCAGAAGGTCCGGGGGCAAGGGGCGGCTGAACAGGTAGCCCTGGTAGAGGCGGCAGCCCGCGCGGGCCAGCAGATCGCGTTGTGCGGGGGTTTCCACACCTTCGGCGATGACTTCCAGCCCCAGGCTGCGCGACAGGGCAATGATGGTGTCCACAATGGCCGCATCGTTGGGGTCGGTGAGCAGGTCGCGCACAAAGCTCTGGTCGATCTTGAGCTGGTCCAGTGGCATGCGCTTGAGGTAGCTCAGGCTCGAATACCCGGTGCCAAAGTCATCCAGCGCAAAACCCACCCCATAGCCGCCCAGGGCCGTCATGGTGGCAATGGTGGTCTCCATGTCTTCGACCAGCAGGCTTTCGGTCAGCTCCAGCTTCAACAGGCCCGATGGAGCGCCCGTGATGGCCAGCACCCGGGCCACGTCGTCCACAAAGGTGGCATGGCGGAACTGGCTGGAGCTCACGTTGACCGCCATGGTCAGCTCGCGCAGTTCCGGGTCGTCCTGCCAGCTCGCCAGCTGCTTGCAGGCGTTGTGCAGCACCCAGCGGCCCAGTGCAAGGATGAGGCCGGTTTCTTCGGCCAGCGGAATGAACTCTGCTGGCGACACCATGCCCCGCAGCGGGTGGGCCCAGCGCACCAGCGCCTCCACCCCCACGCATTGGCCGGCAAGGTTGACCTGGGGCTGAAAGTGCAGCAAAAACTCATCTTGCGCCAGGGCCGCGCGCAAGTCTTCCTCCAGCGCCGCGCGGGCCGTCACCACGGCCTGCATTTCGGGGTTGAAGAAACGCAAGGTGTTGCGCCCGGCCTTTTTGGCCTGGTACATGGCCAGGTCGGCCTGTTTGAGCAATTCGCCCACGCTGGCCTGGTCACCATCAAAGGGCGCGATGCCGATGCTGGGCGTGCTGCGGTATTGGTAGCCCTTGAGCGCATAGGGCAATGCCAGCATGGTCAGAATTTTTTCGCCCACGCCGTGGGCTTCCCGGGCCAGGTCGTCGGGATGCTGGCTGAGCTCTTCCAGCATCACCACGAACTCGTCGCCCCCCAGGCGGGCCACGGTGTCCACGTTGCGCACGCATTTGTTCAGGCGCACGGCCACCTGCTGCAGCAGCAGGTCGCCCTGGTCGTGGCCCAGGGTGTCGTTCAGGGTCTTGAAGTTGTCGAGGTCGATGAACAGCAGGGCACCACCCTGCTGGCGCCGCTGGACGCTGGCCAGTGCCTGGGTAATGCGGTCCATCAGCAGCATGCGGTTGGGCAGACCGGTCAGTGCGTCATAAAACGCCAGGCGCTGGATCTCGCGCTCGGTGGCCTTGCGTTCGCGGATGTCGGTGTTGATGGCCAGCACCGATTGGCCTTGGCCAAACTCGTCTTTCACCAGCGTCCAGCGCCCTTCGACATGGACGGCACTGCCGTCACGGTGGCGCTGCACGATTTCACCGGTCCACTCGCCCTGATCCAGGGTGGCCTGGGTCGCGCGGCGAAACTGCGTGGGGTCGTCGTACAGCAGGGTCTCGATCGACTGGCCCAGCACCTGCACTTGCGACCAGCCATAAAGCCGCTCTGCGCTCTTGTTCCAGTAGATGATGCGGTGCTCCAGATCGCGCACGATGATGGCGTCCTGGGCCTTGTCGAGCAATGATGCCTGGTGGCGAATGCGCATGTCGGATGTCTGCCGGTCGATCTCGGCCGAGGCGCGGCTGGCAAAAATGCGCAGTGTCGAGGTGACGAAATCGTGGTTGGTCAGCGGCTGGCGGAAGAGCACGAAGATCATGCCCACCACCTCGCCGTCGCCGTTGCACAGCTGCTGCCCGGCATAAGCTTGCGCTGCCAGTTTGCGCAGGATGGGCGCCTCGGGGTACAGCTGCGCCACGTTTTCCGTGATCACCACCTGGGGCTGGCTGAGCAGCAGCAGGCTGGGCGTGCCAGCCAGCGTGTATTCGCTGTTGGGCAGCGTCTCGCCATCGAACACGGCGGCCAGTGTCATGGCGCGCGGGGCCTGCCCCGGCTGGGGCGGCAGCAGGCGGCCCACGCAGCCGACCTGCGCGCCCAGGGCCTCGGCCATGTTGCTGGCCAGTTGCACAAAGAATTCGGTGCCCGTGCTGGCCGACACGGCAGCGGCCATTTTGAGCACCGAGGCCTGCAGGCGTTGCTGCTCATGGCGTGCGCGCAGGCTCATGATGCCGAAGGCCAGGTCGTTGGCCAGTTGCTGCAGCAAGGTGGTTTCGTCGCCGCTGATGTGCAAAATTTCTGGCGCATACAGGTACAGCAGGCCAAAGGTTTGCTCGCGTTCGCGCAGGGGCAGGCAGATCACGCCATGAAACCCGTGCTCCAGCATGCGCTCGGTCCAGTCAGTAAAGCTGTCGTCGGTGCGGATGTCCTGCACGATCACGGGCTGGCCGCTGCGCACGGCCACCCCGGCCGGTCCCCGCCCAAAGGCACTGATCTCGGACCAGCTCAGTTGCAGTTGTTCGAGATACCGGTTGTTGTAGCCCGCATGGGCCACCGGTTCGATGGTCTGGGCTTCGTCATTGAGCGCAAAGCCGACCCATCCCATGCGGTAGCCGCCAATGTCCACGGCGATCTGGCAGATTTCCTGCAGCAAAGCGGTCTCGGAGGTGGCGCGCACCAGGGCCTCGTTGCAGGCGCTCAGCAGGCGCTGCGCCCGGCCCATGCGGCGCAGGTCGTCTTCGGTGCGCAGGCGCTCGGTGATGTCGATGGCCAGCACCTGGCGGGCCGGCACCCCATTGAAGCTGATGTTGCCCGCCGAAATTTCCATGTGCATCACTGCACCGCTCTTGTGGAGATGGCGGCGCACCGTGGACGCATCGCGCGGCAGCTGGAACACGTCCTTGAGCCGTTCCCGCAGGCCAGGGCGGTCCTCGGTGGTGCACAGGTCGGGCAGCTCCATCTGCAGCAGCTCGGCCTCGGTGTAGCCATAGTGCGCCACCATGGCCTGGTTCACCGCCAGCAGGCGCAGGCTGTCTTTGGCATACACCCACATGGGATGCGGGTGCTCGTCGAACAGCATGCGGTATTGCAGCTCGGAGGCGTGCAGCTTGCTCGCCACCTGGCGCAACTGCACCATGGTGCCCAGCGATTCGGTCAGGATTTCCAGATGGGCCACGCTGCGGGCCGAAAAGGCGTGGGGCTGGTCGGAGGTGACCAGCAGCGATCCCACCACGGTATCGCCCGCCCGCAAGGGCACCGCCGCCACCGAGCGCAGGCCGCGCGAGTGGGGAAGGTGCGACAAGTCCCAGCCTTCGGCTTCGATGTCATGGCAAACGATGGTGCGGGCCTGGCTGAGCGTGTGCCACAGCAGGCTCATGTGCACCGGCAACGGGTGGCCCAGGGGGCGCACCATGACCCCGGCAGACGCATAGACCACCAGGTGCTGGCCTTCGAGCAGGTCCACCTGTGCACCGCGCGCGCCGGTCTGGTCCAGCACCGTGCGGGCCACCATGGCCAGCACTTCGGGCAGCGGCAGGTCGATGGATGACATGCGCTGCTGCAGCTGCAGCAGCTGGGCGTGGTTATGTGCATCGCGCTGCGCCTCGATCTCGGCCAGCCTTTGCGCGCTGATGTCGGCCATGCCGCCCACCATGCGCACCGCACGGCCCTCGCCGTCGCGGATCAGGAAGCCGCGGTCCTGCACCCAGGCATAGCTGTCGTCGTGGCGGCGAAAGCGGTATTTGGCCGACCAGTGGCTGGCGCTGCCCCTCACGGCCGCATGGATGCTTTGCAGCACCTCGGCGCTGTCTTCGGGGTGCAGGCGCAGGGTCCACGAGCGGCTGTCGGGCAGCACCTCGTGGGGTGGAATGCCGAACAGGTGCTGCATGCCTTCGTTCCACCACATGGCGTCGGTGGCGAGGTTCCAGTCCCAGATGGCATCGGCCGTGGCGCGCGCCACCAGATGAAAGCGCTCTTCACTCAGGCGCAGCGCCTGGTCAGCCTGGTGCTGCGCGGTGATGTCCTGGAACGCGCCCTGCACGCGCACCACGCGGCCCTGCGCATCGCGCACGGCCAGGCCTGCCGTGCGAACCCAGAAATGCCGCTCACCCGCCAGCAGCGCCTCGGACTGCAGGTCAAAGGGCGTGCCATCGCGAATGCACTCCTCCAGGGCCTGTTCAAGGGCCGGGCGGTAAGGTGGGGTGTGCAGCGCCAGGATTTGCGCCACCGGGCCCGTTCGCCCGGCCAGACCGAAAGTGTCAACAATTTCTTGCGACCAGTTCAGCTGCCGCGCTGGCAGTTCCAGTGACCACCCGCCAATGCGGGCAATGCTGCCGGCCACGCGCAGGGTTTCGCTCTGGTCCACCAGCTCGGCGTGCATCTGGTCGCGTTCCTGCACCAGCTGGGACAACAGCCGTTGCTGGCGGCGCAGCTCCAGCAACACCATCACCTGGCCGGCCAGGATCTTCAGGCCCTCCAGCTGTTCATCGGTCAGCGCGCGGGGCACGGTGTCCAGCACTGCCAGCGTGCCCAGTGCGGCACCTTCGGGGGTAATCAGCGGCACGCAGGCATACAGCCGGACATGGGGCTCGCCCACCACCAGCGGGTTGACCGCAAACAGCGGGTGCTGGCGGGCATCTGCCACCACCATCGGGGTGCGGGTGCCGCTCAGCGCGTGCGTGCAAAACGAAATGGCCCGATCGGTCTGCCGAAACGGCACACCCACCGCCGCCTTGAACCACTGGCGTTCGCTGTCCAGAAAATTGACCACCGCCATTGGCGTGCTGCACAGGCGCGCGGCCAGGGTGGCCAGCTGGTCATACGCTTCTTCGGCCGGTGTGTCCAGAATGGCGTAAGACTGCAACGCTTGCAGGCGCGCGGTTTCCAGGGGGGCGTGCACAGGTGCCATGGGCTCTAGCGCCCTGCGCCGCAAGGGCGGCAGGGTGTGGCGGGCATAAAGAGCGGCTTTTCCTGCATGGAGTGACCGTAACGCGAAGAACGGGAAAGTGGTTGAACGCTGAAAAAGCCAGGGCGGCGCCAGAGGCAGGCTTTACCCACCGGCGCCTTGCCGGCATGGGGGCTGCAAAAGGTGCGCCTGTGCAACGGAGTGTTAATGCTACACCGCATGACTGTCATCAAGCGTCTCCAAGGGACCACAGTGCAACCACAGCGCGTGGGCGCCGACTAGGCGGCCAGTTTCTGGCGCCGGGCCCGCACGGCAGCGGCCAGGCCTTCCAGCACCGGCAGCGTCTGCGCCAGGCTGATGCAGGCGTCCGTCACCGAAACCCCATGCTGCAGCGGCTGTCCGGGCACGATGTCCTGGCGGCCCTCTTGCAGGTGACTTTCGATCATCAGGCCGGTGATGCGTGCGTCGCCTGCGGCAATTTGCTCGGACACCTCGGCGGCCACCGTGATCTGGCGCTGGTGCTGCTTGCTGCTGTTGGCGTGGCTCACGTCAATCATCACCTGCGGGCGCAGCCCGGCGGCCTGCAGCATGGCGCAGGCGGCGTCCACATCGGCCTTTTGATAGTTGGGCTGCTTGCCGCCGCGCAAAATAACGTGGCAGTCGTGGTTGCCGCGCGTCTCAAAAATGGCGGCCTGGCCCATCTTGGTCATGCCCATGAAAGCGTGCGATGCCTGCGCCGCCTGGATGGCGTCGCTGGCCACCTTCACGCCGCCATCGGTGCCGTTCTTGAAACCCACGGGGCACGACAGGCCGCTGGCGAGCTGGCGGTGGCTCTGGCTCTCGGTGGTGCGCGCACCAATGGCGCCCCAGCTCACCAGGTCGCTGATGAACTGCGGCGACAGCAGGTCGAGGAACTCGGTGCCCACCGGCAGGCCCACGGCCAGCACGTCCAGCAGCAGCTGGCGCGCCAGCTCCAGACCCTCGTTGATGGCGAAGCTGCCATCCAGGCGCGGATCGTTGATGTAGCCCTTCCAGCCCACGGTGGTGCGCGGCTTTTCAAAATAGACGCGCATCACCACGATCAAATCGTTGCCCAGCGCATCGGCCTGGGCCTTGAGCGCATGCGCGTATTCCATGGCCTGGCCGTGGTCATGGATGGAGCAGGGCCCCACCACCACGATCAGCCGGTCGTCCTGCCCGTGCAGCACGCGCGAGAGGGCGGCGCGGCTGGTCTCCACCAGGGTTTGCGCGGCGTCGGGCGCAGGCAGCCACTCTTGCAGCAGGGCGGGGGTGATGAGCGGGCGCACGGCCTTGATGCGCGTGTCGTCGATGCGCGTGGTGTCGTGCGTGGAAACGGGGGTGGCAGAGTGGTGTGCGTGGGTCATGGTGGCCCCGATTGTCGCGCCGCACCCTCACAGCACCCTGACGGCGCTGCCCAGCGCGTCAAAGTCTGCGAAACGACGCGTTTTGCCGCGACCAGTAACGCGACTGCAGATGGTCCATGCGCACCTCGCCGCCCGCAGAGGGCGCATGCACAAAACGGCCCGCGCCCACGTAGATGCCCGCATGGGTGGGCGTGCGCCCCTTGCCAAACACCACCAGGTCGCCGGTGCGCAACTCGCCATTGGCAACCGGCTGGCCCCAGCCACTGAGCTGCGCCACGGTGCGCGGTGGCGCTGTGCCCACCCGGTGGCGGTAGACATAGCCGATGAGACCGCTGCAGTCAAAGCCCGAGTCCGGCGTGTTGCCGCCATAGCGGTAGGGCGTGCCCACCAGCCCCAGCGCGTGGATGGCGATGTCGTGCGCATGCTCGTCCGACAGCGATGACGCCACCGATCGCGAGGGCCCAGGCGCGGGGGTGGTGCTGCATCCGCCCAGCAGCAGGGCACATGCCAACCCCAGTACACACCAGGCTCGCCCCGGCACCAGGGCAGATTGCGACAACACGCTCATGGGAGACATAAAAATGAACCAACGGTAGGGATGTCCATTTTTTATAGACGTTAATAGCTACCTAATCAATAGCAAAAAAGAATAACCGGTCACTTCTTGGTGCGATCGGGTGTGAAGAAAAGGCCGATGCCCACCACGATCAGGATCATGGGCCACCAGGTGCGCAGCAATTCGCGCAGACTGATGTCGATGACGCCCAGATTCGTCAGCAGCATGAAGCTGCCAGCCAGGATCAGCACAATGGCTGCCACATTGCCTCGCATGGGGGATCTCCTAAAAACCCACAGCTTAACGGCCCGTGGGCGAGATGCCGATCAGCATCGCGTGCGCCCAGAAGGTCAATGCGGCCCATGCTGCCGCGCTCACCACCAGTGGCACGCCTGGGCCCCGAGGGCCTGGTCTTCATCCCCGCCAGCGACTCGCCCAATGGCAAACCGCTGTTGCTGGTGGGCTATGAAGTCAGCGGCAGCACATCGGTGATCCAGCTCAACCTGGCGTATTGAGCCCGCATTCATCCCGGTTCCGTGGTGCAGCAACGCCACGGGCCGGGGACGCCTTTTCAAGAGCAAAAATGGGCTCTAGCCCTTTATGAATAAGCGCTAACAGCTATTAATATGATAGCTTATCAACCCGCTGGACCGGAGCATTCAGTTCATCCAGCGGTCTGCGCGGTGTTCTTGCTGAAACGCCAGAAACTGCTGTGCCGGCATGGGCCGTGCAAACACATAGCCTTGCAAAATGTCGCAGCCCTGCCCGATGAGGTGGTCTGCCTGCTCGCGTGTCTCCACGCCTTCGGCCGTGACCTGCAGCCCCAGGCCATGCGCCAGCGCCACGATGGCAGTGACGATGGTGCGGCTGTTCTCTTGCTGGGGCAGGTCTTTGACAAAGCTGCGGTCAATCTTGAGCCGCTGCATTGGCAACTGCCGCAGGTACGCCAGTGACGAGTAGCCGGTGCCGAAATCGTCAATGGCCAGGTGGATGCCCAGCTGGCTCAGGCGGTGCAGCGTGTGCGCCCCGGCTTCCATGTTTTCCATGAGCACGGTTTCGGTCAGCTCGATTTCGAGCCGGTGGGCGGGCAGCCCCTCCTCGCGCAGGATGTCCATCACCCGCTGCAGAAACTGCGGGTCGCCCAGTTGCCGGGCCGATATGTTGACGGCCACGCGCAGCGACTTGCCTGCGCCCCAGCTGGCTGCATCGCGGCATGCGGCGCGCATCGTCCAATAGCCCAGCGCAACGATCAGGCCGCAGTCTTCTGCCACCGAAATCGCCTCCATCGGGGACACGTTGCCCAGCTCGGCATGGGTCCAGCGCAGCAAGGCTTCTGCGCCCACCAAAGACGCATCGGCGGCCGAAATCAGGGGCTGGTAGTGCATCGACAGCCCGTCGCCATGCTCCAGCTCGGCGCGCAGCGCGATTTCGATGGCGTGGCGCCGCGCCGCGGCCTGGTTCATGGATGCCTCAAAGCGCACGTAGCGGTTCTTGCCCATTTCTTTGGCGCGGTACATGGCGGTGTCGGCATTGCTGATGAGGCCGTCGATGTCAGAGGCATCCTCGGGAAAGGTGGCCACGCCCGCGCTGCAGGTCACGTTCACCTCTTGTCCCCCTTCGGTGTAGGGGGCCTGAAAGACGTTGATGATCCGTTGGCCGTATTTCTGCAGCGCCGCGTCGTCCATGTCGAACCGCAGGATCAGTGCGAACTCGTCGCCACCCAGGCGTGCAATGGCGTCGGTGCCGCGCACCACCGACTGCAGGCGGCGGGCCACCTGGCGCAGCAGGCCGTCGCCTGCGGCGTGGCCGAAGGTGTCGTTGTGGGTCTTGAAATTGTCCAGATCGATATAGACCAGCGCCACCCTGCCGTGCAGCTGAACCGCGCGCCGCATTTCAGCAGCAAGCCGCTCGTTGAAGGCGTGCCGGTTGCCGACGCCCGTGACGGCATCGGTGTGGGCCAGGGACTGCAGGCGGTTTTCGGCATCGCGCACTGCGGTACGGCTTCGCAGCACCATCGCGGTGGCCATGCCCATCACGCCTGCGGCAATCAGCAGGGCACTGAGAAAGCGGATGGCCAGGTTCTGGTAGACCGCGCTCATCGACTTGCGGATGTAAAGCGTGCCGCCCACCGCCGAGGGCGCCACGATGGGCTGGACGATCTCCAGGGTGCGCAGCCCTGCGCGCTCGGAGGCGTCGCCCATGCCCAGCTCGAAAACGGTGGTCGGAAAGCCCGGATCACGCTCGCGTACATAGTGCGCCAGCAGGACCCCGTCCGAGTCGTACACGCCAGCGCCCATCACCATGGGGGACGACCTCAGGGCGCCGAGCATTTCCTTGGCGGTTTGCGTGTCGCGGAACACCACCGCTGCAGAGATGTTGTCCGCCACGATAGCCGCCTCCACCCGGCTGTCTTGCAGCATGGTGGTGCGGGTGCTCCAGTAGTCGATGCCGGTGATGGCCAGCACCATTGTCAGCAGCGCCAGCCCGGCAGCCAGCAGGCTGGTGAAAGCCAGCCGCGAAGACAGCGCGGTCTGTGACGGGCCCGGCGCCTGTTGCGGCTGCGGGTTGTTGGCCTGGGTATTCATTTGCTTGCCTTGGCCAGCCGCAGCAGCCTGGAACTTACGGTAAGGCCCGCCTTGGACGCCGCGCTGGCGCTGACGCCAAAAACAATGCGCCCGTCCTGCTGGCTTAGCGTGATCATGATCTCGGGGCTGGCAAAGGTCATTTCATCGGCAATCGTCAGGATGCCGTGCCCGGCTGGCATGGATTGCAGCGCGCGCAGCATGGGTTCCACGTCGGCATTGTGAAAAACAGCCACCCGGCACTTGTGCAGTGCACCGAGGTCCAGCAGCCTCACCTGGACAGGCTGGCCCTTGCGTGCGGGTTTGCCTTCCAGGGCGCTCAGCGGTCTTTTCAGGGGGCTGAAGGGCGAAACACAAATGCTCCAGTCGCGGCTGGCAACGGCTTCGTTCTCGGGCCATTCGATGAACTGGATGAAGTTGAAGACATAGGCAGCCTTCAGATCGAGCTCTTCAACCAATGCATCGGCGCGGGCCCCCGTGCCGCAGCTCAACGCCCACAGCCCGATCAGGAGCGTGTTGCGCAGGCGCATGGCTATTGGTGTCGGCTTGGGTGTCGGCATGGCTCTCAAAACGCGTAGGTCAGTTTTACGCGGTAGGTCCGGCCGTCCTGCGCAATGGAGTCTTCGCGGATCTCGTACGAGGCGGGGTCTGCGTTGCGGCGGTTGAACAGGTTGTACACACCCACCGACACATCCACATCCGCAATGCGTGCGGAATAGGTGAGGTTGGTGCGAATGTTGGCTGGCAGGCGTGCGTGTTGCAAGGTTCGGCGCGAGCCGACGCCGATCACCTCGACCGCGTAGCGGCCCGATTGCCAGCCCAACCCGGCAGGGGACCGCACAGAGTCCGACCACTGCAGCTTGAGCAAATGCTCGGGAGAGTGCGTCAGCCCGGTGTCTGCCACGGTGTCGCGCAGCTTTTGCCTGCCATAGACTGCGCGCACGCGCGCGCCACCGTCCAGGCGGTGATCTACCGCGGCCTCCAGGCCCTGCATATGCACCCGGCCTGCGTTGGTGAAGGTGTACCGGTCTGGCTGGTGGGCGTTACCCAGGGAAATCAGGTTGGTCACGTTGGACCGAAACACCGTCAGCAGCATGCGGCTTGCGCCCGTGGGGGCGTGTTCCAGCGCCAGCTCGGTGGTGCGCACACGCTCGGATCGCAGGGCGACCGTGTCCACCACGCCACCGGGGGTGTCAACGCGGTAGTCACGCTCGTAGGCGTTGGGGGGGCGGTAGGCGGTGCCATGCAGCACCTTGATGGCGGTGGTGGGGTTCCACCAGTACACCAGGCCCAGCCGAGGGTTCACAGAGCCCTTGCTGCCCGACTGCCGCCCCCAGCGCAGACCGGCGTGCAGCGTGAGATCGGGGCGAAGCGCAAACTCGTCCTGAACAAAAATGCCCAGGGCATCGCCGGTGCGGCGGGCGTCCAGGTTGTCTGTCCGTGGCTCCAGATCGAAATTGAGCTGATCGATGCGCGTGTCACGCCGGTAGTCCACGCCCCACGAAAGCTTGTGGCGTGCCAGTGCCGTGCTGACCCATTGCCACTCGGTTGCCCACCACTGCCCGGTTCCCACATCGCGGTTCACCGTGAGGGGCGGGTAGTCGTAGACATAGTCGCCCACGTATTCGTAGCGGCCCGCATGGACCCGGCCGGTCAACGCCAGGGACGGCCGCACCTGGGTGGTGTATTCGGCCGCCAGGCGCGTGGTGGTGTCGGTCAGCCGTGAGCGCGGGTCGTTGAACACCTGGGAGTAGGCCGCCGTGGGCATGCCTTTGTTGCGCTCGCCATGCGCCAGCGTCAACGTCAAACCGTTCTGGTGCATCCGGGCAAACAGCTGGGTGCTGCGATCAAAATCCAGCCCCTGGGCCACGCCGTTGTGGGTCGATGGCGTGTCGTAAGAGGGGTAATACTGGTCTGCCCCGCGCGTGGTGGCGCGTGTCACGGCAATCAGCCAGTCGCCCCCGTGGGCGTCAACCGTTCCCAGCGAAAACCGCAGCTTGGCGCTGCCGTGGCTGCCGGCCTCGGCGCTCACCTGCGGCCCGGCCAGCTGGCGGCCGTTGCGCGTGATGACATTGATGACGCCAAAGAACGCATTGGCGCCATACACCGCCGACCCGGGCCCGGGCACAAACTCCACCCGGTCCACCAGATCCAGGTCGATCGGAAAATCCGTGCCGATGGTCGCCTGATCGTAGAGGTTGTCGTTGAATCGCACCCCGTTGACCAGCAGCAGCACGCGGGTGTTGTAGTCGCCCGGTGTGGCAAACCCCCGGGTGCCCAGGTAGTGGTAAGTGCGGTCGTACGACACATGCAGCCCGCGCATGCTGCCCAGCACCTCGGAAAGGTTGCGGTAGCCAAAAAGCCGGATGTCGTCGGCGGTGACCACGCTCACGGTGGCGGGCGCTTCGAGGGCCGTTTGCGCATACCGGCTGGCCGTGGTGACCTGCAGCTGCATGAGCTGCTCCAGCGGCAAGTCGGCCATGTCGGCTTGCGCATGGGCGTGGGTCATCCAGACGCAGAGCAGCCAAAGCGCTGTTTGTCGTGGCCACTGTGGCGGGACGTCGGAACCTTGTTTCATTGGGGGTGGCACTGGCTGGAGTGGCTGGCGGGCGCTGGTTCAGGCCACTGCTGGCTGGCGGCAGATTGTGAGGATTGTTACGATAACTTTACAAATTGTATCTAATTGGCTGAAAAAACCGAAACATGAGTTTTAGATGGACGTTTTTGCCATGCAGAAAATAGATTCATTCAGGAACCCGTGGCGGCGACACGGCGCAGCCTTGCCTGGCAGGTCGGTACGCCACGCTGGTGTTGGGTTGTGCGGGATTTCAATGGGCCGGGCAACCACCCCGCAGTGCCGCAGCACGGTGCGGCCCGCACCAGCCTGCAGGTGTGGCCGCAGCCGCTCCACCGTGGAGCAGCGGGCCCCTGCTGGCGCAGCAAATGGTGCGGCGCCTTACTGACTTGCTGCCTTAACGTCCCAGCGGCGCCACGCCGATCAGCCAGACATGCGCCCAGAACGCAAAGCCTGCCCACGCGGCCGTTCCCACGACCACGGCAATGCCCGTGCCTGCCGCCGTGGCGGGCGCATACACCGAGTTTTGCGCACGGTCGCGCTGGCGCGCAGCGCGAAAGTCGAGCACTGCCCACAGCAGGAAAGCGCCAAACAGCACCACATCGGCCAGGTTGCCGTTGGAGATCAGGTGCGCCAGCGCCCACACCTTCACGCTCAGCACCATGGGGTGGTGCAGCTTGGCCTTGAACACGTTGCGCGGCACATAGGCGGCGGCCAGCAGCACAAAGGCGATCAGCGTGAGCAGCGACGCCGCATGGCGCATGCCCACGGGTGGATTCCACAGCACCACGGGCTGCTGGCGCGCCAGGCCGTAGCCCCAGACCACCAGCACCAGGCCCACCACCGAAGCCACCGAGTACAGCCCCTTCCAGGCGCCTTCGCCCAGGCGGGCCCGCATCTGCGTGCGCCAGCCATCGGCCACGATGCGCACCGAATGCACGCCCAGAAACAGCACCAAACCAAGAACCAGATACGACATGAAAGTCCTTTTGTGGGGAAAGATGGCGCGATTATGGGCAAGGGCGGTGCAAACCCCGCTTTAAGAGCCAAAAAGACCTGTAGCCCTTAACGGATAAGCGCTAACAGCTATCAAAATAATAGTAAATGAGCCCAGCGCCGGGGCATGGGGGCTCATTCGCTGGCCGCATGTTGCGCCAGCAGCTTGCCCACCGCGGGCCGGGCGCAGCGCTGCAGCGCCATCAACAGGGAATGGTCGGGCTGGGCCACGCGCCATTGCGTGCGCAGGTCGTGCTGCATGCGCGCCAGCAGGGCGGCGGCCATTTCGGCATCGGCCAGCGCCCGGTGGGCCTGGCCCGTGCGCGGCAGGCCGTGGTAATCGACCAGCACACCGAGCTTGTGGCTGGGCGCCTGCGGGTACAGCCGGCGCGACAGCAGCACCGTGCAGGCAAACGGCTGGGGCGCGGGCAGCCCGGCCAGGGCCAGCTCGGCCTGCCAGAACTTGCTGTCAAACGACGCGTTGTGCGCCACCATGGGCGCGTTGCCCACAAAGCGCGCGGACTCCTGCATCACGCCCGCTGCGTCGGGTGCCGCATTCACCATGGCGTTGGTGATGCCGGTGAGCTGGGTGATGAAAGGTGGAATCCACGCGCCGGTTTTCATCAGGCTCTGGAACCGGTCCACCACCACCCCGCCCTCCAGCAGCACGATGGCCACCTCGGTGGCGCGCGCACCCTGGCCGGGCGAGATGCCGGTGGTTTCAAAGTCGATGACGGCGATGGGGTGGGACATGCTGCAGCGCAGGTACGGTGGACGGGTAGTCGGCGCTGATATCAAGTGTTTTTGGCCTGTAGCGCTTATGCAACATGCGCTAGCAGCTATCAAAAACAAAGCATCAGGCCTTCTTCAGAAACTCCGATTTGAGCAGCATGCTGCCCAGGTCGGTCTTGCAGTCCACGTTGTGGCCGTCGGCGCCATCGACCAGGCGGATGCTCTTGATCTTGGTGCCCTTTTTCAGGGTGGAGGACGAGCCCTTGACCTTGAGGTCTTTCACCAGAATCACCGCGTCGCCGTCGGCCAGGGGGTTGCCATTGGCGTCACGCACCACGCCGTCGCCTGCTTCTGCCGCATCGGTTTCGGCGGCATCGGCCACCTGCGGCCATTCCAATGCGCAGTCGGGGCACACGTAGTTGCTGCCATCGGGGTAGGTGTTTTCCTGGCCGCATTGGGGGCAGGCGGGAATGGTGTGGGGCATGGTTGGTCCTCTCTCTGTTCGCTTTTGATGTGCTTGGAAATGTGGTGTGTGAAGTGTCGTGCCATCACAGGGGTGCGCGCTGCTCCAGCGCAAACGCCGGCAGCCCTTTGAGCAGCCGCTGGCCATAGCTGGTGCGCGTCAGGCGCTTGTCGTAGCAATACACATGGGCCATGTCTTCTTCGGTGCGGATCGCGCGGCCCACCCATTGCGCCAGGCGGATGGCGGTGGCGGGCACCACCAGCTCGCTGAAGGGGTCGCGCCCCACAGCGCGCAGCCATTCGGCGCGGGCCTCGCCCACCGGGTCGTCGGGCGGGGCAAAGGGTAGCTTGGTAATGAACACCGATTCGCACAGCCGCCCGGGCAAATCCAGCCCTTCGCCAAACGACTGCATGCCAAAGATGACCGAGGGCTCACCGCCCTCCACCCGCTCGCGGTGCCGCTTGAGCAGCTGCGTGCGCGGCAGCGCGTTCTGCACCAGTACCACGCTGCGCATGGCGGTGGGCAGCGCGTCCACCGCCTGGCGCATCTGCTCGCGCGAGGTGAACAGCACCAGCGCGCCGTATTCCACGCGCGCAATGTCGTGCAGCAGCGCATCGACCATTTCGGCGGTGAACTGCGCGGCGTTCTTGGGGTCGGCGCGCGTTTCGGCCGCAATCAGCGTGCCCTGCGCGGCGTAGTTGAAGGGGCTGGCCACCTCCAGCGTGGTGGCGGCTTCGTCGCCATGCAGGCCGGCTTCGCGCAAGAAGAAATCGAAATTGCCGCAACTGGTGAGCGTGGCCGATGTCAGCACCGCGCCGCGCACCGCGCCC
>ERZ1023652.111-NODE-111-length-18572-cov-3.820764_pt1 | contig 18572 bp, 14 predicted proteins | sample MGYA00520879_ERZ1023652 | MGnify/ENA primary metagenome ERZ1023652 (study PRJEB33180, sample SAMEA4044469) | wastewater metagenome | place: Denmark | collected 2016-04-02 | study: EMG produced TPA metagenomics assembly of the PRJEB13832 data set (Local...
ACCTTACGCGGCTTTCCGTTTATGCGAACCATCTGGGCACCATCGGCACGGATGCCGACTGGGCGTTGGTTGCAGCTGCGATTGTTGCCGCTTTTGCGGGCGCCTTCGTCGGCTCACGGCTTCTGCAAAAAGTGACCTTGCGGGTGGTGCAGATCATCGTGGGCGTTATGCTTGCCTTGGTTGGTGTTTTGCTCGCTGTCGGGCTGATCTGAAGGCACTATTGGTTGATGAAGGAGGTAATGTTTCATGAACGATATCATAACCATCGCCTTGAAGGCCTTCCCCGTCATTGCACTGATAACGACAGGGGTTGTTCTGGAGAAGACCGCATTCATCAGCGCCGAGGCCGTCAAAGGCATGAAGAAGCTGATCATGAATTTGGCCTTGCCCTGTCTTTTGTTTCTGATTTTGTTGGATGCCGACCTGCAAGCTGACTATCTCTGGGGCTCCGTTGCGGTCTTCATCACCTGCCTGTTGGCTTTTTCACTGGGTTTTTTGTTCAAAAAAATATGGAAATCGTCCAATGCGTTCTTCCTGGCAGTCTATTCCAGCTTCGTCACCGGTGTCATCGGCTATCCGCTCTTCATCTCCACTTTCGGCGCCGAGCATCTATACAAGTTGGCCATCCTCGATATCGGCAATCTGTTGTTCATTTTCATCGTGCTCGCCACGTTTTTGGATAAAGTCGGCTGCAACCAGACCGGCAGAAAAAGGATGAGCCTGAAGGACCAGATCAAACATATAGTCAAATCACCCTTCCTGATAAGCATGTTTTTGGGAATCTTGGTCTCCATGCTTGACGGGCGGACGTTTTTCCACACGAACCCGGCGACGGCAGCCTTGCTGACGGCTGCGGGAATGCTCGCCGACATCACCTTGCCGCTGATCCTGCTGGTGATCGGTTATGAACTCCACTTTGATCTGAAACAGCTTTTGGTGCCGCTTCCTGCGGTATTGCTGAGGATCGGTATGATGCTCCTGTTAGCCTACCTGCTGAACACTTTCGTCATCGACAGGCTGCTTGGTTTGGACAGGCTGTTCCAGATGGCCGTCTACACGATGTTCATCTGTCCGCCCAGCTTCATCATTCCCGTCTTCATCGAAGGCGATTGCCCCGACAAGAGCTTCATCATGAATTTTCTCTCGCTTAACGTCATCCTTTCCATCGTGACGTTCATCATACTGATGACAGTGTTGCTTTGACGGTTTGAATTGGGCGGGGTTTCCCCGCCAAACAGACTTTGGCGGTTTATTTTGAGCTGTACGATGCTGATTTAGCCCGCCAAATCAATTTTGGCGGGGAATTCTGCTCTATGACGGGCGGGTTCTCCCCGCCAAGCAGCCTTTGGCGGGGAAACTCCGCCCGATCCGAGATCCACATATCCGCACATCAACCGCCAATCTCTGGAAACTGCTTGCTTGTTTCCGGTTTCCAACGTAAGATGGAACCAAAACTAACTGTAAAGGAGCGGATAGAGTGGACTCCGTTTTTGAAATCTTTAAACACAAAATCCAGAACAACGAGAAATTGACGCCTAAGATGCAGGCTATTTTGAGCGCCAGTCTGGAGTTGTTCGCGGAAAAGGGCTATTCGAACACATCGACAAAGGACATCGCCCGCTTGGCGAATGTGGCGGAAGGCACCATCTTCAAGCATTTCGGGTCGAAGGAGAATCTGCTGTACGCCAGCATTTTGCCGATCCTCAGCAAATCGCTCGAAGTGCTGATCCCTGCAGAACTGCAGAAAAACAAAGAGAAGATGGCTGACTTGTCCTTCCACAATTTTCTCCACCATGTCCTGCCTGACAGGATCGATTTCGCAGGCAACAACATGAAAATTTGGAAAATCTTTCTGACGGAGTATCTGTACCAGGAAAGCATGCGCGACAACCTGCTGACGCTGATTCCGGGCGTTCTGTTCAAGGAAATCAACCAACTACTGGATCTGTTCAAACAAAAGCAGGAGATCGTCGACTGGCCGAACGAAGAAATCATCCGCCTGATCATCAGCACAGTCGCCGGCTTTTTCGTTGCGAAATCGATGGGTCTCTCCAGCAACGCCGATCAGAGTGTCGAAACCGATCACCTGATTCTTTTTCTCGAAAAAGGCCTCCAGCCATAATCAGTCCTTGACAGCCTGCTCTGTTAAGGACTATACTGTACCCACAACATAAAAGTGAGTGATTACTCACTTATTTATTTAAGGGGAGGAACAGTTAAATGGCATTTTTGGAAGTAAACAACTTAAACAAATATTATCCCATCACCGACAGCGAACGTTTCCACGCATTGAAGGACGTCCAGTTGTCTTTCGAAAAAGGTGAATTGGTTTCGATCATCGGTGAATCCGGCAGCGGCAAGTCGACGCTGATGAACCTGTTGGGCGGCTTGGATTCGCAATTCGACGGTGAAATACTGGTGGACGGCGAGAATATCGGCCAATTCAAGGAAAAGGAAATGGTCGCTTTCCACAAAGAGAAAATCGGCTTCATTTTCCAAAGTTTCAATCTCGTCCCTCACCTTTCCATTTTGGACAACGTCACCTTGGCGATGACGCTTTCGAACATCGACAGCAAAACCCGAAAAGCCCGCGCCAAAGAAGTGTTGGAGCAATTGGGTCTGAAGGACCATTACCAAAAGAAACCGAACCAATTATCCGGCGGGCAAAAACAACGGGTGGCGATTGCACGGGCTCTAGTCAACGACCCGGACATCATCATTGCCGACGAACCTACCGGGGCGCTCGATTCCCAGACATCCGATCAGGTGCTGGACATCATTCAGGACATCGCGAAAACCGGCAAGCTGGTCATCATGGTCACCCACTCGGAGCGCGTCGCTTCCCGTTCTACCCGTGTCGTGACGATCGATGACGGCAAAATCATCAATGACGAAAAACGCGCACCGTTGCAGTTCCACGACAATGCTTTCCAATTGAAGGAGCGTCAAGAAAACAAAAACCTGAGTTTCTTCGCGGCCATCCGCATGGCCTTGCTGAACATGAAAGAAAAATTGAGCCGCAACATCCTGATCTCGTTGGGCGGAAGCATCGGCATCATGAGCATCATCCTGATGCTGGCGCTCGGCAAAGGCGTCAACGATTACCTGACCGACACGATGAACGAAAACGTCAATCCGATCATCAGTGAAGCGCGGATGACCGAGGAGACACAGTCCGATACCGCTGCAGCTGCGAGCGTAGAAACTGTCCCAGCAACAGCCCCGGCGCAGCCAAGCGGCATGGGTGGTGGAGGTGGCGGTATCGGCGGCACGCTGCTCGCCGATAATCCGGCCGCCCAGATGTCGAAGAACATCCCGTTTGAAGAGGCGAACATTGCCGAGCTGGAAGCCATTCCGCATGTCGAAAAGTTGGAATTATCCTACGCTTCCTTCTCGATGGGCAGCGATACGGTCGTTTATGAAGGCGAAAATTATGCTTTCATGAATTTCGGCACGACTTCGGAAAACATGACCGACTCCAACATCTTGTACGGCGAATTTCCGGATCAGGGTGAAGTCCTGATCACCGAGGAAATGGCAGATGGGATGGCCGGAAACGCTGAAGACATGATCGGCGAAGATGTCGAGGTCAAACTGTCCGTCAACGGCCATGCTTTGACTGGCACCTACACGGTCAGCGGCATCTACACAGCCGGAAACGCGATTGGCCCTGCCGGCTCTTTCGACTCGGTCTTCATGACGATGGACACTTTTGCGGACATGAACGCTGCAAACGGCTTGACCGTGGAACCGAATGTCGTGTATCTTTACGCGGATGAAGCAGGCAATTCCCAGGACATCAAAGATGCGATCAACGGACTGGGTTATGCCGGCTCCTCAACCGACACGCTGGCAAAAACCTTCACGAAAATGCTGGATATCTTCACCTATATCCTAGCCGGTGTGGCCGGCATTTCCTTGTTCGTATCGGCCATCATGATCCTGACCGTCCTCTACATCAGCGTCGTTGAGCGGACACAGGAAATCGGCGTCATCAAAGCGATCGGTGGGCGCAACAAAGATATCCGCCGCATCTTCGTCTCTGAATCCTTCCTGATCGGCCTGTTCAGCGGCCTGCTGGGTGTCGGCATCGCGGCTCTCCTTTCCGCAATCGGGAACGTGGCGGTCGAGCGCATCTTCGGGACGACCATCCTGCACATGACCCCGACCTATGCCTTGTTGGGCATCCTGGCCAGTGTCATCATCAGCGTCATCGCCGGTGTCTTCCCTGCCAACAAAGCCGCCAAGCTCGATCCAATCGAAGCTTTGCGTCATGACTAAGTTTTTAAATAGCTAAAACCAGCCATCCAACCTCGTTTTGAGGTTGGATGGCTGGTTTTTTTGGGTAAAGGCAAAAAGATTTAGAATGTTTCGAACCTCGGGGCGGGGAACTTTGAACTGCGCGCAAGCGGACGCTTTCGCTTTTTTCTTTTGGAATGCGAACCCAAGAATTGGATTCCATAATCATTTTTGGTTTCCAAACCTTTATCCAAAGACTCTGAAATTATCACATCAACGAAAAAAGGTATGTACTGCGTATATTCCTTTTGACATTTCATTTTAAAGTCTATTCAACAAGAGATAGCATCCCATTTGACACACACGTACTAAGCACGTATAGTACTATTAAAGAGGAGTTCAATAAATTGAGAACCCGTGACTTAATTAAACTTTTCGAACAAAATGGATGGTGGTTTCTGAACCATGGGGGCAATCATGATATTTACATCAACGGAAATTTAAAAGAACAGATTGTTCGACACAAGGAAACAAATGAACACTTGGCAAAAGCTCTTATCAGAAAGTACGACCTTAAATGAAACCTACATTTTACATTTATTATGAATCAACAGGGGGACTCATTATGATTGAAGACAAAGTATACATCTATCCGATCTACATCACCGTCGACTTGGCCGAGGAATATCCTTATTTTGTCGAGATACCGGATGTGAATGGCTACACACAAGGGAAAGATTTGGCGGAGGCCATCACGATGGCGAGGGATTATATCGGTTTTGCCGTCATCGATAAAATGGAGCAAAACGAGCCTCTCCCCTTGCCAGATCAAATCGCCTATCTACAAAAAAATACGCAGATTAAGACACTTGTGGATATCAACTTCAAAAAATATAAAGCACAGCGCGACAACAAAGTGGTGAAAAAGACGCTCACGATTCCCAATTATTTGAATGAACTTGGCATCGAAAAAGGCATCAACTTCTCGTTGACGTTGACAGAGGCTTTAAAGGAAAAATTGGACGTCTGATGCAGCGGCATTATTGAACAAATTAGTTGTATAATCATTAGGAAGCACGTCACTTTTCTATTTGAAATGGGGTTTTAGTTATGGACTATTCAGAAAGTAAATTACCGCCCACCTATGATGTGGCCGAGAACGAGTTACCGTATCAGATTAAATTGGCTCTGTGGCAGACTGCTTTCGGCTTGCAAAAAGTCGATGGCCTCAGCCCATCCGAGTACATGGTCGAGCTGGCCTATGAAAATATAGAAGGAAAAAAAGGATATGACGCCATTTATCGCGAAATTTCGGATTATCACCGGGAAGCACATGTGGATGCAAACACGGTCGAGGCGGATATCGTTTCGCTCCGGATTGCGGAATTGTTAGCTGAAGATCACTTCCTACTCTCCCCTTCCACGCTGTTGGGCATCCACAGGCATTTGTTCACTGATGTTTTCCCGGAAGAAATTCCGGTGGGCAAGTTTCGGACGGTGAATATCACAAAGAAAGAGCCTGTGCTCGATGGGGAGACTGTCCAATACAGTTCGCATTTCATGATTCAGGATACTTTGGCGTACGATTTTGAAAAAGAAAAGAATTTCTCGTACAGGAACCTGACCCACGAGCAAAAAGCGCTGCATGTGATGGCATTTTTGGCAGACATTTGGCAAGTCCATCCTTTCAGGGAAGGAAATACTCGGACGGTCGCTGTTTTCGGTATCCAATATTTGAGGAAATTAGGATTCCACATCGACAATTCACTCTTCAGCGAGCATGCCGCCTACTTCAGAAACTCCCTCGTTTTCTACCATCATCATGGCGAAAAACAGGATAAACATTTCTTGAAAATATTTTTCGAAAATCTGCTGTTGGGCAAAAAGAACGTACTGTTGGATGAAGACATGTATGCGAAAGAATAGGACAAAATGCTCAAAAGAACTAAAAAAACGAAGACGAACAGCACGCGGATGCTGTTGGCCTTCGCTTTTTTTTCGTGAAGTAAACGAATTCCCTGTGGTTATCCGGTTTCCGAGTCTCACCATTGCGCTTTGAACATTTGGATCGAATGTTCGAAGGTTGTCCGATAACGTCTATGAATCAGACAACCGCTGCACGTTCGGTTCGATGGTTGTCCGATAACACCGATGAATCGGACAGCCTCTGCGCGTTCGGTTCAAAGGTTGTCCGATAACGTCTATGAATCAGACAATCGCTGTAAGTTTGGTTCGATGGTTGTCTGATAATGCCGATAAATCGGACAACCCAGGCTACTGTTATCAAAAAAGCAGGAGCTGCTGCCTCAGTCCGAGGCAGCAACTCCTATTAGTGTTCAACATTCATTATTTAGCTACGCCGGCAGTCCATTCTGCGACTAGATCCGGATTAGCTTCCACGAAGGCTGCGGCAGCATCTTCAGCTGATTCGCCTTCATAGATTTGGAGCATCAAAGCTTCGACATCTTCGATAGTCCAGTGGAATTGATCCAATACTTGGTAAGCTTCCGGCATGTCGGTTTCGAGTCCTTCACGAACCATCGTGTGGACTGTCTCTTCGCCGCCGAAAATGCCGTTGGGATCATCCAGGTATTTCAGGTCATAAGCCGAGAATTTCCAGTGCGGGTTCCAAGCTGTGATGATGATCTCTTCTTCATTTTCGATTGCTTGTCCGAGCGTGACGGTCATCGCGCCGGATGAAGACGTCTCGATTGCCCAATCGCTCAAGTTCGGATATCCGGTCAGCGCATTTTCAGCGGCTGCTACGATACCGGCGCCCGGCTCGATGCCGGTGATGGATTTGCCGGCTTGATCGGTCAGATCTGCGATCGAGTCGACATCCATATAGGCAGGAACGGCCAAACCGATTTTCGCGCCTTCAAGGTTTCCGCCCAGGTCGACCATCTTGTCACCGTATTCTTCCATTTGCGCGCCGTGCGTTCCTGGCAGCCAAGCGCTCAGCATGGCATCCGCTTCGCCAGTGGAGACGGCTTCCCACATGATGGCATTGTCCAATGGGGTCAAGGTCACATCGTAACCGAGGTCTTCCAATACTTGAGCAACGACATGGTTTGTGGCCACCGCGTCATCCCATTCGACGTAAGCCAGTTCGATTTCCTGGCCTTTGCCGACTGTATCTTCCATGGATTCTGTTTCGGCTGCACCGCAGCCAGCGGCGATCAGTGTGACTCCCAAGCCTAATCCGGCCTTAAGTCCAAGGTTTTTCCAGTTACGTTTTGTTGTTTTAGTCATATGTATGTTTCTCTCCTTTTTGTTTGGCAATCAGGAATCGTTGCGTCATTAAACAGTGTTATGAGGCGCTCTTTTTGCTGAATTTTTGGGTCAGACGGTCGATGATGATGGCAAGCACAACCAAGGCCAATCCGGATACGAAACCGGAACCGATTTTGGCGCGTTGCAAGGCGGAAAGGACATTACGGCCCAATCCAGGGGCACCGATCATCGAAGCGATCACGACCATCGACAAGGACAGCATAACGGTTTGGTTGATGCCGGCCATGATCGTGGCTTTCGCCAATGGTAATTCGACTTTGAACAACCTTTGCGCACCGGTGCTACCGAATGATTCGGCTGCTTCAACCAGTTCGGTGGAGACTTGTCTGATCCCCAGATTCGTGAAGCGGACGGTCGGCGGGATCGCGAAAATAAGTGACGCGAGCACCCCGGGAACCATCCCGATTCCGAAGAAGGCTACAGCCGGAATCAGATAAACAAAGGCCGGCATCGTCTGCATGAAATCCAGGATCGGATTGATGATGTTGTTCGCGATTTTGCTTTTCGCCATCAGGATACCGAAAGGCACGCCGATCAGGACGGACAGCAAGCTCGAGAACAAGACCAGCGTCAAGGTGAACATCAAGTCTTCCCATAGCCCTTGATTGTGGATAAACCAGAGACCGACGACAGAAAAGATGGCCAGGCCGAATTTTTTGCCTGAAGCAAAGAATGCCAGCAGCGCCACTAATGCAATCAGGATGACTGCCGGAATGGCCGTCAGCGTTGACGTCATCAGATCAATCAACGTCTGCGAAGACGCTTTGATCGGATCGAAAAGGAAACTGAACGTGTCAGCGGTCTTGTCCGTGACATATTCCGCAAAATCGGCAACCGGTAATTCAGGAATGAAATTTAACAGATTATCCATTTACGGACACCTCACTTTCTCCTGCCAAAGCGGCTATGACGGCGCCTCTGACAAGTACACCCACCAATCTGTCGTTTTCGATGACAGCGACCGGCGAGCTTGAATCATGGATGATCGGGAAAATATCGCTCAAGGTAGTATCTTTGGAGACTGTCGGGATATCTTCTCTGAGGATGCCATCCACTTTCGTAGCATTGGCTTTCAACGCTTTCGTGGCGTCCTCGGCAGTGATGTACCCTTTCAGTCTGCGGTGATTGTCCACCACCAGGATCGTCGAAATCCCTTCTTGGCGCAATAATTCCAACGCGAAGAGCGGCCCGTGTTTTTCGATATTCATGACGATCGGACGCTTCATGATGTGTTCGGCAGTCAGCACTTTCGAACGGTCGACGTCCTCCACGAATTTTTCGACATAGCGCGTTGCCGGATTGGTCAAAATTTCCTCAGGCGTACCGATTTGGACCAATTCCCCGTCCTTCAGCAGCGCGATCCGATCCCCGATACGCAAAGCTTCGTTCAGATCATGGGTGATGAAGATGATGGTCTTGCTGACATTTGCCTGCAGATCCAACAGTTCATCCTGCATCTCACGACGGATCAATGGATCCAAAGCCGAGAAGGCCTCGTCCATCAATAGAATTTCCGGGTCATTCGCCAAGGCACGGGCCAACCCGACCCGTTGCTGCATCCCACCTGATAATTGGTGCGGATACTGATCGCTGTAATCGCCCAGGCCTGAATTTTCCAAAGCCTGTTGCGCTCTTTCCTTGCGCTCGGCTTTTGCTACGCCCTGCACTTCGAGTCCGTACTCGGTGTTCTCCAAAATCGTGCGGTGCGGGAATAAGCCGAAGTTCTGGAAAACCATACTCATTTTTTCCCGACGGACTTGGCGTAATGCCTTCTTGTCCATGATCGACAAATTTTCGCCATCGATCAGGATGTTCCCCTTCGTCGGTTCGATCAGACGGTTGAACATCCGCACAAGTGTCGACTTCCCGCTTCCGGAAAGACCCATGATGACGAAGATTTCCCCTTCTTCTATGGAAAGACTGACGTTGTTGACCCCTACTGTCGCCCCAGTGGCACGCAGGATGTCCTGTTTGCTCTTCTTTTGTTCAAGCAGTTCCAGAGCCTTATCTGCTTTTTTTCCAAAAATTTTCGTTACGTTCTCTATTTTTATTTTCGGCAAGTGCATTGCTCCTCTCAAATTTTTGATGCTATATGCGTGGATTCTCTTCGTAATGGGAATGTGATCCCGGATCCGCCTATGGGTCTCTGCAATGTACAAATATAGTGTTATATTTTCATTTATTCCGAAAACATAAATTGAAGATAATTTCGTTACATCACAAAGCTATATCCACTATTATCCAGTTATGGCGCGGATATGCAAATCAAAAATGAATTATTTGTGAATTTTCCGCGAAAAAGTATACGGTTACACGCGCTTCCTAAAGGTAACTGCGGAGTATCCGGATTTTTTTAAATTAACTTCTTGGATGAATCGTTATGTTGACATACGCACCACACAACATACGGACACCACCGATGTTTTTTCTGTGCTTAGAGCTCAAATTGTCGAATGTGTTCCCGGCATTCGACTGTACGGCGGCTCGTAATGTCAAAATTGTCGAATGTCATCAGCTATTCGACAATTTCGCCGTTTCCAGAGTGCAGATTGTCGAATAGCGGTGGTTCATTCGACAATTCGCGAAAATCCGGTAACTTGTACACGCCATTCAGTCGTCAGCAGCCCCGCAGCGCGCACCGACAGGTTATTTTACAAGCACTTGTATCGAGAAAGCCCGCCAAAATGGTTTTGGCGGGCTTTTAGGGACAGATTTCCTGAAAATAACCTTCCAATGCACGCTTGGCGGGGAAACTCGGTTGCGCGCGCTGCTTTTTTCCCCACCAAACCGCTTTTGGCGGGCTATTCCGTGTCTCCACGCCTCTCCATCCGCGCCTCCGCAAGCCAAATGCAAAAAAACGCACCACCATTGCTCTGCCAAACAGAGTTAATGGGTGGTGCGTTCAACTATCATTCGCTGCTGCTTCAGGCGAATTCCCAAAGTTCGAGGCTGTAATCGATTGTGCTGCCTGCCGCGAGCGACAGGCAGGTTTCTCCCGCTTGCGGGAATACACGGGAAGTGAAGGTGCCTTCGCCGTCGTTGACGAAGATTTCGATTGAACTAGTGTCGACGAAAATCTGCAGTTTCACTGCATCCATGTGTTCGACCGTCAGGGTGCGTGTCGTTCCGAATTCTTCAGCGAATGGGATGCCGCAGCGACTACGGTCGATCGTGATCTTATTCGTATTCGGATCCAAAGTGATGCGGAAACGCTTGTCGTTGGTCGCATCTTCGCAGAGATCCAATGTTACCGGCGCGTGGTCGGCTGTCGCCGGAAATGCTACATCCAGCTTGAGTTCGTAGCAATTTGCGCCACTGCGCTCGAAATGCTTAGCTTCAGACAACAAGCCGGATTCAGACAAGGCCTGCTCTTTGCGCAAAGCAACCAATTCGCGGACCGGTTGCTGGATCAGTTTGCCATCCTTGATGGACAACTCGCGCGGCAAGGTCAGGCAGTGTGCCCAGTCTTCGCTGTCGGTCGGATACGCGACATCCGGTAATCCCATCCAAGCCGTCAAGATGCGGCGGCCATCCGGGCTTTCGGCGGTCTGCGTGGCATAGAAATCGAATCCGGCATCCAGTTCCTGGAAACCATCATGCTCCAATTTCAGCTCCTCCATCCGGAAATCATCAGCGATGACATAGCCGGTCTGGAATATGTTGTGGTAACGGTCACCTTCCGGCTGCAGGCCGTGCGGCGAAAACAGCAGCACCGTTTTGCCGTCGATTTCGAACAGGTCTGGGCATTCCCACATGAAACCAAATTCCGGCAAGCCAGTATCAACTTCACCCATCAATTCCCATTCCAAGGCATCCTTGGAACGGTACAGCAGGATTGTGCCGGTTTCGTCGGTGCGTTGGGCACCAATGACGGCATAGTAGAGGCCGTGCTGCTTCCACACTTTGGGATCGCGGACATGGTCGGTGTAGCCATCCGGATTGCCGGCGATAGCAGGCGGCAGGAACTTCGTGAAGCTGCCGTCCGCTTCCATGCGGGCGACGATTTGGTTCGGCACCCTTTCCCATTCTTCCGTGCGGACATTGCCGGTGTACATGATGTGCAGCTGGCCGTCTTTGACGAAGCCGCTGCCGGAATAGACGCCGTGGCTGTCGTACGGGGTGTCAGGAAACAGCGCGACGCCCTCTTCATTCCATTGCACGAGGTCCGTCGAAGTCAGATGGAACCAGTGTTTCAGGCCGTGGACTGCGCCCATCGGAAACCATTGATAGAAAAGATGCCATTTGCCGTCGAAATAAGTGAAGCCGTTCGGGTCGTTCAAAAGGCCTGTGTTCGGTTGGATGTGGTAGTTTTGGCGGAAGGGGGACTGCGCCACCCTTTTCGCCAATTCGTCCAGATAGTTGTCGGAATAATCCGAGATTTGTTTATAGCGCTCCTCGCGCGTCCATTCTTTCATCGTGTTATTCCTTTCTTTGTCTGTTTGATTAAGCAATTTTCTTAGTCCAGTCGCGTTTGCTTAAGACATAGGTCATGGATACTGTCGTGAGTGTCGCAATCAGCATGCCCAAGACGTAGATCCACAAGTCTTCTTGTTTGATCGAGATGACGCCCGGCAGGCCGGCTGCGCCCATTGCGATCGCTTTAACCTTGAAGAAGGAGATGAACGCGCTGCTGACACCAGAACCGATCATTGCTGCGTAGAACGGGTAGCGGTATTTCAAGTTGATACCGAACATGGCAGGCTCAGTGATTCCCAAGTAAGCAGAGATGGCGGAAGCGGAAGCCAAGCTTTTCGCTTTTTGTTCCTTGATAATGAAGAACATCGCCAATGCGGCAGCTCCTTGAGCCACGTTTGACATAGCGGCGATCGGGAAGATGAACGTACCGCCTGTTTTGGCGATATCAGCCAACAATTGCGTTTCGACAGCGATGAAGCTGTGGTGCATACCGGTAACGACCAGTGGAGCGTAGAAGAAACCGATGATGGCTCCGCCGATGGCACCTGTTGTGTCATACAACCATACAAGGCTGTTTGTCATCACGTCGCCGAGTGTGCGCGTCAGAGGTCCCACCAAAGTGAAAGTCAGGAAGCCAGTGCTGATTATAGCGAACAGCGGTGTGACCAGGTTATCCAATGATGTGTGCACGCGTTTGTGCAAGAAAGTTTCGATTTTTGCCAAGATGTAAGATGCGAACAAGATCGGCAGGACGGTACCTTGGTAACCGACTTTCGCGATTTCGAATCCGAAGATATCCCAGAAAGGCACTTCGCCCGCAGCCAAGACAGCTGGATAAGCGTAGGCATTGACAAGATCCGGGTGGACCATCAACATCCCCAAAACAGCTCCCAAGTATGGATTTCCGCCGAATTTCTGCGTTGCGCTGAAACCGATCAGGACTGGAAGGAAGACATATGCCGCGTTGGAGAAAGTGTTGATCATCGCTGCAAACCCTTCGATAGCCGGATAAGCTTCAATCAATGATTTTCCGGCAAAGAACAAATCCTGTGCCGTGAATACGTTGTTCAATCCCATCATCAAACCACAGGCTACGATGGCCGGGATGATCGGTACGAAGATATCCGAAAGCATCTTGACGCCCTGTTGGATCGGGTTCAGTTTTTGCGTACCGGCTGTTTTGACTTCTTCCTTGCTCATGGCGTCGATGCCAGCCATTTTGATGAATTCTTTGTAGACTTCATTGACTGTTCCGGAACCCAGAATGATCTGGTATTGACCCGCTGTGGAGAAAGTCCCTTTGACTTCGTCGCGTGCGTCCAATCCCGCTTGGTCGACCTTGCTTTCATCCCTCAAAACCAAGCGTAGTCGTGTCGCACAGTGCGTCGCTGCCTGTACATTGTCTTTTCCGCCGATATCCGTCAACAATTCTTCTGCAATCTTTTTGTAATCTATTTTTTCTCCCTCTTTCCTTTAATCTGTTCTGCCTAAGAATAAGTGCAATAATAACAATACTTCGCTTCCATGCGGAACCGGTTCCTTTTTGGTTCAAAACGACAAGGAGCAGGTTTTCAGTGTTGGTGAAACCGGTTCCTCTTAATAAGAAGAGTAAACCCTTTCAAAGATAAAGTCAAGCGTTTTCTAAAAATTTATTTTGTATTTTTTATAGATCGGCTGACGATGGCCTTTCCGCTCGATTCGGCCTCCGCGTAATCCGCTGAGGCTGAAGATAGTCATGTGGAAGGAAAAAGAAGGAACTTCCGACAATTACAGGGAGCAGGTTTTATTGAGTGCTGCATAAAGTCTCTTTTTTTGAATGTCCTTGACATTGGGTCCACATTATCAGTACCACCCAACGATTTGTTGCTTTCTTCATTAAAGCCTGAGATGGACTTTCACCACAAAGTTATCACCCGTTCCGGGCGCACGTTAGAAGGGGGTGTCTCAATAGGAGGCAGCCTCTTATTTGCGGTTTGGCGGGGTAGGTCTGCCCATAAACCTAGAAAAGGGAGTGCCTCAGAACCAGAAAATCCTTTTCTGGTTCTGAGGCACTCCCCTCTTTCTTTATTTAATTAATCTAAATTAAGCTGCTCTGAAATTTTATTCGACTGTACTTTCACAGCAATGAACCCTGTCACAAATGCTCCTACAATGACAACTAGGTACTGGATCATAGATGCGAAACTACTGGTGTAAAGCAACAGTCCAGGAATAAAGGTGATTCCCATACCTGTAGCAGATAGGCCAAAGATATACGTAAGCAGACCACCCACAGCTCCTCCCAACATGCCGGAAACCAGTATTCTCAAACTTCTCAGATTCACACCGAAGAGAAGAGGTTCTGTAATTCCAAATAAGGTAGATGTGGAAGAAGAAATAGCGTTAGTTCTCTTTAGTTTAACATTCATTAGTAAAGCTGCACTGATTGCTGCCCCTAATTGTCCAGCCATACTGGCTGTCATAAGTGGATTCAGCACATTTTCACCCGTATCGGCAAGTAACTGAAGCTCAATGATTGATAAAGTGTGATGAAGGCCTGTAATAACCAAGAGTTGTTGAAGTGCGCCAAAAAGGATATATCCAATACCTAAAGGTGCATTGATCAGCATGACGATAAAGTCACTGACTGCAATCTCGAATGTATGAGTGATAGGACCTAAGATAAAGAGCATTAGAAAAATGGTTACTGTTAATGTTACAAACGGCGTTACAATCAGGTCGATGATTTGAGGAACAACTTTTCGTAGCTCTTTCTCAATTCTTGATATTAGATACCCTGCTACGATAGCGGGGATGATAGATCCTTGATAACCTACAATAGGAATATTCAGTCCTAAGAAAGAAACCTTGATTGCTTCAGCGCTTCCACCGGCTACAGCCCAAGCATTAGGCAAATTAGGAGATACCATCATAAGGCCAACTACGATACCGATGATGGGATTTCCACCAAATTTACGAGTGGCACTATAGGCAATAAGTACTGGTAGGAAAGCAAATGCGGTATCTGTCAGCATCTGGAACATGCTCAACATAAATGGACTAAATTCTACACCCAGCTCCACAAGAAGTCCTCTTAAACCCATTAATAGTCCCGTTGTAACCAGTGCAGGAATTAGAGGAATTAGAATATCCGCCAAAGTTCGAACGACTCTCTGAACGGGAGTCATGTTGGAGTAAACTTCTTCTTTAAACGCTGTATCCGCTGATTCATCCATCTTTGTATATTGCTTAAATTCAGAATAGACTTCATTTACCTTTCCAGTTCCGAAAATAAACTGGTGTTGTCCTGTATTAAAAAAGTAACCTTTGCTTCCAGTGACAGCTTCCGCTTTTTCCTTGCTCACCTTGCTGTTATCTCTTAAGATAATTCGAAGTCTTGTAGCACAGTGTTCAAAATTTTTGACATTATCCTGGCCTCCCACAGCGTCAAGAATGTCTTTGATGGTTTGTTCATTTTTCATTAATAATTCCTCCTTTTTTTTAGATCTACCCCTAGTAACAATCCAATTTTTTTCTTGTAGCGATTCTATAGAGCCTATGGTTATGTACCTGTTCCATTTCGGGTAAAAAATGTGCTCACGTCATGAGTTTCATTAAGCTTCCATCTTCGTTGAAGGTATAAATAGTAGCTAAATAATTTCATGTTCACTTCTAAGAAACAAAAGCTCTCTGATATCAAAACACACCGAACGGAACCGGTTCCTCTACAACTGAATAGTAAACCCTTTCAAAAATAATGTCAAGCGTTTTCTCAAAAATTTTTTTTAGTATTTTCTGGATCGGTAAATCAGAATCGCGCCAGTTTTTTCGGTGCATTGGACACCTATTGCGACGTGATAATTGCTCTGCTGCTCCTATGCTTTCGGATCGCGCACATGATCGGTGTAGCTTTCGGATTGCCAACTTTAGCAAGCGGCAGGAAGTTCCTAAAGCTCTTTTTTTCTTCCAAGCTGGCGACGCTTTTGCTCGGCACCCTATCCCATTTCCACACCGGTATCCGTCAACACTTCTCCTGCAATTTTTTGGTGATCTGTTTTTTTCTCCTTCCTTTTTTTGATCTGTTGTTCCTAAGAATAAGTGCAATAAAAGCTTTGTTTCGCCTCGCTTCGGAACCGGTTCCTTCCCGGCCCAAAATGATAAGGAGCAGGTTTTCTGTATTGGTGAAACCGGTTCCTCTTGATATGAATAGTAAACCCTTTCAAAGATAAAGTCAAGCGTTTTCTAAAAATTTATTTTATTTTTTTGTGGACCGTCTTGCGATGGTCTTTATTTGCCAAAAGCGTTAAAATGAAGGTAAAGAGCGACATGACACAGGTTTGGGAGGTTTTTTGACCATGACGATAAATGAGAAAATGTCCGAAAAATTTGATGGTTTGGCGGCTTTGATCGGCCACACCCCGATGCTGGAAATTTCCTTACTTTACAAAGGCGAACCGCGGATCGTATACGCGAAGGCAGAATACTACAATTACTCCGGCAGCATCAAAGACCGCGTCGCCGCCCACATTCTCCGCCAGGCGTACGAAACGGGCGCCATCGCTGAAGGCATGCCGATCGCGGAGGCGACCAGCGGAAACACAGGCATCGCTTTTGCTGCGAGTGGGGCCTACCTGGGTAATCCGGTCACGATTTTCATGCCCGACTGGATGAGCAAGGAGCGGATTAACTTGATCGAAAGTTTCGGTGCAACGATTCGGCTCGTTTCCAAAGCGGAAGGCGGCTTCACCGGTTCGATTGCCCTCGCTGACAGGATGGGTGAAAACGAAGGCGCCTTCCTGCCGCACCAATTCTCCAATCTTGAAAATTGTGCCGCCCACTACGCGACAACGGGAAAAGAGATTCTGGCTCAACTGGCGGCTTTCGGCAAAAGACCGCAAGGCTTCGTCGCCGGCGTCGGTACCGGCGGAACGCTGATGGGCGTCAAAGATATTCTTCAGGAAACTTATCCGGATTGCCTCGCCTTCCCGCTCGATCCGGCCTCCTCCCCGACGATGGCGACTTGCGGAAAAGTCGTCGGCCCGCATCGGATTTTCGGCATCGGCGACGAGTTCGTGCCGGCTATCGTCAAACTGGATCAGCTGGACAACATCCTATTGATCGATGACTGCGACGCCATCAACATGTCCCGCAAACTCGAGCGCGTGCTCGGCTTAGGCGTTGGCATCTCATCGGGCGCCAACTTCTTGGGCGTCCTGAAAGCGCAGGACCTGCTGGGTAATAAGGATGCCGTTGTCGCGACCGTCTTTGCCGACGACAACAAGAAATACCTCTCCACCGACCTGATGTACGAACAAACCGTTTCTGCGGATCATCTCGCATGCGACGTCGAACTGCTCGGCATGCGCGCAATCCATTGAGGCCGAAGCATTATTATGTTAAAGGATAACAAGGAACGGCCAACAAGAAGACAAAAATACAGCTCGGCAACATCGTATTGGATGTTGCCGAACTGTATTTTTGTTATCTTTTCGCATTCATTCACCCTTTACTCGACCACTACTTTCCAATCGGCCGCGACCGGATCACTGGTGACGGCGATCCATTCCGAAGGAGCGCCTGCGATCACCGTGTAGAGCCGAGCAGTATCGCCCTTAAATGCAGGAACATCCGCTACTGTCGGATCAGCGGTGACATAGATCAGGCGGTCGCTGACAATCTTCGTCGTGCCAATCTGGTCGGCACCGGCGTAGCCCGCTTGCGAGCTGTCGAGGACCATATTTTTGAAAGAAACAGTTGCATAAGGTTTTGTAATCATATAATTCACAAAAAGGAACGGTGTCAGCGTATTCGTACCATATGTCACATTATCCAGGACGAACTTGTCGATCCGGGCCCATGCGAGTGGCTGCATCGATACCGCGGTTTCCGCATCGAAATAGACATCATTCAAGTAACTTTCGGCCACACCGAAATTTAAGTAGCCGGTCGTGAACCCGCTGTGGAACACGCAGTCGTTGAGCGTCAATTTGCCGAAATAACCATTCAGGGCGACTACCTCCTTGTTCGTCTCCAGCAAATCCTGTACGTCTGCGCGCTCGAAAGTGCAATCATTGAAAGTCGTTTGGTAATCGTCTTTTGGCAGATCGTTGAAACTGTCGATGACGCGCACAACTACACCATTCACATCTTCCGTCATGCTCGGAGTCACCGCGAAGGTAACGTCATTGAATGTGCAGTCGGTGGCGTTCATCACTTCCACATTCCCGAGCGTCGAGCCCTCTATAGTGATTTTGTTCTTGAAACCGTAAATCACCGTCTTGCCGCCGATGATGGTCGAATCGGTCACATTCACGACGGACCCCTCCTGCGTGCCGAGATCGACACTTTCATGGGCTGTCAGCCTTTCAATAGTCAATGTCGTTTTGTTATGGGGCTCGGTATCGATTTCGATGTCCATCGCCTTTCCGAATTGGCTCTTCTCGGCGACAAAATCAGTGATTTTGATTGTAGACGGGCTGCCGCTTGCGACCACACCGCCGCGGAAGCAATTGTATGATGTGCTATCACTCACCGTCACCGCTGCATTCGTGTAGACATGCACTCCATCGCCGCACCAATTCTGGAAGCGGCAGGCAATCACTTTTCCGCGCAGCATCCCCGCTTTTTCGGTCGAGCCGGAGAAG
>ERZ1023652.113-NODE-113-length-18528-cov-12.835770_pt1 | contig 18528 bp, 10 predicted proteins | sample MGYA00520879_ERZ1023652 | MGnify/ENA primary metagenome ERZ1023652 (study PRJEB33180, sample SAMEA4044469) | wastewater metagenome | place: Denmark | collected 2016-04-02 | study: EMG produced TPA metagenomics assembly of the PRJEB13832 data set (Local...
CCAGGTGTCGTTGGCGATTTCATGGTCGTCCCACACGGCAATCATGGGTGCGGCGGCATGCAGGGCCTGCAGGTCGGGATCGGTCTTGTACTGCGCGTGGCGCATGCGGTAGTCGGCCAGTGTGAGAATCTCGGTGGCGGGCAGCGACAGGCGGCCCAGTTGCTCGGCGTTGGCCGAGGCATAACCACCGCGCGGGTACTCATACAAGTAGTCGCCCAAGTGCACGGTGGCATCGAGGTCGCTGCGGCGTGCGGCTTCGGCATACACGTTGAAGTAACCCGCAGGGTAATTGGCGCACGAGAACACGGCCAGCTTGACCTGTGCCACGCTGCCCGTGGGCAGCGTGCGGGTGCGTGCTGCGGCAGACTGAGCCGCGTAGGCCTTGAAGCGGTAGTGGTAGGCCGTGACGGGCTTGAGGCCAGTGGCATCGACCTTGACGGTGAAGTCCTTGGCGGCCGTGGCGGTGGCCTGGCCTTTGGCCACCACGGTGGTGAATGCCGCGTCGCTGGCCAGCTCCCACTGCACAGGAATGTCGGCGGTGTGGCCTGCAGGCGGCGTGACGCGGGTCCACAGCATGACGCGGTCGGCGAGCGGGTCGCCACTGGCCACGCCGTGGGCAAACCGCACCTCCGGGTCGTTGTCGCTGCCACCGCAGGCGGCCAGCGGCAAGGTGCCGAGCGCAGTGGCGCCCAGGGCCAGCTGGCGCACGAAGACGCGGCGGCTTTCATCGGCGGGAGCGGCGTCGCGGATGGGGTGGGGCGTGGGACGAACGGGAGTTTTCATGGTTGTGGCGTTCCGTACAAAACCGCCAAGGCTGACAGGCGGATGTGACGGCCTCATGAACGCAGCCCCATGCAAAAAACCCGTGGCAACGTTGTGCGTTGCCACGGGTTCTAAAGAAATGAAATCTGATTGTTTTTAGCCTGTAGCGCTTATCCAACAAGCGCTAGTAGCTATTATTTTGTGAGCGACTTGAACACGTCGCGTGCAATGGCGACGGTGTCGGCAATGTCCTGCTCTGTGTGTGCGGCGCTCACAAACCCTGCTTCGTAGAGTGCGGGCGCGATGTACACGCCCCGGTCCAGCAGCCCATGAAAGAGCTGGTTGAAGCGCACGCCATCCGTCTTCAGAACCTGTGCGTAATTTTGTGGCAGCTCGGGCAGCAGGAAAAAGCCGAACATGCCGCCTTCGCAGTCGGCGCTGAAAGGCACGCCCTCGGCGGCTGCGGCAGCTGCCAAGCCATCCACCAGCGAGCGGGTGCGGGCGGAGAGCGCGTCAAAGAAGCCAGGCTTCTTGATTTCGCGCAGCGTGGCCAGGCCGCAGGCTGTGGCCACAGGGTTGCCCGACAGCGTGCCAGCCTGGTACACCGCGCCCAGCGGAGCGAGGTTTTCCATGATCGCGCGCGAAGCGCCAAAAGCCGCCAGCGGCATGCCGCCGCCAATCACCTTGCCCAGCACGGTGATGTCGGGCTTGAAGCCCGGGATGCTTTTTGCATAGACGCTTTGTGCGCTGCCCAGGGCCACGCGAAAACCGGTCATCACTTCGTCCAGAACGAGCAGCGCACCATATTCGGTGCACAGCTCGCGGCAGCGGCGCATGAACGGCACGCTGGCGCGCACCAGGTTCATGTTGCCGGCGATGGGCTCGATCATCAGGCAGGCGAGTTCCTTGCCATGCAGCACGAAGGCTTCTTCGAGTTGGGGGATGTTGTTGTATTCAAGAACAATGGTGTGTTGCACCACCTCGGGCGGCACGCCCGCACTCGTGGCGTTGCCAAAGGTGGCCAGGCCCGAACCGGCCTTGACCAGCAGCGCATCGGCGTGGCCGTGGTAGCAGCCCTCGAACTTGATGAGCTTGCTGCGTCCCGTGGCACCGCGCGCCAGGCGGATGGCGCTCATGCCCGCTTCGGTGCCCGAGCTGACCAGCCGGATCATCTCCATGGACGGCACCAGGCCCAGGATTTCTTCGGCCAGCTCGATCTCGCGCTCGGTGGGGGCGCCAAAGCTGAAGCCTTCCAGTGCAGCCTTTTGCACGGCTTCGAGCACGGCCGGGTGACCGTGGCCCAGGATCATCGGGCCCCAGGAGCCGATGTAGTCAATGAAGCGCTGGTCGTTGGCGTCCCAGAAGTAAGCTCCTTGCGCACGCTTCACAAAGCGCGGCGTGCCGCCCACGGCCTTGAAGGCCCGCACAGGCGAGTTCACGCCACCGGGGATGAGCGCCTTGGCGCGTTCGAACAGAGGGATGTTGAGGTCAGTGTTTGGTGTCATGAGGGGGCATCACAAAGCCTTCGATGGCCAGTGTTTCGTCAAGGGGTTCGTCTTCATCGTCATCTTCATCATCGGGCTGGGCCCAGAACATGCGATCGGGAATGATGTGGCCCATTCCTGGGCGGAATCCGGCATCCAGGCAGCGGTCCAGGTAACTGAGCGCCTCGCTCGTGGCTTCGCCGAGATCATTGCCGCTGGCCACCAGGGCCGTGAGGGCCGCCGAGAGCGTGTCGCCCGCGCCCGAAAAGGTGGCGTCAAACAGCTCGAACTTGACACTGCCCAGCACGGTCTGGGGCGATGCCAGCACGTTTTCTACAAACTGCTCGGGCAGGGGAATGCCCGTGACCAGGGTGTATGGCACACCCATCTCTGCGGCGGCGCGGGCGATGTCGCGGGCCGTAGGGCTGCGGTCGCTTTTCCAGTCGGGAAGCAGCCAGCGCCACAACGTACTGTGGTTTCCAACCAACACCGAGGTTTGCGGCAACAGCAGCTCGCGAAAAGCGTCCAGGTACTGGTCAATCAGGTCATCCTGCCACCACGAAAGATTGGGCATGTAGGCGATGACCGGCACCTCGTCGTAATCGGTAGTGATCTCTGCAATGGCGCTGATGTTCTCGGGGCTGCCCACAAATCCGACCTTGATGGCCTGCACGGGCAGGTCTTCCAGTACCGCCCGCGCCTGCTCGGTAACGGCCTCGTCGTCAAAGCCAAAGTGGGCGAATATCTCGGCTGTGTCCCGTGCGTAGGCGCCTGTGACGACGGCAATGGGGTGCCCGCCAACCGACGCGATGGTGCTGATATCGGCGGTAAGTCCGCCGGCACCGCTGGGGTCGCTGGCGTTGAAAACCAGCACGCAGGCGGGGCTGCCTTCGTCCATGGCCTCGTCGGCAAGGTCCGCTATATCAGAAGAAAGGGGGGTGTTTGTTGTCATGGGCCGGATTCGGCGATAAGGGTGGCACAGAAGCTGCAGCCCCGTGAGATGACTAGATACAATCGTTGCATTCTATGTGAAGGCCCATTAAGCTGTGACCGACTCGAAAACTTGGATGTGTCTGATATGCGGTTGGATATATGACGAAGCAAAAGGTTCGCCTGCGCACGGCATTGCACCCAACACTCCATGGGACCAGGTTCCCATGAATTGGACTTGCCCAGAATGCGGCGCACGCAAAGAAGATTTTGAGCTGGTTCAGATTTGAGGCGCTTTAGCACCCTGTGCTGATGCGTCGTTTGTTTTCTCCATTGGGAGCAGTGACAATTGACTACAACAGGCGCATCTTTCAAAGTGCTCGTGGTGGATGACAGCAATACCATTCGCCGAAGCGCCGAGATTTTTCTCAAGCAGGGAGGGCACGAAGTCCTGCTGGCAGATGACGGTTTTGATGCATTGGCTAAGGTAAACGATTACCAGCCACAGCTTATTTTCTGCGACATTCTGATGCCCAAGCTTGATGGGTATCAAACCTGCGCCATCATCAAGCGCAACGCCCGTTTTGCGGATACTCCGGTTGTCATGCTGTCGTCCAAGGATGGCGTGTTTGACAAGGCGCGCGGTCGCATGGTCGGCTGCCAGGAATATCTCACCAAACCTTTCACCAAAGACCAGTTGTTGCAGGCAGTGCAGCAATTTGGCAATTCCCAACAAGGAGCCATGTAATGCCTATCCAGAAAGTGCTGGTCGTTGACGACTCGAAGACCGAGTTGATGTTTCTGACCGACTTGCTGCAGAAAAAAGGCATGCAAGTGCGTACCGCTGAAAATGCCGAAGAGGCTTTTCGTCGGCTGGCCGAAGAAAAGCCTGATTTGATATTGATGGATGTGGTGATGCCGGGGCAAAACGGATTCCAGTTGACCCGTGCGATCACGCGTGATCCCCTCTATGCCGACGTTCCCATCATCATGTGCACCAGCAAGAATCAAGAGACAGATCGTGTCTGGGGAATGCGGCAAGGCGCACGCGGCTACATCACCAAACCGGTGGATCCGGCCGAGTTGCAGGCCAAGATAGACGCGCTGAACTAAGGCGGTTGCGCGTTCATGGCTAATCGCGAAGCACTGCGAGAACTCCAGACCCGTCTTGCCAGCCGTCTTCAGGCAGCAAGGGGTGAAGGTGTGTCTGTTTCTTCCTGGCTGGCGGTCGAAGCTGCCGGGCAGTCCTATTTATTGCCGCTGGGTCAGTCGGGTGAAATTTTCCCCTGGGTCACGGTGCAGCGGGTTCCCTACACCCAAAAATGGTTTCTGGGTGTAGCCAATCTGCGCGGTGGTCTTGTCGGTGTGGTTGACTTGGCTGGATTGCTGGGATCGACGGTTCCACGCACCGAGCAAACCCTGTCTGACGCCAGCCTGCTTGCTTTCAATGCAGCGCTGGAGGTCAATGCCGCGCTTCTGGTTGACCGGCTGGCGGGTCTGCGAGGCACTGATGCCTTTGTCTCCTCGGAGCCTCCCGCCGATGATGCCCCCGCCTTTTTTGGCACCACCTATGTGGATTCGAGCGGGGCCCGCTGGCAAGAGATCAATCTCCAGATCCTGTCCCAAACCCCTGCTTTTCTGAGTATCAGTGTTTGAGTTTTTCTGTAAGGCTGCACCATGTCCGTTGTGAATCAATTTGGAAAACTGTTCAATCGCAAGCCCGAGGAATCAGACACGGGGCTGGGTGCCGACGTGATCGGCGGTGGTCAGAATGTCCTGACAACGGGATCCATCGAGGGAAATACAATGCGTGAGTCGTATCAGACAGACGCCATGAACAGTGTTCAGGGTGATCCCGATGGCGTGTCGTCCGAGTTGTCCACCACGGACGCGGACGAAGATCTTATTTCTTTGCCATTGCTGGGCAGCAACACGGCGGCTGGCCACCAGCGGAATTTGCTCGCATTGCTGGCCATTGGCGTGGTGCTGCTGGCGCTGATTGCTGGCTGGGTGCTTCGGCAGGCGGATCGTTCCGCCCAGCAGCTGGCTGCTACCGGTCAGTCGCTGATGCAGTCGCAGCGGCTTGCCAAGTCTGTCTCGCAGGCGCTGGTGGGTAGCCCGCAGGCCTTTCCCGATGTGGTGGAGAGCTCAGGGGTGCTGGCCCGCAATGTGCGTGCTCTCAACAGCGGCGACAGCGAACTGGGCGTCGAGTCCCTCGGTGAGCAGTTCAAGTCCGACCTGGAGGGTACGACCCCGCTCATGGAGAGCGCGGAACGCAATGCCGGCGTGGTCATGGGCCAGCAGAAAATCCTGATGCAGGTAGGTGACGCGCTGCGCACCATCAACCGCCAGTCGTCTGATCTGCTGGAGATCGCTGAAACCGTGTTTTCGCTCAAGCTGCAGCAGAACGCGCCAGCCGCCGAAATTTCGGCTGCCGGTCAGCTGGTGATGTTGACCCAACGTATCGGTAAATCGGCCAACGAATTCCAGACCATGGAAGGCGTGAGCCCCGAGGCCGTGTTTTTGCTGGGTAAGGACTTGAACTCGTTCAAGGAAATTGCCCAGGGCCTGCTTGATGGCAGCCCTGAGCTGCGCCTGACGGCCACCAAGGATGCGCAGACACGCGAACAGCTCGAAGCGCTGATCAAGCTCTACGAAGAGACCCGCACGCAAGCCAGCGCCATTCTGGGCAACTTGCAGGGGCTGGTTTCTGCCCGTGAAGCCCAGTCCTCGATCATTAGCGACAGCGAGCCACTGCGTCGCCAGCTGGAAGGCCTGCAGGACAAGCTTTCTTCGCAAACGGGTCTGGGCGCAGGGCAATTTGCTGCCTTGGCACTGGCTGGCCTGTTCGTTCTGCTTTGCGGTATCGGAATTTCCCGCGTGCAACTGCTGGACAGCCGGGGTCGTCAGGCAGCGGCTGAAGAGCAAAAGGATGCAAAGCGCCGGGAGCAGGAAGCCAAGCGCCAGGAGCAGGAAGCCAAGCGCGTCAATGACGCCAATCAGGCAGCCATTTTGCGTCTGATGAACGAATTGCAATCGGTGGCTGAAGGGGATCTGACACAGGAAGCCACTGTGACGGAAGACATCACCGGCGCCATTGCCGACTCGGTGAACTACACGGTGGAAGAATTGCGCCAGCTGGTGGGAAGCGTTCAGAACACGGCGACCCGCGTGGCGCAGACGACCGCCCAGGTGGACAGCACGTCGACGGAACTCCTTGCCGCTTCCACTGAACAGCTGCGTGAAATTCGTGAAACCGGCCGGTCCGTTCTGGACATGGCGACCCGAATCAATGAAGTGTCCACACAGGCGCAAGAGTCTGCCACGGTGGCTCGCCAGTCGCTGCAGGCGGCTGACTCGGGCTTGCAGGCCGTGCAGAACGCCATTGGTGGTATGAATTCGATTCGCGACCAGATTCAGGACACATCCAAGCGGATCAAGCGCCTCGGTGAATCTTCGCAGGAGATCGGTGAAATCACCGAGCTGATTTCCGACATTACCGAACAGACGAACGTGCTGGCCCTGAATGCAGCCATTCAGGCCGCTTCTGCGGGCGATGCAGGTCGAGGTTTCTCAGTGGTGGCGGAAGAAGTGCAGCGGCTGGCTGAGCGATCTGCCGATGCCACACGGCAGATTTCGGCCCTGGTGAAAGCCATTCAGACTGACACCCAGGATGCTGTGGCCGCTATGGAGCGTTCCACGCAGGGTGTGGTTGAAGGAGCCCGACTGTCTGACAGTGCAGGTACTGCGCTGACCGAGATCGACCGCGTGTCGCGCCGCCTGGCCGAGCTGATTGAGCAGATTTCGTCTTCGACGTCCCGTGAAGCCGTTCTGGCCAACGAGGTGGCCGACAACATCCAGCACATTTTTGCGGTGACCGAGCAGACGGGTGAAGGTACACGCACGACAGCACAGCAGGTGCGTGAGCTTTCGCACATGGCTGAAGAACTGCGCCAATCGGTGGCACGTTTCAAGATCGCCTAACGCCGCCATCAAGCAGTCATCAACCAGCGGCTCATTTCAGCCGGGGACGAATTCATGTCATCTATTGATGTCAACAATGCACCGGCCACAGATGGAATCCCGGGCGATCAAGACCTGGGTCCTTTGGCGTGGGTGCTTGACGAGCTGCGCAAATCTCTCGATGGCGCAGTCAAGGCGATGCGCCGCTTTGTGCGCGACGCCGAACTGGCACGTGAGTCGGATTTAGCGTCCCTGGATGCGGGTGCTTTGCGCATTGCGCGGCAGCAGCTGCACCAGGCGAGCGGGGCGCTTGAAATGGTGGGCATGGGTTCGCCAGCGCTGGTCCTGCGTGCCATGGAATCGGCTGTTCAAAAATTTGTGCAACGTCCTGAGCAATGCACGGATGAAGCGGCGGCAGTCATCGAGCGTGCCAGTTTCGCGCTCATTGAATACCTTGAAAACGTACTGGGTGGCAAATCCGCGTCTGCAGTAGCCCTGTTCCCTCAGTACCGGGATGCCCGGGCACTGGCGGGTGGCGAGCGTGCTCACCCCGCAGACCTGTGGCCTGCTGAGCGTCGCTTTCGTGAGCCGGAAGACTCTGTAGCCGTTGCTCCGCTGCCCTATGGCCCCGAAGCCCGGGCGCGCCTTGATTCCGCTGTTCTAAAAATCGTCAAATCGGGCGATCTGAGCGCTGCGACCAGCATGCGTGAAACCTGTCTGGGCTTTGTTGCGGCCCAGTCAGACCGACATGCGCGTGCCTTCTGGAAGATTTGTGCCGGCTTTTTCGAAGCCCTTGGCAAGGGCATGCTGGCCCCTGATGTCTATGTGAAGCGGGTAGCGTCCCGCGTGCTGATGCAATACGCCACGCTGGCCAAAGGCGACACCGCGATTGCGGATCGCCTGGTTCAGGATCTGCTTTTCTTCTGTTCACAGGCTAGGCCAGCGGACGGTGAAGAGGACAAGGCTCCGGCGCTGCAAGCAGTGCGAAAGTCGTTTGGCCTGGAGCGGTTCAAACCGGTCGACTATGAAACCGCGCGTTTCGGACGGTTTGATCCTGCCTTGCTGGCGCAGGCCCGCAAGCGCATTGCGTCCGCCACGGAAACCTGGTCGGCGCTCGCCGGTGGTGATCGCAACAAGCTTAAGCCTGCGGCTGATCAGTTCAGCCTGGTTTGCGACTCATTGCGCAAACTGCATCCGGGAAGCGAGAGTCTCGCTGCGGGCCTGACCCGTGCTGTTGAGGCAACGACGCGATCAGGAGAGCCTCCGTCCGCAGCGCTGGCGATGGAGGTGGCGACCTCGGTGCTTTACCTTCAGGCGGCTTTTGAGGAACTGGATGCTGCCGACGACCAGATGGAGGTGCGTGCAGAACGTCTCGCGGAGCGACTGGATGCCGTGGGTGCAGGCGCAGAGCCAGAACCCCTTGAGCTGTGGATGGAAGAGCTGTACCGGCGTGTCAGCGACAACCAGACCATGGGCAGTGTGGTGGACGAGTTGCGCTCCACCCTGGGCGAGGCAGAGAAATCACTAGACCAGTTTTTCCGCAATCCGCAAGACACGGCGGTGCTCGCGGCAGTGCCGGGCCACTTGGCACAGATGCGTGGCGTGCTGTCCGTACTGGGCCTGGACCAGGCGTCGCTGGCGGTGGTGCGCATGCGCGACACCGTCGAGCGGCTGCTCATCAATGAAATTCCAGAAGAAGAGCGCCAGCCCTCATTCGAGAAACTGGGTAACAGTCTGGGTGCGCTCGGGTTCCTGATCGACATGTTGAGCTACCAGCGCACGATGGCGCGCAAGCTCTTTGTCTACGATGAAGAACTGGGTGAGCTGCGCATTCTGGTGGGCAAAGCCCGCGCGCGTGCCACAGATGATGTGGCAGAAGCACCGGAGAAATTGGAGGAGCGCGTCGCTCCGCCGCTGCCCGATGTTGTGCCGCGCTTCCCTGCGCAGGAGGTGCCCGCGTCGGCACCGGCCGTTACGGCAACGCCGGCGGACGCCAGCCCTGCTGCTGCATCGGACGAGTTGGCATCCGATATTTTCTTTGACCTGCAAACACCGCAGGAGCCGTTGCCGGTAGCGTCTGACCTGCCACCTGTCGTGGTGCCCTCTGCCGTTCCCGCTTCGCAGCCGGAGGTGGACGATGAGTTGCTGGATGTGTTTCTGGAAGAAGCCCGCGAAGTCGTGGCCACTGGTCTGGCTGCCATCAACGTGCTGGTTGAAGAGCCCGCCAATCTGAGCGAGCAAACCACTTTGCGTCGTGCGTTCCATACGCTCAAGGGCAGCTCACGCATGGTGGGGCTCAATGATTTTGGTGAGGCAGCCTGGTCGATGGAGCAGGTGCTGAACGCTTGGCTGGCTGAGCAAAAACCCATGCAGCCCACTTTGCTGCAGTTGTCTTCCGATTGTTTGCAGGCATTTGACCGTTGGGCTGATGACATTGCTGCAGGGGCTGCATCGGCCTGGTCGCCGGAGGCATTCTGCAAATCTGCTGATGCTATGCGCCTTGACGGCAGCTTGCTGCCGCTCGTGGTGCCTGGGGCTGCAGTGGCATCCGTTGCACCCGATGTGGTGGAGCCGGAGATGCCGCTGGAGGCCGCGCCACGCGCAGCAGATGCGCCCGACACTGGCTTGCAGGCCGTCGAGCCATCGCTGGATGCGTTGTCTTCTGAAAAAGCCGGGGATGCGGGCGCAGTCGATGAGTTTGCGGCATTGATGGCGGATTTTGCTGAAACCGAGATGACGCCGGAATTCGCCGCGGTAGCGCCAGACGCGGTCGCGTCGGCAGCGACGGTGACCGAGGATATCGATTTCTCCGTGTTCTCCGAGGCTCTGAACGAGGCGCAAGCAACACCGGCAACGGTAAGCCAGTTGTTGCCTCTGGACCTGGAGTTGCCAGATCTGGAGCCTGCGTCTTCCGTTGCCATGGATGTCGACCGCACCGAAGCAGCGGCGATTGGTGCAATGCAGGATCAACCGGATGATCTTCCATTGATGGCGGCTGGTGAGCCTGAATTTTTGCCTGAGATTGCCCAGGCACCAGACTTCTCCGATCTGGCGGCGGCAAATTCGCCAGAGATCCTGGAACCGGTCGCGGCTGAAGCTTTTGTGCCCGAAGAAGAAGCTCCGTCTGATGAAGCGGTCAAGGTCATTGAAAGCTTGCGGATCGGTATTCCACTCTACAACGTGTACCTCAACGAGGCCGACGAATGGTCGCGGCGCTTGGTGACGTGTTTGCAGGAGTGGGCGCTGGAATTGCACGAGCCTTTGCCGGACATCGCTGTTGCCCTGGCGCATTCGCTGGCAGGCAGTTCGGCCACCGTGGGATTCACCGCACTGTCAGAGCTGGCGCGGGTGCTTGAGCATGCTCTGCAGCATGTTCAACTGCAGTCGGGCGGCACGGCAGAGCAGGCCGAAGTATTCATGGCGTCGGCAGATGACATTCGTCGTCTCTTGCACCAGTTTGCTGCCGGGTTCCTGAAGGAGCCGAGCGCGGAAGTGCTGCAGCAACTGCGTGAAATCCTGGAGACCGAGGTGGTCAACACCCTGTCGCCTCCTGAGGACGACTTCGATGAGTTCGGCGATTTCGCCGAGGCCCCTGAAGCTGAACAGACCGCTGAAATTGAGCCTGAGCCCGTACCAGCCGAGGCACCCACTGTGCAAGCGGCCGAAGTGGTGGCTGCAGGCTATGTCGCGCCGGCCTTGTCTATTGTTGGTAGTGACCGTGACCAGCACATCGACGATGCGATAGCACACGCAGTATCCGCAGGTTCAGATGTCGATGATGACATTGACGCCATCGATGTCATCGACCCTGATCTGTTCCCCATCTTTGAAGAAGAAGCCGCTGAGTTGCTGCCCCAGCTGGGCGGTGCGTTGCGGCAATGGGCATCCCGCCCGGACAACCTCGGTGCACGCAACGAAGTGCTGCGTGCCCTCCACACACTCAAGGGCAGTTCGCGCCTTGCAGGCGCCATGCGCCTCGGGGAAATGTCCCACCGGCTGGAGTCTGCAATCGAGCAGCTCGACATGGAAACCGTCACCGCGGACCAGATCGAGCCGTTGCTTGCGAGTTTCGATGGTCTGCAGGCGAATTTTGAGTTCCTCCGCGTTGTTGGCGGGCAAGAACCTGCCGATGCCGTGGCTGCAGTCCCTGCGGCACCAGGCGATCTGGCCGACGCTACCAAAGTGTCGGGCGCAGCAACTGCGCCGGCGGTGCCTGCATCCGCACCAACGGTTCGGCTTCCCGGGGCTTCGCAGCTGGCGCCTGTGCGTGTGGCCGCGAACCAGTCGGTGCGCGTGCGTGCGCAGTTGCTGGACCGTCTGGTGAACCAGGCGGGCGAGGTCATGATCAGCCGTTCGCGCCTCGACGTTCGTCTGGGGCAGTTCCGCAATTCTCTGTCCGACCTGTCCGGCAACCTGGATCGGTTGCGCCAGCAGCTGCGCGACATCGAAATGCAGTCCGAAACGCAGATGCAGTCACGTTTGGCGCTTTCCAAAGACTCTGCTGCCGGGTTCGATCCGCTTGAGTTTGACCGTTTCACGCGGGTGCAGGAGCTGACGCGCATGATGGCCGAGTCTGTCAACGACGTGGCTACCGTGCAGCGCAACCTGCAGCGCGCTATGGAAGGGGCCGAAGACGATCTGATTGCGCAGGGCCGCCAGGCGCGTGAGCTGCAGCGTGATCTGCTGCGCACCCGCATGGTGGAATTTGAAGGCATTTCCGAGCGTTTGTATGCGGTGGTGCGCCAGGCTTCCAAGGAAACCGGCAAGCAGATCAAGCTGGACATTACCGGCGGCTCCATTGAAATGGACCGTGGCGTGCTCGATCGCATGACGCCCGCTTTCGAGCATTTGCTGCGCAACTGCGTGGCGCACGGCATCGAGGCGCCCGACGCGCGGGTCGCCGCAGGAAAGCCAGCGTCTGGCACCATCACCGTGGATCTGCGCCATGAAGGCAACGACGTGTCGGTGGAATTCCGGGATGATGGTGCCGGTCTGGACCTTCAGCGTATCCGGGAAAAGGCTCTGGCGCAGGGCATTGTGCAGGCGGGCGAAGAAATCAGCGATGCCGATGCCGCCAACCTGATCTTCACGCCGGGCTTTTCCACAGCCTCCGAACTGACGGGGCTTGCCGGTCGCGGCATTGGCATGGACGTGGTGCGTTCCGAGGTCAATGCATTGGGCGGTCGAATTGAAACCTTCACCGAATCGGGCAAGGGTGCCGCCTTCCGCATGGTGCTGCCGTTGACCACTGCCGTGACGCAGGTGGTGATGCTGCGCGCTGGAGACATGTCGATTGGCGTGCCTGCCAACGTGGTCGAAATTGTGCGTCGCACCTCGGCGGCCGATCTCGAAGAAGCGTATCGCACGGGCTTCTTTGATGACGGCTTCGAGCAATTGCCTTTTTTCTGGGTGGGCGCTTTGCTGCAAGCTTCGACGCGCAGCAATGAAGCCGCAGGCAAGACCCGGCCCGTGGTGATTTTCCGCAGTGCGTCGCAACGCATCGCCATGCACGTGGATGAAGTGCTGGGCAATCAAGAAGTCGTGGTGAAGAACCTGGGGCCTCAGCTGTCACGCCTGCCGGGCTTGGCCGGGATGTCGGTGCTTGCCTCTGGGGCCGTGGTGTTGATTTACAACCCGGTGGCCTTGTCCACGGTGTATGGCGATCAGGTACGTGCGGCCAGCGCCGGCTTGCCCGTCACGCTGGAAACCGAAGGTGCTGGCACCGGCAAGCCTGCGACGTCGATGCTTGCAGGGCCCACGCAGGTGCCTTTGGTTCTGGTGGTGGATGATTCGATTACGGTACGCCGTGTCACGCAGCGGTTGCTGCAGCGTGAGGGTTACCGGGTGGCCCTCGCTGCCGATGGGCTGCAGGCACTCGAGCGCTTGCAGGAAGAGCGCCCAACGGTCGTGCTGTCCGATATTGAAATGCCGCGCATGGACGGCTTTGACCTGGCGCGCAACATTCGCGCAGACGGTGCGCTGCGGGGCCTGCCCATCATCATGATTACCTCTCGCATTGCAGAAAAGCACCGCGAGCATGCGATGGAGCTCGGTGTGAACCATTACCTGGGCAAACCTTACTCGGATGAAGAGTTGCTCAGTCTCATCCAGCATTACGCCCGGCTGGAGGCAACCGCAGAGGCATGATTCCGGTGGGCTGGCCCGCAAGGGCCGGTCAGCCCGGGCATTCTTGCCGGCACTGCCGGTAAGATGCCTGCATGATCAGGAGGCCTCATGGATTCGCAAACACCTGCGGCAGATGGCCGCCTGCTGTCTTGCCTTGCGCTGATGGTGCGCGAAGGCGCTTCGGACCTTTTTCTTCTGGCGGGTGCACCGCCCACGCTCAAGCGCCAGGGGGCCTTCCTGCCAATCACCAAGGGGTCGGTGACTGCCGAGGACGTCCGGACGATGGTGTATTCGATCATGCGCAAGGCGCAGATCGATGAGTTTGAAGCCTCGAAGGAATGCGATTTTTCGTTCCAGTCGCAGGATCTGTCGCGCTACCGTGTCAATGTGCACCTGCAGCGCGGCAATGTGGGGGTGGTCGTCCGCCATGTCACGGCCAAGATTCCTAGCCTTGACGAACTGGGCTTGCCGCCGGTGCTCAAACAGCTCGCCTTCCTGAAAGGTGGGCTGGTGCTTACCGTCGGTTCTGCCGGGTCGGGCAAGACCACCACACTGGCCGCGATGCTGGACTATCGCAACGAGAACACGGCGGGGCATATTCTCACCGTGGAAGACCCCATCGAGTACCTGCACACCCACAAGAAATCGTTGGTGACACAGCGCGAGGTGGGGCTCGATACCGCGTCGTATGACGAGGCCTTGCGGCGTGCGATGCGGGAGGCGCCGAACGTGATCATGATTGGCGAGATACGCGACCGGGCCTCCATGCAGCATGCGCTGCATTACGCCGAATCCGGGCATCTGTGCGTGTCCACTTTGCACGCCAACAATGCCAACCAGGCGGTGCAGCGGATTGTGAATTTTTTCCCCGAGCAGGCCCATCGCCAGCTGTTGATGGACCTGTCACTGAATCTGCAGGCCGTGGTGGCCCAGCGGCTGGTCAAAAACGTGCACGGATCGGTGGTGCCAGCGATGGAGGTGATGCTGCTCACCCCCTACGTGTCGGAGCTGATTCAGAAGGGCCAGATCGACGAGATCAAGACGGCCATTGCGCGCAGTGGTGAGCAGGGCATGTGCACCTTCGATCAATCGCTGTTTGAGCTGTATGAGCGCGGTGTCATCTCGCCAGCCGAAGCTGTGGCCAATGCCGACAACCGCACCGATGTATCGTTGCGCCTGCGCCTGGCCTCGGGTGCGCCCCTGGGGGTGGATGGAATGCGCATGAGCGACCAGACTGCCGAGGACGCACCACCCGCAGCGTGAACGTCCCGCCGTCTCAACGGCCCAGGCACGATCCACGATCACCCGGCCTTGACCACGGCATAGCGCTGCAGCGTGCGCAGTCTGGCACTGTCATGGTCTACCACGGGATGCGGGTACGTTTGACCTAGCGCCACCCCGGCCTCTTGCAGTTCCAGGGGGCGGGCCCGCCAAGGGGCATGCAGCGCTGCAGAAGACAGCCCGGCCAGTTGCGGCAGGTAGCGCCGAATGAACTTGCCCTTCGCGTCAAACTTTTCGCTCTGGCTGACCGGGTTGAAGATGCGAAAGTAGGGCTGGGCGTCGCACCCGCTGGAGCTGGCCCACTGCCAGCCGCCGTTGTTGGCGGCCAGATCAAAATCATTGAGGTGTGTGGCAAAGTAGGCCTCGCCCCGGCGCCAGTCGATGCCCAGATCCTTCACAAGAAAGCTGGCCACCACCATGCGCAGCCGGTTGTGCATGTAGCCCGTCTGGTTGATCTGCGCCATAGCGGCATCCACCAGCGGGTAGCCCGTACGGCCCTCGCACCAGGCGGCAAACAAGGCGTCGGCTTCGGGGCCTGATTCCCACTGAATGGCGTCATACGCCGGCTTGAAGCTGCGGTCCACCACATGGGGATGGTGGTGCAGGATCTGAAAGTAAAAATCCCGCCAGATCAGTTCGCTGAGCCAGGTGGTGGCACCCGGGTTGCCGTCCAGCATCAGCCGGTGCGCTGTGCGCGCCAGCAGGCGTGGCGAGATGGTGCCAAAACGCAGGTGCACGCTCAGATAGCTGGGGCCCTTGACCGCCGGAAAGTTGCGCGTGTCGTCGTACCGTTCGATCCGGCCCAGAAAGTCGTCGAACAACTGCTGTGCACCACTGGCGCCAGTGGGCAGCCTGGGTTGTGACAGGGTGGTGGCCTCGAACCCCAGCGACGCCAGCGTGGGGGCAGGTTGGCAGTGATCCAGCGGGCGGGGCGCCAGGCGGTGCGCGTGGCGCTCCACCGCGTAGCCTTTGAGCTGAAAGGCATCCACCTTCTTGAGCCAGGCGTTCTTGTAGGGCGTGAACACGCTGTAGGGGTTGCCGGTCTGCGTCAGCACCTCGCTGCGCTCCAGAATGGTGTGGTCCTTGAAGGTGTGAAAGGCCCTTCCGGCAGTGGCCAGCCGGGTGCGCACCAGGCTATCGCGCGCCAGGGCCTGGGGCTCGTCGTCGTGGTTGGCAAAAACAGCCTGGGCACCCAGGCTGTGTGCCAGTGCGGGCACCGCCTCTGTGGCCACCGCGTGCAGCACGATCAGTCCGCCGCGTGGGTGGGCAGACAGCGTTCGCAGCACCCCATCAAGCTCTTGCAGCGACTCCCGGATGAACTCCACGCGCCGATCGGTCCGCGCCAGCGGGTTCAAAATTTCGTGGTCAAAAACAAAGGCGCAATGCACCTGCTGGCATTGGGTGAGCGCCCGGAACAGGGCTGCATGATCGGTGGCGCGCAGATCGCGGCGGAACCAGACGAGTCCGGTGGGGTAGGAAGGCTCGGAGGAGGGCGCCATGTTCACCGTTAAAATTAGTCAATGACATCCGATTCTGCGCCCATCAACCTGACGCACCATTTCCTGATCGCGATGCCCGGTCTGGAAGATGAGTCTTTTGCGCGCACTGTGGTTTACCTGTGCGAGCACAGTGAGCGTGGCGCCTTGGGCCTCATCATCAACAAGCCCTCCGACATCACGCTCAAGGGGCTTTTCGACAAGGTGGATTTGTCTTTGCGCCGTGAAGACCTCCGCTCTGAGCCCGTCTTTCAGGGCGGCCCGGTGCAGACCGAGCGCGGTTTTGTGCTGCACGAGCCCATGTTGATGAACCGCGCAGAGACCGACGAGTCTGCCTATGCTTCCACCATGACGATTCCGGGCGGCTTGGAGATGACCACCTCCAAGGATGTTCTGGAGGCCCTGTCCACCGGCGCGGGCCCGCGCAGGGTGCTGATCACGCTGGGGTATTCGTCCTGGGGTGAGGGTCAGCTGGAGTCCGAGCTGGCCGAAAACGCCTGGCTTACCGTGGGTGCCGACCTGTCGGTGATCTTTGACACTCCCGTGCCCCAGCGCTACGACAAGGCGCTGGCCCTCTTGGGGCTGCAGGCCTGGATGATCTCGCCGGAAGCGGGGCACGCATGACCGGCTTGCCCGTTCAGCCCGCCGTTCCTGCGCATTTTCAGACCTTTCTTGCTTTCGATTTTGGCCTCAAGCGCACGGGTGTGGCCACGGGCAACCGCATGCTGCGCAGCGCCACGCCGCAAGCCACCATCAAGGCCGAGGGCGATGCCCGCTTTGTGCAGGTAGCGCAGCGCATCAAGGAATGGCAACCCGACGCCCTGGTGATCGGCGTGCCCTACCACCCCGACGGCGCGAGCCACGAGAACACCGAGAAAGCGCTCAAATTCGGCCGCCAGCTGCGCGGGCGCTTCGGCCTGCAAGTGTTCGAGGTGGACGAGCGCTACAGCACCACTGAAGCCATCGCGGGCGGTGCCAAGGATGCCGACGCTGCGTCGGCCTGCATCATCCTGGAACAGTTTTTGAGGAATCTTCCATGAGCAACCCCTCCCATCCAGCGGCAGTCGAAGGATTTTCCGCCGGGCCGCCCCAAGGAAAATCAGCGCCCTCGGGGGGCAGCGCAGCACACGCAGTGGCAAGCGTGGGGGCTCTAGCCCTCGATGCCGAGGCGCTGTACCGTGAACTGCTGCGCGGCGTGCGCAGCATGCTTACCCCCACCACACATCTGGCGGGCATTGCCTCGGGTGGCGCCTGGTTGGCCGAGCGCCTGCAAAAGGACCTGGGCCTCGAAGGGCCTGCCGGCGTGCTCTCGTCAGTGATGCACCGCGATGACTTTGCCCAGCGTGGCCTGTCGGCCGGGGCGCAGACCTCGCTGCCGTTTGATGTGAACGGCGCCGATGTGCTGGTGCTCGACGACGTGCTCTACACCGGCCGCACCATCCGCGCCGTGCTCAACGAGCTGTTCGACTATGGCCGCCCAGCCAGCGTGCGCCTGGCCGTGCTGGTGGACCGCGGCGGGCGCGAGTTGCCCGTGCAGGCCGACTTTGCGGCTGCCCGCGTGGCGCTGCCGCCCTCGCAGTCGCTTGCGCTGGCGCGCGACGAGCAGGGCCGCTTCCAATTCCAAGTCAAAGAGGTGTGACCGTGCTGCACAAGCGCAACCCCCAACTCAACCACCACGGCGAGCTGATCCACCTGCTTTCCATCGAGGGCCTGCCGCGCGACATCGTCACGCACATCCTCGACACCGCCGCCAACTTCGTCAGCGTGAACGACCGCGAGGTCAAGAAGGTGCCCCTGCTGCGTGGCAAGAGCGTTTTCAACCTGTTCTTCGAGAACAGCACGCGCACGCGCACCACGTTCGAGATCGCGGCCAAGCGCCTGTCGGCCGACGTGCTCAACCTCGACATCGCCCGCAGTTCGGCCAGCAAGGGCGAGTCGCTGCTCGACACCATCGCCAACCTCTCGGCCATGGCGGCCGACCTGTTTGTGGTGCGGCACAGCGAGTCGGGTGCTCCCTATCTGATCGCCCAGCATGTGGCGCCGCACGTCCACGTCATCAACGCGGGCGACGGGCGCCATGCCCACCCCACGCAGGGGCTGCTGGATCTCTACACCATCCGGCACTACAAAAAAGACTTCAGCAACCTCACCGTGGCCATCGTGGGCGACGTGCTGCACTCGCGCGTGGCGCGCTCCGACATCCATGGCCTGACCACGCTGGGCTGCCCCGAGGTGCGCGTGGTGGGCCCGCGCACGCTGGTGCCGTCCGACATGGCGCAGATGGGCGTGCGTGTGTGCCACACCCTCGAAGAGGGCATCAAGGACGCCGATGTGATCATCACCCTGCGCCTGCAGAACGAGCGCATGAGCGGAGCGCTGCTGCCGTCGAGCCAGGAGTATTTCAAGAGTTTCGGCCTCACCCCCGAAAAACTGCGCCTGGCCAAGCCCGACGCCATCGTGATGCACCCTGGCCCCATCAACCGTGG
>ERZ1023652.114-NODE-114-length-18353-cov-8.921541_pt1 | contig 18353 bp, 18 predicted proteins | sample MGYA00520879_ERZ1023652 | MGnify/ENA primary metagenome ERZ1023652 (study PRJEB33180, sample SAMEA4044469) | wastewater metagenome | place: Denmark | collected 2016-04-02 | study: EMG produced TPA metagenomics assembly of the PRJEB13832 data set (Local...
GGCGTAAGGTCTTCAAACCGGGCGCACGGCCAGACCATGCGCAGGCCGCCCGAGCCCAGGATGATGCTGGTGGTGATCTTTTCTGCATCTATGCCGATCCAGCCGGGGCCGTAGGCACGGATGGTCTGTGCGGAGGAGGGTTCGGGCTGGAATTTCATGCGAAGGCTGGGTGGGTTGGCGCAGGCCACGGGCTGGGGCTTTGCAGGAGCAGCATTCCCGGGCGTTTGGGCCTCGGGGTGCCGTCGATCTGTGGTCAAATTATAAGTTTCGCCAGAGCGCCCGGGGCGCTGGCAGGTCTCTGACCCCACCGCATTTCAAAGTCAGTCCATGAAAACCGTCCACAAATCCGCCAAGCTCGCCAACGTCTGCTACGACATCCGGGGCCCCATCATGGACGCGGCCCGGCAGATGGAGGAAGACGGCCACAAGATCATCAAGCTCAACATCGGCAACCTGGCGGTGTTTGGCTTTGATGCGCCCGAAGAGATCCAGCAGGACATGATCCGCAACCTGCCCAACTCGGCGGGCTACTCGGACAGCAAAGGCATTTTCGCGGCGCGCAAAGCCGTGATGCACGAGACGCAAAAGCAGGGCATCAAGGGCGTCACGCTCGACGACATTTATCTGGGCAACGGCGCAAGCGAGCTCATCGTCATGGCCACCAATGCGCTGCTTGACACCGGCGACGAGCTGCTGCTGCCCTCGCCCGACTACCCGCTGTGGACGGCGGCGGCCAGCCTGTCGGGCGGCACGCCCGTGCATTACCTGTGCGACGAGGCCAATGGCTGGATGCCCGACCTCGATGACATCCGTTCCAAGGTCACGCCCAGAACCAAGGGCATTGTCGTGATCAACCCCAACAACCCCACGGGCGCGCTGTATTCGGACGAGTTGCTCAAGGGCATCGTTGCCATCGCCCGCGAGCATGGGCTGGTGATCTTTGCCGATGAGGTGTACGACAAGGTGTTGTACGACGGCGCACGCCACACCGCGCTGGGCAGCCTGAGTGAGGACGTGCTCACACTCACCTTCAACTCGCTGTCCAAGAGCTACCGCTCCTGCGGCTACCGCGCCGGCTGGCTGGTGGTGTCGGGCGACAAGAAGCCCGCACGCGACTACATCGAGGGCCTGAACATGCTCTCGAACATGCGCCTGTGCGCCAACGTGCCCGGTCAGTGGGCTGTGCAGACCGCGCTGGGTGGTTACCAGAGCATCAACGAACTGGTGGGCGAGGGCGGCCGCCTGCGCAAGCAGCGCGACCTGGCCTACCAGCTCATCACCGCCATTCCCGGGGTGACCTGCGTGAAGCCGCAGGCGGCGCTGTACATGTTTCCGCGCCTAGATCCGGTGATTTATCCGATCAAGGACGACCAGCAGTTCTTTCTGGAGCTGCTGCAGGAGACCAAGGTGATGCTGGTGCAGGGCACGGGCTTCAACTGGGCATGGCCCGATCATTTCCGCATCGTGTTCCTGCCCCATGAGGACGACCTGCGCGAGGCCATTGGCCGCGTGGCGCGCTTTCTCGAGCAGTACCGCAAGCGGTGCGGCACCGAATAAAACTCTTTTTTTGATAGCTGCTTGCGCTTATAGATAAAGCGCTGCGGCGCATTTTGACTGGTAAATTCCCCATGAAACCGATCCAAGTAGGCCTGCTGGGCATTGGCACCGTCGGCAGCGGCGTCTTCAACGTGCTGCAACGCAACCAGGAAGAAATCCGCCGCCGTGCGGGCCGGGGCATCGAGATCACCATGGTGGCCGACCTCGACGTGGAGCGCGCCAGGAAAGTGGTGGGTGAGGGCGTGCAGGTGGTGAGCGACGCACGCGCCGTCATCGCCAACCCCGACATCGACATCGTCATCGAGCTGATTGGCGGCTACGGCATTGCCAAGGCACTGGTGCTCGAAGCCATTGCCGCAGGCAAGCATGTGGTCACCGCCAACAAGGCGCTGCTGGCCGTGCATGGCACCGAGATCTTTGCCGCAGCATCGGCCAAGGGCGTGATGGTGGCTTTTGAAGCGGCCGTGGCCGGTGGCATCCCTATCATCAAGGCGCTGCGCGAGGGCCTCACGGCCAACCGCATCCAGTGGCTGGCGGGCATCATCAACGGCACCACCAACTTCATCTTGTCCGAGATGCGCGACAAGGGCCTGGACTTTGATGTGGTGCTGAAAGAGGCGCAGCGCCTGGGCTATGCTGAGGCCGACCCCACCTTCGACATCGAAGGCGTGGACGCCGCGCACAAGGTCACCATCATGAGTGCCATCGCCTTTGGCATCCCGGTGCAGTTCGACAAGGCCTATGTGGAAGGCATCACCCAGCTCAGCGCCACCGACATCAAATACGCCGAGCAGCTGGGCTACCGCATCAAGCTCCTGGGCATCACCAAGCGGGTGGAAAGAACCGACGCCGCCGGCAAATCCGCCGGGGGCATCGAGCTGCGCGTGCACCCGAGCCTGGTGCCATCCAAGCGCCTGATCGCCAACGTGGAAGGTGCCATGAACGCCGTGGTGGTGCAGGGCGACGCCGTGGGCGCCACGCTGTACTACGGCAAGGGCGCGGGCTCCGAGCCCACCGCCAGCGCCGTGATCGCCGATCTGGTGGACATCACGCGCCTGCACACGGTGGACCCGCTCAACCGCGTGCCGCACCTGGCCTTCCAGCCGCACACCCTTGACCAGGCCATGAACGAGCTGCCCGTGCTGCCCATGAGCGAAGTGGTCACCAGCTATTACCTGCGCCTGCGCGTGGCCGACCAGGCCGGCGTGCTGGCCAAGGTCACCGGCATCCTGGCCAATGCGGGCATCAGCATCGACGCGGTGCTGCAGCGCGAAGCGGACGAGGTGGGGGGCGAAGGTTCCACGCAAACCGATCTGATCATCCTCACGCACGACACGCGCGAAGGCACCATGAACGATGCCATCGCCCAGATGCAGCAGCTTCCTACGGTGCTGGCGCCCATCACCCGTATCCGCAAGGAAGAGCTGAACTAAGCCCAACACGCAGGACGAACGCCATGCTGTACCTTTCCACGCGCGGCCACCCGGACCGCAAACACTTTTGCGACATCCTGCTCGAAGGCCTGGCGCCCGACGGCGGCCTGTACCTGCCCGAGCACTACCCGCAGATCGACGACGCCAAGTTGACCCAACTGCGCAAGGCCTACCACGAGCAGGGCTACGCCGAGCTGGCGTTTCAGATCCTGTCGCTCTATATCGACGACATTCCTGCCGCCGACCTCAAGGCCCTGTGCGCCAAGACCTATACCGCCGAAGTGTTTGGCACCGGCGAGATCGTGCCGCTGCGCCACCTCGAAGACGGCCTGTGGCTCGAAGCTCTGTCCAACGGCCCCACGCTGGCCTTCAAGGACATGGCCATGCAGCTCTTGGGTAACCTGTTCGAGTACGAGCTCAAGCGCCGCGGTGAACAGCTCAACATCCTGGGCGCCACCAGCGGCGACACCGGCAGTGCGGCCGAATACGCCATGCGCGGCAAAGAGGGCGTGCGCGTCTTCATGACCAGCCCGCACGGCCGCATGAGCGCCTTCCAGCAGGCGCAGATGTTCAGCCTGCAGGACGAAAACATCCACAACATCGCCATCGAAGGCGTGTTTGACGACTGCCAGGACATCGTCAAGGCCGTCAGCAACGACCTCGAATTCAAACGCAAGTACAAGATCGGCACCGTCAACTCCATCAACTGGGCGCGTCTGCTGGCGCAGGTGGTGTACTACTTTGCCGGCTACATCCAAGCCACTGAACACCCGGCCCCCACGCTCGGCACTGGCGTGTCCTCGCTGCCCCCCGAGGGGGCTGATTCGCCTAGGGGCGGCCCGTCGGCGAATCCCAACGACCAGAAGGTCAGCTTCACCGTGCCCAGCGGCAACTTCGGCAACATCTGCGCCGGCCATGTGGCGCGCATGATGGGCCTGCCGATCGACAAGCTGGTGGTGGCCACCAACGAGAACGACGTGCTCGACGAGTTCTTTCGCACCGGTGTGTACCGCGTGCGCGGCAGCGCCGACACGCACGAAACATCGAGCCCCTCGATGGACATCAGCAAGGCCAGCAACTTCGAGCGCTTTGTGTTCGACCTGCTGGGGCGCAATGGCCAACGCACCAAGGCCTTGTTCAGCGCCGCCTTGCAGACCTATGGCCGCTTCGACCTGAGCGCGGAGCCGTTGTTTGCCGACGCTGCGGGCAAATACGGCTTTGAAAGCGGCAAGAGCACCCATGCCGACCGCCTGGCCACGATCCGCGATACCTACAGCCGCTTTGGCGTGACCATCGACACCCACACCGCCGATGGCGTGAAGGTGGCGCGCGAGCACCGGGGCGACGGCAGCGTGCCCATGATCGTCCTGGAAACAGCCCTGCCCATCAAGTTTGCCGAAACCATTCAGGAGGCCCTGGGCCATGCCCCCGAGCGCCCCGACCGCTTTGCCGGCATCGAGGCCTTGCCCAAGCGCGTGCAGGTCATGCCAGCCGATGTGGAACTGGTCAAGGCGTATATCGAGCGGCACTGCCAGTAATTCCCTGTCGGAAGTGCGGCGCCCCAGGGTTTTTGAGTCAAAAATGCCCCTAGCGCTTGTCTGATAAGCGCTAGCAGCTATAAATAGCATAGCTATTCACAGGAGCATTGGATGAAGGTTGTAGGCTTTGCCGGCTTCTCCGGCAGCGGCAAGACCACGCTGGTCGAGCAGTTGATCCCCGAGTTGCGGCTCAGGGGGCTGCGCGTTTCGGTGGTCAAACACGCCCACCACAGTTTCGACATCGATCACCCCGGCAAGGACACTTACCGCCATCGCGAAGCCGGTGCCTTCGAAGTGGTGGCCGCCTCCGACAAGCGCCTCATGCTGGTGCGCGAGTTCGAGCAGCCCGCCACGCTCAGCGTGCACCATCTGCTGGCCGAGCTTTACCAGGGCGTGGACTGGGTGCTGGTGGAGGGCTTCAAAGACAGTGATCTGCTCAAGATCGAAGTGTGGCGCATGCCCGAGCCCGGACGCGCGGCCAAGCCCGTGCGCTACCCCGAAGACGACTTTGTGGTCGCTGTTGCCACCGATGCCCCGCACGGCCTGCCGGTGCCCACCCAGCTGCCCGTGCTCGACCTCAATGCGCCCGCGCAGGTGGTCGACTGGCTGCTGCAGCACGCCGACCGCTTTGACTACCAATGGGACCTGCACGGAGACCTGTTGCCATGCGCCCCCCAATGAAACCCCTCAAACCGCTGGATGAAGCGCTGGCCGAGTTGCTGGGCCACGCCACGCCGCTGACAGGCGTCGACACCGTCACCACCTTTGATGCCGACGGCCGCGTGCTGGCCCAGGACTGCATCTCGGCGCTGCATGTGCCGCCGCAGGACAACAGCTCGATGGACGGCTATGCCGTGCGCTGCGCCGATGTGGCGGCTGCGGGTGCCCTGCTGCCCGTATCACAGCGCATTGCAGCGGGCAGCGCGGGCGAGCCCCTGCAGCCGGGCACGGCAGCGCGCATCTTCACCGGCGCCCCCGTGCCTGCAGGTGCCGATGCCATCCTGATGCAGGAAGACTGCGAGGCGCAGGGCGATGGCCGCGTGCGCATCAACGCCGTGCCGCAGCCGGGCCAGTGGATTCGCCGTGCCGGTGAAGACATCACGCGCGGCGCCGTGGTGTTGCCCGCCGGCACGCGCCTCACGCCTGCCGAGCTGGGCCTGGCCGCCAGCATTGGCCTGCACCAGCTGCAGGTGGCGCGCCGCCCGCGCGTGGCGCTGTTTTCCACCGGCGACGAACTGGTCATGCCCGGCGATGTGCCGCCCGAGCAGATGCGCCCCGGCGCCATCTACAACAGCAACCGCTTTTTTCTGCGCGCCATGCTGCAGCGCCTGGGCTGCGAGGTCACCGACTTCGGCATCGTGCCCGACCGGCGCGAAGCCACCATCGAGGCCCTGCGCGCGGCAAGCAGCGCGCACGACCTGATCCTGACCAGCGGCGGTGTGTCGGTGGGCGAGGAAGACCACATCAAGCCCGCCGTTCAGGCGCTGGGCACGCTCGATTTGTGGCAGATCGCCATGAAACCCGGCAAGCCGTTTGCCTACGGCCAGATTCCACGCGATGGGGGCGCAGCGCACTTCATCGGCCTGCCAGGCAACCCGGTGTCGAGCTTTCTGACCTTTGCGTTGCTGGTGCGGCCCTTTGTGCTGCGGCTGCAGGGAGCCTCTGTTGTTGCTCCTCAAACCATAGCTGCCCGCGCTGGTTTCACCTGGCCCAAGGCCGATAAACGCCGCGAATTTTTGCGTGTGCGGCACAACGCCACGGGCGGGCTGGACCTGTTCAACAACCAGAGTTCGGGCGTGCTCACCTCGGCCGCCTGGGGCGACGGTGTGGTGGACAACCCGGCCGGCCAGACCATTGCAGCGGGTGACACCGTGCGGTTCATTGCGTTTTCGGAGCTGCTGTCATGAAGATTACCGTGCGCTATTTCGCCTCCATCCGCGAGGCGATCGGCACCGGGCTAGAGCCGGTGCAAACCACTGCCGCCACCCTGGGCGCGCTGCGCGACGAGCTCATTGCGCGCGGTGGCCCCCATGCCGACAGCCTGGCGCGCGGCAAGGCCGTGCGCATGGCGCTCAACCAGACGCTGAGCGATGAATCGGCCGCGCTGGCCGACGGGGCAGAGGTTGCCTTCTTTCCGCCGGTCACCGGTGGCTGACAGGTAAGCGCCGGGCACGCAACCGGGCTGCCGGGCAGCAACGGGCAGCACCTGCAGGTTCAGGGTAGTTCGAGTTCAGGGCACCTCGGGCGCGGCAGGCTGCTCTGGCGGCGGTACAACCAGGTCGGGGCATGGCCACACCAGCAGTTCGGCCAGCCGCGTGACGATCCAGGTCGCCTCGGCCGTTGATACACCCGATTCGGCCGTGCACAGCCCGGCATGGATGCGCCGCAAAATCTCGGCCTCTGAAGGGGCCTGCACGTGGTAGAGCGTCTGCGCATGTTCCACCAAGTGGCCGGCCAGGTCTTCGCACAGCTCGTAGCGCGTGCGCACGGCGTCGGCCTTTTCAGTGAGCCGCCCACGGGCATCGGTGAACACGGCCATGAAAGACGGCGGAACGAAAATCTGGTTGTCGTCGTGCATGGGCGTGGTTCAGTCGGGTGTGAACAGACGCTCAAACTTGGCCTGATCGGGTGCCAGATCGAAGGTGACCAACTGCCCCATCTTCATGTCGGAAAGCCGACAGGCCGCAAACAGCGTGGTCTTGCCCGAAAGCTCCATGACATCCAGGTCAATGATGGCGTAGGGGTAGGGCACGAAAACCTGGTGCTCGAAGATATCGCGGTGCAGGTTGCGTGGCGACGGATAGAGCTTGTACAGAGGTGTCTGAATCGTTTGTGTGGCCATGGGCGAAGAAGGGGTGGTTGTGCAGTGCGGGTACAGTGCGGGCGAATCGTACAGACAAACCTATTTCACAATTTATGGCACGCAACAAAAGTGAATGGCCCGCCAAGGTGCTGGCGCTGGTTCGGGGCGGCAACCTGACCGCCGCCATCGCGCAGATCAAGGTGGCCCCGACCGTCGGTGATGTCACCCGCCTGCAAGCCTTGCTGGCCCAGCTGCCCCCATCGCCCGCGCTGACGCAACTGAACAAGGTGGTGGAAGAAGAGTGCGCGCTGCTGGCAGCGCCACGCCTGCACCGCTCGCCTTGAGGGGTGGGCCGCGCCCCGTCCCCTGCCGTCATTTCGCCCTGTAGAGAGCTTTTTGCCATGACCTTGCCCCGCGTTTCCATCCAGACCGAGGACTTTGACGTCTCCACCGAAATTGCCGCGCTGCGCCACGAGAACAAGGGCGTGGGTGCGGTGTGCAGCTTTGTCGGCACCGTGCGTGACCGTACCGTGGTCCCCACGCTCGGTACGTCCGTGTCCTCGCTGCCCTCCGAAGGGGCGCTTGCGCCTTCGGGCGGCCGGGCGGCGCAAGACAGCGATGCCGTGGCCTCCATGGAACTGGAGCACTACCCCGGCATGACCGAAAAATCCATCGAGGCGATGGTGGACGAGGCCATGCGGCGCTTTGATATTTTTGGCGCCCGCATCATCCACCGCGTGGGGCTGCTGCAGCCGCTCGACCAGATCGTGCTGGTGGCAGTGACCAGCGCCCACCGGGGCCAGAGCTTTCAGGCATGCGAGTTTTTGATGGACTACCTCAAGACCCAGGCGCCGTTCTGGAAAAAGGAAGAAACCGCGCAGGGAGCCCGCTGGGTGGATGCGCGCGTGAGCGACGATGCCGCCCTTGCGCGCTGGGGCATCGACGCACGCAACGCCTGAGGGGCCGTCGACCGCTAAGTGCTGGCGCTGGCGTCGCCCTGCGGACCCGCGAGCACAGCCACGCCGCTGGTGCGGCCGCGTCGCCACATTCGGCCGTCCGGTGGCCAGCGCACGGTGATTGGGGCGCCGTGGGGCGCAGCGCTGGCGTTGGGACGGAAAAACAGCTTTCACCCGACCGGACACCCATCCAGCCTGGAGGCGGGCTGAATCGGCCTGAACAATGACACGCAGGCGTCGGTTCGTCCTACAGGGCCGCGTGGGCATTTTCTGTAGATTTGCGCCACAGCTTGTCAATGACTGTTGAAGGTCTTGGCAAGAAAGAAACTCCGCGCGCAGTTTCATCGTCATGTGCGTCTATCCCCTCCCTACAAGGTTTCCATGAAAAATTCCCTACTGCTTGCCGCCCTGATTGCCACTTTCGGTCTGGCCGCTTGCGAAAAAACCGTTGTAACCCCGCCGGTCGCTGCACCGGTGGTGGTGGTTCCGGGCCCGGCAGGCCCTGCGGGTGCCACGGGTGCCACCGGCGCTACCGGCTCCACGGTGGGTGTTCCAGGCCCCACCGGTGCTACCGGCGCCACGGGTGCGAGCGGCTATGACGGTGCCACGGGCTCCACGGGCTCTACCGGCGCCACCGGTGCGTCTGGCGCCACGGGTGCCACCGGTTACGACGGTGCCAAGGGCGAAGCGGGCGCTGATGGCAAAACGGGCGACACCGTGATTGTTGTGCCCGCCAAGTAGAACCTTGGCGTGACGCGACAGGCGCAGGCGGTTTTCCGCCTGCGCTTTTTTTTGGGCCGGGCAATGGGGTGCCGTTTCAAATAAACGGCATCCATGGCCCCGCGCAATGCCGACGGGTGGATTTGCACGCCGCCTTGGCGAACCGGATCCGCAGTTCCTGTTCCCCGCTGGTCAAGCGCCGGTGGCCATGGAAAAATGGGTTTACAAGGGGGTGCCAGCGCCCTTGGGTTGGTTGACCTGGCACAAGTTCTGGCCTGCGTGCTGTCTTGAAATCAGGCACACACTGCCTCAAGTGCTCTGCAATTCGGAGGATATGGACCATGCGTCTCGACAAATTCACCACCAAGTTCCAGGAAGCCCTGAGCGATGCCCAGAGCATTGCGCTGGGCAATGACAACGCTTATATCGAGCCCGTGCACTTGCTCGTGGCCATGCTCAAGCAGGACGACGGCCCCAAGGCACTGTTGCAGCGCGCGGGTGCCAACGTGCCCGGCCTGCTGGCTGCGGCCGAGGCTGCCGTCAAGCGGCTGCCTTCCGTGCAGGGCCAGGATCAGGTGCAGGGCGGGCCCGAGTTGGGCCGCGTGCTGCAAGCCACTGAAAAAGAAGCCATCAAGCGCGGCGACCAGTTCATCGCCAGCGAGCTGTTTCTGCTGGCCGTGATCGACAGCAAGGGCGATGCCGCGCGCATTGCCAAGGAAAACGGTCTCACGCGCAAGAGCCTTGAAGCCGCCATTGACGCCGTGCGCGGTGGCCAGAAGATGGACAGCGCCGAGGGCGAGGGCCAGCGCGAGGCCCTGAAGAAATACTGCATCGACCTCACCGAGCGCGCCCGCATGGGCAAGCTCGACCCGGTGATTGGCCGCGACGACGAAATCCGCCGCGCCATACAGGTGCTGCAGCGCCGCACCAAGAACAACCCGGTGCTGATTGGCGAGCCCGGCGTGGGCAAGACGGCCATTGTGGAAGGCCTGGCGCAGCGCATCGTGGCGGGGGAGGTGCCCGAAAGCCTCAAGGGCAAGCGCGTGCTCTCGCTCGATATGGCGGCGCTGCTGGCCGGCGCCAAGTTCCGCGGCGAGTTTGAAGAGCGCCTGAAAACCGTGCTGAACGAGCTGGCGAAGGACGAGGGGCAAACCATCGTCTTCATCGACGAGCTGCACACCATGGTGGGCGCGGGCAAGGCCGAGGGCGCCATGGACGCCGGCAACATGCTGAAACCTGCGCTGGCGCGTGGCGAGCTGCACTGCGTGGGTGCCACCACGCTCGACGAATACCGCAAGTACATCGAGAAGGACGCCGCACTGGAGCGCCGCTTCCAGAAGATCCTGGTGGGCGAACCCACCGTGGAGGCCACCATCGCCATCCTGCGCGGCCTGCAGGAAAAATACGAGGCGCACCACGGCGTGGAGATCACCGACCCTGCCATCGTGGCCGCTGCCGAGCTCTCGCACCGCTACATCACCGACCGCTTCCTGCCCGACAAGGCGATCGACCTGATCGACGAGGCCGCGGCCAAGATCAAGATCGAAATCGACTCGAAGCCCGAAGCTATAGACAAGCTCTACCGCCGCCTGATCCAGCTGCAGATCGAGCGTGAGGCCGTGCGCCGCGAGAAGGACGAGGCCTCACAAAAGCGCTTTGGATTGATCGAAGAAGAGATTGAGCGTCTACAAAAGGAAATTGCCGACCTAGAAGAAATCTGGACCAGCGAAAAGGCGCGGGCGCAGGGCTCGGCCCATGTGCGCGAGGAGATCGAGCGCATCAAGCTGCAGATTGTCGAATTCACCCGCAAGGGCGACCTGACCAAGGTGTCAGAGCTGCAATACGGCCGTCTGCCCGAACTCGAGCGCCAGCTCAAGGAAGCCCAGGCCAAGGAAGACGGCACCGATGGCGCGTCTGCCCCCAACCGCCTGCTGCGCACCCAGGTGGGCGCCGAGGAAATCGCCGAGGTGGTCAGCCGCGCCACCGGCATTCCCGTGGCCAAGATGATGCAGGGCGAAAAAGACAAGCTCTTGCAGATGGAAACCAAGCTGCACGAGCGCGTGGTGGGCCAAGAGGAGGCGATTGCCGCCGTGGCCAATGCCATCCGCCGCTCGCGCTCGGGCCTGAGTGATCCGAACCGCCCCACGGGCAGTTTCCTGTTCCTCGGCCCCACGGGCGTAGGCAAGACCGAGCTGTGCAAGGCGCTGGCGGGCTTTTTGTTTGACAGCGAAGAGCACCTGATCCGCATCGACATGAGCGAGTTCATGGAAAAGCACAGCGTTGCGCGCTTGATTGGCGCGCCTCCGGGCTATGTGGGCTATGAAGAGGGCGGCTACCTGACCGAAGCCGTGCGCCGCAAGCCCTACAGCGTGCTGCTGCTGGACGAGGTGGAGAAGGCCCACCCCGACGTGTTCAACGTGCTGCTGCAGGTGCTGGACGACGGCCGCCTGACCGACGGCCAAGGCCGCACCGTGGACTTCAAGAACACGGTGATCGTGATGACGAGCAACATCGGCTCGCACCTGATCCAGGCCATGGTGGGGCAGGACTCGGACGACATCAAGGAAGCCGTGTGGGGCGAGCTGAAGAACCACTTCCGCCCCGAGTTCTTGAACCGCATCGACGAGACCGTGGTGTTCCATGCGCTCGACGCCGCGCACATTGCCTCGATCGCCAAGATCCAGCTGCAGCTGCTGCAAACCCGGCTGGCCAAGATGGACCTGGAAATGCAGGTGTCCGACGCGGCCCTGGCCGAGCTGGCCAAGGTGGGGTTCGATCCGGTGTTTGGTGCGCGGCCGCTCAAGCGCGCCATCCAGCAGCGCATCGAGAACCCGCTGTCGAAGTTGCTGCTCGAAGGGCGCTTCCCGCCCAAGAGCCGCATCGAGGTCAGTGTGGACCCGGTGCTGGAGCCGGGGGTGTTCCACTTTGGAGCATCCGCGCCGGTCTGAGCGGCAGGCAATTTTAATTGTCAAAAATGATAGCTGCTAGCGCTTTATGGATAAGCGCTAGCGGCACATTTGGCATAAATTTTGGTGGTTGACAGTGGGTAGTGGACATCCCTGCCCATCGCCCAAAGGCTGAGAACCGAGGAGGTTGTTTGAATGATTTTTTGGCGGGCCTGACCCGCTGGCTCATCCGGGCCGTGGTGGTGGTTGCCGGGCTGGTGATATTTTTGAGTTTGCTGGCCGCCGTGCTGGTGCTGGCGCTGGTGTGGGGGCTGCGCGCGTTGTGGGCGCGCCTCACCGGTCGGCCCGTGATGCCCTGGACCATGCGGGTTGATCCGCGCACGGGCTGGAGCACGGTTTACCGCTCCACCGAGCGGTGGTCGGCTGCGCGCCCTGCGCCCGCTGCCGACACCCCCTCGCGCCGCGCGGGCGTGCTGCCCGGGGCCGACGAGGTGGTGGATGTGGAACCCCGCGCACCCCGCGCACCCCGCGAGCCTCGCGAAGAGCAGTAGCGCGAAAGAGCCTGCTGGCAGCCGCGCCGGGTGCCTGCGCTTTGTGGTTCGTGGCTTCTGACGCCGACGTGGGGGCGTTGCAGGGGCTTGACTCCGGGGCATCGGGCTGTCTTCTATGATGGCGGCCATGACACCTGACGACATCCGCGCCCTTTTTGATCTTCAGTACCAGGCCAGCCGCGCGCACATTGACGTGCCCCTGCTGGTGCGCCGCGAGCGCCTGCTGCGCGTGCAAAAGATGCTGGACGAGCACGGGGCCGTGCTGGCTGCCGCCGTGCAGGCCGACTTTGGCATGCGTTCACCGCGCCTGACCGAGGTGGCCGATTTTTTTGTGCTGCGCACGTTGCTGTCGCACACCCTGAGCCATCTGGCGCGCTGGATGAAGCCCCAGAAGGTGCGTACGCCCCTCTTTTTGCAGCCTGCGCATGGCTGGATTGCGCGCCAGCCGCTGGGCGTGGTGGGCGTCATTTCCCCCTGGAACTACCCCGTGCAACTGGCGCTGGCCCCCGCCATCACGGCGCTGGCGGCGGGCAACCGCGTCATGCTCAAGCCCAGCGAGCTCACACCCCACACATCGGCCCAGCTGGCCCTGTTGGTGGCGCAGTTTTTTGCAGCCGATGAGTTTTGCGTGGTGCAGGGCGACGCGGCCACGGCAGCGCTGGTGGCATCGCTGCCGTTCGACCACCTGGTGTTCACCGGCTCCACCGCAGTGGGGCGCAAGGTGGCGCAGGCAGCGGCGCAGCACCTCACGCCCACCACGCTGGAGCTGGGGGGCAAGTCACCGTGCATCGTGGATGCCGATTGCGACATGCAGGACGCCGCGCTCAAAATTGCCCACGGCAAGCTGCTCAATGCGGGCCAGACCTGCATTGCCCCCGACTACGTGCTGCTGCCGCGCGGGCGCGAGGCCGAGTTCTCCCAGGCCTACCAGGCCGCGGTGGCGCGGTTGTTTCCCAGCATCGAGGGCAACCCCGATTACGCCTCCATCATCACGCCGCGCCACTATGCGCGGCTGCGCACCATGCTGCAGCAGGCCCAGACGCAAGGTGCCGAGGTGCACACCATCGACCCCGCCAGCGGCAAGCCCGTGGCGGCCACCGTGGGCACGCTGGGCGACGGGGCCAGCCGCCAGATGCTGCCCTCGCTGGTGTTTGGCGCCACGCCCGCCATGGCGCTGATGCAGGAGGAGATTTTTGGCCCCATCCTGCCCGTGATTTCGTACGAGCGGCTGGACGATGCCGTGGCCCACATCAACGCGGGGCCCCGCCCGCTGGCGCTGTACTGGTTTGGCCGCAGCGATGCGGTGCGTGACGATGTGCTGCGCCGCACCGTGAGCGGTGGCGTCACGGTGAACGACACGCTGATGCACATCGCCCACGACAACCTGCCCTTTGGCGGTGTGGGCGAAAGCGGCTGGGGCGCCTACCACGGCGAGCAGGGTTTTCTGCGCTTTTGCCACCAGAAGGCGGTGCTGGTGCAGTCCCGCTGGGCCATGGGCTCGCTGTTCTACCCGCCTTACGGCGCGCGCTTCGACAAGATCATGGGCCTGCTGCGCCGCTGGTTGTAGCCGCGTTGTCGTCAACCGGCTGCATCGCGGAGCCGGCCGCGTTGGTGGGCTACGGCTGGGTGATGAGCTGCACCATGGCTTCGCGCAGCTGGCCGGTGGAAACCGGCTTGTGCAGCAGCAGGGCCGATGTGCTTTGCGCATCGCGCAGGCGCTGGGGCGAGGTGTCCCCCGTCATGATGATGGCCGGCACTGCAGTGCCCAGGTGCGTGCGCAGTGCCTGCAGCACCTGCTTGCCGGTTTCCTCATGGCGCAGCCGGAAGTCGGTGATGATGAGATCGGGGGTGTCGTCGCCCAGGTGCTTCAGTGCTTCGGCGCCCGAGCCGGCCACGGTGCAGTGGCAACCCCAGCTTTGCAGCAGCGACTGCATTCCAAGAAGCACCGCCTCGTCGTCGTCAATGGCCAGCACATGCAGGCCCTCCAGGCTGCGGTCTTCGGGGAGCGGCGCGGCTTCATCCTCCAGCGCGCCGTCCCACGCATCCATCCAGAGGCGAAACACCGAGCCCCGGCCCGGTTGCGAGCGCAACTCGACAGTTGTGCCCCCCATCTCGTTCACCAGCCGGTGCACGATGGCCAGGCCCAGGCCCAGGCCCTTGCGCCGGTCGCGCTCCGGGTTGTCGAGCTGCAGGAACTCCTGAAAAATGTCGTCCCACTGGTGCTGGGGAATGCCGATTCCGGTGTCCCACACCTCCAGTGCCACCCGCTGGCCGCGCCGACGGCACGCAATCAGCACGCCGCCCCGGGTGGTGTAGCGCAGCGCATTGGAGATGAAGTTGCGCATCACCAGGCCCACCAGTGATCGGTCGGCATGCGCGGCCAGTGAGGTCTCGCGGGTGCGGTACACCAGGCGTGCGTTGTCGGCCTGCACGCCAAATTCCTGCTCCAGGGCCGTGAGCAGGGGTTGCACGGCAAATGCCGACGGGCGCACCTTGACCACGCCAGCCTCCAGCCGCGAGTAGTCGAGCAAGGTGGTGAGCATTTCGGCTGCTGCGCTGGATGCGGCGTGGGCATGGTCCAGCACCGTCTGCTGGTGGGCGTTCAGCGGGCTGCGCTGCAGGCTCTCCAGAAACAGCCCCATGGCGTGCAGCGGCTGGCGCAGGTCGTGGCTGGCCGCCGCCAGGAAACGCGACTTGTCGCGATCGGCTTTTTCGGCGATCTGCTGCGCCGCCTGGGCGCGCTGGGACTCGGCGCGCAGCTCTCCCACCAGGCGCTGGTTTTCCAATTTCAGGGCAATGCTGCGGCGGGTGGCTGTATCGGCCGTGCTGGCCTGCATGCAGGTCAGGCTGAAATACACCAGCACAAGGAACAGCGCGGGCCACAGCACCGGCCCGCCGGCCAGGGCAATGGCCAGCAGCACGCTGCCAATGGCGCAGCTCAGGTAGACAAGGTAGGCGCGGTACAGCGGCGCTCCCAGCCCCAGGGCGCCGGACGACACCGTGCTGATGATGCCAATGGCGTAGACCACGCTGCTGGCGTTGCCCCAGTGCATCACGACCAGGCCCAGGCCGCCCCAGCTCAGCCCCATGCCGGCCATGCAGGCCATCAGTTTGTAGGCCGACTGGCGGGCGGGGGCCGCGTGGGGGTCCAGGTTGCGCAGCGCGAGATAGACCGCCGTCACCACCAGCACATGCGCGATCAGCCATGCGGCCATGGCCCGCGCGTCGGCCACGCCGTCCATCACCCACATCGTGCCGAGCGCCGTGGCCAGTGAGGCCAGCAGCGTCATGGGGAAGTTCTGGCGCAGCAGTGCGACCTGCTCGCGCAGCACCTCGTCGCGCTCCCAGCGCAGCGACGGCCAGGGCCAGAGCGCACCGGTCCCTGGCGTTTCAGGCGGCATCATGCAGCGGCGGCAACGACAGGCCCAGCCGCTGTGCCGCCAGCAAGGCAGCGCTGCGGCTGTTGACGCCCAGCTGCGCAAAGATGGCGGCCACATGCACGCGCACGGTGTTTTCGCTCAGTCCCAGATCGCGGGCAATCACCTTGTTGGGCTTGCCGGTGCACAGCAGGAACAGCACATCGAGCTGGCGTGCGGTCAGCGCGGGCGCTGCCGGTGCGCGTGTGGTGGTGGTGTTGCCGCTGTGGGCGGGAAAGCAGGGCGCGCCCGACAGCGCGCAGCTGATGGCCTCCAGAATGTCGGCGCCACTGGCCGACTTGGGCAGAAAACCGTCGGCACCGCGCGTGCGCGCCTCGTAAACAGCGTCGGGCGCCACGCTGGCAGACACCAGCACGATGCGCGCCCGGGGGAATGCCTGGCGCAAGAGGCGCAGGCCGTCCAGGCCGCTCATGCCGGGCATCTGGATGTCCAGCAGCACCAGGTCCACGGTCTCTGGCCGCAGCGCGCAGGCTTCGGCCACGGTGCCGGCTTCGAAGATGGCATCCACGCCGGGGTGGTCCTGCACGATCAGGCGCAGCCCGGTGCGAAACAGGGTGTGCTCGTCAACAAGCAGCAGACTGGCAGGCATAGGGCGAGTATTGCGCACAACGCCGGGGTGCGCGACTAGTCCATTTGTGCGATGGACGCACGGGCGTGCGGTTTCTAGACTGTGACCCAGGCGTTGTGATGGTCTGTGGCTGGACCGCGTGGCGCATCCGATCCTGTCCAGCTTATCCACAAAGAGGTTTACGCATGAGTGCCAGTGTTTCCCATTCTGTCGCCCGCTCTTCCGTTCTCGGTCAGCGCATCGTCGATCAACGCCCCGTGGCAGCTGCTGGCGGCCGGTGTGGGGGGCAATACCGTGGCCCAACTGCTGCAGGAAAACTGCGCCGACATGCGGGCATCGGCGGGTGTGGTCATTGAATACCTGGATACGCAGGCAGGCACCTGGCAATTTTCGCTGGACGACGGGCAGACGTGGCGCGCTGTGCGCACCGACCTCATCAACCGGCCCGGCCACACGGGCCTGGCGCTCGACCGCGACGCGCGTTTGCGCGTGCTGTGCTCGGGCAGCAACCGGGAGGGCGCGCGCGTGGTGTTTCACTCTGTGCAGCGCGGCCACGGCGCTGGCAATGGCAGCTATCGCCCCTATGCGCCGGATGAGCGCGAGGACGCATCGCACAGTGTGGCGCTGGTGCTGTGCATGGGCGCCATCAACGGTGTGCCGCCTGCGGTGAAGGTGCCGCGCCCGCGCAACAAACGCGCCCGGGCGCAGGGCCTGGACACGGCATCGAACGCCGCGCTCAGCAGGGCCTGAGGGTGATGGTGGGGGGCGTTGCGAGCCCCCGGATTAACCAGCAGCACAGGGCGAAAAAGCGTTTGCGGCGACAATGCCGGTCCTTTTTGTTTTTTCACTCCCTGTTTTCGTTCGGTTTTTCCATGTCCAGTATCCAGGTTCGTCCCGCCACGCTTCGCGATGCCAAAGCCATTGCCCAGATCCACACCGTATCCGCCCAAGAGGCTTACAAAGGTCTGGTGCCAGACGAGCAGTTGAAATCCATGTCGGTAGAAAAGCGCCAGGCCTACTGGCGCGAAGCCATTGAATATTGCGAGCCCCAGGTGCAAGTCGCCATTGATGGCGAAAAGATTGTGGGTTTCGTCGGCTACGACCGCTCGCGCGATGAAAAATCCCGCCCCACCACCGGTGAAATCTGGGCCATCTACGCCGCACCCACCCATTGGAACCAGGGCGTAGGCCTGGCCCTGTGGGACGCCGCCCGCGATGGCCTGCACGAAGAAGGCTGCACCAACGTGACCGCCTGGGTGCCCTTGCGCAACGAGCGCGCCATCCGCTTCCACGAAATGGCCGGCTTCAAGCGCGAGCTCTCCACCGCCAAGACGGCCGTGGTGGGTGGCGTGAAGATCGAAGAAGTGCGCCTCAAGCGCCCCATCAACTAAGGCCTTTTGCATGATCTCCTGGAGCGACTCGGGCCAGACCCACGAAGCCCGCTGGCGCTCCGAAAGCGGAGCGGCAGCGCCGCGCCGCGTGGTGGTGGCCGATGACACGCTGCCCGCCGACACGGCCTACCGGCTGGCCTGCGAAGGCACCGGTCTGCTGTGGCAGGGCGACTTTCAGAATGCCCGCATGCTGCTGCAGGCCCTCATGCGGCGGGTGGACCGCAAGCCGGCCAAGGCGGCGGCCAAGGCAGCACAAAAAATGGCAGAGGCCACGGCGGCCGAAGCGTTTCACCTGCACCGCCAGGCGCAGGCGCAGCGCGCACGCGTGCTGTCGTCCCTGCTGATTGCGCTGGAAGGCGATTACGCCATTGACCTGCGCCGTGCGCCCGACCTGCGCCAGGCCTGCACCGAAGCCTGGGGCGCGGCCACGGGCGAACGCTCGGTGGCCTCGCTGCGTGAACTGCTGGGTCTGGTGGGGGCGCACGAGTGGCGC
>ERZ1023652.115-NODE-115-length-18268-cov-7.164214_pt1 | contig 18268 bp, 16 predicted proteins | sample MGYA00520879_ERZ1023652 | MGnify/ENA primary metagenome ERZ1023652 (study PRJEB33180, sample SAMEA4044469) | wastewater metagenome | place: Denmark | collected 2016-04-02 | study: EMG produced TPA metagenomics assembly of the PRJEB13832 data set (Local...
TTTCGATAAATATGCAAACCCAAAATGTTCATTCAAATGTTCTTTTACTATTTTCAACTTAAATTCATATGTATATTTACTCATAAAAAAATGCACCTCCAATGTTAGTTTTATGTCTAACATTTTTAGTGCAGTTCACTTTAAGGGGATTTTGTTATATTGTATGCTTTAAATCATTGGAAATATTTTCTACAGTCCAATCTATTTTCTTAACAAATTCAGATTGTCTTTCTTTACAATTTTTAAGTTGGCAAATTTTACAAGATTCTGGAAGACAAGAGTCTGTATGAATAAAAACTTCTACATCGTTATCAAACTGATCATCTATCATTTTTTCTACTCTATCAACAATTAAGTGTCCTTCCTTCAAGTTAATATACCAAGGAAGAGTTAAATGACATGTTAAATTAAGAGTTCCACCATACTTTTTAATTCTTAAATTATGTAAATCTATCCAATTTTCTTCTCTATTAATGTTAAAAAAGGAAACAACTTGACCTAAAAGTTCGTAATCTGCTTCATCCATAATTCCTGCAATTGAATTTCTTAAAATTCTGTAGCCTGATGTGATTATTATTATGGCAAATATAAATGCAACAAAACTATCAATCCAAGTATAATGTGTGAAATACATTAATATTAGTCCAATAACGATACCAATAGTTGCATAAGTATCAGACTGCATGTGTTTTCCAGTTGCAATTAGTGCAAGAGAGTTATTCTTCTTACCTTTTTTTATAGAGTAAAATCCAACACCATAATTAATTATTCCAGTTAATAAAACTAAATATATTCCATAATCTAACTGCTTTAATTCATGTGGATGCGTTAAGTTATTTATGGCTTCATAAATGATTATAAATGAAAATAGGATCATCATAAGACCTTCTACTGATGCAGATAAGAACTCTACTTTACCGTGACCATAAGGATGATTACTGTCTTTTGGTTTAGATGAAACATAAAGGCTATAAAGTCCTATGAATCCAGCAACTACGTTGATAGTATATTCTAATGTGTCAGTTAATATTGCTACTGAATTTGTAAAATACCATGCAAGTATTTTTATAAAGAAGATTATTAATACTATAGCGGTCAATTTTTTTTGAATTTCAAAATTCTCTCTTGTTATTGTCATTTCTATCCCCTCTGATCTTAAAATTTTATTTTATTTTTATATTTTAGAAGTCTTAGTGCATTAAATACAACTAAAACTGTTGAACCTTCATGTATAAAAACTGTAAGCCCCATGTTAGTTAATCCAAAAATTGCTGATGGAATAAGAAAAAATATAGTTCCAAGACTTATAAATAAATTTTGTTTAATTATTTGTTTTGATTTTCTACCCAATCCTACGACAAAAGGTAAATTTTCAATCTTATCAGATAGTAAAGCTACGTCTGCTGTTTCTAATGCTACATCAGACCCGGCTGCTCCCATTGCGATTCCAACTGAACTATGAGCCATTGCAGGTGCATCATTAGTTCCGTCACCAATCATTGCAACTTCTGAGTATTCAGATACAAGTTTGTCAATAATATTTAGTTTATCTTCAGGTAATAAACTACCATAAATTTCAGTTAATCCTAAATCCTTACCAATAGATTGAGCAACTCTATTATTATCTCCTGTTAACATTGCCAATTTAGTAATCCCAAGATTTTTAAGTTCAGCAATTACCATTTTAGAAGCTTCTCTTGGTTCATCAATAAGTGAAACAAGACCTATAACATCTTTGTTTTTTGCAATGACTATCGTTGTGTGACCATCGTCATGCAATGTTAAGATTCTAGTAATAATATCACTATCAATAGTAATATTATTTTCTTCAATTAGTTCTTTATTACCAACAAGTATTTTATCATTTTTATAATTTGCAATCATACCACGCCCACTTATATTTTGAACATTTTCTAAAGATCCAATAGTTTCACTATTAACAAACTCTTTACATGCTTTTGTAACAGCTTTTGCAAGAGGGTGAGTGCTAGATAATTCCATTACATATAAAATTTCATATAGTTCTTTTTCAGATATATTGAAGTTTAAAATATTTTTTACAACTGGTTTACCTTTTGTAAGGGTACCAGTTTTGTCAAATGCTATGGCATCAAGACTTCCCATTATTTCAAGTGCTTTACCACCTTTAATAAGTACTCTTTCTTTTGCTGCTCTTGCTATAGCACTTAAAACAGCACTAGGTGTTGAGATAGCTAATGCACAAGGACTTCCTGCAACAAGAACTTCCATTGCTCTGTAGAAACTTTCTTTTGGAGTTTCTTTTAGAATAAGAAATGCAAAACAAAGAATAACAACAAGTATTAATATAAGTGGAACATAATATTTCTCTACTTTTTTTGTAAATAGTTGTGTTGGTGATTGCTTGGACTCTGCTTCGTTAACTAATTTAATAAGTCTAGAAAGTGTAGAGTCAGCACTCAGTTTTAATGTTTTAATCTCGAGAAGAGAATCTCCATTAATTGTTCCAGCAAATACTTTGTGTGATTCTTCAATAGTTTCGTATGTAGCAGTAGACAGAAGAACCTTATCAATCGGTATTTTTTCAACTTCTAAACTCTCACCTGTGATAGGTGCTTGGTTTACAAAGCCTGTACCATCAACTACAACTCCATCAACTGGAATCTTGCTTCCTGGTCTAACAACGACTATGTCTCCTAATTTTAATTCTTTAACATCAACTTCAACTAAGTCATTCCCCCGTTTTAAAGTTGCTTTTGGTGGAGTTAAGTCACTTAATGAAGTGATTTGTTTCTTGGCTCTATTCATTGCATAATGTTCTAGCGAATGTCCTAAGCTAAATAAGAAAAGTAAAAATGCTCCTTCTGCGTATTTGTCTAGTGAGAATGCTCCAATAGCAGCAAAGATCATTAGAAAATCTATATCGAATTCTAAATGTCTTAGTCCGTGATATGCTTCGATTGCAGGAAAAAAACCTCCTGAAAAAGCAGAAATTACATAAAATATATGTGCTAAATATGAAAAGCCAGTGAAATTTTCAAGAATAATCCCTAAAAGAAGAGCCGTTCCCGAGACAATTGCAAAAGTCATTTCAGAGTAAGCATTAAAAAATTTGTTTTCTTTTGAATGTGTGTGGTTATCCATTTGTGTTCCTTTCTAAATAATAAATTTGTAGGTTGATTTTCAATCTACTGTTATAAATATAACACGAAAACCTCAACAAGTCCAGTAAAATTAATACTTCTAGTCACTAAGTAAAAAGAAAAAAGAGAGACTAAAATTAAGCCTGCAGTAAATATTTGACACACAAAGTAAAATTTAAAAAAGAAAAACTACACTCATAAAAGCAGTATCTAAAGCTTACAAGTGTAGTTTGTTTGATATACATATTAATATTAGTCTTTTAATTCAGAAAGCGGTTTTTGAGTTGACAAAGAGATAACTTTTTTGATCATTTCTATAAACTCAGCTTTGTAGCCATCTTTATCATCAGAAATGTTTTCATCTGCTAATTTCAAAATCTCCTCATATGTTAAATCCTTTGAATATTCAGAATTTCTTAGTTTTTGAGCAAATGCAGCTACTGCTAGACCAAAGTTAAAATCTTTAGTATTGATTTGTGGCTGTCCAACACTAATAATTTTATCAAGTTGATTGGCAACTTCATTACCATCAATTTTGTATCTCATTTTAAATGTTGCAATTTCATTCTCATTTCCAACTGTAGGAACGTTCTTTTGATATTTTAATGGGTCAATAGTTGTATCTGGTTGAGAAGCGTTTATTTTTGGTACAATTTCATAATATGCAGTGACTTGCTGACCTGAACCAACATCTCCAGCATCCTTTTTGTCATTTTTAAAATCTTCATTATTCATTTTTCTATCTTCATAACCTATAAGTCTATAAGATTCAACAATAGTAGGGTTGAACTCAACTTGTATTTTTGTGTCTTTTGCAATTGCAAAGATTGTTCCAAACAAGTCAGCTGAGAGGACTTTTTTACCTTCTTTAATTGAATCAATGTAATAATAATTTCCATCACCAATATTACTTAATCTTGACATTCTTTGATCATTTAAGTTGTCTCTTCCAAATCCTAAAACAGTTAAGAATATACCGCTCGATTTTTTGTCGACTATCATTTTTTCTAATTCATCATTGGAAGTAGTTCCTACATTAAAGTCACCATCAGTTGCTAAAATAACTCTATTATTTCCATCTTTTATAAAATTTTTCTGTGCTAAGTTGTAGGCTTGATTAATTCCTGCACCACCAGCTGTACTTCCACCAGATGATAATTTATCTAATGCTTTTTCTATAGTTTTTCTATCATTTCCTGCAACTGAGTCAAGCACAACACCTGTAGCACTAGCATAAACAACCATAGACACTCTGTCATCTTTTTTCAAAGAGTCAAGCATAAATTTAAAACTTTCTTTTAACAAGGGTAGTTTTTCTTCTGAAGACATTGATCCAGAAACATCAATTAAAAAAACTAAATTTGTTTTAGGAGCCATTTCTTTTGGTATTTCATATCCTTGAATACCTATTTTCAGAATTTTATTATTTTTATTAAATGGAGAATTTCCAACTTCAGTAGTAACAGAAAAGACATCTTTTTTTGTAGGAATTGGATAATTATATCTGAAGTAGTTTATCATTTCTTCAGATTTTATAGCATCCGCTTGTGGAATCATATTATAATTCAAAAGATTTCTTACGTTAGAGTAAGATGCAGTGTCGACATCTATTGAAAAAGTAGATAGTGGGGAAATCTTAGCATTTATAAACTTGTTCTCCTGTATTTCACCATAAACCTCATATGTAGTAGAAGGGATCTGAGATGTATAAGAAATCCCATAACTTCTTTCCCACACCGAAGGAGCTACGGGCATAGGAGCTTCTACGGGTTTATCCACGTAAACCACTTTCTCTATAGTTACAACTTTAGGTGCTGCAGTCTTACAACTCACTACAAACATTAATAGTGATAATATTAACATAATTTTTCTCATAATATTCATTCTCCTTTTAGTCTTTAAATTATTGGTGGAGATGGCGGGAATCGAACCCGCGTCCAAAACAAAAAGTCCTTACTACCGTCTACAAGTTTAGTTCATTTATCATTTTAACTATAAGATGTTAAACAAACAAAAGTCTTATAGCGAGACTATTAAATTTCCTATTACGCTATAGTCATACATAATAGTAAGCCATTATAATGACACCGTTCAAAAGAAAAATGGCGATTCCTTATGAGGGTGAGCCGCCCTTAGGCAGCTAGTGCGTAATTATCGTTTCCGATTAAATTAAGTTTGAATTTTAAAGACTTCCGTCTACTTGCAAGTAATAAGCTTCGTATCTTGTCGAAACCTAGACATCCCCAATGTACTAAGAATTATATCATAAAATACATTAAATTTCTATAATGAGTGATAAAAATCTGGAGTTTTTTTTGAATAAGTAGTAAAATAAAAGAGAGAAGAGCGAGGAGAATAAAATGAATACAAAAGAAATAGCAACAAAATTTTACGATGCATTTGCTTCTGCAGATGTTGAAACGTTAAAAAAATTATACGATGAAAAACTTATATTTAATGATGAAATTTTCGTAGGTCTTAGTTATGAAGAGACGATAAAGATGTGGTCAAGTTTACTAATTGGTAATAAAGACATGTCTATAAAATACACAATTAAAGAATATTCTGAAAATAAAGTAAAAGTAGAATGGATAGCAGATTATTTATTTTCTGCATCAAGAAGGAAAGTAAGAAATGTTATTATTGCAAATATGGAAATTGAAAATGGTAAAATTATAAAACATACAGATGAATTTAATTTCTATAAATGGAGTAAAATGGCACTTGGGACTCCAGGGTTATTACTTGGTTGGACTTCATTTTTTAGAAATAAAGTCCGTAAAGGGGCATATGAAAAATTAGGATTTAACAAATAAAACGGCGGAGGCACATAATGGTTATAAGATTACAAGAAAATGATATTTATGTAAGAGAAGAGAATAGTAATGATGTGGAAGCAATAGATAACATAAACACATTAGCATTTAATAGAGCAGCTGAAAAAGAATTGATTAGAAAGTTGAGAGATGGACAAACGTATGTAAAAGAGCTTTCTCTAATAGCTGATATTGATGTTAATCTAGCATCAGCAATATTATTCAAAAAAAGTAGCAATCAATTTGAGTTAGTTTCAGATGCGAAAAGAAAACAAATAGGACACGTTATGTTTACAAAAATAGCAATTCAAAGTGATAATGGTAAGTTGTATAATGAAGGAATATTAGCGCTAGCACCAATGGCAGTAGTCCCAGGATTCCAAAAAATGGGTGTAGGTAAGAAGATGTTAGAAGTAGCAATAGAGAAGACAAAAAAATTAAACTATAAAGCAATAGTTGTTTTAGGCCATAAAGAATATTATAGTAAATTTGGATTTGAAGTTTCAACAAAATACAGTATTAAATCACCATTTGATGTCCCTGAGGAGAATTTCATGGTATTGAAATTAGATAATACAGCAGACGAAATAACTGGATTAGCTGTATATCCTGATGTATTTTATGTTGTGTAGTAAATGATAAATTGACAATTAAATCAATTTATTGTATAATATTTGTATATTCAAATGATATGGATAAAAAAATAAAATAAAACAATGGAGGAACAATATGAATGAGAGAAAAAATGTAGCAACATTTGCAGGAAATCCAATAACATTATTAGGTGAAGAAATAAAAGTTGGAGATAAAGCAAGAGATTTTACAGCATTGAACAAAGACTTATCAGAATTTAAATTAAGCAGTGTATTAGGTAAAGTTGTTGTTATAACAGCATTCCCATCTATAGATACGGGAGTTTGTGCATTACAAGCAACTAGATTCAACCAAGAAGCAGCAAAATTAGGGGATAAAGTTGCAATAGTTACAATATCTGTTGATTTACCATTTGCATTAAGTAGATTTTGTGCAGCAGAAGGAATTGAAAATGCTGTAACTGTTTCAGATCATAGAGATTTAGATTTTGGAACAAAATATGGATTCATAATAAAAGAGCTAAGATTATTAGAAAGAGGAGCTTTAGTAATTGATAAAGAAGGTATTGTTAAACACGTTGAATACTGTTCAGAAGTAACTAATCATCCTGATTATGATAAAGTTATGGAAGTTGTAACATCATTATTATAAAATAAATATTTAAAATATTAAAAAGCGAGGTGATTTCATTTCGCTTTTTTGTTTTTTTGGTGTATAATATACGTAAAAATAAAAACACATAATAAATTAGGAGAATATATGGATAATATAATTCAAGAGTCATCTGGAAATACAGATAATATAGATACACAAGATTCCTTAAAAGAGCAATTAAAGAAAGAAATAGAAGAAGAATTAAAAAGAGAAATGGAAGAAAAAGAGAAAGAAGCTCTAGAAAAAAAAGAAATTAAAAGAAAAAAAATAACTAAGAAAATATTAATAGCATTGTTGCTAATCCTAATAGCTTCAGGGATATATTTATTTATGAATAGAAAAGATGAGAGATCGTTGAATACAGCTACAATAGAAGAAGTGAAGCCAGACTCAATACAAGATAAATATGGTTCTAAATTTTGGAACGGGGATCAAAGCATTACTTTAGCTGATGCAATGAAAGGTTATAAATATGCAAAAAATATAGAATGGCTAGAATATGAAAAAGATGGTAGGAAAGTATTTCAAATACGTATAGAACATGATACAAGCAAATTTCTTGATGACTATCGAGATAGTGTGATGGGAACAACAAATGAAATTTTATCAGAAGTTCAGTATACATATTATAGGTTTAATCAAGATAAAATAAAAATATATGATAATCTATATTTTTATATTCCTAAAGATTTAGCTGAAGAAGCGAATGTATTGGAGCTATCAAAAAGAGAACTAGAAATTAAAGAATCTAAAGACTCGAAAGTTTCAAAAAACTACGAATATTTTAACGACCTAAAGGATATTTATGAAAAAAAACCTGATATTGAAGGTGTTACAGGTGCAATGCAAGATTATTATAGAAATGGCTATTACCGAAAGTCATTAGTTTATACACCAGATTGTGATTGCGAATCAGATGAGTTAGATAAAATCTATGTATTGTATAAAACTGTTGAAGAAGCAGATATACAGTTAAATAATTCGTATAATAATTTGATGGATTCTATGGATAATGAAGAATTAAGAAAAACATTGATTGATGTTGAGAAACAATGGATATCGTACAAAGATGCAGAATTTAAAACATTAGAATCGTCTTTTTATTTGAAAAATGAAAAAAATCCATCAGAAGTTGCAAAAAAATTATCAGAAAAATATAAAATTAAAGTAATTGTAGATAGAATATCAGAGCTTGATTATTTGTCTGAAATACTGGAACAAGGTAACTACCCTAAGCTAGATTATAATGAAATTACTAAAGAAGAAGAAAGCCTTAAAAAATTGTATGCAGGTGTACTTAATAAAATGAATAATGATGGTCAAACAAAGAAAAATTTAATGGATTCTCAGCAGAAATGGACTATATTTAATGAATCAAGTAAGAAATTCATGCAAATGTTTCCAGGAAATACAGAGGCTAACTACATGTTAGTACCCGTATCGCAAAGAAAGCCTGAAATTGTAATTTATTCATTACTTCCATATTAAAAACTAAAGGAGAAAAGAAATTTTATGTATAAAATATTTGAAGGTATTAATTATGAAGTCTTGAATAAAGGCGCAGAATTTGAAATAGAAGGTATAGAATTTGATTCTCGAAATATAAAAGATAGCTATGTCTTTGTAGCAATGACTGGAAGTTTGGTTGATGGACACAATTATATAGATACAGCAATAGAAAAAGGCGCAAAAATGATAATAGTTGAGAAGAAAGATATAAAACTAGAAGAAGATATAACATATGTATATGTTGAGAATATACGCAAGAATCTAGGAATAATTGCTTCAAATTATTATAACTGGCCACAAAATAAAATAAAAATTATAGGTGTGACTGGGACAAATGGTAAAACGACATCAACATATATATTAGAAAACATATTAGAGAACACGTCAAGAATAGGAACAACAGGCCATAGAATATTAGATATAAACAAGGAAACAACTAATACAACACCGGAATCAATTGATTTAATAAAGCTATTGGATGAAAGTGTAAAAAAAGGTGTCGAATATTTTATAATGGAAGTAAGTTCGCACGCATTAGAAATTGGTAGAGTGGAAATGTTGCAGTTTGATTCAGTTATATATACTAATTTGACACAAGATCATCTAGACTTTCACGAAACAATGGAAAATTATTTTCAAGCAAAAAATAAGATTTTTTCAAAATTAAGAGATAATAATTCATCAGCTATTGTAAATGCAGATGATTTATATGGTGTAAGAATATTGCAAGAAAACAAAAGTAGAAAAAATAATTTTATGAGTTACAGCATAACTGATAAGGTAAGTGATATATATGGTGAAGTGTTAGAATATAATAACTTTGGGATGAAAATAAAGATTGTTTATGAAAATAAAGAATACACATTTAATTCTAAACTAGTAGGTAACTATAACTTGTCAAATATATTATCATGCGTAGGAGTGTTAGTTAAATTAGGAAGAGAAATGAATGACATAATAGAGAAAATACAAAAGATAGAATCTGTTCCAGGAAGATTTCAGCTAATAGAGAATGATAAAGCAATAAGAGTAGTTGTTGATTTTGCTCATACAGAAGATGGTTTGATAAATGTTTTGCAAACACTTAAAGAAATGACCAAAAATAAAGTGATTACAATATTCGGTGCTGGTGGAGATAGAGATAAAGCTAAGAGAAAGAAAATGGGAATTGCGGCAACAAAATATTCAGACTATATAATAATCACATCAGATAATCCAAGAAATGAAAATCCAATTGATATAATTAATGAAATTGAGAGTGGACTAAAAGAAGTGAATTTTCCAAAAGAAAAATACGAAACAATAGTTGATAGAGAGCAAGCAATTGCAATAGGGATTAAGTTAAGTCAAGAAAATGATAGTGTGTTAATTGCAGGAAAAGGACACGAAAAGTATCAAATAATAGGAGATGAAAAATTGCATTTCGATGATTGTGAAATTGCAAATAAGTATATAAAATAAAAGTTTTTTTTATTCTACTAATATGATAAAATTATGTTAGATATTATGCAATAAAAAAACAATAGAATTCTATAGGAAGAAGGAATAATAATGTTAATTGACAAAGTTAGGGAAGTTAAAATAACGGATACCATCACAGTTGGAAATAGTGAGATTTTCTTAATTGCTGGGCCTTGTGTTATCGAGTCAGAAGATTTAGTAATGGAAGTAGCTGGAAAAATGAAAGAGATTACTGAAAAACAGGGTATTAAATACGTATTTAAAGCGTCATTTGATAAAGCAAATAGGACATCAATCAATTCTTTTAGAGGACCTGGGCTGGAAAAAGGACTAGAAATATTATCAAGAGTGAAGTCGAAATATAATTTACCTATAGCAACAGATATACATGAGCCGTGGCAATGTAAAGAAGCATCAAAAGTTATTGATATATTACAAATACCAGCATTTTTATGTAGACAAACAGATTTGTTAATAGCCGCAGCAGAAACAGGGAAAGCAGTTAATATAAAAAAAGGGCAATTCTTAGCACCATGGGATATGAAAAATGTTATTAAAAAGTTTGAAGAAGTTGGGAATCCTAACATAATGTTATGTGAAAGAGGAACAACATTTGGATATAATAATTTAGTTGTTGATATGAGAGCGTTATTAGAAATGAGAAAGTTGGGATACCCTATTGTATTCGATGCAACTCACTCTGTACAAATACCTGGAGGGCAAGGTGAAACAACAGGAGGAAATAGAGAATACGTGTATCCACTGATGAGATCAGCTGCTGCAATTGGTATTGATGGAATATTTGCAGAAGTACATCCTGATCCAGATAATGCAATGTCTGATGGACCAAATATGTTAAGATTAGACAAGATAGAAGAAGTATTGAAAAGTGTCAAAAAATTCGATGATATAGTAAAAAATAATATTTAATTACATAGGAGGCATAAAATTATGAGCAAAAAATTATTATTAACACCAGGACCAACGAACATACCACAAGATTTATTAGATGTTATGGGAAAAGATATAATACACCACAGAACACCTGAATTTAGAGATAAAATGAAAGACATAAATGAAAATTTAAAATTAGCATTTAAAACTAAAAGTGATGTTTACACAATGACATCATCAGGAACAGGTGCAATGGAAGCAGCTGTTGTTAACTTCTTTTCAACAGGAGATAAAGTCATTGTACTAAATACTGGATATTTTGGAGAAAGATTTAAGAAAATAGCTAAAATATATGGGTTAGAAGTATTAGAGTTAGAATATAATTTTGGTGAAGCATACAAAATAGAAGATGTAAAAGAACTTTTAGCAAATAATGACAATATAAAAGGAATATTTGTAACTCATAGTGAGACTTCAACAGGTGTATTGAATGATGTGGAATCATTAGGTAAAATAACAAATGGAACAGACATGTTACTAGTTGTTGACACTATAAGTGGTCTTGTTGCTAATCCATTTGATTTTGATGGTTGGAACATAGATGTTGCTGTTGCAGGAAGTCAAAAAGCATTTTTAATACCGCCTGGGTTATCTTTCATAGCAATGAGTGAAAAAGCAGAAAAAGCATACACAAATTCTAATTTACCAAAGTATTATTTTGATATTAAGCAATATAAAAAATATTTTGAAGAGAGCTATGAAACACCATACACACCAGCTATTGGATTAATATTAGCATTACACAAATCATTAGAAAATATGTTGGCATTCGGGATAGATAATATAACGAAAGAAAAATATGAGTTAAGAAAATATATTGAAAATAAAGCATCTAGTTTAGGCTTCGAGTTGTTAGTGAAGAATGAAGAAAATAGAAGTAATACACTAATTTCAGTTGTGAAAGAAGGAATAGAAATAAAAAAAATAATAAATAACTTGGAAAATGTTGGCTACACAGTAACGGGTGGAAAAGGTGCATATGCTAATTCTCTTATGAGAATAGGGATTCTTGGGCAAATATCAATTCAAGAAATAGATGAATTTTTTGTTATATTAGAAGAGGAGCTTAAAAAATAATGAAACCTTATCTTTTTAAAATAGGTGCATTTGAATTAAGATACTATAGTTTGATGTACATACTAGCATTTTTAATAGGAATATATATTGCATCAAAAGATTTAGTAGCTAGAAAACGAGGCGTGACAGATAAAAAGATGATAGAAGATTACGCTTTTTGGGGAATGATGTCAGGACTTATAGGCGCAAGATTGTATTATGTAATATTTAGATTCACCGATTATATAGGGGATCCAATTTCAATATTTAAAGTATGGGAAGGCGGATTAGCAATACATGGAGGTATAATTGGCGGGGTAATAGGGACTTTAATATATGCAAAAAAGAAAAAAATAAACATCTGGATTTTGATGGATTTGGCAGTTGGCCCGTTACTTTTTGGGCAAACAATAGGTCGATTTGGAAATTTTGCAAATGGTGAAGTTCATGGAGTTCCAACGTTCACACCACTAAAGGTCATATTTAATGGAACTTTTACAACTTGGTGGGAAAGTTATCAGAAACTAGGAATAGATCTACAATCAAAATTCAAAGAAATAGTACCTTGGGGAGTTGTGTTTCCAAATGATACTCCTGCAGGACAAGAATTTCCTGGACTAGCATTACACCCAGCAATGCTTTATGAAATGGGTTTGAATTTCATTGGATTTTTACTTTTATGGTTTTATTTTAGAAAAAAAGAATACAATGTTGGAATTTTAAGTATGATTTATCTGATAATGTATGCATTAATAAGAAGTTTTGTAAGTATGTTCAGATCAGAAGACTTAACATTCTTTAACATAATACGAGCACCGCATTTGATAAGTATAATTATGCTGATCGTTGCAGTAATTGGAATTAAATATTTTAATAAGAAGAAAATATAAAAAAATAGCCTTAAGCTAATGTAAATTACTAGCAAAGGCTATTTTTTGAATATACCTATTTTTTTTCTTTCTTGTTTTTCAGTAAACTCATCAAATTTGTTAAGTAAAGTATCGATTTTATTAGAAATGTTGTTTTGAGATGTTTCCAATGTCTCGACTTTTTCCTTTAAATATTGAATTTTTTCTAAACACTCTAGTTTTTTATCAATAATTTTTAACAATTCAGTGATAGAAGCTGAATGTTGTGCCTCTTTTTCAGAAGAATTATTTATAAGTTTTTCTAGTGATTCATACAAATTTTTGAATGTACTATTAGTTGTAGCAGTAAAATTATTAGAAAAAATATTTAATCCATTTAATTGAGTTATAGAAGATTTTTCAATTGATGAAAGTCTTTCACGTAGAAAATTATAATCAAACTCTTCTAACTTATTATGAAGTTTAGAGATTTTATTTGTATTTTCAGTTATTTTTTTTATTTCAGATGCAGAAGCTTTTACTTGATAATTAACATCCATATTTTCTGCTGTTATATAAATTTTATTTCCATCTTTTATTGTTGTTAGTTGCCCTTTTTCTATTCTGTTGTAAATAGTTCGTCTTGAAACATTTTTTGTTAACATGTATTCCTTAATTGAAAGTTTCAAAAAATCACCTCTTTTCATAGTGAAAATATTATATATCATTTTGTATTGAAAAGCAAAGTAAAAAATTGATAAATAGTAAAAAATGTGGTACAATTATAAAAAAATATGGAGTGTATGGATGGCGGTAATAAAGTTCAAAAAGAGAGAAGAACCCATAATTGAATTTGGTATAAGGCTTCCTCGAATTGTCTACAATTTAATGAGCGAAATAAAAAACAAAAAAAAAGCTGAGGAAATTGTAAGAGAGACGTTCAATGTTAACAAAAATAGACTTATAAATATTGTTGAGGCAAGAGATGCTACGGATGATGTAGCAATGATTCTAGTAGTATACAAAAATATTATGGCATCTGAAAAAGATCTACATAAATTTGATTTGGAAGTAATGGATTTCAATTTCAACATATTTGAATTTGATTTCAATATGGAAATTGATGTTGAGAAAGTAATTAAAGATATAAGTAAGGGTAAAAATTAAAATAAATTTAGGAGGAATCAATGAAAAAGATTTTAGTTTCATTATTTTTATTAGCTACATTATTTAGTTGTTCTAGCATGTTTAAGAAAAATAATGATGTGTCAACGAAGGTTTCAAAAGAAGATATGAAGCAACAAAAGATTGAAGATAAAAAACAAAAAGATTTTGTAAAAAAAATGGCTTCTTATGAATTAGAAGCAACTATTTCTACAACTAAAGGAGATATAAATATATATTTATATCCAGAAGCAGCACCAGTAACAGTAGCAAGTTTTGTAAAATTGTCAAAAGAAGGATTCTATAATGGATTAAAATTCCATAGAGTAATTGCAAATGTCTTAGCACAAGGTGGAGATCCAAATGGTGATGGAACAGGATCTGCAGGCTATACAATAAAAGATGAGATTGCAAAATGGGTAGACTTTACAGATCCTGGAATGCTTGCAATGGCAAATTCGGGACCAAATACAAATGGATCACAATTTTTTCTAACAATGAATACTTTAACACAGCTAAATGGTCAATATACAATTTTTGGGGAATTGAAATCTAGAGAAGATCTTTCAATATTGAAGTTAATAAGACAAGGGGATAAAATAATTAGCATTCAAATAAAAGGAAGAAAAGTAGATGAGTTTTTAGGTAACTTTACAGATATTATAAATTCTTGGAATAGATAACTTAGTAAAATAAAATATTAAGGAGGATATTGAAATGATCTACACGGTAACATTGAATCCAGCGTTAGACTATGATATGTATTTAGATGCAGATATGAAAGTAGGAGAACTTAATCTTACTAAGAAAGCAAGTTTGAGGACTGGGGGAAAAGGAATTAATGTTTCGAGAATGATGAAGACATTAGATGTTCAAAATACAGCACTAGGTTATGTAGCTGGATTTGCAGGAGAATTTATTTTAAATGATTTACAGAATGATGGTATTATTGTCGATTTTATTCCAGTTGATGGAAACACAAGGATTAATGTAATTGCATTTGATAGTGAAAGCAAAAAAGAAACTGAAATATCAGGACTATCTCCTATAATAAGTGAAGAGAAATTAAATGAATTAACAAATAAAATTTCAGGTCTTTCAAGTGGAGATACATTAGTTTTATCAGGGAGTATACCAGCATCTATAAGTGATACTATTTATAAGGAAATGGCAGAGCACGCAGGGAAAGATGTGAAAGTAGTGCTCGATACAAGAGGTAATCTAATTGATAAGAATTTAAATAACAATTTCTTAATAAAACCAAATATAAAAGAACTTAGACAAATGTTTGGAGAGAAGCTTGAAACGGAAGAAGAAATATTAGAAAAAGTTAAGTATTTTTTTGATAAAGGGATTAAAAATATAATTATATCTCGTGGTGGAGATGGAGCGTTATTAGTAAATGAAGAAGGAATGTGGGAGGCAAGTGTTCCAAAAGGAGAGTTAGTAAATTCAATTGGAGCTGGTGATTCATTAATCGGAGGATTTTTAGCAGGGCTAGAAAAAGGCTATACAACTCAAGATGCATTTAGATTAGGGATTGCAGCAGGAAGTGCAACAGCATATTCACCAACATTAGGAAATAAAGCTCTGGTTGAAAAATTGTATAATGAAGTAACTTTAATAAAGAAACTATAATTTGGAATTAAAATATTAAATAGATGAGGAAGGTGTTGTGAATGAGAATATTAGACCTATTAGTAAAAGAAAGAATCAACTTAAACTTACAAGCATCAACAAAAAGCGAGGTTATTAAAGAGATTGCTTGGTCATTTGAAGAAACAAAAGTACTTAATCATTATGATGATTTCGTTACTGCAGTTAATGCTAGAGAAGCATTAAGTTCAACTGCTCTTGAAGAGGGAATTGCTATACCACATGCTAAAACAAATGCAATAAAAAAAGCTGCAGTTGCAATTGGAAGAAAATTAGATGGAATAGACTATGATTCATTGGATGGTGAAAAATCACAACTATTCTTTATGATTGGTGCTCCTGATGGTGCAAACAATGAGCATATTGAAGTTCTTGCTAAATTATCACAATTATTGTTAGATGACGATTTCAGACTAGCTTTATTAAAAGCAAATAGTGCGGAAGAAGTTATGTCATTAATTGATAGAAAAGAGACAGAAAAAGCAGAAGAAGCAAAAAATGTTGTAGTAAATACTGATGCAGATTACATAGTAGCAGTAACAGCATGTCCTACAGGGATTGCCCATACATACATGGCAGAAGAGGCATTGAAAAAAGCAGCAAAAGAAATGGGTGTAAATATTAAAGTTGAAACTAATGGAACTGATGGAACAAAAAATTTATTAACAGCAGAAGAAATTAAAAAAGCAAAAGGTGTTATATTAGCAGTAGATAGAAATGTAGAAACAAATAGATTTTCTGGTAAAAAAGTTATAAAAACTGGAGCAAAAGATGGAATCAACAACGCTAAGAAATTAATTCAAAGAGTATTAGATGGAGATGCTCCTATATTTGCAGGTGATGGTTCGAATGCTGAAGGGTCAACAGCTGGAGAAACGGCAAAAGAAGGATTAGGATTATACAAACACTTAATGAGTGGGGTTTCATTCATGTTACCTTTAGTAGTAAGTGGAGGAATATTAATAGCATTTGCATTTTTAGCAGATAGTTTACTAGGATTTGCTGGAGCAGGTGCAAAATATGGATCATCATCAGACTTAGCAAAATACTTCATGACAATAGGTGGAGCAGCATTTGGATTATTTGTACCAATATTAGGTGGATACATAGCATACAGTATAGCAGAAAGACCAGGATTAACACCTGGGTTAGTAGCGGGTGCACTAGCAGCAAGTGGAGGATCAGGGTTCTTAGGAGCAATGGTCGGTGGATTCTTAGCAGGTTATGTAGTTAAGTTAGTAATTTACCTACTAAAAGGAATGCCTAAGAGTTTAAATGGAATAAAAGCAATATTATTATATCCAGTATTATCAGTTCTTATAACAGGACTGGCAATGTTATTAATACTTAACCCTGTTGTTGGTGGAATAAACAATGGATTAACAAACTTCTTAAACTCAATGAGTGGATCAAGTAAAGTATTACTTGGATTAATTGTTGGTGGAATGATGGCAGTAGATATGGGTGGACCAGTAAATAAAGCAGCATATGTATTTGGTGTTGGGACATTAGCAGCATCACAAGCGACAGGTGGAAGTGCAACAATGGCAGCAGTAATGGCAGGTGGAATGGTACCTCCATTAGCAATAGCATTAGCAACTACTGTATTCAGAAATAAATTTACAATAGAAGAAAAAGAAGCAGGGAAAACAAACTATATAATGGGATTATCGTTTATAACAGAAGGAGCAATACCATTTGCAGCAGGAGATCCATTAAGAGTAATACCATCAATGATAGTTGGATCAGCACTTGCAGGAGCATTAACAATGTTATTCAACATCAAACTAAGAGCGCCACATGGTGGGATATTAGTAATGTTCTTAAGTAACAATTTCTTAATGTACTTAGTTGCAGTAATAGCAGGAAGTATAGTATCTGCAATCTTATTAGGAATACTAAAACCAAAATTAAAATAATAGCATAATAAGAATACAGGAGTTCTCAATTTTAATTGAGAGCTCTTTCTTTGAAAAAATAAAATAAGTGTTAATGTAGGAGGCAAGCTTGATTACAATAAAAGATATTGCAAGGTATTTTGGGGTATCTGTTGGGACAGTATCTAAAGCTTTGAATAATCAAAAAGGTGTAAGTGAAACACTAAGAGATAAAATAAAAGATTATGCAGAAGAACAGAATTATACTCCAAATCTGACTGCTATAAATTTAGTTAAAAGAGAAACAAATAAAATAGCACTTTTTATTTTAAGTAAAGAGAGAAATAAAGAAGAGTCTAGATTTTCTATTTTGTGGGTAGAATTATTGAAACAATTATTGGAAGAAGTTTATAAGATAAATCACAATCTCATCATTTACAAATTATTTTATGGAGATGATATGAAAAATTATATAGAACTTTGTAAGGCGGAAAACGTTAAAGGGGCTATATTTTTTGGATTAATGAATAACGATCCTCAAATAGAAGAATTAAAAA
>ERZ1023652.118-NODE-118-length-18183-cov-10.279132_pt1 | contig 18183 bp, 18 predicted proteins | sample MGYA00520879_ERZ1023652 | MGnify/ENA primary metagenome ERZ1023652 (study PRJEB33180, sample SAMEA4044469) | wastewater metagenome | place: Denmark | collected 2016-04-02 | study: EMG produced TPA metagenomics assembly of the PRJEB13832 data set (Local...
CTGCGAGACCTACAAGTCGAGCAGGGACGAAAGTCGGGCTTAGTGATCCGGTGGTTCCGCATGGAAGGGCCATCGCTCAACGGATAAAAGCTACCCTGGGGATAACAGGCTTATCTCCCCCAAGAGTTCACATCGACGGGGAGGTTTGGCACCTCGATGTCGGCTCATCGCATCCTGGGGCTGTAGTCGGTCCCAAGGGTTGGGCTGTTCGCCCATTAAAGCGGTACGCGAGCTGGGTTCAGAACGTCGTGAGACAGTTCGGTCCCTATCCGTCGCGGGCGTTGGAAATTTGAGAGGAGCTGTCCTTAGTACGAGAGGACCGGGATGGACACACCGCTGGTGTACCAGTTGTTCTGCCAAGAGCATCGCTGGGTAGCTATGTGTGGACGGGATAAACGCTGAAAGCATCTAAGCGTGAAGCCCCCCTCAAGATGAGATTTCCCATCACTTTAAGTGAGTAAGACCCCTGAGAGATGATCAGGTAGATAGGTTGGGAGTGGAAGTACAGCGATGTATGGAGCGGACCAATACTAATCGGTCGAGGACTTAACCAATTTTTAAAAAGAAGAAAACTCAAGCGGTGTTTTCGGAATCCCTTTACTTTTGTAGATTCAGTTTTGAGAGAACAACGTTCTCTAATTAAAAATGTGCGGTGACGATGGCAAGAAGGTCACACCTGTTCCCATCTCGAACACAGAAGTTAAGCTTCTTAGCGCCGATTGTAGTGAAGGGTTTCCCTTTGTGAGACTAGGACGTTGCCGCGCAAATGAAAAGCAAGCATGCAGGATATTCCTGATGCTTGCTTTTTTTTGACATATAGGAATTTATAAATTTTTTTCAACTCAGAAGTGCATCACCGTAGGTGTTTCACAAGATTGCAACATGTTTCATGCATCTAAAATGATGTCCAGCTTCACGGGTAAGCCCTTCGGAAATTAGATAAATCTGTCCTATTGCGCTCTTCGATGCTCAGTTGCATGGGACTCTTAGGGATTTATCCCTTAGAGCCCCAGTACAAGGTGACCGTAGGGAACGTTGCGTGGACAGATTTCCTAAATTTCTTTCAGGGCTGAACGAACCCGTTCAGCTTTTCTTACGTTTTTTTGGGGATCACTCCCAGTTATTGATTTTGTTTCCCAAACAGCTGCACAGCATACAGAAATTCTCCGTCATAATGGACACCGATGCCTACCTCACGGAAATCGGGATGAATCATATTGGCGTAATGGCCTTCGCTTTCCATCCAACCTTTGAACAAAAATTCGGCCATACTTGCTTCGTCCTTGAAATAGGTCGCCATTGCCAGATTTTCTCCGACCGTTTGATAAGGGTACCAGTAATCATCGGTCTGGATGACCGTGTAAAAATCGGTTCCATCCGGACGGGTGTGCGAAAACGATGTCTGGGTTTCAATGGCCCGGTGATCAGCCGCCGCTTTAAGCGTTTCGTTCTTTGTAAGGAGAAGCAAGCCTTGCTCCAGACGAAGCTCATTCAGTAAAACCATGACTTTATCTTCCACAAGGGTATAGTCGATTTCTTCAGGTCGGGTGAAAGGCGCTATGAGCAGGTCAATGCCTTCAGGGCTTGTCAGCACTTGAATTTTCTCAGCCACATTCGTTTGTACTGCTTGCTCGAGAAACGGGAATTTTTCGTTCAAAATATTACGGTTTATTCCGTATCCTACCAACAATGCTGCTATGCCAGTGAAAAGCAGGCCTCTAATGATTCGCATCCGCACCGTTCCTTTCAGACTTTCGGATAGTTTATTACTGGAAAAATATCCGGCAAATTCAAGTATGTTTCCATTATAGTCAATTCTCCGCACAATGTCCTGAAGAAAGTCTGGGATTCGTTTTTTGATTGACAATTTGCTAAAATGGGGGTAAGAATCGAAAGATGGAGATCTGTTGTGCGGATTGCGGGAGGGGGAATTCCTATGAATAAAAAGTTTGGATTGCTGCTTGTTGTCTGTGTCGGTATTTTTGCTGCCTGTCAAAATGAATCTGAAACCGAAGATTCTTTGGTGAGCGAACAATCTTCGGTTTCTGCCGAAGCTGAGAAAAGTGTAACTAAAACGATCCTTTTTTCAAGTGGTGTTGAGGATGGAATCACCAGAGGCGATAAATATAACTATTTTGCGTTAGAAGGCAATGCTGAAGGTTATGATCAAGTGACCACCATCATCGAAGGGACGGCTGTCGACTATCGCGAGACGAACAACGTATGGGAATTCGATTATCCTTATCAAGGACCCAGTATTGAAACAGAAATCACCTTCACGACGGATACATCCGCCATATATGGCGATACTGGGATTAAACTGGCAGACCTTGCGCCTGAAAGTTATGTCACCATAACTTTCATACCTAATGAGAACCCAACGATAACTCCGCCTGCTTTTACGGTCAATGAGGGTGAAGCGCAAAACTTTTTGAGCGACGATTCCGGGATAAATGAGTTGGTGACGGTAACGGAAATCCGGGAAATAGATGCGCTGGAGGAACTCAACCCGCTTGGAGAAAAACTATTGGAAGTAGAAGTACAATACGTCAACAATGGCAGTGTCGATACCTACATCGCTCCCAACTATTTTTCGGCGCTTGATGCCGAGGGGAAAATTCTCCCTTTGCGCTACACCCATTTCTGGTTGCATACTGTCGCACCCGGGGAGTCCTTTACAGATAAGATTTATTTTGACATCACCAGTGAAGGGCCTTACGCGATCCAATTTTTTGATGGCGCTTGGATCGACAGCGAGGAAGTTGGCGAGACAGTCAATGATATCTAGCTGACTGAAGGATACCAAAAACTACGGTAAAACGTCCTATACAAGGAAACAGCCTTGTGCAGCTTAAGCTGTACAGGGCTGTTCTTACGTTTTCTGAGGTACGGCTGCAAAAATAGTGCGCTACTTTTAGGTACGGACAACCAAAACATCACACGGTGCATGACGGACCACGTAGTTAGAGACCGATCCAACAAAAGCCCTGGTGATCGCACCTTTGCCGGTCGCTCCGATGACGATAAGATCGATGTTGTATTCTTTCGGAAATGCTTCAGCGATGAGCGTCATTGGATTGCCGTTGGTTACAGACTTCTTGACTTCAATCCCTTCATTTAGGGCGAATGTCATCATTTCATCGAGGAATTCATATTCCATGTCCTTGTATGCTTCCGTCAATCTGGATTCATATTCAGGGCTAAGAGGAACATTTCTTGTGTCCTTAACGTAGATAAGGTGCAACGCGGCGTTATTACGTTTGGCAATGGCAACAGCTTTTTTGAACGAATCTTCTGACTGACCTGAACCGTCAACGGGAACCAAAATATTTTTGTATTCTGCTAACATTTCTACCCGCTCCTTTTTTGAATTTGTTCAGAAAACGCTTCCTATACTCATTTTACAACAACCCTGTTTGAAAAGGAAGCCGGGAAGCGGTGACAAAAATTAGAATTATTTGGCAGAACTGTTAATCAGAAATGAAGCATGCTAAAATGAATTTACGAAAAAGAAAGGGTTGAAGGCGGATATGACGGAAACGAACCATGAACAGGAGATCAGATATTGCAGGCAGACGAAGGTGATTCAGACACATCACGTCTTTCCGTTCGATTCAAATTACCACGGTACTTTGTTCGGAGGCAAACTGATGAGCATGATCGATGATTGTGCGGCAATTTCCGGAGAGCGTTTCGGTCGTACGACCAATGTGACCGCATCGGTGGACACATTGAACTTCATCAAGCCACTTCCTACTGGGCACTCGGTCTGCATCGATACGTTTGTTTCGGGAGCTGGGAAGACATCAATGGAAATCTTCACAAAAGTTACCGGAGAAAATCTTCGGACGGGTGAACGGTATTTGGCAGCGACCTGCTTTTTGACCTTTGTGGCGCTTCCTGATGGGAATGGGCAAAAGGTTTCTCTTCCGAAAATCGTACCGGAAACGGTCGAGGAAAAATTCATCAACAGCGGATATGAAGAAAGACGGAAAAAGCGAAGAGCCGATCTGGACTACCAAAAACAGCTACATGAACATCTCACGATAGAAATACCTTGGGCGGATTAGCACTTGTAGACAAAATAAGCGCGGCAAGCCTTGATTTGAAAAGCATGGAAAGAAATACATACAAATGATGGAGCAGGAGTGTGTCAACGTGTCGAAAACTAACGGAAAAGATTTATTGGGTCAGCCATTTTTGAATAAAGGGACCGCATTCACTTTGGAAGAACGAGCAACATTAGGGCTGGAAGGTTTATTGCCGACCGCAGTGCGTACCTTGGAAGAACAAGGGGAGATTGTCTATGCGCAACTGGGCCAACTGACTGATGCTTATTCCAAACAGAAGCATCTGATGAATATCTACGCCCAGAACCGCGTGCTTTTTTACCATGTCATCGGGAAACACGTGACCGAGTTGTTGCCGGTCATCTATACACCGACCATCGCCGACACAGTCATGAATTATTCGCGGGATTACCAAATTCCCCAGGATGCGGTCTACTTGGATGTGAATCGTCCGGAAGCGATCCGCACCGCTTTGCTGAACGGCTGCAAAGGCATGGATGAAGAAATCAAAATGATGGTCATCACAGATGGCGAAGGGGTGCTGGGCATCGGCGATTGGGGCATCCAAGGCATCGCGATTTCAATCGGAAAACTGGCTGTATACACCGTCGCTTCGGGATTGAATCCGCAACAGGTCTTGCCGATCGTGATTGATGCGGGCACAAACAACGAGCAGCTGCTGGAGGATCCGTTCTATCTCGGCAATAAGCACAAACGTGTGACAGGAGAGGCGTATTACCCATTCATCGAAAAGTTCGTTGAAGAGGCATCAGCGCTGTTCCCGGATGTGTTGTTCCACTGGGAAGACTTCGGCCGCGACAATGCCGCCAATATACTGGAGCAGTACCGCGATAAGATCTGTACGTTCAATGATGACATCCAGGGGACCGGCGTGATGATGGCGGCTGCAATGGATTCAGTGGTCCGGATCACCGATAAGCCGATCACGGAACACAAAATCCTTGTTTTCGGAGGCGGGACTGCCGGTGTCGGTGTATCCGACCAAATCCTCATGGAGATGGTGCTGCAAGGTGCCGACAGCCAGGAAGCCCGCAAACAGTTTTACATGGTCGACCGCTATGGGCTGGTCACTGATGACATGGCGGATCTTACGCCGGGTCAGCAAAAATATGCGCGCGCTGCGGCTGAGTTCTCCGCACCATTGAACGATTTGGCTGAAATCATCGAAGCGGTCAAACCGACCGTGCTGATCGGAACTTCAGGCCAAGCAGGTGCCTTTACGCAAGCGGTCGTCGAAAAAATGGCAGCCTACAATGAACGTCCGGCCATCATGCCGATCTCGAATCCGACCAGCTTATGCGAAGCAAAGGCTTCGGATGTCATTGCTTGGTCCGAGGGGAGAGCGTTGGTCGTTACCGGCAGCCCATCCGATCCGATCGCATACAATGGCGTGGACTATAAAATCGGCCAGGCGAACAATGCCTTATTGTACCCAGGTTTAGGCTTCGGGATCGTCATCGCAAAAGCCAAGACAGTGACGGACAGAATGCTGTCTGCTGCCGCGCACGGCATCACTTCCCTACAGAACTTGGATGAAGCGGGAGCAGCGATTTTGCCGCCGGTTTCCCAGTTGCGCGAAGCCTCGAAATTGGTTGCGGCAGCCGTCATCCAAGCAGCTATCGAAGATGGAGTAAATGGTGTTGAAATAACGGATCCGATGGAAGCTGTCGAAGCTGCCATCTGGAAAGCGGAATATTAGGACAAAAAGCACGTCCAAAAACGGAAGAGCCGACAGAAAGGAACGGGATGAATGGAATATAGAATTGAACATGACTCATTAGGGGAAGTAAAAGTTGCAGCGGATAAATTATGGGGTGCACAGACGCAACGCAGTCTGGAAAATTTCAAGATCGGAATCGAAAAAATTCCGATGGAAGTCATCTATGCATTGGTCGAAATCAAGCGTGCTGCCGCGGCATCAAACCATGAAGTCGGCTTATTGGATGAGACCGTTACAAAAGGCATCCTTTTGGCGGCTGATGAAGTGCTTGAAGGCAAATGGGACGATCAATTTCCGTTATCTGTATGGCAGACCGGAAGCGGCACGCAATCCAATATGAATGTGAACGAAGTGCTGGCGAACCGAGGCAACCAGCTAGTTGACGGCGGTATCCACCCCAACGACCATGTGAATAAAGGTCAGAGCTCCAATGATACATTCCCGGCTGCTATGCACATCGCCGGTGTGCTATACATAAAAAATAAACTGTACCCGGCGATTGAGCAGTTGATCGGCACGCTGACTCGTTTGGAGCAGGAAAATGCAGCGATCGTCAAATTGGGGCGTACCCATCTGCAGGATGCGACGCCATTGACATTAGGCCAGGAAATCAGCGCATGGCGCGTCATGCTGGAGGAAACGAAGTCCATGATCGAGGACTCCTTGAAATACATGCGCCAAGTAGCCTTAGGCGGCACAGCGGTCGGAACGGGGTTGAACGCGGATCCGATCTTCATCCAAAAAACGATCGAAAAGGTTGCGGAGCGCACGGGCGAGGCATTCGTTGGAGCAGAGAACAAATTCCATGCGCTGACCAGCAAGGATGCTTTTGTGCATACGCATGGGGCGGTTAAAGCGTTGGCGGCCAATTTCTACAAGATCGCAAATGATGTCCGTTGGCTGGCGAGCGGCCCGAGAAGCGGCATCGGCGAAATCAGCATCCCGATGAATGAGCCGGGAAGTTCGATCATGCCCGGAAAAGTCAATCCTACCCAATCCGAAGCGGTAACGATGGCCTGCATCCAAGTGATGGGCAACGACAGCGCCATCGGCTTTGCGGCTTCGCAAGGTTCGTTCCAGCTGAATACTTATATGCCGCTCATCGTGAACAGCTTCATGCAGTCTGTCCGCCTGCTTGCGGATGCACTGATCAGTTTTGATGAAAACTGCGCGAGCGGAATAAAGGCGGAACAGGACAAAATCAACCATAACCTGACCAATTCCTTGATGCTGGTGACTGCTTTGAACCCGTACATCGGTTATGAGAAAGCAGCCAAGATCGCTCAGAAGGCTTTTGTGGACGGCACTTCCTTGAAAGAGGCGGCTGTCGCGATGGGGCATGTCACTGCTGAAGAGTTCGATCAGTACGTGGATCCGATGAAGATGGTTTAATTTTTTCGGCGAAGTGCGGATCGGCAGGCAAGTCCAGTCGATCCGCTTTTGTTGTCTATTGTTTTGAAACAGGTCAAACACAGGAGGCCCTAAATATGGATATAACCTTAGAATTGATGAAGCACAGCACCCTGGAAGGTGATCGGATTTTTTTGCGTCCAGTCGGGTTGGCGGATGCTCCGGATATGTTCGAGTATGCTTCCGATGAGGAAACGACCCGATTTGTCTTCGAAACGCATCGTGATCGGGCGATGACGGAAGAGGCCATCGCGAATTACTTTCTGGCTGCGCCGGCAGGAAAGTATGCAATTGTAGTGCAGGACACAAAAAAGATGATCGGAACGATCGATATCCGTCCGAATGCGACTGACCGTATCGCAGAAATCGGCTACACCTTAAACAAGGCTTACCGCGGGAACGGCTATATGACGGAAGCAGGCAAGCTCATCACGGCTTTGGCTTTTGAAGTTTTGAAACTGGAAAAAGTCTTTGCGATGCATGACATGCTTAACCCGGCTTCCGGAGAAGTGATGAAGCGGATCGGAATGCATCCGGAAGGCGTATTACGCAGACATAAAGTCTTCAAAGGGCGCAGCTGCGATATGGCTTATTACGGAATTTTGAAGGATGAGTATTTTCAGCAAGCATGAGAAGACTGAACCGTAAAAAAGCATTGCTATTTCGGAGTTTTTTTCATACAATAGGTAGTGATTGAGCGTAAGGAACAGTAGATGGATGATGGGCAAAGAGAGTCTTTCCTAGGCTGGAAGAGGGACCCCCACTGATCCGTTGAACCTACCTGACAGTTTGCCATAGAAATATGGCCGGTTTTCTGCCGTTACCAGATGTTGAGTTGGGCTTTCGCAAATAATGAAGGCCAATGAAGGTGGTACCGCGGAAATACATCAGGAAAGTATATTTCGTCCTTGTTAAGGATGGATTATGCTTATTTTTTTGCAATCAAATAAAAATTTTAAAAATCAGGAGGAAAAACATGAGTACTTTACAAAAAGAAGATTTTTCGGCATGGTATATCCAAACCATCAAACAAGCTGATCTGATGGATTATTCACCTGTACGCGGCTGCATGATCTTCAAACCGGACGGCTATGAAATTTGGGAACATATCCAGGAAGAATTCAACGCACGTTTCAAAGAGGAAGGCATCCGTAACGCTTACTTCCCGATGCTGATCCCGGAATCATTCTTCACAAAAGAAAAAGACCATATCGAAGGCTTCAGCCCGGAATTGCCATGGGTAACGGAAGCTGCCGGCGAAAAATTGGAAGAACGCTTGGCCTTGCGTCCGACATCGGAAACGATGATCGGTACGGCTTTCGGTGACTGGATCAATTCTTACCGCGATCTGCCGATGGAAATCAACCAATGGGCGAACGTGTTCCGTTGGGAAAAGAAAACCTTGCCGTTCTTGCGCACTTCCGAGTTCCTTTGGCAAGAAGGACATACTGCCCATGCCGATGAAGAAGATGCGCGCCGTCGCACCATGCGCATGCTGCAAGTCTACAAAGAAGTCATCGAAGGCTTGTTGGCAGTGCCTGTCTACGAAGGACAAAAAACGCCTTCAGAACGTTTTGCAGGTGCGGTGGATACCTACTCCGTAGAAGCGATGATGAAAGACGGAAAAGCGGTTCAGGCCGGGACTTCCCACTATATGGGCACGAAATTCGCGGAAGCATTCGACATCAAATACTTGAACCGCGATAACGAGCACGTTTATGCGCATACTACTTCTTGGGGCGTCTCCACACGTTTGATCGGTGCGCTGATCATGGTTCATGGCGATGACCAAGGATTGGTTTTACCTCCTAAGGTCGCAGCAAAGCAAGTTGTCTTGATGCCGGTTGGCCCATGGAAGAAGAAACCTGAAATCGTGGAACGTCTGGAAGTATTGCAAAAGGATTTGAAGGCTGCCGGTATCCGCGTTCTCTTGGACGACAGCGATAACTCACCTGGCTTCAAATTCAACGAGTGGGAACTGAAGGGCGTGCCGATGCGCATTGAATTCGGGCCACGCGATATGGAAAACAACCAAGTCATGGTGAAAATGCGTGACCTTTCCGACAAAGTGGCGGTATCCTTGGATGAGATCATGGACTTCGTGCCGAAAGCATTGGATGACATGCAAGTCCGTCTCTTGGAAACAGCCCGCGAAAACCGCAAAGCCAATGAATACACGAACATCGATACATTGGATGAACTGAAAGCCCATATCGAATCCAAGCGAGCAGCTGGCGAAGTGCCTGGTTTCGTATTGGCAGGATGGGACGGCGAGCTTGAAACGGAAGCGAAAATCAAGGAAGAAACTGGCTTCACGACCCGCAACATGCCTTTCAACCCACCAGTCGAAAAAACAACCTGTATCGTATCAGGCAAGCCAGCCAAACACACAGTCTGGTTAGCAAGAGCATATTAAGAGAATGAAGGATGCACTGTGGTCGCAAGCGCCCAAGTGTATCATGGCTCTAAGCGATTGAAATCGCAAGAGCCATGACAAATCCCTGGTAGAAATCGAGCACTAAGAGGATATTACGAGAACGGCCGTTTTTTGGCCGTGACGTAATATCAGCTTAGGCACTCAAACGTCACAGTGCGACGTTTGAGGTCTTTAGCAATCTTTGTACCAAGGCAAGTGATGAACTTTCTGATAGGGATTCAGAGTTCGACTAAAAAAACAGGATCCACTCCGTCATGCGGAGTGGATCCTGTTTTTCTTTTCGGTCTTACTTTTTGTCGGCATCCTCTGGGTGCAGGTGCACGACGTTCTTCCCGCCCAAAATGTTTTTCACATCAGTCCGGCGTTTATCTTTTTGGGCTTCCACCAATTTCTTAGGTGTAATGTCATTTCCTTTGGGATCGACAACTTTTGAATTCAAAAGAATGTCGTCAAAAGAACTGCGGAAAGAGCGGAGATACTGTTGACGTAATTCCTTTTGCTCAATTTTTTCGGTTTCGGTCAGGCCATCCGCCGTTTTGGCTTTGCGGGCCAATTCATTGATTCTGTTCAATAGTTTTTCCATATATGTTTCTCCTCTCATGTGGAAGGAGATATCAGAAGTGTTTGTTGTACCAAGCTTTCGCTGCAACAACCTCTTCATTCGTCAGTGAGTGTCCAGCGTTTCCCCAATAAATGGCTACCTCACTGCCGGCTCCTTCTAGTGTCGCCTTCAATTCCATGCTTTCTTCCGGTGCGCAAAGCGGATCGTTTGTGCCTGCACCGATAAAGACAGGAAGGGAATGCAGATCAGGCAATTGACGATTGCGGAAAGGAACCATCGGATGATGAAGGATGGCTCCTTTGACCGCATCTTTGAAAGAGTATATCATACTCCCGGCGATATTTGCACCATTTGAGTATCCGATCGCTACGATGTTATTCCGGTCAAACCCATATTCTGCAGATGCATCATCCAAGAACGCAATCAATTCCTTTGTGCGGTATTCCAGGTCATTTTCGTCGAATACACCTTCTGCCAAACGACGGAAATAACGGTTCATTCCGGATTCGGTCACGTTTCCGCGCACGCCCAGCAAGGAAGCTTCCGGATCGATCGCCTCTCCTAAGAAAAACAGGTCGTGTTCGGTTCCGCCTGTGCCATGCAATAACAGCAGCAAAGGCCTTTCCGGATTCCCTTGTTTGAAAATATGTTGATGATTCATCTAAATCAATCCTCTCTGTTTATACGTTGCGGACTTCGAACGGGATGAGCCCTGCCGTCAAGGCCTCACGTCTGCTTTCGTACTGCGGCGGCAGCATCAATTTCTGGCCCATTGTTTCGCGGGGCTCATCAATAGCGAATCCCGGCGAGTCCGAAGCAATCTCGAATAGGATGCCGCCTTTTTCCCTGAAGTAAAGGGCTTTGAAATAATTGCGGTCCCGGACAGGAGTGGCATGTTGTCCTAGGGCGGTGACATGCTTCAGCCAATCGAGATGATCCGCTTCATCTTTTGCCCGCCATGCGATATGATGGACGGTTCCGACGCCCATGACACCAGCACCGACGGAGGTCATTTTAATGTCGACGGTATTGCCGAGAGCAGCTTCGGAACGGAAACGGATCAGATCATCTTCCTGCCCGATGCGTTCCAAGCCCATCACTTTTTCGACGACAGCTGCAGTTTCTTCGGGTGCCCCCGTCAATAGGACAGCTCCCGCAAAGCCTTTGATGGCATGTTCTGAGGGTACGCCATTGAAGGAATACGGATTGTTGTTTCCGTCTTCACGTTCCACCAATTCCAGATGCAGACCATGCGGATCATCAAAGTCCAGATACGTTTCCCCGAAACGGGTCGATTTATCGAACGGAATATTGTAATCGGCCAGGCGTTTTTCCCAGAATGACAGGGATCCGGCGGGAACCGCATAAACGGTGATGCCCACCTGTCCATCGCCAATACTGCCTTGGCGGGATTTGGCCCAAGGGAAGAACGTGATGACGGTCCCGGGATCGCCGTCCGCATTGCCGAAGTAAAGGTGATAGGTTTCTGGATCGTCGAAGTTGACTGTCTGTTTGATCATGCGCATCCCGAGCACGCCTGCATAGAAATCGACGTTTTCCTGGGGATGACCCACGATGGCTGTAATATGATGGATTCCTGCTGTTTTCTTCATTATAAAAGACACTCCTTTATATTTTTTTGGGTTTATCAAATTTATTATCTCGAATTCGAAATAATAATAACACGAGGAAATCACGCTGTCAAATAGTAAGCGTGCAGTAGTGGGTAAATAAAAAGTTAAGATAGCAGTAAAATTTACCACGGGGCATATGCTATAATTAAACCTACAACAACAGAGGAATGAGGGGTAAATTTGCAGGATAGCAGCATCGACCAAGTCATACGGGATTTTGTCAGTAAAGGCATTGCGGCCCATCGCATCCATAGCCTGGATGAGCGATACGCCATCAATCATTTATTGGGTTTATTAGAGATAGACGTTTATGATATTCAAAAAATACCTTCCATTCCTTTGCCCAATTTGCTGGACTCACTGGATCGGATGGTCAGCTATGCGGTTGAAAAACATCTGATTACCGATGTTCCCGAAGAAATCGAAATCATGGAAGCGCAAATAATGGAACTGATCACACCTTTGCCTTCCGAGGTAAATAAGCGTTTTTGGATGCATTATGAAGAAGCACCGATGCGGGCAACCGATGAGTTCTATCGTTTGAGTCAAGATAATGACTACATTAAAACTAGGAAAATCGCAAGAAACAAACATTTTTCGTTCGATTCCAAGTACGGAAAACTAGAAATCACGATAAACCTATCCAAACCCGAAAAAACGCGCCAACAGATGGAAGCGGCGCGTGCGACGGAAGGCGGCAACTATCCTGTTTGCGCGCTTTGTATGGAAAACGAAGGATACAGAGGGAGAGCCGGTGCGGCAGCGAGAAGCAATCACCGGATTGTTCGCCTTCCTTTGTTCGGGGAGAACTGGGGATTTCAGTATTCGCCTTATTCCTACTACAACGAGCATTGCATCATCCTTTCCGAAGAGCACGTGCCCATGCATGTCACGGAAGAGACGATTGCGAACCTGTTGGAGATCGTGACGCTCTTCCCACATTACTTCATCGGTTCCAATGCGGGATTACCGATAGTCGGAGGTTCCATCCTCAGTCATGAACATTATCAAGGCGGGCGTCACCATTTTCCCATGGAAGCTGCCAAAGTTCTCCGGACCTTGGCTCTGGAAGGTTTTCCGGAAGTCGAAGCCGAAGTACTTTTTTGGCCGCTTTCGGTCATTCGTCTCCGTTCAGAGGATAGGGATGTGGTCGCTGCCGCTGCGTGCACCATTATGGAAGAATGGCAAAACTACAACGATCCGCAAGCCGAAATCTTAGCGGAATCGGCTGGCATGCGCCATAATGCGGTAACGCTCGTTGCGCGCCGTGTCGGAGAAGCTTACGAGTTGGATGTGGTGTTGCGGAATAACCGGACAAGCGAAGCGTTCCCTGATGGCATCTTCCATCCGCATCCGGATGTCCAGCACATCAAAAAAGAAAACATCGGCTTGATCGAAGTGCTCGGCCTGGCAATTTTGCCGCCGCGATTGGATACAGAGCTCAACGAAGTTGCCGACTATCTGCTGGGGAAAACCGCTGATGTCGCCTCCTGCCATCGGGAGTGGGCCGAAGAACTAAAGCAGCAAGGGCCTTTCGAAGCAGATTCCGTCATGGAAATGATCCAGGAGGCAGTCGGTGAAAAATTCCTGCGCGTAATCGAAGATGCAGGCGTGTACAAGCAAACACCGGAAGGGCAAGCAGGCTTCTATCGCTTTTTGAGCACACTTGAAAATAAATAATGAAAATACACAGAAGAACGACGGAGGTGGAGTAAGTATGGCGACCATGAAGGACATCGCCGAAAGGGCAGGAGTCTCGACTGCGACGGTTTCGCGCGTGCTGAACCACGATGAGACGCTTTCTGTCGGCAAGGAAACGAAAGATCGGATTTTCGCAGCCGCAAAAGAGCTGAATTATACTAAAACGAAAAAAAAGAAAAGCAGGGAAAAGATCCTGCTGCTGCAGTGGTACACCCAAGAGGAAGAATTGGATGACCTCTATTATCAAGGCATCCGTTTAGGGGCCGAAGAACGTGCCGAAGCCGAAGGGTACGATGTCGTACGGGTTTTCCATGATGTGACCTTCGATATCGAAAAGGACGTCATCGGCATCGTGGCAATCGGTAAATTCGGAGAGCGACAGGTGCAGAGGCTGATGGATTTCGGCAAGCCCCTGTGCTTCATCGACTCGGACCAATTCAAATGGAAACAGGATTGCGTCATTGTTGATTTTGCATCAGCGATGGAACAGGTCATTGCCGAAATGGACAGAGGCGAACACACCAAAATCGGATTTTTGGAAGGCAAAGAGCTGACGAACGACAAAGAAATGCTGGTCCGCGATCTGCGCTCGGAGCTGTTTCTTGCCGAACTGCGCAAGCGCGGCTGGTACCGGGACAAGTATCACCGCGTCGGGAGTTTCAGCACTTCCTCGGGATACGAAATGATGAATCAGCTGCTTAACGACAATGGGAAACAACTTCCGACTTTCTTGTTTGCCGAAAATGATGCGATTGCTATAGGAGCCTTACGTGCGCTTCAAGAAGCTGATATTGCGGTGCCGGATCAAATTTCGATAGTCGGATTCAACGACAGCAAGGTTGCCAAATACGTTTACCCACCGTTGTCGAGCATCCGAGTCGATACGCGTGAGATGGGCAGGACAGGTGTATCCTTATTGCTTGACCGCATCGCCTATCCGCGCAAAATATCCAAAAAAATCAGCTTATCCACCGAATGGATTAAGCGTGCATCGACAAAGTGATTCCACCAATCAATGGTGAATTACTTTGAAAAAAGAATAAGCCGCCCCAACAAACCGATTTAGGTTGTTGGGACGGCTTATAATCTTATTCTTTCAAAAATGAGTCTTATTTTTTCCACTCATCGATTTTATCATTTGCTTTATCTGCTAAATCATCGGCTTTGTCATGGAGATCTTCTTTGATTTCACCTTTTTTTTGTATTGCTTCGCCGCGTGCTTGTTGGAGTTTTCCTTCGAGTTCTTTTTCTGGGTCGTCCACTAGGTCGCCGTATTCCTCTTTGATTTTGCCGACTACTTTGTCCTTCATGCCTTTTAATTTATCGCCCATACCTGAATCCATGATGTTTCCTCCTTTTGATTTCACACTGATTGGCTTCGCTTACTATAACCTATTTTAAAGCATTTATTATCAGAATCAAGCAATAGCCCTTGAGACCAACTGGGCATCCAGCGTCCTTCAGGAAGTATTTAGAAGGATGCATACTTTTTATCGCCTTGATTAAATGCTATACTGGATGAGCAGATTAATTAGTCAAAGGAGGCTATCTAGATGAAAATATTAGCCATCGAATCCTCAAACCAGACCATGAGTGCGGCTGTATGCGAAAATGGCCGCTTGCTCGCAGAAGTCACCACCAACGGAAATCTTCAGCACAGTACCCAATTGATGCCAGCAGTGGATCATGTCATGAAACTTGCCGGATGGAAACCTGCCGATTTGGAATGCATCGCAGTCGCTAAGGGGCCGGGCTCCTACACAGGAGTCAGGATCGGAGCGACCATCGCGAAAACTTTGGCATGGACGTTAGCGATTCCTTTAGTGCCGATCTCCAGCCTGAAGGTTATCGCCGGCAATTGCGAAGGGGCTGCGCACAAGCTTGTTCCTATGATTGATGCGCGCAGGGGGAACTGTTACACAGCTGTTTATCAATTCGAGGACAATTTGTTGGTGGAACGGATTGCCGACACACATATAGCCAGCGAAGAGTGGTTCCAGCGCTTGTTGGCGGAAGAAGGCACTTATCTGTTCGTGGGAGAGGATGTCAGCAAATACCGCGAACGCATCGGTGAATTATTCAAGGAACGCGCGCTATTTGCTGGAGAATCACAGGCTTTACCGCGCGCGAGCGTGCTGGCCACACTTTCGGAATCCGCGACCGCGGAGGATCCGCACACCTTTGTGCCGTCCTACTTAAAAAAACCGGAAGCTGAAGAAAAATGGGAACAACAGCATCTTAGTAATCGGAGGGAAGACTACGTTGAGAGAGTGGATTCATCGATTTAAATCCATGTATAAGGAAATCCGATTTGATGTTCTGGCCAAAATCCATTCAAAGCGCGTTCTCTCCAATGAGAAAACCTATCTGCTGCGTAACCAGCTTCCTGTCAGATTGATGGTCGGCGAAAAACAGCACATTCCCGATATTCTTTATATCGAGCGGATGAGCTACGATGGCGCAACACCCTGGGGAAGGACAGCATTGGAAAATGATATGCTGTACAACCCGAAGTCGCTTTATTACGTTTTGTATGAAGGCCGTATGCCTATCGGTTTTTTGGGTGCAAGATTGGATGGGAAAGATATTCATATAACGAATTTGGCGGTAGTGCCCGAATTTCAGCAGATTGGCGCGGCAACGTTGTTGTTGCGCGTGTTGAGAAGCTTTGCGGAAGAAAAAAGCGCCACAAGCATCAGCTTGGAAGTGCGGATTTCAAACCATCGGGCGAAGGCTTTATACACGAAAATGGGTTTTCTGCCGGAGCAGATCAAGCAGCATTATTATCACGGTGACGGCGAAGACGCTTTGGATATGGTATGGCCTTTGGCAGGAAAACAATCGGAAGAAAAGGAAGATGTTCATGCAACGCACGTTTGAAATATGCGACCTGAAGACGGACGCAGGCAAATTGGACCAACATGCACAGACTTTGTACGAACTTACAATGCTGGCCAATGAGGGGCATTCCAGTTGGAAAGTATCCTCATTCCTGTCTGAATTGAAGGACAATCATTCCATTTATGTAGGTTATATGGAGGAAAACAAGCTGGTGGGCTATATTTGTTGCATGGCGGTTGTAGATGAGGCATCAATCAACAATTTTGCGGTAGCCCCTGATCATCAGGCGAAAGGAATCGGAACAAAATTGTTGCAGGAAATGATTGCCTTGCTGAAAAAAAGGGGCATGGAGCGGCTTTGGCTCGAAGTCCGTGTTTCTAATGAAGCTGCCTATAACCTGTATAAAAAAATAGGCTTTACGGAAATATTCCGAAGAAAAGAGTATTATCATAATCCGATCGAGGATGCCTACATCATGGAATTGGCGCTGACATCGGAAAAACAAGAGGAGGCGGAAGGCTGATGACGCAAACAGATGTGACCATACTCGCGATTGAGAGCAGTTGCGATGAAACGAGTGTAGCTGTGGTGAAAAACGGAAATGCAGTCCTTTCGAATGTTGTCGCTTCCCAGATCAAAAGCCATATGCGTTTTGGCGGGGTCGTCCCGGAAGTGGCGAGCCGTCATCATGTCGAGCAGATCACTCAAATCGTGGAAGCGGCATTAAATGAAGCGCAGGTAACTTTCGATGCCATCGATGCAGTTGCTGTGACGCATGGCCCGGGTTTGGTAGGTTCGTTGTTGATCGGTGTCAGTGCGGCGAAAGCTCTTGCTTTTGCCCATCAGAAACCGCTCATTCCGGTCAATCATATGGCCGGCCATATCTATGCGAACCAGTTGGTGACTCCGATGCGCTACCCATTGCTATCGTTGGTTGTCAGCGGAGGGCACACGGAATTGGTGTATATGGAAAAGGACGGATCTTTCGATATCATCGGCGAAACGCGGGATGATGCCGCGGGGGAAGCTTACGACAAAATCGGACGCATTTTGGGCTTGCCTTATCCTGGTGGAAAGAAAATGGATGAAATGGCTCATGAAGGTAAGGAAACGATGCATTTTCCGCGCGCTATGATCAAAGAAGACAATTACGATTTCAGCTTCAGCGGATTAAAAAGTTCCGTCATCAATACTGTCCACAATGCACGCCAAAAAGGGGATGACATCAATCCCTATGATTTGGCCGCCAGTTTCCAGGCAAGTGTCGTGGAGGTTCTGGTGCATAAGACGTTGCGCGCGGCCAAGGAAAAGAACATTAAGCAGCTGCTGTTGGCCGGCGGAGTCGCCGCCAACAGAGGCTTGCGTGAAGCTTTGTCGGCAAAAATGGCACTGGAGCTTCCGGAAGTCGAGGTAGTCATTCCGCCGTTGTCGCTCTGCGGGGATAATGCGGCGATGATCGGAGCTGCGGCTTACACCGAATACCAACAAAAACATTTTGCCGGACACGATCTGAATGCACATCCGGGCTTGGTTTTAGGCGAATAATAAAAGAGAACGCTGGCCGACTATGTCGACTAACGTTCTCTTTTTTTGACATACAGGAATTTATAAAATTTTCCAGAGTGAAAAGTGCATCACCGTAGGTGTTTCACAAGTTTGCAAAATGTTTCATGCATCTAAAATGATGTCCAGCTTCACGGGTTAGCCCTTCGGAAAAAAGAATAAGGAACCTCTTGTCTCTGCGAGCCAAGACATACTGTTCGACTAATCTGCTGACGCAGAAAGTC
>ERZ1023652.119-NODE-119-length-18174-cov-8.743337_pt1 | contig 18174 bp, 17 predicted proteins | sample MGYA00520879_ERZ1023652 | MGnify/ENA primary metagenome ERZ1023652 (study PRJEB33180, sample SAMEA4044469) | wastewater metagenome | place: Denmark | collected 2016-04-02 | study: EMG produced TPA metagenomics assembly of the PRJEB13832 data set (Local...
GTTGCGGGGCGGGGCGTCGTGCGCAGGAAGCAGACTACCAGCCGCCGCGTGCAGGCGCTGTCGCGGTGGTGGCACTCTGCTTTTAATAGCTGCTCGCGCTTTATACACAAGGGCTAGAGGCCGATTTGGCTCAAATTTTACAGATCGGTGCGCAGTTTCCAGATTTCGGGAAACAGCACCACATCCAGCATCTTGCGCAGGTAGCTCACGCCGCCGGTGCCGCCCGTGCCGCGCTTGAAGCCGATGATGCGTTCCACCGTGGTCACATGGCGAAAGCGCCAGAGGCGAAAGGCGTCTTCGAGGTCGGTGAGCTCCTCGCCCAGCTGGTACAGGTCCCAGTGCTGCGCGGGGTCGCGGTACACGGTGAGCCAGGCGCGCTCCACCGCATCGCTTTCGGCGTAGGGCAGCGTCCAGTCGCGGTCGGTGTGGCTGGCGGGCACGGGAAGGCCGCGCCGGGCCAGCAGGCGCAGGGCTTCGTCGTACAACGATGGGGCCTCGAAGGCGGCCTGCACCTGGGCCAGCAGGTCGGGTCGGTGGGCGTGGGGCTGCAGCATGGCGCGGTTTTTGTTGCCCAGGGCGAATTCGATGCTGCGGTACTGGTAGCTCTGAAACCCGCTGGAGCTGCCCAGATAGGGCCGCATGGCGCTGTATTCGGGCGGCGTCATGGTGGCCAGCACATCCCAGGCGTGCACCAGCTGCTCCATGATCTTTGACACGCGCGCCAGCATCTTGAACGCGGGCTGCAACGCATCGCCTGCGATGTGGCCGATGGCGGCGCGCAGCTCGTGCAGCATGAGCTTCATCCACAGCTCGCTGGTCTGGTGCTGCACGATGAACAGCATCTCGTCGTGCGCGGGCGACAGCGGCTTTTGCGCGCTGAGGATGGCGTCCAGCTGCAGGTAGTCGCCGTAGCTCATGCTCTGGCTGAAGTCGAGCTGGGCGCGCTCGGCATGCACGATGGATTCGGGCGTTGCGCTGGCAGGGTTTTGGGAAAAGGGGCACATGGCGGGGTTCCTTCTCGGTCAGGTCACGGCGTGGCGCTGGTTGAATTCGGGGCGCTGCCATTCGGCGGTGTCCAGCACCTGGCGCAGATGCTCCACGGCATTCCACACGTCTTCAAAGCCGATGTACAGCGGCGTGAAGCCAAAGCGCAGGATGTCCTTGTGCGGGCCATTGCCGCCGTCGCCTCGACGGAAGTCGCCAATCACACCGCGTGCGATCAGCGCCTGCACGATGGCGTAGGCGCCGCTGCCCTGGCCATGGACGCCTGCGCCTTCGTCACGGGTCCAGCACACCTGCGAGCCGCGCCGGGCATGCTCGCGCGGGGTGGCCAGGCCCAGGCCGTGGCCTGCGCAGCGTTCTTCCACCAGCTGGATGAACAGGTCGGTCAGCGCCAGCGACTTGGTGCGCAGCGCCGCCATGCCGCCCAGGGCTTCGGCGGCAGTGAACACATCCAGCCCGCATTGCAGGGCCGACAGGCTGATGATGGGCTGCGTGCCGCACAGATAGCGCGTGATGCCCGGTGCGGGCTGGTAGTCGGGTGTGAATGCAAATGGCGTGGCGTGGCCCCACCAGCCCGACAGTGGCTGCATGAACTTCAAACCCGGCCGACTGGCGTGGCGCGGGTGCACCCACACAAAGGCGGGGGCGCCAGGGCCGCCGTTCAAATACTTGTAGCCGCAGCCCACCGCGAAATCGGCAGATTTCGACGCTCTCCATTCCTCGAAATCGGCTCCTGCAGCATGCAGATCGACGGGCACTGCACCCGCGCTGTGCGCCAGGTCCCACACGCACAGGATGCCGGCCGCATGGGCGGCGGCGGTGATGGCGGCCATGTCGTGCATGGCGCCGGTGCGGTAGTTCACATGCGTGAGCATGAGCACGGCCACATCGCTGGTGAGGGCGGTGGCAATGTCCTGGGGCTCCACCAGCACCAGCTCCAGCCCGCGCTCCTTGCACAGGCCTTCGGCAATGTAGAGGTCGGTGGGGAAGTTGCTGCGCTCGCTCACGATGCGGCGGCGCCCAGGGCTGTCCTCGCGGGCGATGTTCAGCGCCGCGCTCAGTACCTTGTAGAGATTGATGGAGGTGCTGTCGGTGCACACCACCTCATTCGGGCCCGCGCCGATCAAAGGGGCCAGCTGGTTGCCCAGGCGCTGGGGCAGGTCAAACCAGCTGGCGGTGTTCCAGGACTGGATGAGGTCGGCCCCCCATTCGCGCGTGACCACATCGGCCACGCGGGCGGCGGTGGCCTTGGGAAGCACGCCCAGCGAATTGCCATCGAGGTAGATCACGCCTGCGGGCAGGCTGAAGTGATCGCGCAACGGCGCCAGCGGGTCTTGTGCATCCAGGGTGCGGCAGTCTTGGTGGGTGGTGGTCATGGCAGCCAAGGTCAGTTGCTACTATTGTGATAGCTGTTGGCGCTTATCGCATAAGCGCTAGAGGCCAAAAAGTCTTGAAATCAGTGCATCACAGCGCGCGCAGCACGGCGCGCACCGGCGAGGCATCGGCGGTGGTCAGCTTGAGCGGCAAGGCAATCAGTTCGTAATCGCCCTCGGGCACGTCGTCGAGCACCAGGTTTTCCAGCACGCGCAGGTTGCGGCGGCGGATCACCTGGTGGCTGGCCAGCGTCTTGCTGTCGGCCGGGTCAATGCTGGCGGTGTCGATGCCCACCAGCAGCACGCCCCGGTCGGCCAGGCGCTCAATGGTGTCGGGGGCGTAGGCGGTGAGCTGGCCGTCCCAATGCACGGGGGCCTTGGCGTAAGTGCGCACCAACACCCGCTGCGGCAAGGTGGCGTCCACCGCGTGGGCGATGTGCCGCCACTCGATCAGCGGGCCGCAGCCGATGGCGTGCACCACGCGGCAGGGGCCCAGAAACGCGTCGAGTGACACGTCCCCAATGGCGGCGCCGCGCTCGTCGTAGTGCAGCGGCGCATCGGCGTGGGCGCCCACATGGGGCGACATCGTGATGGCGCTGACGTTGACGGGGCAATCTGGCGCCATGGTGGCGCACCAATGCTGCTGGTAAGGCGTGTCGCCGGGAAACACCGGTGTGCCGGCGTGGACAGCGGGGGAAATGTCCCAGAGCTTTTGCATGGACCACAAGGTAGCGCGCTGGCCCGTTCGTGGTGTCGCTTTATGGCAACGCGGGCAGAAATCCGATCACCGTGAAGCCGGTGAATGGATTTGCGCAGCATCAAGAAAGCGCTTTTCTGCCATCGAAGCCGCCTCCGTTCATCTGGTTGAGATCATAAAATGAGAACTATTTTCATTTAGAAGCTGGTGAAGCCCTTGACCGATCTGCCCCGCAGCGCTGCCGCCGCCCCCGCCCGTGAACAGCCCCTTGGCCTGGCCGATCTGCCGCTGCGCGTGGATGCCTGGGTGAGCGCGTTGCGCATGGATGCCGCGCCCCAGGATGGCGATGTGCTGCTGCGGCTGCTGGAAATCGGTTTTCTGCCGGGTGAGCGCGTGCGTGTGGTGGCGCGGGCGTTTCCGGCAGGCGACCCGCTGGCCGTGCGCGTGGGGCGCACCACCTTTGCCCTGCGCCGGCGCGAGGCGGCGCTGGTGGGTGTCAGCACCACGGCACCGGTGGGTGAGGTGCAGGCATGAACGCGCCGGCCGCCCCCCTGAGCCTGGCGCTGCTGGGCCACCCCAACAGCGGCAAGACCGCCCTGTTCAACCTGCTCACCGGAAGCCGCCAGAAGGTGGCCAACTATGCCGGCGTGACCGTGGAGCGCAAGGAGGGCCTGCTCACCACGCCCTCGGGCCAGCGTGTGCGCGTGCTCGATCTGCCGGGCGCTTACAGCCTCAACGCCCTGAGCGCCGACGAGGCCGTCACGCGGGACGTGGTCACGGGCCAGCGTGCTGGCGAGGCGGCGCCCGACCTGCTGGTGTGCGTGGTCGATGCGACCAACCTGCAGCTTGGTCTGCGCATGGTGCTGGAGACGCAGGCCATGGGCATCGCCATGGTGCTGGCGCTCAACATGAGCGACGCCGCGCGCCGCGCGGGCATCACCATCGACCGCGCCGTGCTCGAGCGCGAGCTGGGTATGCCCGTGGTGGAAACCGTGGGCATCCGCAAGGGCGGGGCGCATGAGCTGCTGCAGTTTCTTGATGGCTGGCGTGCCCAGGGCGCGGTGCAGGCCCGGCCCTGGCAGCCCCAGGGCATGGAGCAGGTGCTGAAAACCCAGCAGGAGGCCCGCCGCATCCTGCGCCTTGCGGTGCACGAGCCAGCCGAACCGATGCGCCTGGACGACGCCATTGATCGCGTGGTGCTGCACCCGCTGTGGGGCATGCTGCTGCTGGCGGCCACCATGTTCCTGATGTTCCAGGCGGTGTTCAGCTGGGCCGCGCCGCCCATGGAGGCCATCAAGGACGGCGCCGAGGCGCTGGGCCAGTGGGTGCATGCCAGGCTGCCCGATGGCGCGCTGCGCAGCCTGCTGGTTGATGGCATCCTGGCCGGCGTGGGCGGGGTGCTGGTGTTTTTGCCGCAGATCCTGATCTTGTTTCTGTTTATCCTGGCGCTCGAAGACTCGGGCTATCTGCCACGGGCGGCCTTTCTGCTGGACCGCCTCATGGGCACGGTGGGGCTGTCGGGCCGCTCGTTCATCCCGCTGCTGTCCAGCTTTGCCTGCGCCATACCGGGCATCATGGCCACGCGCACCATCACCCACTGGCGCGAGCGGCTGGTCACCATCATGATCGCGCCGCTCATGACCTGCTCGGCGCGCCTGCCGGTGTATGCGCTGCTGATCGCCGCCTTCATTCCTGCGCGCACCGTGTGGGGCGTTTTCAGCCTGCAGGGCCTGGTGATGTTCGCGCTGTACATGGGCGGCATCCTGAGCGCCATGGCCGTGGCGGCGGTGCTGAAGATCTGGCGCGGCCCCATGCGGGCCACGCCCCTGCTGATGGAGCTGCCGCCGTACCGGTTGCCCAACCTGCGCAGCCTGGCGCGGGGCCTGTACGAGCGGGCCACGATTTTTTTGAAGCGCGTGGGCGGCATCATCCTGGCGCTCACGGTGCTGCTGTGGTTTCTGTCGTCGTATCCGGCCGCACCCGAGGGGGCCGTGGGCCCGGCCATCCAGTACAGCTTTGCCGGGCAACTGGGCCGCGCGCTGGAGGTCATCTTTGCGCCCCTGGGTTTCACCTGGCAGATTGCCGTGGCGCTGGTGCCCGGCATGGCGGCGCGCGAGGTGGTGGTGAGTGCGCTGGGCACGGTGTATGCCCTGTCGGCCTCGGGTGACGATGTGGCGGCCCAGCTGGGGCCGCTGATCGCCCAGCAGTGGTCGCTGGCCACGGCGCTGTCCCTGCTGGTGTGGTTTGTGTTTGCTCCCCAGTGCCTGTCAACGCTGGCCACGGTGCGGCGCGAGACCAACTCGTGGCGCTTGGCCTTGCTGATGGCCGCGTATCTTTTTGCGCTGGCGTATGGCGCCAGCTGGCTGACCTACCGGTTGGCGCTGGCGTGGGGAGGCGCCTGACCATGTGGCAAGACATTGCGGTGGGAGCCATCGTGGCCCTGGCAGCGGGCTATGCTGCGTGGTACTGGTTGCCCGCTGCGCTGCGCAGGCGCCTGGGCGCTTTGCGGCCAGGGCTGGGCAAGGCACCGTCTTGCGGGGCTTGCAGCGATTGCGGGGGGTGCGCTACGCCCTTGCACGCACCCGATGCGCAGTCGCCGCAGCGCAAGGCGGTGTGGATAGTCCCGAAGCGCTGATGGGTGGAACGGGCGCAGCGCGTCTTATCAGGTCCAAAGAGCTGGATCTTCCCCAAAAATTGTTGTTACATTTGCCAGACAACGGCTGCTCCTGTGCGTGATGCGATTGCGGAGGGGGCGGTTTTTTTGCGCCCGTTTGTGGGCGACCATTTTTCGCCACCGCCGCACCTGCTCCATGACCGCCGAACCTGCTGCGCCAGCCCACTGGGTCGTTCGCATGAACTACCGCAATCGCAGCGTGTCCTGGCTGGTCTTCGTTGCGGTTCTTTCGGTTCACTTTCTGGAGCACGGTCATGGCCCCTGGGCATGGTGGCTCATGGTGCTGCAGTTTCTGGTTTATCCGCATGTGGTTTATTTGCGGGCCCGCCGTGCCAGGGATTCGCTGACGGCGGAAATCCACAATCTGCTGCTGGACAACTTCTGTTTCGGTCTGTGGGCCGCAGCGCTCGGTTTTCCGCTGTGGATTGTTTTCACCCTGGTCATTTGCGGCTGCATCAACATGACTGCGTTCCGGGCGCTCAAGGGGGTGCTGCAGGCATTGGCAGCCGCAGCCGCCGGGGCGACGTTGATGGTGGCGCTGGACGGGTGGCGTTTTACCCCCGAGACCTCGCTGCGCGTCAGCCTCATGAGCATGCTGTGCCTGTCGGCATACCTGGTCTTGTTTGCCCGCGACGCCCACACCCGCACCGTCGCGCTCAGCGCCACGCGGGCCCGGCTGCGCCAGAGCGAAGCGGCGCTGCAAAGCCAGCTGCAGGCCATTCAGTCCTTGCAGGACCAGTTGACCGAGCAGGCCAATCGCGACCCGTTGACCGGCCTCTACAACCGCCGCTACCTCACCACGGCGCTGCAACGCGAAACCGACGCTTGCGCTCGCGAGGGCGCCACGCTGGCCCTGCTGCTGATCGATCTCGATCTTTTCAAACAGATCAACGACCGCCATGGTCACGCGGCCGGGGACGATGTCCTGTGCCAGATCTCGGCCCTGCTGCTGCAGTCCATGCGACCGAGCGACATCTGTTGCCGCTATGGCGGGGAAGAATTTTTGCTGGTTTTGCCTGGCATGGGGCTGCAAACCGCCGTGGAGCGTGCGCAAGCCCTGCGCCAGCAGGTGGCCGAGCGGCGCTGGCTGGCCGATGGTCAACCGATTGGCGTCACGCTGTCGGTGGGGGTGGCTTGTGCACACAACGCCCGGGTGGCACCGGCGGCGCTGATCGACATGGCGGATCGGGCGCTCTACCAGGCCAAGGCCGAGGGGCGCAACCGGGTGTGCATGGCGGGGGATGCACCGACACAGGCGCCACAGGCTGATGGCATGTCAATGCCGCCGCTTCCGGTGCAGTAACGCACAGTCCTAATGCGCGGGCCTTGCCGCGCCGTCAGGCCCAATGCGCTTGGGCGGGGAAGGGCGGCAGCCCCTGGCGCATGCGCGCCCGGTCGCAGGCCTGGCTGCCAGCCGCAAACTCGCGACAGGGCGAGGGGCGCCATTCGTAGATGCCGCAGGCCGCCTGTGTGCCCACCTTGCCCGTGAGTGCCGCGCAGCGCGGCGGGCTGTGGTCGGTGCCGCGCATGCGGCTGGTGGCGCCCGTCACCTCCACCACCAGACCATCGGGCACGTCGCCGCCCATCTCCTGCGTTTCGTGCACCGAGAAGTCCACGCGAAAACTCGCGCAGCAGGCGCCGCAGGTGAGGCAGGGGTGGGTCATGCGCCTTGGCGGCCGAGCAAAAGGGTCGCCATGAGCGCCTTTTGCACGTGCATTCGGTTTTGGCTTCGGCCCACAGCCTGCGGCTGCTTCACATCCGCTGCGCGGATATGAGCCTGCGCCGAAACAGGCTGCTGGCGCTGGCGCGCCACCGTGTCGCATGTCATGCAACGCGGCCGAGCAAAAGGTACTCCATGAGTGCCTTTTGCACGTGCATGTGGTTTTGGCGTCGGCCCGCAGCCTGCGGCTGCTTCACGTCCGCGTTGCGGACATGAGCCTGCGCCGAAACAGGCTGCTGGCGCTGGCGCGCCACCTCGTCGCATTTCATGCAACGCGGCCGAGCAAAAGGTACTCCATGAGTGCCTTTTGCACGTGCATCCTGTTTTCTGCCTCGTCCCAGACGACGGATTGTGGGCCGTCGATCACATCGGCCTCGACTTCTTCGCCACGGTGGGCGGGCAGGCAGTGCATGAACAGGGCGTCGGGCCTGGCAGCGGCCATCATTTCGGCGTCCACACACCAATCGGCGAAGGCCTTTTTGCGTTCTTCGTTCTCGGCCTCGTAGCCCATGCTGGTCCACACATCGGTAGTGACCAGGTCCGCACCTTGGCAGGCTTCGAGTGGATTGCTAAAAAATTGATAGCTGCTTGCGCTTGTTCCGCCTGCACCAACGGCCAATTTTTCATCAATTTCGTAGCCACGGGGTGTGCTCACATGCACCTTGAAGCCCAGCAGCGCAGCCGCCTGCAGCCAGGTGTTGGCCATGTTGTTGCCGTCGCCCACCCAGGCCACGGTCTTGCCCTGGATGGAGCCACGGTGCTCGATGAAGGTGAAGATGTCGGCCAGGATCTGGCAGGGGTGGAATTCGTTGGTCAGGCCGTTGATGACGGGCACGCGCGAGTGCGCGGCGAAGCGCTCGATCTTGGTTTGCTCGTAAGTGCGGATCATCACCAGGTCCACCATGCGGCTGATGACCTTGGCGCTGTCATCAATCGGCTCGGCGCGGCCGAGCTGGCTGTCGCCCGTGGTCAGGTGCACCACGCTGCCGCCCAGCTGGTACATGCCCGCCTCAAAGCTCACGCGCGTGCGGGTGCTGGCTTTCTCGAAAATCATGGCCAGCGTGCGGTCCACCAGCGGGTGGTGTTTTTCGTAGGCCTTGAACTTTTTCTTGATGAGCGCGGCGCGCTCGAACAGGTAGGCGTATTCGTCGGCGGTGAGGTCGTTGAACTGCAGGTAATGTTTCATGGCGCTCTCGTTGCGGGCTGGCTTATTGCGCCAGCAGGGCTTTGACCAGAGGGGTGAGTGTGGCGACGATTTCGTCGGCCTCGGCAATGGTGAGAATGAGCGGTGGCACCAGGCGGATCACGCTGTCGGCCGTCACGCTGATCAGCAAGCCGGCTTCGGCCGCGCGGCCCACCAGCACGCCGCAGGGCTTGGTCAGCTCCACGCCCAGCATCAGGCCCTGGCCGCGCACTTCTTTCACACCGGGCAGACCGCCCAGTGCATGTTGCAGCGCGGTCTTGAGGTGCAGGCCGACGGCGGCGGCGTTGTGCAGCAGGCCGTCTTCTTCCATGATGCGGATGGTTTCGTTGCCCGCGCGCATGGCCAGCGGGTTGCCGCCAAAGGTGGTGCCGTGGTTGCCCGGTTGCAGCACGTTGGCCGCCTTGGGGCCAGCCACCACGGCGCCAATCGGCACGCCCGAGCCCAGGCCCTTGGCCAGGGGCATCACATCCGGCACGATGCCGGCCCACTGGTGGGCAAACCATTTGCCGGTGCGGCCCATGCCGCACTGCACCTCGTCGATCATCATCAGCCAGTCGCGCTCGTCGCACAGCTTGCGCAGCTGCTGCAGGTATTCAACGCGCATGGGGTTGATGCCGCCTTCGCCCTGGATGGTCTCGAAGAACACGGCCACCACGTTGGGGTTGCCCTCGGTGGCTTTTTTGATGGCGTCGATGTCGTTCACCGGCACGCGCACAAAACCCTCGACCAGCGGTCCAAAGCCACTGTAGATCTTGGGGTTGCCCGTGGCCGACATGGTGGCAATCGAGCGGCCATGAAAGGCCTTTTCATACACCACGATCTCGGGCTTGGCGATGCCTTTGTCCACACCATATTTGCGCGCGATCTTGATGGCGGCCTCGTTGGCTTCCAGCCCCGAGTTGCAGAAGAACACGTTGGTCATGCCCGAGCGCTCTACCAGTCTGGCAGCCAGCTGTTCTTGGCCCGGCACATGGTAATAGTTGGACGAATGCATGATCTTGCCGATCTGGTCCTGCAGTGCGGGCACCAGCTTGGCGTGGTTGTGCCCCAGCGTATTGACGGCAATGCCGCCCAGCGCATCGAGGTACTGCTTGCCGTTCACGTCCCACACGCGGCAGCCTTGCCCGTGCGACAGCGCAATCGGCACGCGGCCATAGGTGTTCATCACGTGGGGCGAGGCGGCCTCAATGAAAGCGGTCATGCAGTGTTCTCCAGACGTTGCGGTAAAGGGCCGGCCCGTGCTGGCCGCCACCCGAAAAGGCGATGCACGATTCTAGGGCGAGCGCAGGTGCCAGACGATGACGATTGCGCATCACTGCAATGCGCTGATGGGGAGGAGGTGGGTCAGCTCTTATATAAGAGTTAGAATGCAAGACGTGGCGTGGCAAGCAGCGATCCTGCGGTATCCGTCCTCTACCAATCAGACCCCCGATGGTTTCTCCCTCCTCCAAAGAAGTCTTTATTCAGGGCATCACCCACGAAGGGAAAACCTTTCGACCCAGCGACTGGGCCGAGCGGCTGGCCGGGGTGATGAGCAGCTTTCGGCCCGGCGGCGCCAAGCCTGGCAGCCATCTGAGCTATTCCCCCTGGTGCATTCCCACCACGCTCAATGGCGTGAAATGCGTGGTGGTCAACAGCGACCTGCGCGACCACGAGCCCATGGCCTGGGATTTCGTCATCAATTTCGCACGCGACAACAACCTGCAGGTGGCAGAAGCCTGCCTGCTGCCCGACCCGCCCGCGGAGCCTCTGCAGCGCTGACTCCAGTCCGCTGCTGCAGGCAGGGCGCTTGGGCTGCGCCCACAAACCTTTGAAGTGTCGAGGACAGAGCGGTCTCGGCTGGAGCCGATCCCGGTCTGTCCCCGATTCAGCAGGGTGCCAGCAAAGGCGCGCTTTGCGCGCTTGGGCTTTGCCCAACAAAAAACCGCCCGAAGGCGGTTTTTTGCTTTGCTGGCAGCGCACCCGTTACAAACGGCGAACGGTGTGACCCGTCCGGGCTGTTTGCCTGCCGGGGCAGGCGGTGAATTAAGCGGCTGCGAGTGCCAGGGCTTTCACCTTGGCAGACAGGCGGCTCTTGTCACGAGCTGCCTTGTTCTTGTGGAAGATGCCCTTGTCGGCGACGTTGTCGACCACGGATTGCATCTTGGCGAACAGTTCAGTTGCCTTGGTCTTGTCGCCGGCCAGAACAGCCTTTTCGACGTTCTTGACAGCGGTGCGGTATTTGGAACGCAGCGAGGTGTTTGCGGCGTTGATCTTGACGTCCTGACGGACGCGCTTGCGGCCCGACGCCAGGCGCGGGTTCTTCTTTTTTGGTTTAGCGGATGCCATTGATGTGTTTCCTTGTGTCTGAGGATGATGCCAGCAAAGCCGACGATTATAGCCCAATCAGGCTCACGGTGGCTGCGGCGCTGAACCGGAGTCGTGCGTTCGCCAGCGCCGCTATGGAACTGGCTTGAGCTGGCCACGGCTGGTGTGTCCCCCTTTGGGCGAAGGCGCGCTGTGCCTCAGGGGGGCTACACTTCCCGCGGTGTCCCTGTTCAAAGCCGCCTCCACCGTCTCCCTCCTGACCCTGGCCTCCCGCGTGACGGGCCTGGTGCGCGACCTCCTGATGGCCTCGATGTTTGGTGCCAACGCGCTGACCGATGCCTTCAATGTGGCCTTTCGCATTCCCAACCTGTTCCGGCGCCTGTTTGCCGAGGGCGCTTTCAGCCAGGCGTTCGTGCCGGTGCTGGCCGCTTCCAAGGCCCAGCATGGTGATGCCGCCACGCGCGTGCTGATTGCCGCAGTGGCCACAGCGCTGGCGTGGGTGCTGCTGCTCACTTGCGTGCTGGGGGTGGTGGGTGCGCCGCTTTTGGTGTGGCTGCTGGCCAGCGGCTTGCGCCAGAGCCCGGACAGCTTTGATGCCGCCGTGCTGATGACGCGCTGGATGTTCCCCTACATCGGTTTCATGTCGATGGTGGCGCTGTCGGCGGGCGTGCTCAACACCTGGAAGCGTTTTGCCGTGCCCGCCGCCACGCCGGTGCTGCTGAATCTGTGCATGATCGCTGCGGCCTGGCTGGGTGCCCCGCAACTGGCCGCCCGTGGCATCGAACCCATTTACGCGATGGCCGGGGGGGTCATGCTGGGTGGCGTGCTGCAGCTGGCGGTGCAGTTGCCTGTGCTGTACCGGCTGGGCCTGCTGCCGCGCATCGGCGTGAGCTGGCGCGCCGTGCGCGCCGCCTGGGCCGAGCCCGGCGTGCGCCGCATTCTCACGCTGATGGCTCCGGCACTGCTGGGCGTGGGTGTGGCGCAGATTTCGCTCATGATCAATACCCAGATCGCTTCGTACCTGACGCCGGGCAGCGTCACCTGGCTGTTTTATGCCGACCGGCTGATGGAGTTTCCCACCGCGTTGCTGGGCGTGGCGCTGGGCGTGGTGCTGACGCCCCAGCTTGCCGCCGCCAAGGCCGCGGGTGACTCGCAGCGTTATTCGGCCATGCTCGACTGGGGTCTGCGCATCGTGGTGCTGCTGGCCGTGCCCAGCGCGGTGGCACTGCTCACCTTTGCCACGCCCCTGGTGGCCACGCTGTTCCACCACGGCGCCTTGCTCGACAGCGACGTAAGCAAGATCGCCATCGCCCTGGTTGGGTATGGGGCCGGTTTGCTCGGGCTAGTGGCCATCAAGGTGCTGGCGCCCGGTTATTACGCCAGCCAGGACATCCGCACGCCCGTAAAAATTGCCATGGTGGTGTTGGTCATCACGCAGTTGCTCAATGTGGCTCTGGTGCCGTTCATGGCCCACGCGGGGCTGGCGCTGTCGATTGGCCTCGGTGCGCTGGTCAATGCACTGTGGTTGCTGGTGGGGCTGCTGCGCCGCGGCAGTTACCGGCCCCAGCCCGGCTGGGCACGTTTTGCCTTGCAGGTGGTGGCCGCCAGTACCCTGTTGGCAGTTTTGTTGCTGTGGGCGGCGCAGTATTTCCCGTGGCTGGAGATGCGATCGCGAAGTGGCCAGCGTGCGGGTCTGCTGGCCCTGGTGCTGTGCGCCTCGGTGGTGCTGTATTTCGGGGCGTTGTGGGCCGCCGGATTGAAGCTGCGCCAGATGCTTCGGCGCTGACGCCGCCGCGCCGCGTGCGCACAGCAATGACCCTCAAACCCGCGCTGGGTGTGGCTTGACGTGCCCCGGCGCCCACCGTACAACCCTGCCATGTCTCTGAGCTATTCCGTTCCGACCGCACTGGAATATTTTGCCGCGCTGGTGCAAAGCGACGAGCACTTTCCCCTGCTCGAAGCCGCCGCCAGCCTGGCGCAAGATGAATACATCGACCTGGATGTGCAGCAGCTCCTGGGTGATGTGGACCAGCTGCTGGCCCGGCTGCAGCGCCGCTTGCCCGCCGATGCGCCCGCGTTGCAGCGCCTGCGCATGCTCAACCAGTTCTTTTTTACCGATCTGGGCTTTGCCGGCAACATCAACAACTACTACGACCCCGAAAACAGCTATCTGAATGCCGTGCTGCGCACGCGCCGCGGCATCCCGATATCGCTCGCCGTGCTGTGGATGGAGCTGGCCCAGGGCCTGGGGTTGCGGGCCCGCGGCATTGCGTTTCCCGGGCACTTCATGGTCAAGGTGATGCTGCCCAAGGGGCAGGTGGTGATGGACCCCGTGTCTGGCCAGTCGCTCAGCCGGGAAGAGCTTTCCGAGCGGCTGGAGCCTTTCAAGCGCCAGAGCGGCCTGGTGGACGACTACGACGTGCCGCTGGGCCTTTACCTGCAGGCGGCCATGCCGCGCGACATCATTGCCCGCATGCTGCGCAATCTCAAGGAGGTGCACCGCACGCAAGAAGACTGGCAGCGCCTGATCTCCGTGCAGGACCGCCTGATCGTGCTGTTGCCCCAGGCTTGGGGCGAGTGGCGCGACCGCGGTCTGGCGCATGCCGAGCGCGGCAATGTGGCGCAGGCGGTGTCCGATCTGCAGACCTACCTGGCGCATGTGGAAGACGGACTTGACGTGGCTGCGATCGCCGACCGGCTGGTGGAGCTGCGCCGCCTGGGGAGCTGACCTTTTTTGGGCCGATGCTCGCATTCAGCGATCAGGCTCGCCACCCTGAGAGCGCGTTCCCGGCTGCCCGAACTGGTGCCATGCCCGGCGCAACCGCGCATCTGAGCTGAACCCGCCAGCGCTGGCGTCCGGGTGGCGTGGCGCCCGGTCCGCAGCGCTGCTCCGGCAGCCGCCAGGCGGATGCGGCGCAGGTATTGCAGGGGCGCGATTCCCGCAGTTTCCAGCAACAGCCGGGTAAGGTGGCGGGGCGAGGTGCGCGCCACCTGTGCCATGGCCAGCGCGCAGGCCGCTACGTGATCCAGGGCAAAAAACGCGCTGGCCCGTAAGCTGCTATTGTGGACAGGGTTTTCCCTGATGAATGGCACCCCGCACCCATGTCCCGTCGCTCGCCCCTGTTCTCCCTGTCCGCTCTGACGCGCGCCTATCAGCGCAACCTCAAGGCCTTTGCGCGCGTCACCAAGCCGGTGCGTGCCGCAAAGCCCGTGCGTGCCAAGGCGGTAGCCGTGTCGCGTGCGCGGCCCAAGGCGGCGCCCGTTGCCCGCACGCCGCGCAAGCCGCTGCCCGCCAGCGGCGAGTGGCTTGCCGGCATTGCCCCTGGCCCTGCAGGCGCGCGGCGCTTTCACCTGTATGTGCCGCCGGGGCTTGCCTTGCGTGCGGGCGAAAAACTGCCACTTTTGGTGATGCTGCACGGCTGTGGCCAGACCGGGCGCGAGCTGGCGGCCAGTTCGCGCATGAACCGCCTGGCGGTGCGCCATCGCTTTCTGGTGCTCTACCCCGAGCAGGAGCGCCTGGCCAATGCCCATGGTTGCTGGAACTGGTTTGACCGCCGCAGCGGCAAGGCCGATGCCGAGGCGGCCACGCTGCTGGCTGCCATCGAGCTGGTGGCCCGGCGCCACCCGGTGGACATGGCCCGCGTGGCCGTGGCGGGCCTGTCGGCCGGTGCCAGCATGGCTGCCCTGCTGGCGGCGCGTTACCCCGACCGGTTTTGCGCCGTGGCCATGCATTCGGGGGTGGCCCCCGGCACGGCCGACTCTGCCGCCACCGCCATGGCGGCCATGCATGGGCGCCGGGAAGCGCACCTGCCTGACCCGCCACAGGCGCTGGCTGCCGTAGGGGCAGCCATGGCGCCGCTGCCGCCGTTGCTGATTCTGCATGGTGATGCGGACAACGTGGTCTCGGTGCGCAACGCAGCCGCCACAGCCGTGCTGTGGGCCGAGTCTTTGGGCGCGCGCGCAGGCCCGGTGCGCACCATGCAGCGCGGCCGGCGCCATGCGGTGCGGGTGACCGAGTACAAGGCGCGCGGCCGAGCGCAGGTCACGCTGCGAGAAATTGTGGGCCTGGGACACGCCTGGAGCGGCGGCGCGCCCGGCCTGAATTACAGCGATCCGGCGGGGCCAGACGCCTCGTCACTGGTGTGGGCGTTTGTTGCGCGCCAGTTCAAGAAAATTTGAACCAAATAGGCCTCTAGGCCTTATGGGATAAGCGCTAGGCGCTATTATTTTTGATTGCCGCTACGCCATTCACAACCTGTCGGTGATCTGGCGCATTGCCGCCCCCCGCCAGGGCGGGCGAGGGGTGTGCAATGGCTCAGGACAGCCGCAGGGGGGCGGTGCCCGCCGAAAGTGCGGCGTGCGCCCCCCCTGTGAGGAGCCCAGTTGGAAGGTGGCCACCACCTGCGTCAGCTCTTGTGCCTGCTGCTGCAGCGATGCAGCGGCTGCGGCGGCTTGCTCCACAAGCGCGGCATTTTGCTGTGTGCCCTGGTCCATCTGCGATACCGCCTGGTTGATTTGCTCGATGCCGTCGGTCTGCTCGCGGCTGGCCTGGCTGATTTCTTCGATCATGGTCGACACCCGCAGCACGCTGTCCACCACCGCCTGCATGGTGGTGCCGGCCTCATGGGCCAGGTGCGTTCCGGCCTTGACCTGTTCGGCGGAATTGCCGATGAGGGCCTTGATTTCTTTGGCAGCCTCGGAAGAGCGCTGCGCCAGGCTGCGCACCTCGGTGGCCACCACGGCAAAGCCGCGGCCCTGCTCGCCCGCGCGGGCGGCTTCCACGGCGGCATTGAGCGCCAGGATGTTGGTCTGAAAGGCAATGCCTTCGATCACCCCCGTGATGTCGGCCACCTTGCGCGACGAGGCCTCAATGGAGCCCATGGTCTGCACCACTTTTTCGACCACCGCGCCACCCTTGCGTGCCACGTCGGAGGCCGACTGCGCCAGCACGCTAGCCTGGTGCGCGTTGTCGGCGTTCTGCTTGACGTTGGAGGTCATTTCTTCCATCGAGGCGGCGGTTTGCTCCAGGGCGCTGGCCTGCGATTCGGTGCGGCTGGACAGGTCGTGGTTGCCGGCCGCGATCTGTTGCGAGGCGCTGGCGATGTGCTCGGTGCCGCTGCGCACCCGCTGCACGATGCGGTGCAGGCTGTCGCGCATGGCCTGTATGTCCAGCATCAGGCTGGACTCGTCACCGGGACGGGTCTTCACCGCCACGGCCAAGTCACCCTGGGCAATGCTGCGCGCGATGTGGCGCGCATAGTCGGGCTCGCCACCCAACTGCCGCAGCAGGTTGCGCGAGATCAGGGTGCCCACCACCAGCAGCGCTGCACCCAGCGCCAGTGCCACGGCACCAAAGCCCATGGCGCGTTTCCAGATGGCGGCGTTCACGGTGTCGATGTACACGCCTGAGCCAATCACCCAGCCCCAGGGCTCAAAGCCCTTGACGTAAGAAGTTTTCTCCACCGGGGTGTCGCTGCCAGCCTTGGGCCACATGTAGGGCACAAAACCAGCGCCTTGGGCCTTGACGGTGCGCACAAACTCCATGAACAGAGCCAGCCCGTTGGGGTCCTTGTTGCCGCTGAGGTCTTGCCCGTTCAGCTCGGGCCGGATGGGGTGCATCACCATGCGGGGATGCATGTCGTTGATCCAGATGTACTCATTGCCGCTGTAGCGCAGGGCCTGAATGGCCGCCGCTGCGCGTTGCCTTGCCTCTTCGTCGGGCATCGTGCCCTTGCTGCTGAGCGCCTAAAAATGCACCGCAATGCCGTGGGCGACCTCCACCACCTGGCGCACGCCGGTCTGACGCTCTTCGAGGATCAGCTTGCGTTCGGACACCAGGAACCAGGCCGTCATGACCACCATGCCCAGGAGGGCGCACAGCACCAGGAGTGCCAGCTTTCTTGCAATAGTCATGGAGCGTTTCAGAGGGAAAAGAGAGATGAAAGACCAGAAACCCGTGGATCAAGGCGGGAGATGGCGCGTGTTACATGCAGATTCTATTCTTTGATGCCTGAAACACTCAACGGGCATGCCTGGGGGTTCTGGGTTTGCGCATCGGTGTTGCGCAAACGCGGCGGCTGCAGGAAACCAGGCCGCCAATGCCGCCTGCGTGCAGCCAAAGCCGCTACACCAGCCTCGCCGCCACCAGTTCTTTTTTGAGATAGGCGTAAAACAGCGGCGCTGCCACCAGCCCGGCAGGCCCGAAAACGGCCTCGGCCACAAACATCACCGAGAGCAGTTCCCACACGCCCATCTGCGTGCGGCGCCCCACCACCTTGGCGTTGATGACGTATTCGGCCTTGTGAATCAGTATCAAGAACCCCAGGCAGGCGGCGGCGGCCAGTGGCGACACCGACAAGCCCACGATGGTGATGACCACGTTGCACACCAGGTTGCCCACAATGGGCACCAGCCCGGCCACAAACGTGAACGTGATCAGCATCGGCGTGTAGGGCAGTCGCAGGTCCCACAGCGGCAGCACGAACAGCAGGAACAGGGCCGTGAGCAAGGTGTTGAAGGCGGCAATCCAGAACTGCGCCGCCACGATTTGCCGGAACGCTTCGCCAAACAGCGTAATGCGCGTTTTGAGCTGCTGGGCCAGCGGGGCCTGCGCCAGCACCGGTGGCCGCACAGCGGCGAGCGCACCGATCAGCAGGCCCACATAGGCGAACAACAACCCGGCCAGCCAGGCGCGACCGGCCATGGCCAACGAGCCCGCCTTGGCACCCAGGTAGTTGGCGATGATGCGCTGGATTTCCGCAGCGCCCTCGGGGAGATGGGAGGCCACATCCACCGGCAGCTTCAGGCGCAGCTCCAGAACGGTGCGCGCCATGTAGTTCAGCAGTTCCTGGTATTGCTGCGGGGCAGTGACCAGGTAGCCACGCGAGTGCGTGAGGCCCGCCGCCAGCAGTGCCAGCGGCAACAGCATCACCAGGGCCGCAGCGGCAATCTGTGCCGCACGCAGGCTGGGGGCTGTTGGGGCGTTGTGGCGCTGCAGGCGCCTCAGCCCTTGTGCAAACCAGCCCGTGAGTGCGCGGGTCAGCAGAAAGCCCAGGCACACGCACAGCAGGCCGGGCAACAGGCCGCGCCACATCACCAGCAGCAGCGCTGCCGCCATCAGCAGGTAGCTGGCCACCACAATGCCCTGGCTCAGTGTGCGCGGTGGTGGCGTGGCGGGGGCGTGCTCAGGCTGTGTGG
>ERZ1023652.120-NODE-120-length-18112-cov-7.875174_pt1 | contig 18112 bp, 21 predicted proteins | sample MGYA00520879_ERZ1023652 | MGnify/ENA primary metagenome ERZ1023652 (study PRJEB33180, sample SAMEA4044469) | wastewater metagenome | place: Denmark | collected 2016-04-02 | study: EMG produced TPA metagenomics assembly of the PRJEB13832 data set (Local...
ACATCAAGCAGCCGTGTGCAACGACGAGGTCGAGTCAAAGGTGGTGGACCTGGCGTCCTTGAATCTGCCGGTTGTCGGGGAGCCCGGACACCCGCGCCGGCAAAAATACCGTCAGGCCCACACCAAGGCATGGGGCGCCAGCGTCCAGGCGGGCGAGGCCTTTGTGTGCGTGGTGCCCGAGTACAACTTCGGCCCTCCCTCGGCACTGCTCAATGCCATGAATTACTTGGTGCGCGAATGGCAGTACAAGCCGGCCGCTTTTGTGAGCTACGGCGGCATGTCGGGCGGCCTGCGGGCGGTGCAGGTCACCAAGCAGCTGCTGACCACACTGAAGATCATGCCCATGCTCGAAGCCGTGGCCATTCCCAACGTGGGCCAGCACCTCGATGCGCAAAAAACCTTTGTGCCCAACGATCTGCACACCAGTTCGGCAACGGCCATGTTCGATGAGCTGTACCGCTGGACGCAGGCCATGAAGCCGCTGCGCGCGCCCGCCTGAGCGCAACCCGCCGGCCGCGCATCACCCCACGGGCGCCCCGAACAGCGCGCCCACGCCCGCCGTGATGGCCATGGCCAGCGCGCCCCAGAAGGTGACGCGCCAGGCCCCCACCAGCACGCCCGCGCCACCCGTGCGCGCGGCCACGCCGCCCAGCAGGGCCAAAAAAACCAGGGCGGTGCCGGCCACCCAATAAAGCAGGCTGCTGGCGGGCGCCACGGCGGCCACCACCAGGGGCAAGGCGGCACCGGCGGCAAAGGCGGCGGCCGAGGTAAGCGCGGCCTGCACGGGGCGGGCCGTCATGGTGCTGGAGATTTCGAGTTCGTCGCGCGCGTGGGCGCCCAGCGCGTCGTGCGCCATGAGTTGCTGGGCCACCTGCTGTGCCAGCGCGGCGTCCAGGCCCCGGCCCACATAAATGCTGGCCAGCTCGCGCACCTCGGCGGCGGGGTCGGCGGCCAGTTCGCGGCGCTCGCGCTCAAGGTCGGCTTTTTCGGTGTCGGCCTGCGAGTGCACCGACACGTATTCGCCCGCCGCCATCGACATGGCCCCGGCCACCAGCCCGGCCACCGCCGTCATCAAAATGGTGGACTGGCTGGCCTGCGCCGCCGCCACGCTCAAGGGTTGCATACAGACATGCGCAGGCGCACCATCGCAATGCTCGAGGCCCCCAACCCCGCGCCGGGCTGGCTGGTGTGGCCGCTTGCCACGGCTCGGCATGGTGGAGGCTCTCATGATCCGCATGGTGTTGAGGCTGGGTCTTGCGTTGCTGGTGCCCTGCGCTGGGGGCACGGTGCTGGGGCGCGGGCCCACAGCCGCACCGCGTTGCCCACGTCGTCGTTTACCAGCAAAACGCCGCGCAGGTGCACGAGCCGTGCCCACCCACATAGGCACCACTGGCCGGCGTGCGCACACCGGCATTTTTGCCTGCGGTGCAACCCGCTTTGAGAATTTTCACCTTCGCACGCCACGGCGCGCGCAACCGCCGCTGTTCGGGTGATGGGGGGTGATGGGGTTGCCCACCATGCACTCAGGTGTGCAGTTCGATAACATGCACGCGTTGGTTTTTCCCCTTTCGCAGGAGGTTGCGCATGGCAAAGATTCTGGTGGCAGCGCTGGCGAGCAAAGCCGACGCAAGCGTGTTTGAGGTGCCTTTTGAGACCCAGGCCGACCTGTGCTGGTATGAACTGCCCTACCGCCAGCAGGCCGAGGGTGACGCGCAGTGGTGCTTTGTGGACTACGAGGCCGATGCCACGTTCAAGATCTTCCGCGTCAAATACGCCACCCAGGCCGACATCAAGACTTTCAAGGTCAAATACCCAGAACAGGCGGGCTGGCGCAACAAGGCGCACCGGTTCTGTGGGCAAATCGGCTGAGGGACTGGCCTGTGCATGGCGCTGAAGGCGATGGCCTCACCGGGTGAGGCCGCACCGCACCTACGCCAGCGCCATCTCCATATTTCTCCCCAATGCGGGCCCCTGCCCTCACCCGCCCACGCAGGTCTGCACCTGCTCGCCCAAGCCCGTGCCGCCCAGGCGCATCACGTCGCCGGGCTTGAGGAACCAGGGCGCGGGCTTTTGGCCCAGGCCCACACCGGCGGGCGTGCCTGTCAGCACGATGTCGCCCGGCTCCAGCGTCATGAACTGGCTGACATACGACACCACGGTGGGCACACCAAAGATGAAGTTGCGCGTGTTGCCGTTTTGCACGCGCTGGCCGTTCACCTCCAGCCACAGGTCGATGGCGTGCGGGTCGGGCATCTCGTCGGCGGTTAGCAGCCACGGGCCGATGGGGGCGAAGGTGTCGTAGCTCTTGCCCTTGTCCCACTGGCCGCCACGCTCGGTCTGCCAGGCGCGCTCGGACACATCGTTGGCCAGCACGTAGCCCGCCACATGCTGCAGCGCAGCGGCTTCGCTGACGTGGCTGGCCCGGGTGCCGATGACGATGCCCAGTTCGACCTCCCAGTCGGTCTTGCGCGCGCCCGGTGGAATGCGCACCGCGTCGTTCGGGCCGCTCAGGGCGGTGATGGCTTTCATGAACAGCACGGGCTCGGCGGGCGCCTGCATACCGGCTTCGAGCGCGTGGTCGGCATAGTTCAGCCCCACGCAAACGATCTTGCCCACACCCGCCACCGGGCAAGCCAGGCGCGGCGCACCCTGCACGGCGGGCAAACGGCTGGCATCCAGGGCCGCCAGGGCCGACAAGGTGCGCGGGGCCAACTGAGCGGGGCCCAGTTCGGGCAACAGCATCGACAGATCGCGCAGCACGCCTTGTGCATCCAGCACGCCGGGGCGCTCGGCGCCGGGTTGGCCATAACGAACCAGTTTCATGGGTTGTCCTTGTGTGTCTTGGGTACCGTCCGGTCGCATGCCGCATGTCGCATGTCGCATGTCGCATGCCGCATGTCGCATGTCGCATGTCGCATGTCGCAGGCGGGCGGCGCGGCGCGGCATCTATCCTAGTCCAGCGGCACGGTGCGGGTAGCTGCGACTTGCTGCTGCGCGCGCGCCTCACCCATCAGCATTCATGATGCCCCTGTCGCCGTTGGCGATGCCGGGGCCATGGGGCAGCAGGCCGGTGCGGCTTAACATGGTGGGCTTTTCCCGGCGCCTTGCCTGGCGGCCTGGAAACTCCTGTTTTGATAGCTGCTTGCGCTTATGGATATTGCGCTAGAGGCATATTTCTATCCAAAAACCCATGTCCGCGCCCTTGCACCCTGTTGACGATTCTCCATCGCGGCCCCAGCCGCGCAGCCCGGCCGATTTGTTCTGGTCGTTCACCTGGCTGGCGCTGCAGGGCTTTGGCGGCGTGCTGGCGGTGGTGCAGCGCGAGCTGGTGGAAAAAAAGCGCTGGATGACGGATGAGGAGTTCGTGGAAGACTGGGCGGTGGCCCAGATCATGCCGGGGCCCAATGTGGTGAATCTCTCGGTGATGATTGGAGACCGCTATTTCGGGCTGCGCGGTGCCATGGCGGCGCTGGCGGGCATGCTCGCGTTTCCACTGCTGCTGGTGCTGGCGGTGGCCTTGGTGTATGCGCAATTTGCCAGCCACCCGGCCGTGGCGGGCGCGCTGCGGGGCATGGGCGCCGTGGCTGCCGGGCTGATTGCGGGCACGGGCTTCAAGCTGGCGGCGGCGCTGCGCAATCACCCGCTGGGCCCCTGGCTGTGCGCCGCGCTGGCCGCCCTCACCTTTGCCGGCATGGCGCTGCTGCGCTGGCCGCTGGCCTGGGTGCTGCCCGCACTGGGCGGCGTGGCCTGCGTGCTGACGTGGCGAAAGATTGCGCCATGAACCACGCCATTGCACTGCAGCCGCTGGACTGGCTGAATCTGTTTTTCTATTACATCTCGATCTCGCTGCTGGCCGTGGGCGGCGCCATTGCCACCGCGCCCGACATGCACCGCTTTCTGGTGGAGCGCCAGGGCTGGCTGACCGATCTGCAGTTCAACGCCTCCATTGCCATCGCCCAGGCGGCGCCGGGGCCCAATGTGCTGTTCATTGCGCTGCTGGGCTGGAACGTGGGCATCAACGCGGGCGGCGCCGGGCCGGCTGGCTGGGCCAGCGGCGCTTTGGGCATGGTGCTGAGCATGGTCGGCATCATGCTGCCCAGCACCACGCTCACCTGGCTGGCCACGCGCTGGGGCCACCGCAACCGCGAGCGGCGCAGCGTGCGCGCCTTCAAGCAAGGCATGGCGCCGGTGGTGATAGGGCTTCTGCTGGCCACCGCCTGGCTGCTGGGCAGCGCCCACAGCAACCCCGCCACCGACTGGCCGCTGTGGCTGCTGACGGCGGTGTGCGCGCTGCTGGTGTGGCGCACGCGCCTGCACCTGCTGTGGCTGCTGGGCGCGGGGGCGCTGCTGGGGGCGCTGGGGCTGGTGTGATCTCGCCTGGCGGGCGAATCTGAATCACACGCCCGCCAGCAAGGCTGGCAACACGCTGGCTGCGGTGCCACTCAACAGCGCATGGGCCACATCGTCCAGGTCGCTCGCGGCCGGGTTGATGATGGCCACGCGGGCGCCCGCCTGGCGCGCCACTTGCGCCAGGCCCGCTGCCGGATACACGGCGCCCGCCGTGCCCACCACCAGCATCAGCTCGCAGGTGCGGGCGGCCTGTTGGGCGGCTTCCAGCGTGGCATATGGCAGCGGTTCGCCAAACCACACCACGCCCGGCCGCACCAGGTTGCCGCAGCGGTCGCAATACGGCGGGTGGCCGGCCACGGCGTGGTCGATGTGGCAGCAGTTGCGCGGGGTGTCGAGCCAGCGGTCGGCAAAGATGTCGCCATGCAGGCACAGCGTGCCGATGCTGCCCGCGCGCTGGTGCAGGCCGTCCACGTTCTGGGTGATCAGCGTGAGGCGCCCGGGGTGCTGCTGCTGGAACTGCGCCAGCGCCACATGTCCGGCATTGGGATGCACGCCAGCCAGCAAATTGCGCCGGTGCTGGTACCAGTCCCACACACGCCGCGGGTGGGCGCGAAAGCCCGCTTCGGTTGCCATGTCTTCCGGGCGAAACTGCGCCCAGTAGCCGGTTTGCGCCTCACGGAAGGTGGGCACGCCCGATTCGGCGCTGATGCCCGCTCCGGTCAGCACGGCAATATGGGCTGCGCCCTGCAGCCATTGCCGCACCTCGTAAGCACCCGCAGGAAGAGCGATGTTCATGCGCGCAGCTTAGCAAGCCAGGGACGTGCGGATTCTCGCGATCCTTTCTGCCGCGGCTGCCCGGGAGGCGCTCAGCCCGCCAGCCCCTGCTCCACCATCGCCACGGCGCGCTGGGCCATGGCCTCGATGTGCGCGGCGGGCAGCGCACGCAGCGGGCCGTCGAGCGCCAGCATGGCCAGGCCGTGCACTGCCGACCACGCCAGAAACTCGGCGCCCGGGCGCTGTGCCGCGCCCAGTGCGCCGGCAGTCACCATGTCGTCGAGCGTGCCGCACAGGATCTCGAACGGGTCGCGCCCGCTGTCGCCACGAAAGTCGTCGCGGCTGCCGTTGGCCACGTCGAAGGGCTGGGACACGAACGCCGTGCGAAATAGGCCCGGCTCGGCCAGCGCAAAGCGCACGTAGCCCGTGCCAACGGCCTTGAAAGCAGCGCGTGCCCGTGCAACAGGCGCGCTCAGGTGGCGCGTGGCGTGGTCGATCTCCGCCTCCATGGCGCGTGCCATCAAGCCCAGTGCGGCGCCGCGCACGGCATCGAGCAATGCCGCATGGCCGGCGAAATGGCGGTAGGCGGCGTTGGGCACCACGCCGGCGCGGCGCGTGGCCTCGCGCAGCACCAGCGCTGGCGGCCCGCCCTCGCGCACCAGGGCAATGCCGGCGTCCAGCAGCGCGCGGCGCAAGTCGCCATGGCGGTAGGTAGGGCGCCGCGCGGTCTGACCCGCCGGTGCGGCAGGGGTCACAGGAGTGAGAGGAACGGAATGTGAAGCGCTCAAGACGGCGTCCCTGTTGTGCGAAGGGTTAAATGTGGACGCTGTTCATTTTACGACGGCACAATGAAGTGGACGTCGTACACATATTGTTCCATTTGCCGCTTTCTACAGGAGACCCGCATGGATACCAACCGCTTTCTCAACGGCTTCCTCTGCGCCGTGCCGACTGCGCGGCGCGACACATACCGCCCGCGCTCCGCCCCCTTGCAAGGAGACCCACCATGACCCCATCCAAAAACACCGTCTGCCTCTGGTACGACAACGACGCTGAAGAAGCAGCGCGGTTTTACGCCAGCACCTTTGCTGACTCGGCCGTCGGCGCCATCCACCGCGCCCCGGGTGACTATCCCGCAGGCAAGGCGGGCGACGTGCTGGTGGTCGAATTCACCGTGCTGGGCCTGCCCTGCATGGGGCTGAACGGCGGGCCGGGCGTGGAGCACAGCCACGCGTTCTCGTTCCAGGTGTCCACCGCCGATCAGGCCGAGACCGACCGCTACTGGAACGCCATCGTCGGCCACGGCGGCCAGGAGGTGGAATGCGGCTGGTGCCGCGACAAGTGGGGCATCTCGTGGCAGATCACGCCCGTGGCACTGGCCCAGGCCTGGACCCACCCCGACCGCGCCGCCGCCAAGCGCGCCTTCGACGCCATGATGACCATGAAGAAGATCGACGTCGCTGCCATCGAGGCCGCGGTGGCGGGCCGCTGACCCGCCGCACCCCACACCTGTTCAACCCGGAGGCACCATGCAATTCACCCCCTACCTCAACTTCGACGGCAACTGCCGCGAGGCCTTTGCCTTCTACAAGGATCTGTTCAAGGGCACCGTGGTGCACCAGAGCACCTTCGGCGAGATTCCGCCAGACCCGCAGAACCCACCGATCCCGCCCGAGGCGAAAGACCGCCTGATGCATGTGCACCTGCAGGTCGGCGCGCAGGCGCTGATGGGATCCGACACCCTGCCCGGCGCCAGCGACGTGTGCGCGGGCGGCTATGCCAAACCGCAAGGCCTGTGGGTGTCGATCCAGGCGGACGATGTCGCCGAAGGCCGGCGCGTGTTTGACGCCCTGGCGCAAGGCGGCCAGGTGACCATGCCGTTCGACAAGACCTTCTGGTCGGCCGGCTTCGGCATGGTGACCGACCGCTTTGGCACGCCGTGGATGGTCAACGTGAACGCCGGCTGAGAGCGCGGATCCGACCAAGGATGCAGGGCCGGCACACATCAGGCGCCGAAACCGAGGAAAAAACCATGACAAGTGTTCGCGTGGAGAGCTTCACCATCTCGCTCGACGGATATGGAGCGGGCCCGGACCAAAGCCTCGATGATCCGCTCGGCGTGGGCGGAACGCAGCTGCACCAGTGGCTGCTGCCGACCCGCACGCTCCAGCGCACGCTGTTCGGCCAGGACGGCGGCAGCACGGGGGTTGACGATGATTTCGCCGCGCGCGGCTTTCAGAATGTTGGCGCATGGATTCTGGGGCGCAACATGTTCGCCCCCTCGCGCGGCGAGTGGCAGGACAACACCTGGAAAGGCTGGTGGGGCGACGATCCGCCCTACCACGTTCCGGTCTTTATCCTGACCCACCATGCCCGGCCGCCGATCGAGATGGAAGGTGGCACAACGTTCCACTTCGTCACCGGCGGCATCCATGAGGCGCTTGAACGGGCACGCGATGCCGCTGGCGGCAAGGACGTGCGGATCGGCGGCGGAGCCAACACCATCCGGCAGTACCTGCGTGAAGGCCTTATCGACGAACTGCACATCGCCATCGCGCCGGTGTTGCTTGGCCGGGGAGAGCCGCTGCTGCAGGGGCTCGACCTGCGGGCGCTGGGCTACGAATGCGTTCAGTTCGTGGCGTCCGACAAGGCCACGCATGCCGTCCTGCGGCGCCACGCTAACCCGGCGCCTGAGCAGGCGTCGGCACAAGGCATGCCCAGGAAGATCACCGTCGAAACCAGTGTCCACGCGCCCATCGACCGCGTGTGGGCCGCCTGGAATGACCCGCGCGCCATGGAGCAGTGGAACGCCGCCTCGCCCGACTGGCACACACCGCGCGCCAGCGTGGATCTGCGCGAAGGTGGCAAGTTCTGCGCGCGCATGCAGGCGCGGGACGGCAGCGTCGGCTTCGACTTCGAGGGCACGTACACCCGTGTCGCACCGCAGCGCCTGATCGAATACACCCTGGGCGACGGGCGCAAGGTGCGCGTCGAGTTCACTCCACTGGCCAATAGCATCAGGGTGCGCGAGTCCTTCGACGCCGAGGAGAGCCACAGCGCCGAACAGCAGCGCCAGGGCTGGCAAGCCATCCTGGACAACTTCGCGCGGTACGTCGAGCACCGCGCCTGATTCACCCACAGCAACGCAAGGAGCAACCCATGAAACCCAATCCCGTCGTCTGGTTCGAGATCCATGTGCAAGACATGGCGCGCGCGCGCAAGTTCTACGAAGCGGTGTTCCAGTGCCAGCTGGAAACACTGAAATCACCCGCGGGCGAAGCCAACGGCATGCAGATGCTGTCCTTCCCCGGCGACATGACCACCATGGGCGCCAGCGGCGCGCTGGTCAAGATGGAAGGAGTGCCCTCCGGGGGTGGCGGCGGCACGCTGGTTTACTTTGCCTGCGAGGATTGCGCTGTCGAGCAGGGCCGGGTCGAAAAGGCCGGCGGCAAGGTGTTCAAGCCGAAATTTTCGATCGGCGAATATGGCCAATGCGCTCTGGTGAACGATACCGAGGGCAACATGATCGGCCTGCATTCAATGAAATGACGCAGGCCGTGCAGGCTGGCTAGCCGCCGCGTTGCCGCAGCGCTTCGTAGAGGCACACGCCACTGGCCACCGACACGTTGAGGCTCTCCACCGCGCCCTTCATGGGGATGCTCACCAGTTCGTCGCATGTCTTGCGCGTGAGCTGGCGCATGCCGTCGCCCTCGGCGCCCAGCACCAGGGCCACGGGGCCTTTCAGATCAACCTGGTACACGGTTTTGGGCGCGTCGTCGCTGGTGCCGATGCACCAGATGTTGCGCTCCTTGAGTTCACCCAGCGTGCGTGCCAGGTTGGTGACCATGAAGTACGGCATGGTCTCGGCCGCGCCGCTGGCCACCTTGGCCACGGTGGCGTTGACGCCCACTGCGTGGTCCTTGGGGGCGATGACGGCATGCGCGCCCGCACCGTCGGCCACGCGCAGGCAGGCGCCCAGGTTGTGCGGGTCGGTGACGCCGTCGAGCACCAGCAGCAGGGGCTGCTCGATGCCGGCGGCTTCGAGGTTTTCAAGCAGTTCGTCGAGCGAGGTGACCTGCGCCACGGGCTCCACGCGCGCCGCGACGCCCTGGTGGCCATGGCTTCCGGCCAGCTTGGCAATGCGCACGCTGTCGGCCTCGATCAGGCGGGCACCGGCCTCGCGGGCACGGTCGAGAAACTGGCGCATGCGGGCATCGCGCCGCGTCACCTCGTAATAAATCTCGATGATGGATTTCGGCGCGGTCTTCAGACGCACACCCACGGCGTGAAAGCCGAAGAGAACTTTGGGGCTGGACATGGGGGGATTATCCGGGCATTGCCGGCGCCCCCAGAGTTGCGCCCTTCAGGCAACGGGCCGCACAAGTGCATCGAGAGGCAACGGGGTTGCGCAAAGGGCTTGCTCTCAAGCGCCTAAAATCGCGGTCTTCCATTTAGCGATCTGCTGGACGGCGCTGCTTTTTCGTGCCGTTTTTGCTGCCCATGTGGCTTTACGGGTTGGACTTTTTCCAACCCACTTGATTGATGGCCCCGCGGTTTTGTGCACATGTTGCCGCGGCCACTGGCCTGTTTTACCTTTGTTCAATACCATGATTTTTAACCCGCTTCGCTGGGCACAGCGCACGAGCCTGGTCACACAAATTGTGATCGCCATGATTGCAGGCATCGCGCTGGCCGTGTTGTTTCCGGCTGCCACACCCAAGGTGGCCATTTTGGGCACGCTGTTCATTTCAGCTCTCAAGGCCGTGGCACCTGTGCTGGTATTCATTTTGGTGATTGCCGCCATCAGCAACCACAAGCCCGGCGAAGCCACCCACGTGCGCCCGGTGCTCTTTTTGTATCTGGTGGGCACACTGGTGGCGTCCGTGGTGGGCGTTACGGCCAGTCTGTGGTTTCCGTCCACACTGGTGCTGCAAGCCCCGGCGCAGACGGCTAACGCCCCCATGCACATCCAGGATGTGCTGCTGACGCTGCTCATGAACGTGGTGGACAACCCTGTGCGGGCGCTGATGAATGCCAACTACATCGGCATCCTGGCCTGGGCGGTGGGCTTTGGCATGGCCATGCGCCACGCCAGCGCCGGTACCCGCACCGTCATGCACGACTTGTCGGCCGGCATCACGGTCATCATCCAGGTGGTGATCCGCTTTGCACCACTGGGCATTTTTGGCCTGGTGGCCAGCACCTTTGCCGAAGCCGGTGCGCAGGCGCTGTGGGGCTATGCACACTTGCTGGCAGTGTTGCTGGGCTGCATGGTGTTTGTAGCGCTGGTGGTCAATCCGCTCATCGTGTTTCTGGCGCTGCGCATCAATCCGTATCCGCTGGTTTTCACCTGCCTGCGCGAGAGCGGCGTGACGGCGTTTTTCACGCGCAGCTCGGCGGCCAATATCCCCATCAACCTGGCGCTGGCAAAGCGCCTGAACCTGAACGAGGACACCTACAGCATCGCCATTCCGCTGGGAGCCACCATCAACATGGCTGGTGCGGCCATCACCATCAGCGTGCTGTCGCTGGCGGCAGTGCACACGCTGGGCATTGCGGTTGAAGTGCCCACCGCCTTGCTGCTGTGCGTGGTGGCGGCCGTCTGTGCCTGCGGTGCTTCGGGCGTGGCCGGTGGCTCGCTGCTGCTCATTCCGCTGGCGTGCAGCCTGTTTGGCATCAGCAACGATGTCGCCATGCAGGTGGTGGCCATCGGTTTCATCATCGGCATCCTGCAGGACTCGGCCGAAACGGCGCTCAATTCATCGACCGATGTGCTGTTCACGGCCGTGGCCTGCCGCTGGGCAGAACCACAGCCCCCGTCAGCGCGCTAAAACGTTACCGGACACCGACCGGGTCAGGTGCTGACCCGGCCTGCCTCGATGCTGATAAGGCGGTCGCAGCGCTGGGCAATGGCCCGATCGTGCGTGACCAGCACCAGCGTGGTGCCCTGCTCGCGGTTGAGGTCAAACATCAGTTGCATGATGGTTTCGCCAGTGGCGAAGTCGAGGCTGCCGGTGGGCTCGTCGGCCAGCAGCACGGCGGGCTGCATCACAAAAGCACGTGCCAGCGCCACGCGCTGCTGCTCGCCACCGCTCAGCACCTTGGGGTAATGCCCCAGGCGCTGACCCAGCCCGACATGCTTGAGCATCTCGGTGGCCGCCTTGCGGGCATCGCTGCGGTCGGCCAGTTCGAGCGGCAGCATGACGTTTTCAAGTGCTGTGAGGTTGCCCATCAGCTGAAAACTCTGAAACACGAAACCCACCTTTTGCGCACGCAGCGCGGCCCGGCCGTCTTCACTCAGCGCAAACAGATCCTGGCCGTCAAGCCGCACGGTGCCGCGCGTAGGCGTATCAAGGCCCGCAATGATGGACAGCAGCGTGCTTTTTCCAGAGCCGGACGCGCCAACAATGGCCACGGTTTCCCCAGACTCCAGGCGGAAATCGATATCACGCAGAATGTCCAGTGTGCCGGTGGAATCCGTCACCGACTTGAATACATGCTCGACCGCAATAATGGGTTTGGCTGGTGACTGGGTAGGTTCGGACATGAAAGGTTTTTTATTTTGATTTGCGATCTGCATCGACGCCACTTTATCCTGACCGCTGCAGCCGGCGCGCTGGCGGGGCTTTATGCCCCGGCAGCGATGGCGCAAAAGCCTGCCCCGGTGCGACCACAGGTCATTCTGGTGCTGGGCGATTCCCTCAGCGCCGAATATGGCCTGCCGCGCGGAACGGGTTGGGTGGCACTGCTGGAAAAGCGCCTGGCGCAGGAAGAGATAGCCGCCACTGTGGTGAACGCCAGCGTGAGCGGAGAAACCACGTCCGGCGGGCGCTCCCGCCTTGCGGCGCTGCTGACGCAGCACCAACCCAGCCAGGTGGTGATCGAGCTGGGCGGCAATGATGCCCTGCGGGGCCTGCCACTGAAAAATACCGAAGAAAACCTGACGTGGATGGTGCAGACGGCCCAGAAATCAGGAGCCAAGGTACTGCTGGTGGGGATGCAGGTGCCCCCCAATTACGGAACCGACTATGCCAACCGCTTTGCGGCCACCTTTACAACCGTGGCCAAGGCGCGCAAGGTGGGAGTGGTGCCGTTTTTCCTCAAGGGCGTGGCCGATGGCCCCGACCCGACCCGCCTGTTCCAGCCAGACCGCATCCACCCGCGCGCCGAGGCGCATCCGCAGATGCTGGCCAATGTGTGGCCGGAACTCCAGAAGCTCTTGCGTTAAAGAGCCCCGGGGGAAATCAACTGCCGGTTGACTCCGATGGGTTTGCAGGTGCGGGAGACGCAAAAGCGGCGGGGCCGTCGGTGGGCTGCCCATCTTGCGGCTCGTCAGGCCGGCGGTGAGTTTTGGCTTTGAGCTTCTCTTCCTTTTTTTTCTTTTTGGCGAGTTCGCGCTGGCGCTTTTCGTATCCGTAGTTGGGTGTTGCCAAGGTATTTGCTTCCTAAAGTAGGGGCCCACTGTAACAGCTTGCCCCTGGAGGCGGGCCCAGACCGCGCTTCACTGCTTGGGGGAAACCGCTGCGCGGTAGGCGTGCCAGCTGGCGTGGCCCAGCACCGGCCCGGCCAGCAACAGGCCCGCCCCCCAGAACCACAGTGACACCACCACGATGAGGGTGATCAACAAACCCCACAGCAGCATGACGGCGGGGTTTTCCAGCACCACCCGCATACTGGTGATGCCTGCGGTCAGCGCATCGGTATCACGGTCCAGGATCATGGGAATGGAGACCACCGAGGTCGAGAAAACCAGCGCTGCAAAAGCACCCCCCACCGCCATGTAGACGCCGACAAATCCCCAGTTCTGGGGGTTGAAGATGGCCGCCATCACCCCTGTGGTAGAGGGCATTCCGGTATTGAAAAACACCGCAAACACCACCAGCGACGCCCGGCCCCACAGCAACTCCAGCACCACCAGCACGAGCACCAGCATGCCCATGCTGCCCATGTGCTTGTCCCAGCAGGTGATGGACTGCCCCAGATCGGGCGCCTGGCCAGCCTCGCGGCGCCGACTGGTGTCATAAAGGCCCATGGCCAGAAACGGCCCTACCAACAGGCACCCACTGGCCAGCGACATGGTGTATTCGGGCCGTGTGCGAAACACCCAGCCCAACACCAGCGCCATGCACCAGAAACATGCTCCATAAAACAGGGCGATGCCGGGCGCGGCCACCACATCCTGAAGGCCCTTGCGCAGCCAGCGAAAGGGATCTGCGAGGCGCAGGGGATTAAGTGCGATCGCCACGGCGGCGGCGGGCGGGACTTGGGCGGCAGGAGGTGCGGACATGGCAGTGATGGAGGTAATGGCAGAAGGTGCAAGAGGGTTTATGGGGACGACGGACACACCGTCCGTTGACACATATCAACACCCTAAGCCACCTGACCGCCACGCGCCACTGAGGAAACTACCACCCCCGCAGCACTCCCGCACCGCCTTCAGGCCGCTCCAAATGCTCCGCGCATGGCCTGCTCCAAATCCTGGCGGAGGTCTTCCACCTCCTCCAGCCCCACCGAAAAGCGCACCAGGGTGCCAGGCTGCAGGTGCGGCGCGGGCCGGCTGCGCATGGATGCAAGCTGGTAGGGAACCACCAGGCTCATGGGGCCGCCCCAGCTGTAGCCCAGCTTGAACAGGCGCAACCCATCACAGAACGCGTCAACCTGCTGCTGGCTGAAACGCGCGTCGATCATCACACTGAACAAACCCGCCGCAGCGCCATGGCCATCGTTTGCAGCGCCGCACAGCGCCTGCCAGTGGGCGTGGCCCGGTGCACCGGGCAGCACCGGATGCAGCACCTGCGCCACGGCGGGCTGCTGCTGCAACCACTGAGCCAGCTGGCGCGCCGCAACGTCGTGTGCACGGTAGCGCAAACCAATGCTGGGCAAGGCGCGCAGCACGGCTTCGGCATCGTTGGCTGCGATGCCCAGGCCCAGGCGCATGTGCGTGAGCTTGACTTTCATGTGCAGGGCCGGATCGCGCGTGATCACACTGCCCATCAGCACATCGCCGCCGCCACTGGGGTATTTGGTCAGCGCATGCACCGAAATATCGACGGCCAGGCTGCCGCTGCCGTCTCCTGCCAGATCAAAGGGCGCAAACGCGAGGCCGGCGCCCCAAGTGTTGTCGAGCGCCGACGTGACCCCCCGGGCACGGCAGATGCGCACCTGTTCACACAGATCAGGGAATTCCATGGTCACCGAACCAGGTGCCTCCAGCCACACCAGGCGCGTGGCCGGTGTGATGCGCGCTGCCAGATCGGCGGGGTCGAGCGGGTCATACAGCACATGGTGAATGCCGAAGCGAGCCAACTCGCCGTTGGCCAGGTCTTTGCTGGGACCGTAAGCGTTGTCGGGAATCAGGACTTCATCACCGGGCTGGAGCAAGGCCAGGGCCACATTGGCAATGGCCGCAAGGCCACTGGGCACCAGCACGCATTGCAGCCCGCCCTCCAGGGCGCACAGGCGCTCTTCCAGCGTGAACGTGGTGGGCGTGCCATGCAGGCCATAGGTGTAGCCGCTCTTGTCTTTCCATTCGCGCGAACGCATCGCGGCCACGCTAGGGAAAATAACCGTAGATGCCTTGAACACACCAGGCTGGGGCGCGACAAATCCGGCAGGCGGGACATAAGGGTGATGGACGATGCGGGTTGCAGGCCCAAAAGTGGTGTCTTCAGTCATGCCAGCCATGGTAGCGCGCCCACGGCCGTAGCCTGCGGTACCACCGGGCCGCAAGCCCGGGTGCAGCGCCCCCATGCGTAGGTGGGGGCGAGATGCCTGTGGCTTAGCTGGGCACCTTGAGGTTGTTGGTGACCGATGTCACGCCCTTCACCTCTTTGGCGATGGTTTCAGCACGCTCGCGGGCGCTTGCATTGGGTGCGGGACCCGAAAGTGTGACTGCGCCGGCACGGGTGTCGACGTCGATCTTGAACGCGCTCAGATCTGGGTCCTTGGCCAAGCCAGCAGACACCTGCGCTGTGATCGTCGCGTCATCCATTGCGCCCATGGCAGCAGTGCCCATTTCCTGGGCGCCCGACTGCACCTTGGCAGCGCCCTCTTCGACCTTGGTTTCCGCATTCTTGAGGGCGTTTTCTGCCTTCACCTTCGCATCCGCGGCGGCCTGTTCGGTTTGTTGCACGGCGGAATCGAGTTTTTGGCCCACGGTGGGCTGCTCTTGCTTGTCGCACGCGGCCAGACCCAAAGCCAAGGCGCTGACACCAAGAATGCTCAGGATGCGCTGCGAACCACTGTGCGAAAAATGACGGATATTCATGTGATCACTCCTTCCAGATAAAAGATGGTGTGAATGTAGGCAGCACATCGTGACGCCTGGGGTCGGACAGCGCCGAATGGGCTGTAGGACAACAGCACCAACCTGCTCTGCCCCTCGCGAAAGACAGTTGGCGCGCGGGGATGCCTTCGGGTGCGCCAGGCCGATGCAGCGGCGACAATTGCAACGATGTCACTGAACACCTTGTCCCGCTGGCTTCCGTTTCTGAACTGGCCGCGCCCAGAACCGGCCTTGCTAAAGGGCGAATTCTGGGCCGGAATGACCGTCGGCCTGATGCTGGTGCCGCAGGGCGTTGCCTACGCCGCGCTTGCAGGGATGCCCCTGGTGACCGGCATCTATGCATCCCTCGTGCCGGCTCTGGTGGCCGTGCTGTTCAGCGCCTCCACGCGCCTGGGCGTGGGGCCCACGGCACTGACCAGCCTTCTGATCGGCGCATCGCTGACGGGGCTGGCCGAACCCGGCAGTGCGCAGTGGGTGGCCATGGCGGCCTGGATGGCGATCCTGTCAGGACTGTTGCAGCTGGTGATGGGGCTGGCGCGCTTTGGCTGGTTGCTCAATCTGGTGACCTCACCGGTGCTCAGCGGCTTTACCCAGGCAGCGGCGCTGCTGATTCTTTCGTCCCAGCTCGGGGCACTGACCGGTCTGCGCTCCGATCTGGGCGCCTTGTGGACGACGCCCTCGCTGGGCCATTTCGATCTGACAGCAGCGGCCTTCGGCCTGGGTAGCCTGGTGTTGCTGATAGTGGCGCGTCGGCTGCGCCCGGGCTTTCCGGCTGCCATCGTGGTGCTGGGGGCTGCGGGTGCCGTCAGCTGGGCCCTGGGCTACGCCGAGGCCGATGGTGCGGTGGTGGGAGCCTTGCCGGCCGGCCTGCCCAGCTTTTACTGGCCGGGCGCCCTGCCCTGGTCCAGCTTTTCGGCACTGGTCATGCCGGTGCTGGTGGTGACGCTGGTCAGTTTTCTCGAAACCGCTTCCAGCGCCAAGGTGGACAGCCAGCGCTCGGGAGAGCGCTGGAACGAAAACCAGGACCTGATCGGTCAGGGACTGGCCAAGATCAGCAGCGGCCTGTGTGGCAGCTTTGCCACCAGCGCTTCATTCTCTCGCTCGGCCATCAATCTGTATGCCGGCGCCCGCAGCGGCTGGGCCACCGTGTTTGCCATTGCCCTGGTGCTGGTGGTGCTGCTGTGGCTGACACCAGCGCTTTACCATGTGCCGCAATCGGTGCTGGCCGCCGTGGTGGTGACGGCTGTCACCAGCCTGATCAAACCAGGCAGTTTTGTGCGGTTGTGGCGGATTTCCCGCATCGAGGCGGTCATTTCTGGCGTTACCTTCGGTTTGACGCTGGCCACGGCCCCCCGCATGTACTGGGGTGTGCTGGTGGGCCTGCTGATGAACCTGAGCCACTTTTTGTACCAGCGCCTGCACCCGCGCATCATCGAGGTGGGATTGCACCCCGACGGCAGCCTGCGCGACCGGCATCTCTGGCAACTGCCCGCGCTGGCGCCCCATCTGCTGGCCTTGCGCATGGATGCCGAACTCGACTTTGCTTCCTCCAGCGCGCTGGAACGCCGTGTGATGGACCACCTGGGCCTGCACCCCGATGTGGTGCATGTCTGCCTGCTGGCCCAGCCCATCAACCGCATCGACGTGACGGGTGTGGAAACCTTTGCCAACCTGGTTTCCACACTGCGTGCCCGCACGGGCACGCTGCACCTGAGCGGGCTCAAGCTGCCCGTGGAACAGGTACTGCGCCGCGCCGGGGTGCTGGAGCCCGGCCCGGGGCTGGCCATGTACCGCACCGACGCCGAAGCCTTGCTGGCCCTGCAGCAACTGCCGGGACCGGCCCACAACGCCAGTGATGGCGTCGCAGACAGCCAAAAAGCAAGGGCCGACTGATACACTCGCAGGCTACTTATGGCCCTCAAAATCCGTGCCTGATCCGGCTTCCCACATCGTAGACCTGCGCGACCTGCGCCTGGACACTGCGCACGCTCTGGTAGCCCAGGCCAGCGGGAGCGAGGCTGCCCTGCGCCGCGATCAGCCCTCACGGTACCTGCAGGGCCTGATCGACGGGCTGTGCGAACTCTCTCTCAAAGACCACCTCACCGGGCTGGCGAACCGTCGGCATTTCCGTGCGGTGCTAGAGCGTGAAATCGACCGCGTGACACGCTCGGGTGAAGCCGCCTTGCTGCTGATGCTGGACATCGACCATTTCAAGCAGATCAACGATACCTACGGGCATCTGGCCGGTGACGTGGTGCTGCAGTCGGTGTCGCGCACCCTGAGCGCCTGCGTGCGCCCCATGGACACACTGGCGCGCTACGGTGGCGAAGAATTTGCTGTGGTGCTGCCCGCCTGCCAGGCAGGCTTTGGCAAGGTGGTTGCCGAGCGGATTCGCCGTGCGGTGGCCAACACGCCGGTGCGCATTTCGCCTTCGGTTGAAGTCAACGTCACGATCAGCATTGGTGGCGCTTTCGCCATGCAATGGATCCGCTCCACCACCCTGCTCTGGACAGACCGCGCAGACCACCAGTTGTACAACGCAAAATCCATGGGCCGCAATTGTGTGAGCATTGAGGAGCAACCCGACAGCACGGTCAGTGCCGAAGAAAAGAGCCTGTTGTTCGGCCCGCTCTACACGCCGTCGGGCTGGGGCGATTTGCCTCCGCTGGACCCCGCAGGCAGCGTCTACTGAAAGTAATGAGA